>Ga0179593_1608320_pt1 | contig 10870 bp, 16 predicted proteins | sample CZODoug2_1_08_16_FD_185931 | JGI IMG/M metagenome (GOLD analysis project Ga0179593, IMG submission 185931) | Vadose zone soil fungal communities from Angelo Coast Range Reserve, California, USA - CZODoug2_1_08_16fungal (PacBio error correction) | ecosystem: Environmental > Terrestrial > Soil >...
TAAGGGAGGAGGGGGGGGAACGTGTTGGAACGACCAACGCAAGAAGAGGGAGGAAGAATGGGAAGTCTCCAAGATGTACAAAAAGAAAAACGGTCATTCAAGAAAGATACCAAAATGCCGAAAGAAAAAAAAGGTCAAACCAGCAGGGAAACCTTCACCAATCAAGTCCAGGTACCGAAAAGAAAAAAGTTCCGGTAGTGCAAAAAAAGTCACCGAAAGCAGAGGCATCAAGAAGGAGGAAAAAAAAGACATACTTCAATAACACCCACACGAGCTAAGGGAGACGGAACCCGCGGGCACAAAAAGGGGGGACCAATTCCTACCGCCGAAAAAAGGGAGACACAAGGACACATAGTTCTCTTTGAAAGGGGAAGGATGAATCGACCAGCAAAAAAGGGGAAGAAAAAAAAAAAGGGACACGGACCAAAATCCCATGAAAAGAGGACGAATGACGTGAAAAGCGTTCGGGCAAAACCTGAAAACGACGAAAAGGGCTCCTACAAATCCAGACGAAAGGGAAACTAACAAAGAAGTGCCCGAAAGTGAAAAAATTCTAGACCAAGAGCTTTGGAGACGAAAAGCCGTGGGAAAAGTTGAGGGCCTGCCACCCTCAAAAGTCACGCCCCCTTCAGGGAAATTGCAAAAGGTTTGGAGTTTACCGCCCTGAGATAAGGGGGGGAGGGTCAAGGGGAACAAAAAGCAAAAGTCTGGGGTAAGGAAAAACGACCATTAATTGGGGGGGGGGCCAGTGAAAAAAAAAAGCGTCTGAAAATTTTTGGAAACCGGAAAAAGCCTTTGTGAAAACCGACGACCCACAATTGGTATGACAAAGGAGGCGAAAGGGAGCGTGGGTTCTCAATTGGAAATCCCATCGGACGCGAGAAAAACAGAACGTACAAAAGGAAGCCCAGGTGATCGGATCCGGAATGGGAGGGAAAGCCGGGAAAGGCCATCAAAAAAGTCAAGAAACAACTAAGAAAGAGAAACTTCTCCCAGGACAGATGAAAAAAGACAACCAGGGGGGAATGCCCAGTCTCATTACGCCCCCCTCGAAAAAGGCAGCAGAGCGGAAGTAAACGGTGGAAAAAAAACAAAAGAGTTTTAAATAGTCAAAAAAGCGTCGCCGGGGCCACAAAGAACCAAGAGTGGAGTAAGAAAAGAAGGAAAAAGAAGAAAAAGAGAACTGACGATGACTTCAAAGCGTTTCCGGAAAAGCGGATGAAAAAACCCGTGCTAAATAAAGTGAGTGGAAAGGAAACCACTTGTCTCCCAACAAGGGAGGGAACTGGCAAAGTGGGGCAACAACGTCCAAGGGGGTAGACCATAAAACTTGTGGACTCCTGCATCCAGACTTTTAAAGGGATTGACAAAAAGGTAAGGAAAGAAAAACTGACCCCTTGGGGGGTCCCCCTGTGGGCCCCCATGGAACGTAATCAACTTGCAGAAAGTCGGGCAGACAAGGGAGAAAAAACGAGGAAGTACTAATGTCGACGAAGGGGCGACCGGAGCGTTGAAAAAGACCTTCGGGGGGGGGAAAAGCAAGCGTGGAAGGTCCCTATAACAGCTCACGCGCGAAAAGGGAAGGGACGGAGGAAGACACAGGCAGAGGCGTGGGACCAGCGGTTCCGCAGAATCGGACGGTTCCGCAAACCCTGGGGAAAGGGGGTGGAAGAAGATAAAAAGGGAGGTAGGATGGGAAAGATTAAATGCACACACGGGGGGCCGAGGAATTGACAAAGCGGAACATCCAGAATGAGAGGGGAAAAGGAAGAATAAACGAAATTCCACAATCCGTCCACAGGGGGAAAAAAAAAATGAGAAGGGTCAAAAAAGAACCCGGGCAAAAATCTGAAACGAGTGAGGGAGGGGGGGGGAATTGGGGGAAGGGAAACTGGGAGGGCGCGACAAATAGTACGGGGTCGCCGAAAAAGGAAAAAAAAATTGGTGCCACGAAAAGACAAAAATGCAGGATACGGGCGGGAAAAGGGGGGGAAAAATGGCAGAAAGTGTGTTTGTACCCTGGAGATGTCCGCAGAAGGGCCGCCCAACCTGGAGAGGACAAAAAACCAGAGGGACTGGTCAAAAAATGAAAAAGGGGAGAAAGAGGGACATTTTTCGGCAGAGGATGGGTTCCGTAAAAGAGACAAAGCCCCAGAGAAGCCCAGGAAAGGGAGAGTTCAGCGAGATGGCCTTGTGATGCGTAAAATAATATTAATTTCAGGAATCTGGGACCGTACGCGGAAAAAACTGCGGGGAAAAAGGGCAGACCGCGCTTTGAAATGCAGAAATTTTCCGGATCGAGCGGAAGAGCCGCAATGAGAACATGGAGGGAAAAAATGACAACTCCCGAAAAGAAAAAAGTGAAGGGGGGAGGGGAAAGGGAACGGAGACGCCGTGAGAGAGTCAAATCGCCTTCCAATCCGATTGGAAGGAACGTGGACAAGTTCCATGTCCGTGGGTTTTTGGTACTCGCGAGAGAAAAGGAAGACCGTCTGAGAAAAGGTGGAAAAGAGCGCGGGGGGGACACAGGTTGTAAAGAGCAAAAAAAAATCGAGTTTAACCAGGGAAAAAAAAAATGGGAAGAGCGCAAGAAGAGGGCTTCAACCTTGCCCCAGAGGAAACCAGACTCCGATAAAAGGCCAATTCCAAGGAAGGAAGGTTTGAGGAAAAAAAAAAGAAGATGGAGGAGTAAGAGGGGGGAGGGGGGGGGGACGTCGTGAAGGGTTTTCGCGTGGAGAAAAAAATCATCATAGGAAAAGCAGGGGGTTGAAAGAAAAAAACGTGGAAAAAGGACGAATCCTGGGAAAGCGGTCTTTGGCGCACCAGGGCGCGGATTCAATTTAAAGATGGTGGGATTTCAATTCAGGGTGAGAAAATAGGGGGGGGGGGGAGAGGGACAGGACGCAACGGAATACCGGCAGGCTTTCCAATTTGTGGGAGGGTTAATAAGGGGTGTGGCTGCTGGACAAAGGAGAATGAAAAAAACAAAAGGGAAGGAGAAGTATCAGATGACCGGAAACAGGAGATGGGGGACGAGAGGTAGCGGAAAGGTGGGGGCGCCGGAGGGCTGAAAGTGGGGGGTCGGGGGAGGTGGAACTCTCGAGATAAAGAAAGGGAGGTCTTAAGGGAGGGAGAGGAAAAAGAGAAGCACCAAAAAAAAACTTGACATGCGAACCCTTTACTTGCTCGACTGACAAAAAAAAAAGGGAGAGGCAATAAAGTCAAAAAAATTGTGGTGAACGGGGAGGGAGAGGGGCCCAGAAAAAAGCAATCGATGGGGAGACCAGAACCCCTACCCGCGCCCCACGAAAAAAAAAAATGAAAAAAAACGAAACGAGCCCGCAAAGGGTCGAAAAAGGGGTAAGAAAAACTATCCGTAAAACAATCCCCCCAAAAAAGAAAGGTAAACAGAAAGAAGAAGGGCACCTCCCAGTAAGGGAATTCCGGGGAAGAGGCAGTCCTAGGAGAAAAAGAATAATCAAAAAACTTCTGGAAAACTCGGGCAAGACCGTGACCCGAGATAAACCGATTGTGACAACAAAAAAAAAGAATGAAAAAGGCTTTCGAAAGAAAAAAAAAAGGAAACTTTGGATCTGGAAAAAAATATTTCGACCGAAAGGAAAGGTGAAAAGGCCAAATTCCCCCATCAATTTGGGGTAAAAAGGATTCGGCCCAAAAGAGGAACCTGCACCGAAGGCCCAGGTTCGAATGGTGGGAAAAGAAGAACCAGAAAGAAGTTTGCTCAAACCAGCTAAAAACCAACATGCCAAAAAAGAAGATAATCGGAAAATCTTCTGAAGGAAAAAAAGGGGGGGACGAAGGGGGCCGAGGGGGTGTGGGAGTGGCCTTTTTCCTGAGGAAACAAGGAGTATAACGGCGGGGGAGCTGGGAACGCCATGGGGGACCGCGAAAAGAAAAAACAGGGGGGGGGGGGGTAATGGGCAAGTAAAAGTTTTGGGTATAAGAGCTCTGGAGATACACGAGTTATCACATTGTCCCGAGTCGCAAGGTAGGGGAAAAGGAATGTTCAGCAAAATCAAAAAAAACTACTCTGAAAAAGGGTAAAAGAACTTGAAAAACGTAAAAAAAAGACATGTCAATCTGGTCGAGAGAACTTCCGACGGGAAAAGGGGGAAAAAGGAGGCCATAAAGGACCGTAAAGACAAGAGGCGTGAGGAAAGCTTAGAAGGGGCGAATGCTCAGGATAAGCCAAGCACGGGTTCGCAGGAAAAGGTCTGAAAGAACTCGGGTTTCCAAAAAGGCAAAGACCGAAAAAAGCAACCCAAAAGTTTGGGTAGGAAGGGGATTAAGGGAAGGAAGAAAGCCTGGAACTGGAAAATGACGGCCTGCCAAGACCAGATCAACTTGTCAAAAGAAGAGAAAAGGAATGAAGACGAGGCCCCAATTACGAATCAAGACGGGGTGCGAAGGGAGACAAGTGCTTCCATAACAAATAGGGGCGACCTTAGAAAAGAAAGTGTTTCAAAAGAAAGGTGGGAGCCTCATTGGAGTGAACAAGACAAAAGACTCTCAAACACAGGGTACGGTTGGGCCAAAAGGAAAACCTAAAAGTATAGCGCATGGTGCTCCATCGTCCGAAGACCATTTTAGGGGAGGCCTTGGCGAAAAGGGACAAGGGGGAACGTAAACCAACACCGGGTAAGCGTGGGAAAGAATCTATAAAAAAGGTCATGCGGGGACCGATGGAAAAGGCCAAACAGAAGGGGGGGGGTGGGGAAAACTGCAGATGGATGTTGGGAAAAATCCCCGCACAAAAAGGACCGGGAACTTTCCTGAAAGAAGAAAAGAAGCGAAGCAAGGGGAAAAAAGGGGGGGAACAGACCTCTACAACAAAACGGGGAAGAGAGATGGAAGGTCAAATTCAAAGGGCCTGGGGAGGAACAAAGAAAGGGAAACAAGGGGGGAGTCAAGGGGTAGTCAGACATAGGCAACACTGAGGGCCCAACAGCCTCAGGGGACAGGAGTACACCCTGCGACAGTATAAGCCAGGAACAGCACCAGGGAACGAAGAGGAGGAGAGGAGAAACGAAACAGGTTTTGGGTGCTGTCAAAAACTTTGAGTTCACGGGGGAAAGCGAACGAAAAGCCGAAACTAAGGGGGTAAAAGGGACTGAGAAAAAAAAGGGAAAGATACGGCGCTCATAGGTTGAATGGGGGCCAGGGTACTTTGACAAAAAGGGAAAAAGTTAGATCCGTCAGAGATCAGGGTAAAAACAGGTGGAAAAAAAATGGAGGGAAGGGTGGAAACGGCACTCCAAATCGCCAGGGAGAGAGGAAAAAAGGGCTAAGAGACTGTCCAGAAGGCGAAAGCCCCACATCAGGCCCGGATATAATCGTTCTTTCTTGGAGGGGGGGGAGTGAAGAGGATTCAAAGACATGAGGTTGGAGAAATCTGACGGAACTGCCAAGGGCCGTTTAAATTTGGAAAGCTGCGAACTCGGGAGAATTGGCAGAAAATAGAGTTGAGAAGATCGGAAAGAAGGAAACCAGCTTGCGAGAGCCTTATTGACCGGAGATGGAAAAGGGGGCTATAAAGGCGAACGAAGGGTAACAAATTGACACGGACATGGTTCCCAGTCACACCCGGCTGTGGAAAAGGAGAGGGGGTTTTGTTCAGGGAAAAAAGGCCAAATCGGAACACGGAGCCGTCAAACGCAGTAAAAATCCGGCAGATACGCGGGTGGTGACCAAAAGAAGGAAAAAAAAAGAGGGATAAGAGGGTAAGGGGGGGTACCAAAAAAAGGGGTGCTCAAGAACATGAGGATTCCGTGACAAGCGAAGAGGGGGATATAATAAAAAAGCCAGGGAACCATCAACAAAGAAGAAAAAAAGCAAGTTCAAGAGCCTCTGGATTTGGGAAGGACGGGTGGGGAAAAAAACCAACACAGGAAAGTGTGAAGGGGAATCCCGGGGAAAAAAGGGGTGCCAGGGCGGAAACGGACCGAAGGGGGAAGGGGCCCCGTGTTGCAAGGCGCGGAAATTGAAAAAGTGGGGACAAACTGGGAAATGGGGGGAGAGGGGTGCGCCCGGGGGGGGGGGGTGTGACCATCCTTCCGTGTTGGTGGAAGAAGTCGGAAGAAAGAAAAAGGAGAAAATTTGGTCGAAGTTCCCAGGGGGGGGGGGGAAAAAAAAAATAGGGAGAAGGGGGAAAAAAAACAGGGAAGAGGGGTTGTTTTACGGGCGCGACATCGAGTGTGCATCCGATGAAACGGGATGAAAAAATGACGCAGTGACATCGAAGGGAAAAAGGAGAGAGACTCAAAAAAAAGGGAGGGGGAGGAAAAAAAAAAGAGGGGGTGGGTATATGTCCAACTGTGGTGCAAACGGCACGCGACGCATCAGATAAAAAATCGATGTAAAAAAACAAAAACTTAAGTCGCAAAAGTAAAAACCCAAAAAAATTTCAAGAAATCAAGTTGGAGTCAAAAGGAAGAGCAGTTCGGAGAGAAAGTAAGTTGGGGACCATTGTCTGACCGGCCAGGCACAAGAGACAAAAAGAAAAGGGAAAAAAAGGAAGAACACCACAGCTTCGCAAGGAGTTTTCGAGGAGGCCAAAGATGAAAACCGTCCCAGCAATGGAAAAGATAAAAAAAGACGCCCGAAAACAGGGTTAAGGGCCTACTTGGAAAGCCCGGGGGAAAAAAAAGAACATAAAAGAAGGAAAAAGAAGCAATTTCCGGCCAAGAGAGGGGGTCCGTCAAAAACTCTGGGAAGGGCCAACTGAAAGACATTAAGAACACACCGAACAAAGGGGGGAAGGGGAACGTTGAAAAGGAAAAAGATGAAGAAAAAATCGAAGCTTGAGGTCAAAGATTGAGGAGGGGAAGAGAAACGAAGACGGCTAATTTGGGGAAGGGGGGGGGGTTCAACGAAAAAAGCTGAAAGCGGGGAGGGGGAAAATGGGCAAAAAGAAATGAAGGGTCGCGGCGAAAAAACGGCCCATTTCCCAAAAGGATATAGGGTAAGGGGGGGCCACTCTGGAAAAGATGGTAGTTGAGCAAGGGTGAGAAAAATGAGCACGAGGGCCGACCACGGGGCTCAGATTGGATTCCCAACGAGAAGAGAAAACCAGAGGGGGGACACATTTAAAAATCAATACAAATTGTGACAGGGGGAAAAAGAGGAAATCGGATAGAAAAGGGCGGGCAGGGGTTCTCGTCAAGCCCAATAAAAGAATTCCAAGAAAAGGCGGATAGGGGAACTGAGGAAACGAGAGAAGAGACATGCCAAATGAAGATGTTGCGCCCGTCTGTCCGCCAGCGAGAAGGCAAAAAAACAAGAGACGGCAAAAAAACGGAAAAAAGGAAGAAGGTTAAGGGAAGAGGGACCGAAGGGGGACCTCCCCCAAAGTTTGAAACAAACTACAATCCTGGAACGCGGTGGAGTCTTGGGGGAATGAGGAAAGTCCCCAATCTCAAATAGACCTTCAAAGAGAGGGGGCCGGGCAAGACCCATTTACGAAACGACCGCAATAAAAGTTCAAGTGTGAACAAAAGAAAGGGGAGGGACCTAACTGGGGGGACGGACGCCACCACCCCAGGGGCAGTTGTGTTCAAACGAGTCCATGGGGGGGGGGAAAAAAAAAAATCTCCTGTCAGGAGGGGGGGGGACCGGAAGCAAAGAGACCGACGGCTTAACACTCTCGCAATGAAAAAACCCGGAAAAAAGGGAAATTTGGGAAAACCTATAGACACCTCTGAACTATGTGTTGAAAAGGGGAAGGCAGAAAGGACAAAGGGTAGAGCACTCGGCCATCCGGAAGCGACGGAGACAGTTGAAAAGGGAAAAGACCAAAAAAGAAAACCCGTAAGAAAAAAGAGGGGGGGTACCAGGAGAAAAGCCGTCAAAAAAAATGGGAAACAACGGGGAAAAGGAAGGGGGCAATTACCACCCATGGGCAGGTAAAAAGGGGTGAATGGGCCAGAAAAAACCTAAAAAAACCTTGGTCAAGGGGAAGAAAAAGGCCCCAGTTCCAAGAAAGGAAAAAGGGGGCCCAAAGCAGAGAAACAACAAGGGAGGAGAAGAAAGGGGAAAAAAGGAAAAAAGCGATCAACGCTGGGGAAAGGGATCAACAGAAAAGGCCTGCACAAAGAATCATGAAAAAAATCCTAAAGGAGAAAAAACCCGGCCTAAAACATGAGGGATGGATATGAACTCAAGGCGTGAACACAAAAAAAGAAGCCAAGGTATTATTTGTAGGGGGGAACGGGAAAAAGGGAAGGGGGCAAAAAAAAAAAAGTAAAACAGATTCCGCCCTAAAAAGGAAAACCTGGGAATGGAACAAAGCAGCAAAAGGAAAAGGGCCTTGGGTCAAAAAGAAACCCAAAGGGAGGGGTTTTAGACCCAATGGATGAAAACCTAAAGGGTAAAAGATGGCAAGGGTCCACAAGGAAAGATGAAACATGGAGTAATTGTAATTGGACAAAGAGGGGGAAGGCCCCAGGGGGCCGTTGAGGAGGACAATGGTTTAGGGGGGTCAGTAGAAAGGGTCCCAAGAAAACGCGGTTCCCTGGGAAGAGGGGAAAAAGAGTAGGGGGGGAAAAATTGTTACTGGTTCCATTAGATCTCAAAAAAGGGACCAGAGGGGAAAAAGAAAACTAATGACTGCAGAAAAAAAGAAGGGGGAGTAAAACGGACGGCAGTCTTGGAAAGGCCCCCAAAATTTCGGAAATACTGGGACCACAATAGAAGAAGCAAAGGAAAAGAAAAAACCGGGGCCAGAAAAAGGGGAAAAGGCGGAAAAAGGTGTACCACTTGAGAGACTCCCTTTAGAAAACGAGGGTTTTCCAAAAAAGGACATTGGCGGGGGGGCCGCACAAAGCTGGGGGGACGGAAGAAGGGGATCGAAGGGGAGAAAAGAACCTGCCTAGAGAAAATGGGTGATCCCAAGCCAATATAGATCCCGCGGGAGAAAATTTGGGAAGGGTTAGCAGCGAATGTACGGAGGGGGCGCGGAAACAAGGAGGGGTGAAAGGGAGAACCGCCTTTACTCTCTGTCAAAAGGAAAAACGGGAAAAAAGGTTAAAAAGGGGCTCGCAAGAAGAAAATTCAAGGAGAAGGGGGAAAGAAGGTTCAACAAAGCCATGAATTTTCGAAAATGGAGCCACACGTCGAAGGGGGGCGGGAAGTGGGGAAAAAAGCGCGAAAACCGTTTAATGAAAACGGAGATAAGCCTTTGCGAAAAGCGGGGAAAGGGTGGCAGATTTTGTGAAAAAAGGGGGATTTTCAGGACAAAAAAAAAAAAAAGATTTGAACGCGTACACGCGGCGTGCCGGGGGGGGAAAGGAAGAAAGGGGTTGGAGCGCCTTGGACAGAATGGAAACAAGGGGGGACTGGCGCTTTCCGAACTAAAGACCTGACGGGAGGTCGCGGGACGCGGGGGTTTGGGAACGGGGAAAGGGAAGAGTGGAAAAGCAATACAGGGGATGGCGAGGGTGCGGCGCGGCCGTTCAGAAAAAAAAGAAAAAAAAAAAAAAAAACAAAGGGACATCCGACAAAACTCAAACAAGTAAAAGAAAAGAAAAAGGGGGACAGAAAGGTGGTTGACCAAACCAAAGAAAAAGGCCAGCGCCAACTTCCCCGAAAATTCAATCGAGAAGCGAATATCCAGCACTAAGATCAGGCCGGCAAGCAGGGGGGGAAAAAGAAGGGCCCAAAAAATCCTGTACAAGGAAGGGGGGGGGGTATCGGGGAAGGGAGATCCGAAAAGAAGTTTTCCATTTCCCCCCGGCGCGAGCCAAGCACGGGAAACGAAATAGACCCACACGAAAAAAAAATGACGGAAGCAGAAGGGAAACAAAGAAAAAAAAAGAGAGAACCCATCCGAACAAAATTTAAAAAAATTAAAACTGAAGACCCGCGGAAAATGCCCGAACCAAAGAAAAGAAAAAACAAAGGGAGAGAGGACGCAACGCTTTTTTCGGTCTCAAAAGCGCACTGAAGCAATCTCCCCAACAAGTTGAAGAAAAATGAGCGTTAAAAAGGAGCGGGAGGGGGAACTGCTCCCAGCGGCTTGTGAGCTAAACTGGGGGAACGGCAATTGGAGGGTGAAACGGAAAAGAATGGCGAAAGCAAGAGAAGTGGAGGGGGGAAGGAAAAGCGGGGGAAGAGACCGAAACATTTCACAATGAGTTAAATGGGGAATGAGGGGTTTGACCTAAACCAAAACAAAAGGAAAGAGGATATATTGGGGGGGGAAAATTGTCTCCTAATCGCGGAAAAGGGTCTCAAGAGAAACACGACTCCGAACGTACATGGGGGAGAGACCCGTGAACGGAAGAGCTCCGTTCAGTGAAGAGGGGGGGGTGAGCCGGAAGTCGAAAAAACGTCAGGCCCGCAATCACTGAAAAGAGAAAGCGGCGGAAAGAAGATCCCCCATCTTCACCGTGACACGGGAAAGGAGAGAGAAAACTTTGGGAACAAAAAACAAAAAAAAACCAAAGACTGAAAAGGTGGGACAGCAAGGGGAACGACAGCACGGTAAACGGGGACAATAAAAAATTTTTTAGAAAGGAAACAGTTTGGGGAGGAGAAAAAATATTTTAAAAAGCGTGGAAAAAGACCCAAGAGAGCGAATCAATCCGGGTCCAACGGCCCGAAGACAATGGGGAAAAAAGAGCTCCCATTACGGCCTTTCAAAAAAAAAGGGTAAAAAGAAGGAGTCAGAAGAACAAGGGCAGTGTTTGGTGCTTCCAACAAAAAAATCAAGGTAAGCCCAGGAATCCATTACGAGAAAAAGAGTTGAAAAACGGAAAGACGAAAGGCATAACCCTGACCCCCTTGGGGGGAAAAACTTTTGAGAAAAAATAAGGGGTACCCTATCCTAGGAAGAAAAGGGGAAAAGGGGAAG
>Ga0179593_1620411_pt1 | contig 10870 bp, 13 predicted proteins | sample CZODoug2_1_08_16_FD_185931 | JGI IMG/M metagenome (GOLD analysis project Ga0179593, IMG submission 185931) | Vadose zone soil fungal communities from Angelo Coast Range Reserve, California, USA - CZODoug2_1_08_16fungal (PacBio error correction) | ecosystem: Environmental > Terrestrial > Soil >...
AAAAAGAAAGAAATGAGATCCAGAAAACGAAAAAAAAGGGGAGAAGGGCGCTTCTATCCGGGCCATGTTCTCATCCGTTCCCGGGGAAAAGAAGGGAAAAGGGAGGAAAAGAAGGGTCCAGACCGTTCCATTTCCTCCGGTCCGGAGGAAAAAAAAAAAAAAAGAGGAGAAGAAATCCGGGGCATAAAGAGAGAAAAGGGGGAGGAAAGGCCTCACGTCTTAACCTTTCATGGGCTTCCAATCCTTCTCTCCTCCACCATCTTGAGAGAAGAAGAGGGTGAAGGGGAAAAATGAAGAAATAAAGAGGGAGGAGAAAGTTACATCTACTTTAGCTTCCTTGAAGGAAAGAAGAGGATAAGGAAAAGAAGCTACCATCCATCTCTCGCCGTCTGGGAAAGAAAAAAAAGGGATGGAGATATACTAGAAAAAGAAAGGAAACCCCTCATCCTTCATCTGAGGGTAGGAAAAAAAAAGGGGCCTGATCTTCATTCTTCAAAAAGGAAATAAGAAAAGGGATGCTCAGAAGAGCGGGGAAAAGGGGCCCCCAGCAGGTATTGTCCGGCCGCCCGGGAAGGAGAAAGAGGAGGAAGGGGAGCTGGGAGGGGGAAGACGCTGCCGGAAGGAGGGGGGAGGGGGGCGTTCTTTTTCCCTCAAGGCGGAGGGGGGGGGGAAGCTTCAATCAAAGGGGGGGAAAAAAGCGAGGTCCTATCCTTTCAGGAAGGAAGGTCTTCTTTCCTCAAAAAAAAGGTTCAAATCTCCAAGGAAAAACAGAGAAGGAAAAAACCCTGTCTTGGTAGGAAAGGGAAAAAGCTCGCCTACCTTCCTAACTGAGTTTCGGAGAAAAAAAAAAGGCAGTTTGAAGGGGAAAAAAGTCCCTGCTTTTCCCGCTGAGGGCAAGAGCAAACATCATCTCAGCTCCCGCGGAGAAAAAAAAGAAAGGGCCGGAGAAAGGAGGATCTCGTGCGACGTTTTCGCAGACGGGAGGAGGGGGAAAAAGGGCTTTCATCGTTTGAGGGGAAGGGAAAGAAGAATCCTGAGTGGGGGGAAAGGGCCCTCTGACCATCATCCTTTCAGTCAAGGGGGGAGAAAAGACGCTGTTCACCTGCCTGCGGAGGGAGGGGGGAAAAAGGAAGGAGAAGGACCTGTTTGCGCGAGGAAAGGGAAAAAGGACCTGCCTCACCTTCCCCGCAACCAAAAAAGAAGAAAAAAGAAGGAAACTGAAAGGGACCAAGGAAAAAAAAAACTATCCCTCCACTAGGAAAGAAAAACTTCCTACCTTCCCTGGGGGGAAAAGGAAAACAAAGGAATCAGTCGGGGTAAAAGAGAAACCTGCTCCCTCCTTCCATCTTCAAGAAAAAGGAAAAAAAAAAAAAAAGGGAGACCGTTATAACTTGGTCAATGCAAGAGGGAAAAGTTCTGGTCCTTACTCATTCCAGTTACGGGGGGGGGAAGAAAGGGAAAAAGAATGAAAATGGAAGAATGCCCAATAAAGAACTCCTATTGCCACGAGAAGAGGGACCCTGGGGAAGGACGCAGGTCCTCATCTCTCGAAAAAAAAAAAAGGATATTCTTCCTTCTTCAGAGGAGAAGGAAAGAAAGGGGAAACGAATTAAAAAGGACGGGGAGGCTGGATTTTCTCGTAAAGGGGGAGGAAGAGACCTTCTTACCTTATCTGGGAGGGAAAAAAAAAAAAAGGAGCATGCGAAAAGAAAGGAAGACAAGTTCTTACCGGTAGAAGAAAGAGGGGGAAGGGAAGGATCGCTAGTTCTTTACAGGGAAGGGGGAAAAAGGGGGGGACAACGAAGAGGGGGTAAGTCTGTGGCGAAAAAAGGAAGGGAGGCGTCTTTCCTATTCTCTTTCTCGTGGGAGGAAAAAAGAGGAAAAGTCTTAGAAGGGGGGTGGACCTTTTTTTTTGGGGGAAGGAGGGATGTATCCCCTGACCCTGGTTCTGGCGCAAAAAAAAGAAAAGACTGGAACCCAAGAAAGGGACGAATGTCCGAGTTCTGGTAGAAAAAGGTCTCTACGCCTATATCCTTCCGGAGAAAAAAAAGAGGGAAGCTTGAGAGAAAAGGAACCTCTGCAAAATCCCCTATGGCGGAAGAGAAAAAAAAAAAAATGTCTCACTACTATTCATCCACAAAGAAAAGAAGGGGAAGAAGGTTTAGAAAAGGGGGGAAAAAAGGGGCAGCAGCGTCCATCAGCTTTAACGCCGGGAAAAAGGAAGGAAAAGTGCCTACACCTACCTCTATGAAGGAAAAGGGGAAAAAAGAACGAATTAGGGAAGAGAGGGACGTCGCCTACCATCCCTTTTTGAGTCAGAAAGAAAAAAAAGAAAGTGATTTTCTATCTCCACCACGTGGGAGAAAAAAAAGAGGGAACGGGCAGATAGGAGAGGAAAACCTCCGTAGCTGTTTGCAAAAGGAAAAAAAAAACGGCCACGAACTCCACCGCCGAAGAAGGAAAAAGAAGAGGAAAGGGAAAGAGGGACTGGGAACAGAGGAAGGCTACTGCCATGCGGAAGACAAAGAGAGGGGGGGGAAAGGAAAAAAGGAGCACCGATCTCCCTTCTCCACATCAGGGGAACGGAAAAGAAAAAAAGGGCAAGTCGAAAAAAACCAAGGGGGTGCTCATTACCCCTTCTAGCCCGAGGAAGGGGGGAAGGAGGAAAAAAGGGGAAAAAAGAATGTCCTCTTTTTATCTTCGCAAGGAAGAAGAAGAAAAGGGGGTCCACAGGTAAAAAAAAAAAAAAAGGGAACGTACTTCATATTCGCTATCCTAAGCGGGAGGAGGGAATAGAAAGAGCACTCTGGTTGTCTGTGCGCTCCGTATTGGAAAAAAAAGGGGGAGGAGGAAGGAAGGGGGAAAGGGGTCGATTCAAAAAGGGCCGGCGTCATCCTTCCCTCTTACCCTGGCCGGCTGGAAACGGGAAAGGAGAAGAAAAAAAAAAAGGCCTCTCCCCTTTCCCTTATATATCCTTCCCGATGGAAAGAAAAAGGAAGAGGGAAAAGGGAAGAAAAGATAACTCGCCGGAAAAAAACTAGAAGGAGGCCAGTCCAGCCTGGCCGGGCTCTATCCTTGTCCGGGCTCAAGAAGGAAGGGGAAAGAAGGAAGAAAAAAAAAGCTCTATCCTGTCATTTTCGCATCCGGTCCAGGGGGAAAAGGGAGAGAAAGGCCAGAGGTCCCAGGAAAAAGGAGAAAGAAACTAACTTCCGTTTCATCATCTCTACTCACGAAAAGGAAAAGAGGGGAAAAAAAAAAGGTTCGTTTGCTGCAATCCGGCGGAAAAGGAAAAGGAAGGGAAAGGCTCGCTTACTCTTTCCTGTCAGGAAAAAAAGGGGGGAAAAAAACGTATGTACTCCTTTCCTTCTCGTGAAAAAAAAAGGAAAGAAAGAAGAGAAACAGGCTAAAAAAGGAAGATTCATCCCTGCCTCGGGAGGAAGGGGGGAAAGGATTTCGGCCACCACGTGGAGGGAAAAGAAAAAAACAAAACAAAAAAAAAAAAAAAAAAAAACAAAAAAAAACCCCCCACCCAAAAAAAAAAAAAAAAGTCGCCTGGTCCGAAAGGGAAAAATGTGGGTCGAGAGAGGACAGACGAGCGCTGACAACCGTCCAAAAAAGGGGGGACGCCCTTTCCTTATCCGTGGAAGAAGAAGGATAGAATCGGGACTGGATGGGGGGACAAACCGCTCTGGCCAATGTCCTCTCTGCAGAAGGAGGGGGGAGAAGAAGGTCTTTTCCTCAGGCGGAGGGGAGAAAAAAGAGATAAAGACGAAAAAAAAAGGAAAAAGACATGGCTCATTTTCTATCAGGGAAGGAAAAAAAGGAAAGGGGACCTTTCTTCGTTCCGACTACAAGGACGGGAGAATCGCAGGTACGCACTTCTCACCCGGTTCTGGTCGGAAAGGGAAGGGAAGGGAGAAGAAAAAGAAAGAGGAAAAAAGCGTTCCTTCTGGGCGATCGCCTAAAGAGAGCGGGATTGAGGGGCAAGAAAAACCGACCTTCCTCTGTTCTCGAAGGGAAAAGGGGAAAAAAAAGGGGGAATCTCTTGAAGTATAAGTCAAGAGGCTGGCCATGCCCTAAGGGGGAAAGGGGGGGAAGAGGAGGGCGACTGGTTCCGCAGACTGTCGTCCGACGCGGAAAGGGGGGAAGAGTGGGGGCCCTCCAGGGAAAAAAAAAAGGCGGACCGCTCGGCGACGGCTTCTCTCTGCCGTCGGAAAGAAAAGGAAGAAGGGAAAGGAAAAAAACTCTGCATCTCTTCCTCTTTCACCCAAGGAGGAGGCCGGTACGATGCAAAAGAGGGAAAGGAGAAAGCCAGGTCTCCTTCCCTCACAGTCAAAAAAAAAAAGAAAAAAAAAAAGCGCCTCCAAACTAATACTCCATGGAAATAGAAGGGGAAAAGAAAAAAAGGGGGGGAAAAAAAAAAAAAAAAGCCCTGTAGTCGCTCACTAAGACCGGAAAGAGGAAAGGACGGGTAATTTGCTTCCCTCTTGGCTGAGAGGGAAAAGGGGTAGGAAAGGGAGCGATAGACCTGAAAAGAGCAGCTTTCTTCTTTCTATGAGGTAGAAAGGAGAAGGGGAAGGGAGGGTCGGTAACTCTCGAAAGGGAGAAGGGGGAATGAAAGAATCCTATTTCCCCCGAGGGGAAGGAGAAAGAAAGAGGAAAAGTGACGATCTCCTTTATTCTAGAGGGAAGAGAGAAAAAATACAACTTATGAGAAATCGGAATCACTTCGCTCGTCACGTCCCTCGGAAAGGAGAGGAAGGAAGGAGGAACTCGGCTGTTTTTTCTCGGGAAGTAGAGGTGAATGGGGACCTAGGGGGAAAGTAACTTCCTTATTAAGAGGAAAAAAAGAAAAAGCGTGCATGACCAAGTTCTAAGAAGGGGGGGGAAAAAGAGTAGATGATCGCTAGTTCGTGCTCTTGGCAGGAGAGAAAAAAAGAGAAAAAGAAAACCGACCGTCTACCGTGCCGGTGCCGGTCCTTCTTTGCTGCCGAGGGAAGGGGAGGGAATCGAGGGAATAGAAAAAAGGGGGGAGGCGCTGGTTTTGCGTGTTCATGATGCGGGGGGGGGGGGGGGGGGGGGGGGAAAGAAAAGGGATGATCCCGTACCCTGGCGTGGAACAAGAAGGGGAGTAAAAAAAAGAAAAGGAGGGGGTTTCGATTGTCTCCACCACCGTGAAACGGGGGAAGAGAGGAAGAAAGGAAAAAGCGCCGCTTCTGCCGCCGGCGAAGACGGGGGGGGAAAAAAAAAAGGAGCAAAAAAGCCTGATTGATGGGGAAAAGGGGAAAAAAAAAAAAGGCCCGAAGTCCCCTCCATATATGGCATGGCAGAGAAGGGGAAAAAGGGATCGTATCTTATGCTGCCGAAGGAAGGAAAGAAGTCCGTGCCTATCACAGGGGGAAGGGGGGAGAGAAAAAAGACCTGCTCTTCCTGGCCAGAGGAAGAACTTGTACTTGAAAGGAGAAGGCGCCTACCATCCTGTTTATGCAGGCAAGGAAAAAGAAAGAAGGGGGTGGGGCGATCTCCACGGCCGTGGTCAAGTGCAAAAAGAAAAAAGAAAAAGAGAACTGAAAAAATTTCTCCATTTCACTAGCAGAGAGGGGAGGAAAAAAAAAACTCCACAATCAAAAGAGGGGAAGGGAAGATTAAGTGAGGAAAGGATACTTCCATTTCTTCCTACAATACCTTCTTTTTTCCGTGTCAGGAGAGAGGAAAAAAGGGGGAAACGCTCTCACATCATTCACCTTTCATCATTACCAGAGAAAGAAGGGGGAGAAGGGGGGAAATAAAAAAGGTTGAGTACAAAAATGAAGGATGCGACGTACTTCTATCACGCCGATAAAGGAAAGAGGGGGGGGGAAGAGGAAAAAAAAAGGAAGAAGCCTGACCTTTTTATTTTCACGAAGGGAAAAAGAAGAAGGAAAGAAGGATTTGGAAAGAGTCTTCACAAGACCCCACACTTCAATTCCGGGGAAGGAAAAGGGGGAAAAAAAGGAAAAGATACCAGTTTTCCTGACGTGAGCGGAAAAGGGGAAAAGAGGGGAAGGGAAGGGGGAGTGGGATATTAAACGGAAAAGGGCCCTGCTGTACCCTGGCCCTTATAGAACCCGGAAAGAGGGAAGGAAAAAAAACCCTTCTGGACCCTTCCCTATTTAGCCCTTCCCGGCTGGGAAGAAAGGGAAAGGCCGAGTACAGGAAGAGAGAGAAAAACAACGGGGAGAGAAGGGCCGGTCTCCATCCTGCCAGGTTCCAGAGAAGGGGAGAAGAAGAAGGAAGGGAAAATGTCCAGGCCGTTCATGGTCCCTTCCCAAAAAAGAAAAGGGGAAAGGGAAGAAGGGACGGGGACATAAAAAAAAAGACCGCCGTGCATCATCTCCTTACTCTACAACCGGAAAAGGGAAAAAAAGAAGAGTTTTGCGTCCAATCCTGCTCTCCTCCAAAAGAAAGGAGGGGGGGAGAGAGAAAGTACCTAACAGGAAAAAGAAGGAAAATGCTGCCTGTCCGGCTCTTTTACCCTCAACGGGGAAGGGAGAAAGGAAAATCTCCTTACTTTCTACGATCAAAAAAGGGGGCGGGGGTCAACAGGCTGTTTCTGCAGCAACGAGAAAGAAAAAAAAAAAAACTTTCCGTGGAGGGGAAAAAGAAAAAAAGGAGAGAGGTCCGGAAGGGACCGCTCGTGCTCATGCCTCGCTCTTACACCGAAAAAAGGAAGGGAGGGGGGGGCCCCCTTGCCTAGCCTGCCGTAGAGGAGAGGAAGAAAAGGATGAGGGCAAAAAAGAAAGGGTGGCGATTCTGTGGCCGCAGAGAGGGAAGAGAAAGGAAGCGTTTTCATTTCAGCCAGGCGAGGTCTATAATGAAGAGAAGGGGGGGGGGAAAGAGAAAGACAAAGAAATGGTGTATCTGCCTTCTCAACCCTTTCTTGGGAGGAGGAAGAAGAAAAAACCCCCCCCTCAAAAAAAAAAAGAAGGAGGGGAGGTGGACTATAGAAACAGTTTTCTCACCGACCTGGCTCGGGTGGAGGAAAGGAAAAAGGCATGGTCCTCTCTTTCCAGGAAAGAGAAAAGATGGATGACCAGTAGGAAAAGGGGCCTTCTCTTTCTTCCTCGTAGGGGAGAGGGAAAAAAGAAAGAAAAGCCGCCATCATTTTCTTTTTCAGCGTGAAGGGAGGGAAAGAAAGAGATGGAATCAGGACTGGAAAAGAAAAAAGACTGGCAGGTCACTTTTTTGGCGACAAGAGAGAGAGGCATCTCGCCTCGTTCACAGAAGGGAGGGGGGAAGGAGAATGTCCGAAGAAAGGGGGAAAGCAATGGCCCTGCCCTCACCTCCCCCAACCCACCGAATAAGGAAAAAAGAAAAAGGGAAAAAAGGGAAGAGAAGGAGAAAGAATACAAGTCCAGAAAGGGGGGAAAAAAAAGGAGAAAAAAAGAAAGGACCTTCAACCTTTCCTTATCACGGCTTTGTATGGGAGGAAAAGGATCCCCTCCCTTCCCACTTCACTAACATAAGGGAAAGAAAAGGGGAAAAAGATTCTGAAAGAGAGGGAGAGAAAGGCTGCACCTACTCATGCATTTCACTTATTTAGGGGAAAGGGGGAAGAAGGTCTCAGTATCTTCACCGAGATAGGGGAAAGGGAAAAAAATAAGAGACGATGGCCCTCCGGAACAAAGGCGTGCCTTTCCTCGGCCTTGATTAAAGGGGAAGAGAAAAAAGGGGATAGGTAGAAAAAAGGGGGAGCTCTTCAATTGCGCCTCTACCGGAGAGGAAAGGGGAAAAAGAAAAAAAAAGGGTGATCGTCTCCTTGTCTTCACTGGAGAAAAGGGGGACGTTAAGGAAAAGGAAGATGCCTTATTCATTCGAAGGGAAAAAAGCGTTCAGTTACTTTCAAGTTCACAGGGGGGGAGGGAAAAGAGAAAGGAAAAAAGGAAAAGAAAGGATGTCGGGGAAAAAGTAGCCCGCTGTTCAGCCACTACAAGAGGGGAGAAAAGGGAAAGAAGGGGGAATCAGTGCAGGTCGGAACGGGCCTGAGGAGGGAAAAAAAGAGGGAAAAGAGGTACGGTTATGAGCCTTCTTAGGGAGGGAAGAAGGTTGCGGTCCGGCCCTGGCTGGATCCTTACAGGGAGGAGAGAAAAAAAGGAAACCGCCTTACCACCATCACGCCGAGAAGGGAAAAAGAGAAAAAACATTACAGGGGGAAAAGGGGGCGGGCCGCCGTCTAATGCATCTCTTCTGCCGAAAAGCAGGAAAAAAGAGGAAAATCTGCAAATCCAAGGGGAAGAGACCAGACACAGAAAAAGAGTGCATGTCCATCAACAATCCCCCCCCAAAAGTGGAAAAGGGATGAAAGGGGCTGGAAGCAACGTTACTCATTCCTATCACCTATCCGGAGGGGGGAAAGGGGGAAAAAAGACACCTCCCTCTTGAAAAGGAAAAAAAAGGAAACTATTAAAAGAAAAGACAGCATGCCTTCTCTACCATCCCGTGGGGAAGGGAAGAAGGGGAAGAAATTGTCTATCTCCACTTCCTTGGGAAAGAGAAAAGAAAAGAGAAAGGACCAAGAAACCAATGAGAAAAAAGGTTTACCATTTCCCTATTCTCTTCTTGAGGAAAAAAAGAAAAAAAACAAACCAAACGGGGAAGAAAGCCCTCCATCAACCCGCCTTCTCGCGAGGCCTTGGGAAAAGGAAGGGGAAAAAAGGAAAAAGGAAAAAGGTACTCCCTTCTCCTGTCAAGAAGAAAGAAGGGGGAAGAGAGATATTCAAAAAATGAAAAAAAAAAGGCACCTTTCATCATTACCATGCCGAAGAGGAAAAGGCGCCTTTTACCTCCACTTCCACGTGGGGGGAAAAAAAGGGGAAGGGAAGTTCGAAAAAATGGAAGGGATTCTTCTACTCTATCCAAGAAGAGAAAAAGGAAGTCTCCTCTATTCTTCTTCTCTTCTCGCAAGGAAAAGGAAAAAAAGACGATCAACGTTCTCTTCAGCCTTTCTTCCTTCCGGCCAAGTAAGGAGGGAAAAAGGGGAAAAAAGAAGAAAACACACTTGCAATTCCCTTCGAGCCAATAAGGAAAAAAAAAAGAATGAAAGGGGTACAAGGGTATCAGGAAAAGGCCAAGGGGAGGGCACTGTACTCTTCACTCTTTTCCTTCTTAACGAAAGATGGAAAAAAAGAGAACCCTTCCCTTCTTATCCTTTCCCTTCTTTACCTGCCAGAGGGGGAAAGAAAAAGAAAGGGGGAAAAGCCGGACCCTAAAAAGGCCCAAAGATCCTCACCAACAACAACTTCATTATTATTAAAATAGAGAGATGGACAGGGAAAGGGAAAAAAAAAAAAGAAAGGGTTTCCAGCCTGGCCTTCTCCATCTGTCCATGGGAAAAAAAAAGAAAAGGGGAAAAAAAAGTATCGCCTTGCAGCAAGGGGAAGAAGGCCCGCGTTCCTCCTTACATTACATTACTACCAAAAAGTAAGGGAAGAAGAAGGCGACGCTCACTTAGGAACCTTGTCATGGTTTGAGTTCCATAAAGAGGAAAAAAGGGGGGGTCTTGTTACGTACTTTTCCGCCGAAGAGGAAAAGAGGTCTGGCCTTCGTCAGCCCATTTTTCCAACAGCGACGGGGAAAAAAAGAAGGGGAAAAAAAAAAGGTTAATCTGAAAAGCCAAAAACACCAGGGGAAGGGAGAAATTCCCGCCTCTGTCTAGCTGTGTCCTGAAAAGAAGAGGAAAAAAAGAAAAAAAAAGGTGAAGGGGGCCAGGCGCGGAAAAAAATGAGACGCTGCCAGGTTCCCTGCTTTTGCGAGAGGAAGCAGGGTGAGAAGAAAGAGGTAACCACCGAAAGTGGGAGGGAAAGTACGTGTATCGTGCCTTCTTTCTGGGAGATAGAGGAAGGAAAAAGAAGTCAAGTCAGAGATGGGGAAGTTCAGTGGGCCGCAGGCTGCTTTTCCGCCCAGAGAGGAGAGGGGAGCGTTCTATTCAGCCATGCGAGAAAGAGAGAAAAGGCGAGATAAGAAATTGACCACTTCCTTTTCGATCGAAAAGAAAAAAAAGAGGGGTTTAAGGGGAAGAGAAAGAAGGGGCCCAACAGGAGGAGGGATTGGCACCCCTCTACGAAAAGAAGGGCGGAAGGCTCTTTCCCTTAATAAGCGGGAGGAAAGGGGTATCACCTACCCTTCTCGGGGAGAGAAAGAAAGGGTTCAAATAGGAGGGGGGTTCTTCCCTCATAGATAAAGAAAAAAAAAAAAGAAAGGGATGCTTTCCCATGTCCCTATCTGGAAAAAAGAGAGCTAAGAAAAGTGTGGGGAAAAGAAGAACGCGGTCCGGCCATCAGTTTCTTTTTGGAGAGGGGAGAGGCCTCGGCATCTCTCTTGCCTTCGAAAGAAAAAAGAAAAGAGAGGAGCTGAAAGAAGCAAGAGGAAACTCGTCATCTCGGACAGAGGGAAAGAAGTGGTACTTCCGTAAAAAGAAAAAATTGAAACGCAACCGTTCCCCCACCCACCCGCATACGAAAAAGGAAAAAAAAAAAAAAGAAAAGGAAGCTACCTTTCCTATGTTCCTACGAAAAGAGAAGAAAAAAGAATATCCACGAGAGGAAAAAAAGGCACCGTTCCTTTATGCAGGAGGGGGAGGGGAAGGAGGCTACTCTTCTCCCTCCCTGAAAAAAAGAAAGGAAAGGAAGGATTGGGGAAAAGTAGAAATTTTTCATTCACTCTTGGGAGGAAAAGAATGACTCATGCATTTCACTTATTTATTGAAAGGGGGGAGAGGAAAAGAGATAGGTCAGGCATCCCATTCGCAGAGGAATGGACCCTCTTTTTGAAGGTGAGTAAATGAACGGCGGGCCTTTACGAGAGGAAGGGATGAAGGGGAGGGGGAAGGAAT
>Ga0179593_1656588_pt1 | contig 10870 bp, 15 predicted proteins | sample CZODoug2_1_08_16_FD_185931 | JGI IMG/M metagenome (GOLD analysis project Ga0179593, IMG submission 185931) | Vadose zone soil fungal communities from Angelo Coast Range Reserve, California, USA - CZODoug2_1_08_16fungal (PacBio error correction) | ecosystem: Environmental > Terrestrial > Soil >...
GGAACCTATCTCTCTCTCTCTCTAGCCTTCTGGCGATCGCTTTGAAAATCCGGACGAAGAAAAAAGGAAAGGGGACGGCTCATACACTTCTCTCTCGGGAGGGACTGGGGGAGGGGGGGGGGGGGCCGCCACTTTCCGGACCGGCGAGCTGACCAACATCCAGAAAAGGAAAGAAAAAAAAATAGATCGACTGGCAGATCGGCTAATCTCCGCGCAACATCCGGGGGAAGGGGAAGGGGGGAAGAGGGACTGGGGCTGCTGCAGGTCGTCACAACAGCCGCCAGGGAAAAAAACTGAGGTCGCTCTCTTCGCAGATGGGGGAGGGGGAAGGGACCAGGTGTCTCTGATGAAGTCGCACAATGAGAGTATGCTGCCAAAGAAAAAAAAAGAAGACTAGAAAAAGAAAAAAAAGGTCTGCGGCCCTCCTCTGATTAAGGTTTTCGCGAGATGAACGCAGGGAGAAGAAAGAAAAAAAAGAGAAGCAGCTGCCGAACAGCGAATTCTACATCGCTAGCCTGGCGAGTGGGGGGGAGGGGAAAAGGAAAGACTCGATTCTGAAGCAAAACGTCGCATGGATTCAAGGAGGGGAAAAAAGAGAGGGCGGGCTTTAACTTTCTGCAGAAAAGGAAGGAGAAGGGGCTCCCTGCTTATTCAATATTCCGTCGAGGCGAGGGGGAAGGAAAAAAGAAAAAAGGGGGAGAAGCTATCCGTGCTTCACTACGTTTTCCTAACAGAGGGGAAAAGAAGGAGCGAATCTTCTCCTACCTGGAAGATGTGAAGAAAAAAAAAAGAGAAAAGGAGATCATGGCGTGTTCGGCCTGCCTTCGCTGCGAGACCGACGCCCAGAACAGCGGAAAAGGGAGGAGGAGAGGAAATAAATTTAGCTTCTCCCACAATTCGCGGAGAGAAGGAGAAAGGAGTCGGCACTCCACTTTAACCTTCATCGTGTCAGGATGGGGGGGAAGAGAAAAATCGAGCTACCCTTTTAACCTTTCCTCTCTGAGAAACTCTACGGCGCCTACATCCTGATCGGGAGAAGGCAAACGCCCATGATGCGTCGGATCGACGTCGTCCCGTGCGCGGGGGGAAAGAAGGAAAAGAAGGAGCATCGCGCGTTCTTTTTGGACGCCGGAGGGGGAGAAGGAGGGAAAGCGACGCCTATCTCGCCGTCGCTTGACGAAAGGGGAAGAAAGGAGAAGGAGCGGGAGGACAAGGCGTCGTATCTCAGGTGAAGAAAAGGGGAAACTCGCCGAAGGAAGGGAGAGGAGGCGAACTCGACCCTCAAAATCTTATTGAAGGAAAGTAAAGATTTTCCCAAAAGGACGCTCCGGAGGAAGGGAAGGGCAGTCCTATTGGCGCGTTTTGCCGTGATTTGGCAGAAGAGGGGGAAGAAAAAAAAAAATTTTCGACCCGCCATCTGTCGAGGAGGGGGGGAAAGGGCGCGGGTTGCCATACTGCCCATGGCGGCCAACGGGGAAAGGCGGGAGTCGGCACGGTGTTCAGACCAACATCACGCCCTGACCAAGAAAAAGAAAAAAAAGCGGTCGTGCGCGCGTCTCTAAGCGTGGCGCGAAAAAGAGAAAAGGAAAACAAAACCTACGATCATTTCACCCACGCCAGCGTAAAGAAGAAAAAAGGGAAGCGGCCGCTGTGCAAGCTGCGCGCGCCGGTAAAGAAGAAAGGGAGTCGAATGGACCCTTGCTCTTTCTTCAACAAGGGGAGAAAAGGAAGAAAAGACGGCGCGCACTTGCCGTAGTGACTGGCGCATTGCGGCGGAGGGAAAAAAAAAAAAAAACGCCAGAAAAAGGAGAAGACGCTCAATACCGTTCACCCGCTTTTCTTCCCGTTTACCTCCGACGACCAGAGGAAAGAAAAAGGGAGGGAAGGTCAAAAAACTTTGGTTTCCGCGGCAGGGAAGGAAAAAAAAAGGAAGGGCGATCGCCGTCTATTTCTCTCTCTTATGTCGCACTCCCGGCAGGGGAGGAAAAAAAGTGAGTCTCTTATTCTCCCATTTTTTTTCCCCCCTTAGCAGCCTCCCTCATTGGGGAAAAAAAAGAAAAGGGTTCCTTCTGCTTTCCTGGGGTAACGCCTTGCAAGAAAGAAGGAGAAAAAAAAAAGAAAAAACGGGAGTCCGACCATGCCGGCCTACGGTGACAGTTTTCAGCGACCGGCATCTTGCCTACATCAAAAGAGAGAGAAAAAAAGGAGGGACGGCAAGCTGCCGTCGCTGAAACTTTCACCTTAGTCCGTCAGGGGTAGGGGGGAAGAGGGGAGGATCGGGTGTCGTTGGGGCGCGTCCCTCTTTCAAGGGCGTTCCCCAGGCAAGAGGGGGGAAAGAAAAAGCCGCGTGCGATTGTCTCAGTCGCGTCAAATAGGGCGTAGGGGGAAGAGAGGGAAGAAATTTCCCTTGTCTGCCGGCTGCGGTCCTGCGCGTCCGGTGCGTGCGAGAAAAAGGGAAGAGACGCTTGCGCCATCCCCGCGCTTGACGCTGGCCAAAAGAGAACAGAAGCTGAGGCCGGTTCTCAGTATGCGAAGAGGGCGTCGGCGGTGAAAAAAAGGGGGGAAACGGCGGCGGCGTACCAGCCCTCCTTCCAGTGCGCCGTCCGGGTAAAAAAGGGAAAGGGCTCGGCGCCGAGCTCGTTGCTCGGGTGGTGTTGACGGGGGAAGAAGAGGGAAACCTCTGATTTAAAAGAAGAAGAAAGGGAGGGGACAGGGTGAGAAAAGCAGTTCCATCCCTCCAGCAGCGGCCGGAAAAGGGGAAGAAGGAAAAGAGCGCTTGCACATCCCTTCCGCGTCATGAGGAAGACTAAAGAAGAGGAGGGGAGGGTACCTTCTCTTCAGGGAAGGCGGGAGGGGGGAGAGGAAAAAAGCCTTCGCGCATCGCGCGCACGAACGCTGGGAGGGGGGGGAAAAAAAAGGGGGGGGGGGGGCGTGATGTTGGTCGTGAACCGTGGCCCGAAGGGAGAAAAAAAAGGAACGCCATGGGCCGTATGGCAAAACCCGCGCAATTTCCGAGATGGGAGAGAGGGGAAAAGAAAAAAAAAAAAGGGCTGAAGTATTGGCGAGCGCCGGCAAAAAGAAGAAAGAAAAAGGCCGCAGACCGATGGCGCTTCCTCAGCAGGAAGCCGTAAGGGGGGGGGGGAAGACCGTCGCTGAATGACAATAACTCTTTTGACGGGGCTAGAGGGGGAGGAAGAAAGCACGGCGGTCGGGGTTTCGCGCTATAAACGAGGGAAGAGAGGCGCCTTGTCCTCGAAGAGAAAAAGGGAAGCGAGCCTGCGGGTCTTCCAGTCGAAAAAAAGGGGGAGAGGGAAAATCAGCTCATCTTTTTCGATCGGAAGAGGGAGGAAAGCCGCGCGATGCTCCCATTCCCTCTAAGACGTGGGGAGGGGAAATTCACTCGTACGATTGCGGGAAAAAGAGAGGAAGAGGCCAGTCGCCGGCGCGTCTCGGCGTCATATCGAAGGGAGGGGGGGAAGGTCTTCTCTACCTCTAGGCAAAGGTTCACAGGGGGGAGGAAAAAGGCGCGTGGTCTCCAATTTTCCGGGGAAAAAAGGAAGGGGGGGGACGGAGATGCGATTATTCCGCCGGGGAAAGGGGGGGTTGAGCACTCCAGCACCTGCATCAATGTCCGAAAGGGAAGGGAAGGGGAAAGCCGTAATCCGCAGCGAATGGCATGCCCGACCCGAAGGGGAAAGGGGGGTCGATACTCCCTTATCTTTTTGGGAAAGGGGAAGGTAATTCATCATCGACCCTTTGCCGGCGGGGCGAAAGAGGGGGGGGGGGAAGCCCCCACGGATATCTGATAACATCGTCGTCGCGGTAGAGGAAGGAAATCCAATCTTGCATCAGCCGGTCGATGAAAAGAAGGAGAAAAAGAAAAAGGGTGCTCGCAGTTCCCACGGATTCTCGATCACCATCATGAATCCCTAAAGAGAGAAGTCTCATCAGAGGGGGGGAAAGAGGGGGGAAAACCAAGCTCTATGTAGAATTCGCTGGTGAGGAAAAGACGGTGGCGCCCTCTTCTATCGCCTCGCAGAGAAAAAGGGAGCGAACAACCTTCAATCATCGCTGGCCGAGAAGGAGAATGCGGCGGGATCTTAGCGAGAGGGGGAAGGGAAGGAGGCGACGCGCATGTCGATGGTGAGCACCAAGGGAAGAGGGGCAGCATACTCTCATTGTGCGACTTATCCCGCAGCAAAAAAAAGAGGTGTAGTCGCGCGTAACTAGAATCTAATCGACCCTCATGTGGAGAGAAGAAGATCCGTGTGTTGGGGAGAACCACACGCCCATCCTCTGGAGGAGAAAGGCCACCTTCTTTTGAGAGGAAGAGCCTCTCTTCCATTAAGAAGAGGGGGGAAAAAGGGACCATTTTATTCTCTCGAAGGCCTCTCCTTTCCTTCCCTTTTCGGGAACTATTTGTGGGGGAGACGGGTTTTTTCCGCTCTGTAGCCAGTCCCTCCTATATCTCCGGGGAAAGAAAATCAAAAAGTATATCAGTATCCATCCTCGGGAGACAGGGATTTTCCCACACCTATAAGCGCTATCTCTTCTCTCCTCAAAAAACAGAACAGGAAACCGAATACCCGCCCCACCCCTGAAAAAAAGACCCGCGCGCCCAAAAAGCCCCCCGACCTCCAAAACACCTCAAAGCGCCACCAGAAGCACCCCCACCAGGAAAGTCACCAAAGACGGCGCGAAGGGGGTCAGACCAGGAAGCGCCGAGGGACCACCACGAACCGCAGACGCGGCCTCGAACCCCACGGCAGCCACGGCAAGCACCAATCAAGAGGCCAGGGAGGCGCCCAAAACAAAAGAGCGAAAACGAAAAAAAGGGCAACCCGCAAGACCGCCCCACCCGAAGAAACCAAAAAATCCCCCCCACGAGGATAATCTCCACGTCCCCCACCACAAGGACCCCGGCCTGAAACTAGCCCCCCACGCAAAAGGAAAGATCGCGCACAAACCGCTGCCCAAGATCCAGGGGTCGGCCGCGCCAGGCAAAGGGTCAAGACAAGAAGAGGGGCCGCGAAACACCCCGCCGAGGAGAGGGTATAGCACGCCGAAAGGTCCGAGGCACCGAAAATGCCCGCCGCCCACAGCACGGCGGAGCAAGAAAAAATACGGGACCAAGGCACCGAAACGGGGGGAACACTGCCACGCCCACCGAACGCTACCCCCCCAACTCCTGCACGAGGGATACTCACAAAAGGAAAGCAGACTCAACCCCCTGGACAGCGGGGTGTATCCGCAAAAGCATCTAGACACCACCGCCAGGGAACTACATAAAAAGGACAAAGTGCGGGAGGCAGAAAAGAAGAAGGATGCCCGCAAGAGCCCGCGGGAAGGGACCACCCAAAAAGAAGGCGGGGTAACAACGCCCGCGGCGCGAAGGAACCAGCGCAATCCCCCCAACCCCGAACCGACGAGAGGCGCAAAACGGAGGCGCAAGGAAGCCTAAACACGGGATCCACCCCCCACTAAACGACGCACAAAACAGAGACGAGCCAAGAAAAAACGAAAAACTACGCAAAGACGTCTCGCACGGCAATAGGAAGATAGATGCACCCAACCACGTAAAGCGGGGCAGGAGGAAGGTACGCGAAGTCCAGAAGATTGTCCGAGACAAAGCACGCCCTAGGGGGGAACCCGAGACTGCCCAGACGTCTGAAGCCCAAACACTAGAATGAAGGACCACCGGCTTCCAAAAAAACCTCCCAACTTCCCTGTACAAGGAACCGTCTGGCAAAACCTCCAAGGAAACCAAACCAGCGTACAAACTCCGCGAACGGGAGAGACAACAACAAGCCACTGAGGGCACAAAAAACCCCTCCCTCCGGACAAGAAAGGACATTATCTATCTTCTTCAACGAGAAGGAGGGGGGAATCCTTTCTTTCTCTCTCTTGTGAAAGGCTAAAGGAAGACCTCTTCTTTCTCCATTACAGCACGGGGAAAAATTAAAAATTGACGAGTCTCTACACGGAGAAAAAAAGGGGGGAAGGGGTGAGCGGCGATTGCGAATAATCGAGCGCCCACTTTCCGACCGGCGAGCGGAAAAAAAGGAAAACCTACCAGTCCCCACGAGAATCGACTTTCATATCTTCTAGAAAAAAAGGCGCCGATCTTCTCTCCTCTTCCAGAGGGAAAAGGAGTCATTTCTTCCACAAACAAGAGGCCTCTTGAGGAGAAACTCCTCTCTCCACCTGAAGGGGAGGAAAAGGGCGCAGATGGGCGTGACTCTCGACTACAAAGGGAGAGGGGGGAAAGGGGATTCTCACCATGATATTATGCTTCGAGAGATGCTCACCATCTACATTCGCGGAGAAAGGAAGGAAAAGAGTCTGCTCTGCTAAGAAAAAGCGAGGGCGAGCTTCTCTGCCAGCCTCGATGAAAGGGGGAGGGAGACTGGGCTATCTTACGATTTCTCAACGGCAGGGAAAGGAGAAAATTACAATCGCTAGCCTGGATGAAGGGCCAATATCTCGCTCTTTCCGCGGAGAAGAGAAGGGATTCATGCTGTTGATCGAGAAGACGAGAGAACTTGCGCCTCCCCATTTCGCGAGAGGAGAGACCGGCTGATGCAATATTCTGAGGAGAAGGGGGACCGCGACGCTTTTCTCCGATATCAGTGGAGGAAAAGGGCGCAGCCGGTCACCGTGTCGAAGAGGGAGGGGATGAAGGGGAAATTAACCACCTCTCGTGTCTTTACAAGGAAAGTTCGGCGACGCTATCATGGCGGTGGGAGGGCAGAGACTACTCCCATAATCAGCTTCAGAGGGACTTGGAGCTGCTCACACAAAAGGAGAGGAAAGAAAACAGTCCTCATCTGCGTCGGAAGAGGGAGCACGCCCGGCAATATTGGCTCTCCAGAGAAGGGGGGGGGAAAGAACAAAGGGAAAAAAAATGGAACCTTTTGCCTCGCGGATAGGGGGAAAGAAAAATCAGGATCTTCTCCTATACGCGCCTGCGAAGGGGAAGGAGGGGAGACTGTCGTCCGCGTGCGCTTCCAGACTCTTCCGACCAACGTAGGAGGGGAGGGGGAAATGCGAAGGCGTTTTTTACGCCTTCTCTCTACTATGCGAGGAGAAAAAAGAATACGAGCCTGCCTCCTCCGTCTACTGGACGACAAGGAAGAGGGAATCGGGGACTTTCTTTCTATTACAATTCTTCTTACTAATGGGGGGGGAGGAGAAAAGGCTGACGGCTTTTCTTGCTAAAAGGTCGGAGAAAAAAGAAAAAAGACCGCGACGTCGACTAACCCTTATTTTACCAAAAGGAAGAGAAGGAAGAGGGCGGCATCCCCCCTGTCCTATTGGCGGCGTTGGAAGGGGGGAGGGGAAAAAGGCCGGAAAGAAACTTTTCGACCCGGCCTAGTCGCGCGAGGGAAAGAGAAAAAAAGGGCGCGGGTTGCCATACTTCCCAGGTCTGCCTCCCTTTAGGGAAGGAGGAGGAAGGGAAGGAAAAAAGGAAAACCAGAGAACGGCATCGCCGCTTGTCGCGCAAAAGCGTTAGGGAAGGAGAGGAGACACGATCTTCTCTATCCGGCTCCCCTACTATCATGGAAAAAAAGAAAAGAAAAAGGCCTCATGACGCGGCCGGCTGTCAAGCGCGCGCGCCGGTCAAGGGAAGATGCAAGCTGGAACTGCTCTTTCTTCACAAGGTTCCCCCTCGGAGAGGGAGAAGAGGAAGAAAAAAAGGACGAGGACTGGCGCATTTGGCGGCGTCTTGTCCCACCCCGCTCAACGAGCTCGGCGCCGAGGAAAGAAAAAAAAAAAAAAAAACAAAAGCCGCTCAATACCAGTTTCACAAGAAAAAAAAAAGGAAGGAGAAAAGGCCTCAGCGAGACCCATGCCGCCGCCGCGGCCGGCCCGAGGGGGGGAAAAAAGAAAAAAAAAGTGCGAACGTCTATTTTCGCCTCGCTGATGCGCAAGGAAAGGGAAAAAAAAAAAGGGAAGCCCATCCCGGGCAGCCGCCCTCTTTGCCGAAGGAGAAAGGAAAGGCCCGTCGCTGCTGGGAACGCCCTTGCACTAGGAACGGCTCACGACACGATACAGAAGAAAAGAGAAAAGAAGAAAGAAGACGACGGTGAACGTTTCAGCGACCGCAGCTGCCGAATCACCATCTCTCTCAAAAAAAAAAAAAACAATGTCACCGTAGCCGGCATGGCCGACCGGACACGGCGGAGGGAAAAAGGGGGGTGTCGTGGGCGCGTCCTCGTGCAAGGGCGTTTCCCCATGAAGAAAAAAAAGGCCTCGTGGCGATGGCGCAGGCGCCGGCAAAGAGGGGGCGCTGAAGAAGAAGGGTACTGCGGCGGCGGTCCCTGCCCGTCCGGTGGCGTGGCGAAAGGGGAAAGAAAATCACGAGGACGCTTGCGGCCAGCCCGCGCGGAAAGAGAAAAAAGGAAAAATGGGTCGCGCTGAGGCCGGTGCGCAAGTGGCGAAGGGAGGAGGGGAGAGAAGGGAATGGTATTGAGCTGCGCGCGTACCAGCCCTCCGTAAAAAGGGGAAGGAAGGAAGAGATCGTTGCGCGGGGTGTGACCAACAGCCGAAAGGAAAGGGGGGGAGGAAGGAAAAGAGAATAACACTCTCCTACCTTCCTGTATCATCGACGAGGGGGAAAAAGGGGGGGGAGGGGGAAAGAAAGGCTCTTTCAGTCGATTGACTCGGCGCGCGCGCTGGAAGGAATACAAGAGTCGCTGTCGGTATCTCTTGCGTGGGTGAAAGAGAGGGGAGCGACGTTTCGCGCCACGCCTTCCGCATCGCGCGCCCGAACGATGGGGGAAAAAAAAGCGGTCGGTCTTGATTTTTTCGTTACCAAGGGGAGAGGGAAAAAAAGGCCGGCCCTGGGCCGTAATTGCAACCCTCGCATTTCCGGGGGAAGGGGGGAGAGGGGCGAGGACGCATTGCCGTGTCTAAAGTGGCTGAATGATTGGGAGGGAAAAAAAAGCACGGGCAAACGCCTCCAATAGTACTAAGAAGCGTCCCTCATGAGCGTCCTTTTGTTCAAAGGGGGAGGGGGGGAGAAGAAAGCGGGGTGACGGGCTCGAGTTTCGCCGACCTTGGAAAAAAAAAGAAGAAGGCAAGGGGTGGCGCTATAGCGCTTGCATCTCTTAAAAGAAAAAGAAGAAGCCGCGCAGCGCAGCGACGCTCGACCGCTACAGGAGAGGGGGGAAAAACGGCTAGATAGAATCCCGGCCTCATAGGTGGAGAGAAAGAAAAAAAGGAAGACGATTCTTCTCAAGGACCTCGCAGACTTTTGGTAGGGGAAAGGGGAGAGGGCCGCGCACGCTGACTACGTCGATCCAGAAAATTCCGGCAGTCGCCGGAGGAGAGAAGAAGAAGGGGGGACATTCTCTCTCGATCCAGTAAGAGGAAAAGGGAAAATGGGAAATTGCGCTTTCTCGATCCAATATTGTCGGCGGAGGAAGAGGGGGGGACGCCGATGCTTATTATGCAGGGGGGGGAAACGCCTTGGTTTAGCATCGAAGGGTAGCACGCCTCCTGGCCGCTTTTTCTGGGCGGAGGGAAGAAGGAAAAACCGGAAATTATTCTTCTCAGGGAAAGAGGGGGAGAAGGACCATCTTCACCATGTAGTATACGTATTCTTTCCGCATGACACGGGGAAGGGAGGAGGAAAAAAAGTCGTGTAAGCCACGGATATCGGATACCATATTCGTCGCGGTCAGGGAGGAAGAAAAAAAGGAATATTGCCTCATCCGGTCGATGACCTCGTTCGACAAAGAGAGGGAAAAGAAGAATTCTTCGATCACCAGCATGAATCCCTGCTCGTTGGAGGAGGGGAGAGAGGAAAACCACTCTCCCGGCTCTCGCGGTGAAGAAGAAAGGGCATCTGCTTCCTCGGGCCCGGAAGGGAGGGAAGAGACATGCAGTTCTCTCGCAGAACACCTTCTCATCGTCTGGCCTAGCATCTCGAAAGAGGGGAGGGGGAGAGGAAGTGCGGGAAACCTCTCCGCTCATGGGGAAGGGGGGGGGAAGGAGCAGCTACTCTCATGTGCTAATTAATAAGAAAAAAAAAAAGGGGTCTATCTTCACGTCCCCATCTTCGAAGAGGGAGAGGAAGAAGCGAAGAAGCCGTGCTGTTGTTACTACCTTCAGCACTCACCAGCAGAGGAAATCGAGCTCACAGTTGATTTTTCGCGTGAAAGAGATCAGGGATCGAAGCGTGGGTGAAGGGGGAGGGTAGCTCTGCCTGTCCGGAAAGTGGCGCCGGGGGGGAGGGAAGATCCGCAATTCGCTTCACCCCCAGTCCCTCCAGAGGGGAGGGGAAGGGGGGGGCCCGAGGGCTTAATAGCATTATCCATCCTCGTTAGGAAAAAAGGGGAAAAAGGGAGCCAGAATGCTCTATATATCTCTCAAAAAAAAAAACACCAAACACCCCCCTACACCGCCAAACACTCAAACACCCCCCAAGAAACGCCCACAAACTCCCCCAAAAACACACCCCCGTCCCAGAAAAAAACCCCCCCCAAAAAAGAAGAAAACTCCCCCACCAACACAACTCCTACCCAAAAGCTCCAAAGAAAACCTCCCGCAACTAAAAAGGCCCCAACCCGTCAGGCGAAAAAAACACACCTTATTATTAGGAAAAGAGAGAGAAAGAGAGGAAAGAGGGCGATCGCGTTTGAAAATCCTTTCTCTCCTCTCTGAGGGGAAGAAGATTAGAAGCTCTACACTTCTCTCTCTTAGTTACTTTTTTTCTCTATGGGGGGAGAAAAAACTTTCCGGACTCTTCTATCTACCAACATCCGAAAAGGAAGAAATTAATCCCTCGATCTACTTTCAGATCTTCTATCAGGGGGGGAAGGAGAAAAGAAAAAAGGAAGACGGCCAGCGGCCTGGGCGTTCGTTC
>Ga0179593_1668376_pt1 | contig 10870 bp, 13 predicted proteins | sample CZODoug2_1_08_16_FD_185931 | JGI IMG/M metagenome (GOLD analysis project Ga0179593, IMG submission 185931) | Vadose zone soil fungal communities from Angelo Coast Range Reserve, California, USA - CZODoug2_1_08_16fungal (PacBio error correction) | ecosystem: Environmental > Terrestrial > Soil >...
CCAAGGAAAACGCGAAAAAGATCTCACGTGGAAATGGAAACCAAATCTTCGCGGTCGCGCAAGGCGAGGTAAACAAGAAGGGGTACCTCCATTCGGGGTGGGAGTAAACGACGGCTAAACAACTGGGGAGATAGGTTAAGGAAGAACGATTAAGGCCATAAGGTGGAGAGAACTGGTGTAGGTTGGATACGAGTCCCCGACTCAAACAAGAGGGCAAGTTTTGCAAGGAAAAGCTGGAAAGAAGGTTTAGTCCGATGCCAAGCTGCCTAGAAAAGGAAAAACAAGCTTTGGGTGCCAGTAAGAGGAATTGGGAAATGACTAAGTACGGTTTGGGGTGAGTTGATTCTGCGTTAACCGGAACAGGGGCATAGCTCTGGGTTGACTCCACGGCCCAAAAACAAAGGGTTTTTCCCAAGAGGGGCCGCCAAACTACTGGACGAGCGGCGCAGTTGTATTACTTATGTACATTCGTCATGGGCATATCGACCCCAAGAAATCACTTGGTCTTTAGTGAAAAACGTTTCTTCAGAGGTCCAAGGTTTGGGGGCGCCTGGGAAAAGAGCCTTTACGGGGGCTGAAAACGTGCAAGGGGCTGACAGTATCGACGTTCCCTCAAAAACACAACAACAGGGAGAAGGGATGAAAAATTGGGGAGGGAACGGGAAAGTTGCACGAACCCCGTAAGTGCTAGGGTACAACCAGGCGCCAACAAACAAAAAAAGAAATATGACTATAGCAACATGAATAAAGAAAGCCCATTGCCGGGTAGGTAAATCGCAGGTGACGAAGGGAATCGACCTCCACCTGCGGAAAAGCTCGCATATGGCGGAGGGAAAAATTTTGCAATAAGGGTGGGGGGCGGGAACCTATAAGCTCGATGCCCGCCGACATACCCACAAAGCAGGAGACGAAAAACCGATATCTCTTCACAAGGGGCTCCCAATTTTCAAAGGGTCCATGATTAAAAAATGCAATGAACACAAGGGTCCAATAATCCTATTTCCAATCTGGGTCCATGCGTAAACTGTCAAAAACGGAAACGGGAAAAAAAAGGGAGGCTGAGAGGAAAAAGTCCAAAGATTCAACGTTGAACAAATAGTTAAGTCGTGTCCCAAGGACGAATACGAAGCGAGCTCGGGAAAAAAAAGGGGAAAAGAATTTAGGAAAACGCTCGGGTGATAAGGAAAATCGCAGGGTCTTGACGCGAAACAAGGGGAACTGTCATGTACACTTTATAATCGACAGCGGGTCCAGAAAAAGTCACAGAGTTGTGAACCAAATAGAAACGCTCCATCGAAAAAAAAAGAACGCAAGTCAAAAACCCGCATATCAATTAGAAATCCGGAATGAAAGTCCAAGGTCCCGTTTTGGAAATTGTGTTTACTCAAAAGGGGAAGACTACAATAAAAAAAGACGGAATAAAAAGAGAGACTTGACACAGTAGTGCAAGGGACTGGAGACGGTTTGGATGAGTAGAATCCGTGGTCTCTGAAGGGGGGAAAAAAAAACTGAGTCAAACAGGCTAAAGACGAGATGGGGGGTCTGGAGGAACCCATAACAGAGGGGACACTGGTCTTCACGTCCGACTTGTGGAGATGCTTCGGACTCAGAAGGCGGCTCCAGAGTCGCAGAATGGATTCAAGGATCCGGTGGAAAGGGGAAGCGCTCAACGTTTTTACAACTAGACGCCAAGGGGGGCGGGGACAATATAACGTTCATAAAGGAGGAGAATTGAAAGAATGCCGCGCAAATCGTGATTAACAAGATGAGCGAATCGCCACTGACAGTGCAGAAGTGGGGAGAAGTCCTTTCGTCTCGGGGGTCAAAGTGGAGTCGCGGGACTTACCTGTGGATGAACGCGTACTAATCCAGAGGAGAGGGGTTACAAACGCGGAAGTCAAAGACCCTTGGGGAGGGGAGGCAAACAGGATAGAAAGGTCTGTGGGACGTTATCGGGGCCTGATCAGGGGGTTTTGCGGGTTTGTAGAAATTTGATGAAGAAACTCAGACGCGGAGTGACAACCGGATGACCAAATCGGGGGGAAATCGGGGAGAAAAAAAAAAGGGGGGGGGGGGTGCGCCAAGGATTGTGGGTAAAACGGGGTGCCGTCGTCAAAACATTACCGCGGGGGCACGATGAAAGAGGCTAAGCCGGAAAACACCTACAATGTCACAATTGGTCAGAAAAGACGGAAACGGGGATTAGCTGTCGGCGGACTTACTGGGGGGAGAAAAGATTCATCTGCGAGGTCGCGTAGGGACAAGAGCATGAAAGGGGCAGTATCGTACGCTGAATAAAGCTTGACCAACACGTATTGAGCCAGGAAAGAGGTGTGGGAAAAGTGCAGGCCAGCGGAGGGGACATAGGGGGGAAGGGCGCGTATTTGGACCAGAGGAGAGAAGAGTAAGATAAGGGTTCGAATAAAGGGCGTGGTTCAAATGCACTAGGAGAGGCCCACAAGGGGGGTGGAATAGCCCACACTCGGGCTTTCGTCCGTCGGGAGGAAGGGTCGTCAAAAAATCGAAGATCGTGCGAGGACTGGCCCAAGGGGGCCGGCTTCGATTGCAAAAGTCCAAGATAAGGAACGGGGCGCTGAGCTAAAGGAGGAAAAGCGGCAGGAGTAACGGGAAAGAATTGAGGAAAAGAAAAACAGAGCTCGGAAAAAAAAAAAAATTAATCGGGAGGGTTTTTTGAAGGGGGGGGACCATCAGGACTTCCGAAAAAAAATTCCCATGCTTCTTACAGAGAAGGAGAAGTATCGGATAAGAGGAAAAACTAGCGATTCGCTACGTAATTTGGAAAAGTCATCAGGGCCAAAGGAAAACAGCCGAATCTCGATCACTGGACGACGAATGCCGAAAGAATGAAGAAGCAGATTGTGGGAACAACAGGTGGCGGAAAAGATAGCATCTTTGTAAAAGGAGCCGCCATTAACCTGGGACGGTTAAAAAACTACCGAGGGGAAATAAGGACCTCCTTCAGGACTCGTGATGGTTGACAACAATAAGGGAGTCCTAGTGAGTTTAAGAATTCATCAGATCGGGTTGGGAAGAAGCGAGGGAAAGAGAGTCTTCAAACTAGGGACACTTAATAAAAGCTTGAGAGTCGAAGGTTCAAGAGGAGTCCCAGCGGTTCATTCGGTTTTCCGAAAGTAAGCGAGCCCGAAAAAAGGTACCTCGAGGGGATAGGGCTTTCCTGAACATGGTGACGTGGGGGGTTTGGAAAGACAGCGTCATGCTGACGCGTTCCAGGTAACGACGACGGCACGTTAAAACCGATTTTGGCCAAATCGGGTTTGGGGGGACTCATCAAGGTCACAGCGGGGCCATCCTTTGAAACAAGCGGGAGGATTGGCATCCAATTGTCACAAAAAAGAAAAACAGGTCGCGCTAAGGAAGAACTCCCCCATTACCGGGACCCGGCTTGCGGGGGAAACCGACCAGGTGCAATCGTCCGCGTCGCGTTTTGCGTAAAAAAACCTGGAGGGACGCGTTCAAGGTCTGACAAAGAGACAGAAAAATCGGAGACAGGTTAAACCCCTAATCGAACTGAATGGGGGACAACCGGGGGGAGTCCGGCGTCGGGGAGCTCATAAAACCTTCAAGGTGAGCGAGACTTTGATGGGAGGGGAACTGAATGGGGGATTAACTGGTTGTGGGAAGGAGGGAGGTTCGGGGGAACTTTGAGCTTCCCTTACAGACGGTACTTCATCATGCGCGCATCAAGAAAAAAAGGGCACGGGAGCTCCCCATAATCCACCACAGGTGGGCCCGCGTAAGAAGGGTTGAACTTTCACCAGAAAAAGTAGGAATCAACGAGAGAGGGGGGAAATGTTGAGAAGCACAATCCCTTTCAACAAGACGTAAGTTCTAATCTTCAGCATTTGGAAGAAAAAGTGCCAGCCTCAAGATCTTGTCAAGCTCGAATAGGGTGAATGATAAGGGGCCTTATCGTAAGAACGGGAGGGAAAAAAGAAAAAGGAAATTACGAAGACTTAGTCTAATTAGAAGCGGAGGACTGAGTCTGGATGACACTGCGGGGAGGGGGAAAATGAGGGGGTTAATGGGGGGACCGACTTTCTAGAGCGAACGCTATCTCAATGACATGCCCGGCAATCTCGCTCGTGCATCTAAGAACCGGAAGGGGGATAAAAAAGGGGTGACTCCAGGAAGGTTGTATGCCATCAAACCGGGGAGAGGTAGGAGGGTGGTACACGACGAGTAACTTCCATCGGTGGGCACGTTAAAGAAGGGGGGGAATCAGAATAAAAAACCGGGCCCGTGAAGGACGGTTTGAAAGCACTGGACACTACAGAGGGGGAAATAGAGGGGAGTCCGATCCTCATAGACTCCCCGGGAAACAAAGGGAAGGGGTTACTTGGAAATTGGGAGCAACTGGAAGAGATATCGGGTTTTGGGGTACGTGGAGGGAAGGAAGAAAGCCTTAATACTTTCAACGTATGTTTTGGGATGCGTCTGAGGGTCCTCAAAAAATGATGAAAACGGGGTTGTAGAACAGAGATGCGAGCTTGGAAATCCAGGGGCTGCAGCGGGCTCTGTAAGCGATACCCGACCCTACCCGCAAGTGGCTTAAGGGAATGCAAAAAATGGGGGGGGAGTCTCGTCATATTGCCCAAGCTGGCGGGGGGGGGGGGGTTGGGGGAAGACTGGTAACCCAATCAGAAAAATTAGGGGGCCGGAGGGCATAAGGGTCAGGGGACTCTGAGGGGTCAGGATCCCCAACAACAACGCTTGGAAAGGTTATACGGGACGGGGTCGCCAGGAAATGGCACGTAAAGCCCCGAGGCTAGTCCCCCCAGGCCTACAAAAAAACAGAGGGAAAGAGGAAGATAAAAAAAGGAGAAGAAGATTGCGGGTAAGGTGGGGGGTCCATGGTAAATAGAGAGATTGACTAGAAGACATCGCCCTCCAACTGCGCAAGGAGCATGGGATCGAAAAAAGGGCAATCCTGAAAACAACCGGTACATAACGTCATGTAAAAAGCCCAAAATATGAACGGGGCCGTAGTAACGAACAGAATCACAAGGGGGGAGGGGAAAGGCCCCAAGTCAATCTCTCTACGGGCAGGTGAACAAAGGTGGTGTACATGGAGTCTAGGAAGATAATCGGAAGAACAAGTCCGAGGCCATGCTTACTTGAAACCGCCGCGAAAAGCCGCAAGGGTGGTGTAGGTGAAGTCCGAACAATTCCCAAGGGATTCAACGGGAGAAAAAAAAGAGTGAGGGAGGGGACAAGGAGGGAAACCTCTACAAGGTTTCTCTTCGACGGCACAGAATGGAGAAACTCTCGGATGGGAAGGGAATCGGCTGGAGGGAAGCGGATAGGGGAGACTGCATGGAAAGAAGGTTCAGGTAACCTAGCCGTATTTGGGGAAACAAATATAAGACCGAAAAGTTGAGAACCGAGGGAAGACGCAGGAAGAGAACAACCCATACTAGACATCCGAATTGCCAAGTCAATTGGGTCCCGTGGGGGGAGGGTTGCCCTCATAAACAGAGCCCGCTTATCAGAATAAGAAAGCAAGAACAATTATTTCCCTATCCGGGTAAGATATGAGACTGAGGACCAAAAAGAAATTAGAAATTCATCTGCGGGCAAAAAAAAAGGACAAAGTGCGAGAAACACATAGTCTCTCATAAACTAAGTTTCTGGGAAGGAATCTGAGGTACGCGGGCTTCCACCGGTGTGGAGGCTGGGGGCGTACTCCCCCCTAAGGGAAAGCCGGGAAGAGGAGAACCGTATCAGCCTTAGAAGTCAACGTGGAAATTCGATGACGAAACAACGAAGGTATAAATATCTTCACGGACGGATTCCTGACAGAGAGAAAGCCGCAAAGCGTGGTTTTAACAAGGAGGGCATACGAAAAGAGAGTCAAAGAAGATGTTTGAAACGTTCGGGGCTTCGGGGCACGGATCGCCCCGGTTAAGGAGAAATTTGACAAATGAACACGTACTATCCGCAAGGAGCGGGTGGAGGGCGCCAAAGAAGAAGGAAAAGGGATCCTTGGGTCCGCTTACAGAAAAGGTCGATCCAAAGGGAAGTGAGAGGCAATCGCTGGCGAACAGGTCAGTGTTTGCCGGGGTTTGGGATGGGGGGGGGGCCAAAGAAAGCGCGTCAAGACATGATGCCCACGTCGAGGGAATGATGCGGAAAACACTATGGGGCAAAGGAGGGGACTGGGGCGGAAGCGACCGAAACCGCGGGGAGACTGGTGGAAAACACTCACGCTTACGGTGGTAAAATCCCACGGCCCACCAGGTTCAAGGATATAGGGAGGGGGCTGGCTGTCTTAGCCTTATGGGGCGAAACAGCCAGGGGAAGAGATGTGAAACGCGTACGGGACGCTACTCGGGGAGATGGTTAAGGTGGAGGGAAAGCGGGAACGCCGATGTTCTGAACACGGGAGGGGAGAATTATAGGGGGGAAAAAAAAAGGGGGGGGCAATGGAGCCACGAGGTTCACAATCCCTGCCTAGAAAGCAGAAAGATTTAAGTTCTCATCGACATCAAGGTTAGAGGCGGGCGGGGCGGCGCGGAGCCAAGGCGTGGGAGGGGTGCTCACACAGGGGGCTTTAAAAGTCGGTAAGTACGAACAGTGATTTGGGCGAGATTCTACGACTTTGCAAGGAGGGGGGTTCGAGCAAAATCCGCCGAGACTAGTGGGGCGGAGCTAAACGAAAGAGGACTGGAAGAAATTGAGGAAAAAAAGAAAACCGCCTATCGCGAGAAAAACAAAATTAGGGATATCGTTTTTCTTTGGGGTCCTCAATTGTTCATGAAAAGATTCTCAGTAATCGGGGGACTCCGCGTGCGAGTCGGCGGTAGGGGACCAAACGGGTGCCATGACGACCTGATCCCAGTTCAAAGATCAATGAAAAAGGAAGACAGAGACGAAAAGCCCCAAAAGTGTGGGCGCTATCAACCGAAGAGGGCTTTGAACCCGCGCCCTCAGCCGCGTCGGAGAAATATCAGTCTCCGCGACACGGACCGAAGGCAGGCACAGGATGTTGCGCCACTCCTCATGGCACGTGATTGGGGGGGAAAGTAATTGAAGAGGTGGAAAGCGAGGGCGTCCTTCTCTCGTAAAACCTTAACACCAGGCGCGGGTCGCGTCCGGATGAGGTTTCCACATCGTCCCAGCTAAGCTTTCAGGAGTTCCGGACTAAATAGACAACACTCGATATAGCAGCTGATGAACCCGGTTGGGGGGGGGGGAAGGATCAAAAGGCAGCGATCATGGAACAAGGGATGGGGACCAGGTATGTCGTAAATTCAATCACAAAACCGCTGGGGGGGCCACCAATCGTGGGGGTCAAACGTCAAAAGGTCCACACTAAAGGGGGATCCGGAAAGGAGGAAGTGCGCTTTAATGAGTGTCGGCATCCCATGTCACCCAAACAGAAGGCACGGGGAAGGAGATCCAAGACCAATTACCTTGGGAGAAAGAGGTGGAAACCGCCATGGGGGGGGGGGAAGTCGTTCACACGCTGTTGGAGGAGCCACAAGATCACTTCGAGTTACGAGAGCGAACACATGAGACAGGGCGTCTAATCGCAGTGACCCAGAAAAGACAGGGGACTGGTAAGGGTTGTGGGGCGGTAAAAGCTAAAACGCTAGTGTACACTCACTTAGGAAGGGGAGGGATGGAAAGGACGTTGAAATAGAGTGGGGACCGAGAAGCTTCGTAGCTCGCGAGAGAAAAAACTTGGAAAAGTCCTTCACACTTGATAACTGCAGAATCTGCCGCAGAAGAACGCGTGAAGGTGATTCCGGGCCTAGCTTCCAACAGGGGAATCAAAAACGCCATGATGGGACTCCACAGAAAACTTAGGGGGAAAATGGCGGGAAAAAGGGAACATGGGTGGGGAAGCAAGAGTTTGGGACCTTTCAGCGCAAAGACCGTGGATTCAGCATTTGGAGAACCTTAAACCACCGACAAATCGAGGGTGGAGGCTAGGGAATGGTAGGCTTGGGGGGGGTGCAGCTTAGGTCCCCTAAAGACGGGGCGAGGGAGGACAAAATGGCAAAAAACGTTGAAACTTGAATTGGAACTGGGAGCCGAATGAGCATAGGGTGGAGGGAAGTAGTCCTTCACACGTAAAAGGGATCAGAGGTTCAGGGGGGGCAAAACGGGAAAAGCGAACCTTCGCCCTGTAAGGTACCTCTCTCGCGGAATCAAGACCGGTTAAGAAAAGCCGAGTGGAAGAAGCGTAGGGGGGATTTCCGGCGGAAGTCGGTCGTACTTGGGACAACAGATTACAGAAAAAGGCGAAAGGGGAAAAGGTTGGAAGGCGAGTTGAGAACGTTCACGAGAAAATCGGGCCCGTGGTTCTAGAGAGGTTGGGGGAACGTTACACCTGGACACTACGGGAGGAGAATGGGGAAGGGAAGCAGGAAAGAGAAGACCCTGCCCCAAAAAAGGTCAGCAAGGAAATGCCGGAAAAAATGTGGGGAGAGACGGGAAACGCATTCGGGGTTGGGGGGGGGGGTCACTCGTTGTTCTGGGAGGGAAGAAAGAAAAAAATAGAGGTCGGGAGGTTTGGAGGCCTAAGCGGCGAAGGAAAGTGGCCCCGTGCCACTTGTTGAGAAAGAAGAAGTTGGAGGGGAGTGGGACGTCGTAAAGTCTTTAAGCGAAACCCAAACCTTGACATACAAAAAAAAGAAGGGGGCTAGGGAAAGGAACACCGGGGTGCTTGGGGGATCCAGCTTTCTGGTTTTAAGGCAAGTGGGGGGGGACAGAGAAATACGGGGGGGGATCACTGGAACTTGGCAAGGGGCGCGGTACGGGCAATATCTCTCAACAACAAAAAAATTAAGAAAAAGACAAAAGAATGTCAAGGAAAGGTATGACTCACAAGAGGTACCCAGATCCAAACACCATAAACTTGGCAATGGACTAGAATGGTAAAGAAAAATGGGGGGGAGGGGGGAAGGGAAGAGGCTTGAAATATAAACCTTATGCCCCGCCAACTAGCCTCTCTAGGGTCGGAAAACAAGTGGAAAAAAGAGGGACCATAGGAGCCGCTCGATGCCACGCCAACAGAAGGGAGGTACTGGGCGAGTAACTGAATCAACTAGACCCCCCGATAGAGCTTCACGGAGAGGAAAGGAGAAAATAGCTAAGGAAATGACCAAAGAGGGGGACCAGTGCTTCTATGAAGGGGGATAACCTCTATGACCAAGCTGTAGTGAAAAGCGTACTTCAAAACGAAAGAAAACGTGCTACTGGGGGGACGGAAAGGGACTAGGACGGAAAAAAGGTCAAACGGTCCCTCCGGGGGCAAAACCCCAATTTACGGGAGGGAAGGGGAACAAGGAAAAAAGACTCGAGCGTTCTTTTCGATGAGGGGAGACAATGGGATCAAACGAAAAGGATTGTTGATCCTTGAAAAGAGGGGGCCTAAGGAGAAAGAGGGGGGGGGGGGGGAAACTGGCATGGACCGAGGGTTTCGAGTTCGAAAGTTGTGCAAAACCAAAGAGACCAGTGAGAAGGTAGCCAAAAAAGGACCGGGAGAGCAAAAATAAGAATGTAGACTCACTCGATTCCATTATAAGGGGGGGGGGGCGTTTCCCTATACTCCCATAACCCGCTTATCAAAGAAAAGGGATGAACCCACAGAAGAAGGGGGGGAAGAGAGAGAATTGAACACATGTGCGTCGGTAGGGGTATTCCAGCTGATTGAGTATAAATTCCGTCGGGAAAAAGGGGAAAAAAGAAGGGGGGGATGGAAACTAAACTATCAGGAGACGGGTCGGGGCCATTCGCCTGGCGTACGCGGCGGGAAAAAAGGTGATAGGATTCGGGGAAAAAGGGACTCCCCCAGCATGCCTCTTCTAAAAAGGAGGGTGATGCAGTAAATGTCCCCCCTGGGGGGAAAAAAAAAATAGAAAGGTTTTCAAGGAGGAGAACTCTGACACTAAGAGAGGGAAGACGTTATCACTTACTCATTCAAATACGAAATCAAGAAAGGGGGGGTTTAAAAAGGGAAAGCTAATGCGAAACTGCATTAGAAAAGGGTTCAGTACGTTCGGCTCTTCGGGGGGGCAACTGGGCGATTTGGGTCGGGAGAAAGGAAGAAGAAGCAAAAAAGCGGGGTGGGTTGGCTAATCAAGCCAAAGGGGACAGATGCAAATCCTGAAGGGGTCTTCCTTCAAGCCTGGCGATCCAAGGTAATGGTGGGGGCGGAAGGATGGGGGACGGGGGGAGACACATTATGCGCTCGCAAGAAGAGGCGGTGCCCCACGAAATTGTGAAAGGGGGGAAAAAAACCAAGATGTGAAATCAGGAAACGGAAGGGCTTAATCTACCGTACCTCGGGGGAGGGGGAGTCTAGGGATAAACAGACAACCTTCCCATAGCCGTTTTCAGGGGAAGGGGGATTGGAATTCGTCCTCTTAATGGAAAACAGCACTAAAAGATGAATTACAGATTGGAAGCAGGTACGCTATCTCATGAACTGGTGGGTCTTAAGGAAGACGCCGCAATTATGGCCCAACACTTGAGTGATCCTGATCCGTTGGAACCATCCAAGGAAAGAAGGCAGGGGAAAAGAGGGACTGTGTGTGGACTGCCGAGGGGGAAACCATACCGGTTTCTAAGATCGGGTTTTTAAAGATGCAGGAACGAGGGGAGGGTCAAAGAAAAAAAACGGAGAAAAAGAGGGATGAGTGCAAACAAAGATTGGCGGGGACGTCCGTCGGACGGGGAAGACGTGATCTGAACGGCGGGAGCTGCATGTCGTCTGGCCAAAAAGGGGATCTGAGGAAGAGAGGAAAAGATCGAGGGGAGGGGGAGATATCTAAAACGGACTTAACTCATTATTACAGAAAAGGGGAATAAAATCCCGATA
>Ga0179593_1268724_pt1 | contig 10869 bp, 10 predicted proteins | sample CZODoug2_1_08_16_FD_185931 | JGI IMG/M metagenome (GOLD analysis project Ga0179593, IMG submission 185931) | Vadose zone soil fungal communities from Angelo Coast Range Reserve, California, USA - CZODoug2_1_08_16fungal (PacBio error correction) | ecosystem: Environmental > Terrestrial > Soil >...
CCACGTGGAGACAAATTAGGTTCTGGCGTTTCGCGCGAAGACACTATAACGCGGGCCAACTCAGTTCCAATAACGATCTGGCGGGGCTTGATATTGATAAGGAGGTAGGGCGGGCGGTGTAAGAAACAAGTAAAAATGACAAAAGGGGGGGAAGATTATGCATAAAATCTAGGGGCAAGGAAGCAAGCTTGCATCGCAACCAACAAAAGCAAAAAAACGTCAGTTTAGTTTAATATCTTCTGTAAGGAACTAAAAAGAAGCAGGCGGACGGTTGGGGCGGCTATGGGGGGGGGGGTGTTCTGGGGGGGGGTTAGCGGGGGAGGGGGGGGGGGGGGGGGGGGGGGGGTGTGGGGGGGTGTGTCTCTTGGGGGGTTTTGGGGTTGTTTTTGGTGACTGGTGGCGTGTGTTGGGCGGTTTGTGGGTGGTGGGTTTCCAATGTTTTCTCCAAGCAATCTTACCCCAAAGGTTCGTGCTCTCTCTTCTCACTCCCTGATCTCTCAAAAAGGGCCGACTCTCATCTCTTCCGAACAAAAAAGCCCCAGTGGGGTTTCCTTCTTCGCTGGTCGCGGAGAGGGTTGTATGCCAATGCAGTGGTGGGGGCAGGCAGGGGCCTTATCTTGACGAGAAGGTTGTGGGGAGCCTCCCTCAAAGACTTAGGGTCGCTAAAAAGTCTACGCATCTACATGTAACTGACGGACCGTCGGTACATTCTGGGCGTTCGCAAGTGTCGCAACCTACTTTGACTCTTGCTCACCGTACGCGAACTTTGCTAAATGATTGTCTATTACCTTAAGAAGTCCAAAAAAAAAAAAAGGGAGCTGAAAGGAAGAAACCAAGAGAAAAAAGTACTATGCTCACGTTCGTGATGTTGCTGCTGTGGGGCACGTTTGTCACAACCAAGTCCTGGAAATTGGCGCGTGTGGTTACGGGGGAGATCCCAACACAAAAAAAAAAAAAAAGAAAAAATAGCGGAGGTAGTTGCGTAGTTTGGAGTGGACTATAGTTGAATATGCCAAGATCGTGTGAAGAAATGGGGGCACTCAACGGTTCCTCGCGCCGCCAAAAAGTGAAGTCAGTGGAAAACCAGGGGGATGAAAGTCACTTCCGAAAAGGAAGATATTTAAATCTTGGCCGGTTAGACTCGGCAAACCGGCCTGACTGGAATCAAAAATTGCGTGTGTAAACTCAACTGCCCACTTGAGGTATGAAAAGTTGGAGTTCTTATCCAATATATTGACGTTAGTCGAGGGGAAACGTTGCTGGGGAAGAATAGAGTAGAGGTGGGAGAGAAAGATCTTGTCAACTTAGGCAAAACTCAAGAGATTTCTGTCTCGCTTTCTGCAGTCAAAAAAGCAGTGGGGGGAAGGAAGAAAGACTTTAGACAACGAAGCTGATGGGAAAAAAAGGTACTTGCTTGTCCTCGTCCGGGGCGCTTCCATGGCAAAGATATCGGCACTATGTGCAAACCAGGGGGGCGCATTAAACAAAAGCGAAAGGGTTCGGAGAAGAAAAAGGCTTAATGTTGCGCTGAAAAAACGGGGGGGAATTGCCCTCGGAGCACAAAAAACCAGTAAAACGGCGTGTTATGATAACAAAAACTAAAGGGAGGGATAGCGCAGAACGGAGAAGCTAAGGGTTGAGATAAAGCTGTTTAGAGTACAAAAATGAATCCGGCTAAGTTCTATATCCTGGCGGGCTGGGAACGACAACAACATGCACAATGAAAGATGGCGGATCTAAATCCGGAAAAATTGGTTCATTGAACGGGGAGAGGACTCCTGTTTGCTAAAAGCTTTCGGAACGCACTGGGAGATCCGATTTCATGGGGGGGATCTGCAAGGGGACCAGTCGGTCTAAAAAAAGGGGGTCAAAAACGGGAGGGCACTCTAAAAGAAGATTGGGGTGGTAGGCAGCCCTGACGGGGGTAGGGAAGGGTGAGAGGATGACATTGAGTACCTATGCGAGAGTAAAAAAAAAGGCATGAAAAAAAGTTAATCAAAATAAGAAAATACACTGGACGGTTCGATAAGAGACTAGGAAGTTGAAAGGGAACACTGGGGGACGAAGGGAGGAGTGGGGGACCTGTCACCAGGCAAGACTTGGGGGGCGGTCGATCCAGATTTTTATTGGACTATTAGAAGACCGAAAAAGAGAAGAAGACTATCATTATTCAAAGGCATTTAAGTGGAACGGGGGAGAACGTATCCGTAAAAAAATGGGGCGGTCCGCTGACTAGCGGCCAAAATTCAATGGGACAAATGGCGGGGGGAAAAAAAAAAAAAGGACTGCAAAAAAAAAAGATAAGGAGGATCTCTCCAAACCCGGTTGGCAAAAAAAACCTAGCATCTAAAGCTGCGCTGGAAGGACTAACGCAAAAGCATCCGGAGTAACATGTCGATTCGCAAAATGTACTTTCTGAAATCGAACGAAAAAAATGAGCCCGTGTCGAAACGAAGGGAACAGCCAAAAAAACAGCAAATGAGTTAAGGGGGAGAGGGCATTCTTTCTCAAGTTCGTCTTGTAATTAAAAGGGACTTACTTCATCTCGGCGAAAAATCAAGGGCGGGAGAGGGCGAAGGCTTGGATTGCATCGCGCATCTATAGCTAAAAAAGGATCCTTGCTTAGTCCTCGTGGGCGAAAGAGAACGCTGACAGTCGAAAAAAAACTGGTGGTAAGGGTGTGGTTGGGGCACGGTTCATAAGGTGTTTTAGGGGGGGGGGGAAAAACTAGCAGGGCGAAGACTTCTGCCAGGCGCGAAAAAAAATATTCTTGGGGGGTGCCACGATTGCGAGTGAGAACGGGTCTAAGGGATCTGAATTTGTTCACGGAATTGGGGAAAAAAATGAATCGTAAGGGAACTTCAAGAAAAAGGAACAGTTTGATCTGGTGGATCAACACAACTAACGGGGGTGTTACGGAACCTTAGGTGATAAAAAAAAAAGAGGGGGGGGGGGGGGTAGGGTTGGCAAGTTCTTGGGACCGGTTCCTCACGCGACCGAAAAAAAAAAAAAAAAAAAAAAAAAAAAAAAAAAGAAAAGAAAAAAAAAAAAAAAAAAAAAAAAAAAAAAAAACAACAAAAAAAAAAAAACAAAAACAAACCAAAAAAAAAAAAAAAAAAAAAAAAAAAAAACAAAAAAAAAAACAAAAAAAAAAAAAAAAAAAAAAAAAAAAAAAAAGAAAAAAAAAAAAAAAAAAAAAAAAAAAAAAAAAAAAAAAAAAAAACAAAAGAGAGGAAAAAAAAAAAAAAAAAAAAAAAAAAAAAGGAGAAAAAAAAAAAAAAAAAAAAAAAGAATTACAAGTGCAAAAAGACGGCAAAAGGCAAACCACCAGCGTGAAAGTCATAGACGTCGGGGCTTAAGCTAGGTACGGGCTGGTAAAGTTGCTTGTGAAGACTGCGGGGGAAGGGTGAAAAGGAGTCGTGGGTATAAATGAAAAACGGACATTGAATGACGGCTGAAAAGGCGCTGATCAGCCTTGACGAATAATTATTCTAAAGGGGGGGGGGGGGGGGAAGATGAGTCATGCGGCCGAGCCTTTTTCGGATGGTCCTGATGGGGCCAAAAGCGACTGCTGGACAAATGTAGGGGGCCGAAGCTGCATCTGACCGTTGGTGGATGTCTTTTGTGGTTGGTGGTGGGGCTGTGTTATCATCTTTTGTCGAGGAGAGACAGCGTCAAAAACGATTAAAGCCCCGCCCCACACAAACAAGACCCACCCAACCAAGGGATTGGGGAAAAGGGGCTTCAAGACGTTGAAGCTGTTGAGCAAATTTGGCTCCTATTTTGGAGACGCGAGGAAGGGAAGAATGCCGGATTTGAAGACAATGAACCTAGGAGGGAGAAAAAAGTGTATATCTGTCGATCCTCTCCTAGGCAAATCATCGGGGAAAATGGCTCATTCGGGTTTTAATTGGGTGGGATTGCTATTTGATAGACTTCACTGAAATGGGAGGATCCGGCTGTATGGCGCGGGTTGAGGGAAAGAAGGAGGCCATGGGTGGGGGGGGGGGGGGGAGGGGGGGGGGGGGGGGGGGGGGGGGAATGTGGGTTGTGTTGCATGTGGTGTGTTTGGGGGGTTTTGTTTTGTTTGTTGGTGTGTGTCTGGGGGTGGCGTGTTTGTGTTTTTTGTGGGTGTTTTGTTTGGTTGGTTGGTTCCGGGCCTGGAGGTGGGTGGGTGTTGGGGGGGAGGGGTGGGGGTTTTTTGTGTGTTGGGTGTGGGTGGTGTGTTTTTTTGGGTTTGGGGTTGGTGTTGGGGGGGGGGGGTGGTTTGTGGTTGTGGTGGGGGGATGGTTGTCACTGTGTGGTAGGGGGGGGGGGGGGTGGGTGGGGTTTGGTGGTGGAGGGGTTTGGGGGTTGTGTCGTGTTGGTGGGGGGGGGGGGGGGTTGGTGGGGTGGGTTGTGGTCGGGGGGGGTCTCCGGGGGGGGGTGTGGGGGTGGGGTCCAGTGGTTTGTGGCCATAGGGGGGTGTGGGGGTGGTGGGGTGTTGTGGGGTGGGGGGCGAGTGGGGGGGGGTGGGGGGGTGGGGGGGGGGAGGGGGGGGGGGGGGGGGGGGGGGTGGAAGAGAGGGGGGGGGGGGGGGGGGGGGGGGGGGGGGGGGGGAGGGGGGGGGGGCGGGGGGGGGGGGGGGGGGGGGGGGGGGGGGGGGGGAGGGGGGGGGGGGGGGGTGGGGGGGGGGGGGGGGGGGGGGGGGGGGGGGGGGGGGGGGGGGGGAGGAGGGGGGAGGGGGGGGGGGGGGGGGGGGGGTGGGGGGGGGGGGGGGGGGGGGGGGGGTGGGGGGGGGGGGGGGGGGGAGGGGGGGGGGGGGGGGGGGGGGGGGGGGGGGGGGGAGGGGGGGAGGGGGGGGGGGGGGGTGGGGGGGGGGGGGGGGGGGGGGGAAGGGGGGGGGGGGGGGGGGGGGGGGGGGGGGGGGGGGGGAGGGGGGGGGGGGGGGGGGGGGGGGGGGGGGGGGGGGAGGGGGGGGGGGGAGGGGGGGGGGGGGGGTGGGGGGGGGGGGGGGGGGAGGGGGGGGGGGGGGGGGGGGGGGGGGGGGGGGGGGGGGGGGGGGGGGGGAGGGGGGGGGGGGGGGGGGGGGGGGGGGGGGGGGGGGGGGGGGGGGGGGGGGGGGGGGGGGGGGGGGGGGGGGGGGGGGGGGGGGGGGGGGGGGGGGGGGGGGGGGGGGGGGGGGGGGGGGGGGGGGGGGGGGGGGGGGGGGGGGGGGGGGGGGGGGGGGGGGGGGGGGAGGGGGGGGGGGGGGGAGGGGGGGGAGGGGGGTCAAAAGGGTGCCGAGAAGGAGCCTGAACCTTATGCTTGAACCCCATGGAGAAAAAGAGTATGAAGTCTGAACTTATGCAGGGAGTGGGGCATGGCCGGCGGCGTGCAGTAAAAACGGGGAGGCTCAGGTGCCAAAGCAGAGGGCAGGGAAAAGTAATACATTACACAAAGAACAAAAAGTAAGAGTAGGGCGGAGACTCCAAATAACCAAACCTTACTTTCAAAGGGAGCGTCTAGATGGAGGACTAAGGGGGGGGATGAAAACAGGGATGAAATCAGACTAGTTGACGTTGGGGGGGAGACCTGGAAACAGGCGGAAGATTAAAAGAGCACCATGGGGGCGTATAGTGGCTAGCATGAAAGAGGTTTGTGGGGGTAGAGAAAAACGAGCTTGTGAATAGATCCACTGTCATAAAAACCCGAAAAAAAAAAAAAAAAAAAAAAAAATCAAAAAAAAAAAAAAAAAAAAAAAAAAAAAAAAACCCCACACACACACACAAAACACTCCTGCGTACTCAGAAAAAGGCCCAACTGACGTCGCTTTACCTCTAGCGGGAAAAAGAGAGCGCTCCTTCTTTGCATTGAATACAGGGAGTTGCAACTCGGCTAAAGGCGTTGTCATTCTCTTTTCTCCTTCGGGTTCTGGGAGTGGAAAAGAGGGGCGGTGTCCTAGATTGTCGAGAAGAACATTTTTGGGTTTAAGAAAGCACTACGGAAGGTGTTTCAGTCGGAATAAAAAACTATTAATTGCCCCTCAGTTCTGAAGCGAAAGGCTTGCTTGATGAGGAATGGTCACATTTTACAACCGAGAAAAAATGTGAGGGCGTCGCTGTTGGTACTGCGAAGAAAAAGAGCAATTTTCTATTCTTAAAGCAGAAGGCGTCCTTTACGGCTGGGGAACGACAGCGTGTGTTTGCGAGTAAGCGATGTGTGAAGCAGAAGGGGGGTCTTATAGGCAGGGGGTCTGCTAAGGCTCGGCCGGGGAACAGAGGCGGGGGAGGGCCGCAGAGGGCCCTCGATTGGCCGGGGGGCATCTTCCGCGACGGGGGGGGGGAAATAGGGGGGGGGAGGGTGGGGGGGGGTTTTGGGGGGGGGGTGTGTTTGATTGCGTCATCCTGCTACGGGGATTCGGTTCCTTCTCTGGTCACTAGGGCATCACTTCGCCCAGCCTACCCGCCGAAGCTCTCTAACCACCCGACAATTGCTCTTTCTCGGGGCAGGCAAAGGCACAACCTCCCTCAGTGAGGTAACTTGACAGTCAGGACGGGGGAAGAGAGAAAACTTGATCTCTTGCTGCGTGTCTTCTTTAAAGGTGGCGCGCGCTAGAGGTTGCTGGTTATTACAAGCGTATCAGAGATACGGGGGAAAAAACTAAGAGTGAGCGATACACAAACGGGGGGTGGACACACATGGGGAACCATTTTGCTTACATGGCGAGAGAAAAAGTGCCGTAAGAGGGCTCTCATTTCGAGGGAAAAGGGGATGGAGGTGGGGGGGCTTTAAGATGTCTTACTCGTCAACGGAACCGTATTTCTCCAGGGGCCTGCCAGCCGCAGCCATGACAGGACAGTGTCCTTCCGGCAGGAATGCGGAATGGGGGTTTCATGGGGCTTGGCTGAGGTGCTGTGGGGTTTGGTTAGTTGGGGGGCGGTTTTTTTGTGGGTGGTTTTGGGGGATTGGGTTTTAGGGGAGTTATTCTTGTTTCCGGTCGGGAGGGGAATCAGGGGGGTTTCTTCGCAACGGGCTGGGGAGGTGTTTCTGCGTTTGGGGGAGGGGGGGGGTGGCCAAACCAGCCTCAGGAGGGGCCGGCGGTGGCCTCGGGCCTGTGACACTTACAATTTCAACGGGGGATCCTAGCCACTTCAGGTGGGGCCGGGGACAAAAACTTTTTGGGGGGGAAAAAAAAAACGAAACCAGGGGGTTTACCCCACAATCACTTTTTTCTCCAAAGTTAGGGTGCGCACCTAAAAAAAACAAAAAAAACAGGTTTGGTGGTCCCTGGGTCCTTTTTAAACTGGGGCTTCCTGGGGGACCAACTTCCACACGCCACTCACAAAAAACGCTTTTTTTTTGTTTGTTATTTTTTACCACCCCGGGTTGACCACCTTGTCTTTTTTGTGTAGTTCCACCCCGGTACAGGGGGAACGAGGTGTTTGGCCATTGTGCGTTTTATTTGTTGGTTCTCTTTTTTATTTTCGACTCCGGTTTTGGAACACTTGTTGGAAAAAAAACAAACACTTCCCGGCAACAAACACTGGTTCTTTTTTTTGCACACGGGTTTTTTCTGTCGGTTGGCGTTCACAGTTGGGTGCTTGGGACTGTGGAACCCTCTTTGGAATGCGGGGGGGGGGGCCTTGTTTGTCCACCTCCCAAAGACACCCCCCAAGGAACTTTTGGGGGGGTTACGGGCGCTCTAACAGGCGGGGGGGTTCACCGCGCTGGTGCTTGGTTTTCTCTTCCCGTTGCACATCTTGCGGGCAAGCTCTAGCTGGTCTCAAGCTCGGAGCTTGTTCTTGAGGCCTCTCAGCTTTACTCTACTTCGCTAGGAGGATGCGGAAAAAAAAAAATAAAAATGAAATTCCCCGGCAGGGTCTACATGTGGGTGCATAGAGGCTTCTGATCGCGCTTGTGGCGTAGGGAACTGGTTACAAAAGGGGGGCCTGCAGCATTGAAAAAAAAACTGCCCTGGGGGGGGGGGGGGGGTCGATGTTCAGGTGATATTGAATTCGGTAGGGAATTTCGTAAGCCGCCTCAAAGGCTCTGCACGCAAGTGGATTAAGAGATAAATACAACAACGGATAGAAATTAGGAAAGAGACGAGATGGAGGACGTGGGGGGAGGGGGAATAAGGACGTCGCGGCGATCACATACAGGGCACCAAAAAAAAAATCCCCCAATCAAACGTGGCCATACCGGCTGAGGGATTATTCGCGGACGCGGGGACGAGAAACGCGCATAGTCTAGCTCTAGGCAAGCCCACATGAAAAACGGAGGAAGGAAGAAAAGAAAAGTTAAACTCATTCGAAGCGTAAAGGGGCAGGTCTGGAGAGGTAACTACCATTAGTAAAATCGATGGGTCGCGGGTAGTAACTGGGGAGACCGTTGCCTAGGATAAACCAAGGAATCAAGGATCAGCTGGTCAAAGAGTTCGGGGTAAAAAAAGGCGATCAAAAGCCTCTATAGCCTGATTCTGTCTTTTCACAACTATAGACAAAGGTTTAAGACGTTGATGGGGAGTTCAAAGGAGGTCTTCCAGGTGGTAGACGATTCGGGGTGGGTTTTCTTTTAGGTCAGAGGGGAATTAAACTCCTGCTATCCGGAGAAGAAGGACACATATAAAAAAAGATAGGGGAATTCTTGTCGGGAGTCCAAGCGGGGGGTACCTGTGTGAAAATGCACCGAAGGAGAAGGGTGGGAGTTTGTCGAGATACGTAAAACAAAATGCCTCCTAATATGGACGTAACCGAGTGAGAAGAAAGAGTTAGATAAGCATAGGCACTTGGCTATCCTACTCGGGGGCAGAAAAAAAAAAAAGGGGGGCAAGGAGAAACACACAGCAAGCATCGCTGGAGCTTCGTGTCAAACTGCGGCCTTTGACTATAAGACAATTTTGTTACGTTTAGGGGGGATAGGGAAAAGGGGGGGGGGCGCGCCCGAGCCAAAGACCCTTGGCGTTTTGTTACATGGGTCGAAAAACCAGGGAAAAAGAGCACTAAAATGAGGAATGGGTGGGCGGTGATGTCGGGGAGGACGGGAAGTGCCGCTAGACGTCAAAAGAGGCCAGCTGGGGTTTTTTCTGAAGAACCACAGAAAAGAAAACCACCATTTGGATCATTAAGAGTCCGGAAAAACCGCCGCAACTTGAGCGAAGTGACACCCTGGATTTTGATGCAGCAGAGAGAAGAGGGTGAAGGAAGGCCGGGTTGAGCACTCTTCGGAGGATGTTTCTCGGGAGGAAAAAAACCTAAATGGGGGCAAGCGCCGTCTCATTATCATGTACGAAGTGCAATGGGGGGGGGGGGTGACGATCAGCGTACAACTTTCTAGTGCGCCTCCGTTAGGAGAGGACTTGGTGCGATAAACTCCGCCGCATTGTCTAGTAGAAGTGAGGGGAGAAGAAGCTCCAGCTGCAAGAGGATTGCAACTGCACGGAAAGAGAACGCGGCAGTCAGAGCATACAGCTCAGGGGTTCACGATGAAAAGCGTAGGGGAGGACACCGGAAAAAAGAGCGTCGGGGCGCATGTCAATTCTTAACCGAAGCTGGTCTGCCTGAGTCAGGATAACTCGGTCGGTCGACAGGGGGCACTGTCGAATAGCAGACGCTCCGACAACAACATTCACGAGGGACTTGGTCCTTAAAAACATTCACATGCTGAGTCTGGAGGAACGGGGGACCAGGGGGGGGGGGGGGGGGGGGGGGGGGGGGGGGGTTTAGAAAATTCTTAGCACAATCAAGTCGAAATTCCAGCCGGGATCAGGAGTGGCGGTCAGGATTTGGCGTATCGCTGTTCCATTTTGGGAGAAAGGGAGACAATAAAAGGAAGCTCGCTCAATGAGATTACCCAATGTTTGCACGAACAGATATTGGGAAACAGGCGCGCACCCTCACTTTTCTCTATAAATACATTCTAGGGAAGATCTGTGAAAGCCGGAAAGCCGCGAGTTTCCAATAGATCACCGGGGGCTTCAAAAGGAAATGCTTAGGATATAGTGCGGTCTATTGGGAGGTGAAAGGAGATAAGGAATCTGCGGGGCTTTGTGGTCGTAGGAGGTCCTCAGAGGAGGCGGAGGGAACGACATTGGGGGTTCGGACGAGGCTCACCGGAGAAGGGAAACTAATCCTAAGAAAGCACAGTGATTGGTTCGGTTTGGGAACGAAAATGAGTGCTGCCGGGAGTGCTCGCGTTGAAAACGGAGAGCCGAGTCGAATAACTAAATGTGGATACTCCGAAGCAAGGGAGGGCAGCCAATACGGACCAGCCAGAAATGTCGGCAGCACGAGATGAAAAGGACTATAAGATCGAGGGTGGGGATCATGTCGAAAACTGAGAATAAATCAGTATCGGGCATTGAAATAGTATGTGGAAAAAATGATCCAGCCACCCTCCAACTCAGCGGCAAAAAAAAGAGCATCTCGCAGGGGGGGTTTTGTAATAGGTAGACAACAATCGGACTTGAAATTGGACGTCATTACAATGGGGCAGGTCGAGGGGGAGGAAGACGTTCAGCTAAAAAGTGTTCGGGAGTCCAGGATGGGGGGCAAGATATACTGATGGAAAAACCAGAGAGCAATTGCTTGTTGGCTGTCGGGGTAGGCAGATCAGAGAAAAGGGGGGGGGGAGAAAGGTCATTCTGGGACTGTGCGGCTCTTACGACTCTGTTATTCCGCAGCAAACCCAAAAAAAACCACACCACAAAAAACACCCACCACACACCGGGCCTAAGAGTGTTTCCGCGTCTGGTCCAACACTGGGCCATGCTGGGTCGTAAAAAGAGACAAGATGGCGGAAGCGAGAAAAGGGCGAAGTCATGCTTTGGGGGCACATTGTTGTGTGCGAAGGTTCAATAACGGATAAAAGAGAGAAAAAAAAAGTTGGGGAAGGGCCCCTGGTGGATTC
>Ga0179593_1310350_pt1 | contig 10869 bp, 8 predicted proteins | sample CZODoug2_1_08_16_FD_185931 | JGI IMG/M metagenome (GOLD analysis project Ga0179593, IMG submission 185931) | Vadose zone soil fungal communities from Angelo Coast Range Reserve, California, USA - CZODoug2_1_08_16fungal (PacBio error correction) | ecosystem: Environmental > Terrestrial > Soil >...
CGGGGGAGGAAGTCGAAACCGCAGGCCGATCGAGGATGCCGGGACTCAGAAGAAAACGAGACGTACAATGATAACCGACAAGAAGAAACATAACTATATGTAGTGTCAGTTTGTCCTATCGACGGGTAGATAAAACCAAACCGGGTCGGATGTCGCCAAGGTATCAAGGGCAAGAGAAGTCGTCAACAAGCCGATGGGACTCTCGAAAAATTAATCACCCTGTAATTCAGCGGCTTAATAAGAAAGAGAATAACACGTCGAGGGCATCGCCGATTTACTGCGAATCGGAGGGGAAGATCATTCACCCTCAAGGCCGTCGGGACTACCGCTCGCAAAAGAGACTTAGCGACTTTTCCTCTCTCAAGTTGGATTGAGGAGAAAAAGGGGGAAAACCCTGCTGGTGTCGCCGCACTCGTATCAATAGCACATGTCATCGAAGGCTCTGAACTTGCCTGAGTTTGACAAGGACCGCTTAGAAAAGACGCTACAAATGGGACCAGGGAGAGTTTCCGTCTAATAAAGAAAAAAATAGAGGAAGCGACAGAGACTGGTTACGACGGATTGCAGCCGGATGAGAGCCGCGGGTATTCACAAGACGGGGCCTTTTCGAAGGTGTTAGCTCCCTAGCGCCTGGCAGAAGACAGGACAGAGAATTCAGTAGCGCTATGATATAGGGTGATTCTGCGAGCGGTCCGATTACGAATAAACTCACTAGTTGGAGTCCAAAAAGAATAACGAGGAGGAGAAATAATCCGTTCGGAGGCATATAGAGGGTAATGAAAGGGATGTTGAAATGAGAGGTTTCAACTATAATTTTAAGGCTTATATGGGAGGGGAGAAGAAGATTGGAAGGCCTGGACTCAGACTAGGGTTAGCGGGGGCCCCATGGCTTTGGCACAAGGCGGGGAGGGGCGTTGTCGAAAGAGGAAGAAGGGGTGAGGAAGTGAGTGATCCCAGTCTCTCTCTTCTAAAGATCCCTAGACGACCGGCGGGCATGTCCTGAAAAGGGGCCTCCCTTCAGTTGGGTGTCAGCAGTGCGAAGAAGAAACAATCCAGGAGGATCTTGCAACGAGAGCATTCGGAGAAAAATCAAACCAGGAGAGGAGGGCGCCGATTCCACCAAAAATAAGAGCCATAACAGATCAGGCCAATAATTTCATGGAGAGGATCCTCGAAGGCTTAAGACGCGGTATGAGGAGAAAGGAAGGAATCGGGGACCGTTCTTCGGAGGCAGGGAGGAAAGAGAACCGCGTGTCGAGATAAACGAATACTCAAAATGAGATTGCTGAAGAGAGGATGAACCTCAGAAGACAAGAGGTTGGGGACTTGTCACCACGAAAAAGCCCGAAAGCTGCTCGCTACTGGTCTCATGGAAGGAGGACATCAAATGCGCGTTGCCGCTGTCCGCTCCCGGCGAAGGCCTGACCGCTAAATATCAGAGAAGTAACTAAAGAAAACCGCACTTGCCGCCGGGCGGAGAAGAAAAAGGGGACGCCCTGAAGGAGGGAAATGGAGAAGAATCTCCTTGGTTTCATCGGACGTAATAAGAAACTGTGAGATAAATCTCTATTGCCGAGTAAGGACCGGCCCTCGTGGGGGCGCTGTGGGCCCTGTTGGAGGGTTTCAGCCGCTTGGAGGCTGACTATCGAAGGGGGACTCAAGCAGAATAGTAGGACGTATACGGTAACCTTTTGACCATTACTGTGAAAAGGGCGGCTACGGAAGGTCGCTGAGAAAATGAGCGGACTCAGGGCAGGCGAAAATAAGGCAAGGGAGCCGGCTCTCCAACAAAAACAGGTATGGTCAGAAGAGGGGAAAAAGGGAAAACCAGCTTGCAAGGATGTAGCCGTAGAGGCAAAGCGTCGGGCAGCGCCGGCTTATAGCCGCTATCAAAAGGACTGGCCTGGTCCCGGTTGGGAAGGGAAGGAAAGGAACTAGGCTGCAGGGAGATCGGGACTCCAAGCATGCCAAAGAAAATACAAAAAAGGGGGGAAGACAGCGGAACGCGGCCGACGTATCAGGCAGATATCGGGAATCGAGGTTGATTGAGAAAAAGGGGGGGTTACCAGTTGCAAAGGCGATCGGCAAAAAGGGCAAGCCTTCAGGGCGGCACCGGTTGCTAAGCCGCGGCGGAAAGGGGCGGTTTCAAAGACTCTACTGGACCACCTTCTCTTTCGGAAAGACTCAGGACCTGCTCGGATCCGGGGGGCGGGGCAACGCGAGAACGAGGCAGCGAACTTCTTCGCACAGTCGAGGGATAAGGTTCGGCTTTGGTTGTGACAAGAGGAGAGAAAAAATAACCGCAGGGTCCGGCGGAGTTGTCAGCAATGAAGGAAAAGAGGGGCATTTTGCGTGATCGCGGGTCGATCAGGCAACGCTGTTAGAGAATAAGGCGAGAATAAGAAACTGGTTGTAAGACCGCGATGAACCCTCTAGAGGAAGAGTAACATGCTTCGATGCGATAGTAGACGCTATCGCTTTGGTCTTACTCAGGAAAACAACTACACTAAGGGTTCTTGGAGCCATTCCACGGGCACGAAGCAAGTAAGATAAAACCTTGTTGTTGGAACCCCGCAGAAAAACCAAATTTCATATAGCGGCAGCTGACGCATGCCCGAAGGCCTCGGAGAAAAGGTTTCGCAGGTGACGGGCGCACGCAGGGAAGTTGCGGATTCGCCCACGCCCCTAAAGCGAGTGAGAGATAGGGCGCATGGGGCAACCAGGAGAACGCAGAGCTGGGGGAAAAAAAGGAAGGAATCCATCATCGGTTATGCCACTAAAATAATGCTTTAAAGAGTTTAAAACTATATAAAAAACCCGGAGGGGGAGGGAAACTAATAAGTCGGCATGAGCCCTGGATTATGAGATCCGGTGAGGGGGTCGCTGCCTCCGTGAGGGAGGAGACCTCGACGCGCTCAAACAGAAAAGGAAAGGGAGCTAGAATCGGTCGTCCTGGTCGAAGGCCAGCGCGAGAGCTACCGGGAGGGAAATGACAGAGGTTAGATCAGGTTCAAGAAGGCGTGGAAAAAAAAAGAAGACGTATAGCGGCAGAGATAGGGGGGGGCCGTAAAATTCCGCGGGGGGCCAGGGGTCTCCATTTTGAAGAGGAGGCGCCGTCGGTAAAGCGTCAGATTTGAAAAAAGGGAAGAGCGGGTTCTTTACCTTTGGAGAAGAAGACGCGGCGTGCCGGCTACAACAGGAAATTGTAAGGGTTGCCACCAGAGATTGCGAGATGAACCATCTGAGAAATTTTCTGCGAGGTCGTAAGAAAATAAGGAGAGGGAGGGACTGCGATGTGTTTCCAGGCGCCTGCGGAGGGAATACGCGAGTGAGACCTCTACTGCGTGTATGGGGGCCTGCTTCCGTCGATGCCTTCCGGGGGAGGAATTGGTCCGCTATTCATCAAGAGACAACCGCCGCCGGGCTCCGGAATGGGAAAGAATACTGGGCGACCGCGCGGTTGGTCTCTCAGTGGAAAGCAGAAAAAAAAAGGAGATATAACATCAACCCGGAAACGAAAATATGGCGTCTTTCTGAGCGGGGGGGAGGGGGCATGACGGCGCGAGGGCGATACCAGGGGCATCGCGAGAGGTAACGGCGGAAAGGAAATGCCGATAGAGATCAACAAAAAAAAGAGGGAGGGAAAGAGTATGACGGTGCGGAATGGAAATGACGCCTCATAGATCGCGATGAGGGCTCTCGAATCGCGGGGCCGTCTTAAGAACGCGCTCAAGAACAAGGACAGGTATTTCTGGTGGAAAAGGAAGGGTAAAGCAGAATTCATACGCTACCCTGGATAGAGAACAAAAGCGCGTCGAATAAATTCCCTGATCCCGCTTCGGGAGAGCCTCTTACTCCGCAAAGTTCATAGAAAAGGGAGGCATCGCAGGAGCATGCAATAGCACACGATGGAGAGGGCATCTCCGAGTTGATTCTAAAGGAGACGGAAAAGCGCAAGGTCACACGCGAGCCAACCTGCGGTACGCCGCCGCAGAAAACTTGAAGGGGGAGGGGGAAGACGTCTCATCGCTGGATGGCGAAAAACGGAAAAATTCTTTGTGAGACGCACGGAGCAGATAACATCGCAAAGGTAAGAGTCAACGGCATCTCATCGTCCTCTGTGGGAATAAAACGTTAACCGACGCGAACTACGATACGATTGGGCTCGGGGCCGCGGAATGAGATTCCCAAATAATGGTCGGTCTCTAAGGAGAGCTGGGTTCCAGACTGGGGAAAGCCGGGCGAAAAATGTATTCTAAGAGAAGGTCAGAAGTGCAGAGAGATCCTGAGATAACAAGGACCGAAGAGTCGAAGAAGGTATGAGTTGGCTTCGATCGCGGGAATATTCGATGAAAGGAAAAGTTCAGCGGGCAACCAAGAAAGGGGTGAGAATAAAGGAGGACGCAGTCCGCTAGAATTAGGGGGGGAAAAAAGATGTTGAGGATTAAGTTTAAAAGATATGGGTAAAAAGAAGATCTTTGTGCGACTAGCACTGGGAATGCCTGTACTCAGCTGCGAGGATTAGGTTAAAAAGACTAAAGATACACATAGTGGAGGGCTGGGGGTTCTACTGAAGAGAAGTGGGGATTCAGGTGGAGGAAAATGCGCTGATATGCGAAAAGGCAAATATACGGAGAAAGGACTTGGGAGAAGCTGACCTCGCCTGAAGGGGGTGGGGCAGAGTGCAATAAACCCGGTTTAAGGCTTATCGGGCGAAGGGAATACATGTCGTCAACCATCGGCAAGGAGTAGGGCGCAGAGTCCCCGGAAAAATAAGAGAGAAAAAAGCCTAGAAGGTTCTCGAGCGGAGCAGGGGCTTCATCTCTTTCAAGGGAAACGCATCGGGTCGGTCTGCGCGAAGGGAAAAAAATTAGAATCCCCGCGGAATAATGAAACGCGAAGCGAAAAGTAACCGTTTCTGGAGAGCCATGGAGGAAACCATAAAAGGAAACTATTTTTCTGCGCTTGGGAAAAGAAAGAAAAAAAGGGAGACGAGCTGCTCGCGAACTGTGCGCAGACTCCGCTACAAGATTCAAAAGAGAGTTGAAGATTCCGGAGCCCGAACATGTAAGGCAAGGCTGACAGGGCGTCTATCTCCAGAAAAGCCCTTGCCGCTCCTTATTAGACAACGGAGGGGAGGACCTGAAGTCTGTTGAAATGGAGTCCGATCGCCTGGGTGGGTCAATCGAGAAAGGAATGGAAAAGGGGGCGAACATCTCCTGCCGATGAAAGACAGGAACGTTTCCGCTGGGAGGTGGGTTGAAGGGGGCATCGATGGACTCGATCTCAACTCAGACAAAGAGAATTCAAGATACGTTACAACCTTTACTCATAATGGGTTATCGCGGGCGACGTTCATTTAAGGGAACGACGACTCTGAACGAGAAGGATAATCAGTATGCTGGATGAACTCTATCTCTCAACACCACAGGGATGAAAGGATATATCTTAAAAAAAAGCTGAAGGAGGGTGCAAGCGAAGTCCGCGCGTAACAAAATGAGAGACGAGGATCACAGCTTCCTTTCCAAGGGGGGAACGGGCGAAGGGCTACGCAGGAATAAGTAAATAGTTAGCTCCAGCGCTGCAACCATCCAGGGTCCCAAAAGGAAAAGAAGTACTCGGAAGAGAGAGATCGACGGAAAAGGTGAAGGCCCTCGTGGAAAACCATTCGAAGTAAAGACCTGTCAGAGAGCCTTCAAGGGAGGAAAGAGGATCCTAAAAAGCAGTTGCGGTGTAAGGGAATACGACGCCCTTCTCTTTAAAACAGACAAGAAGGGGACAACTGCGCGGGCGAAGGAAGCGTATCACGCGAATCGGAGGTCAAGGAGGGACTCAAGTGAGGCGAGCAATCGTGAGATGGCGGGGGGGAAAAAAAAAAACTGGGTCTGGGTTCATAAGCTCTTCAGAAAGGAGGTTGCTATTCTCGTGCAGAATTCTTCAGTCTTGGTAGATCAGAAAATGGACTCAGAATACGTGAACCCGGAGGGAAAAAAAAACGAAGAGAGGAAAAGAAGGCAGAGCTACAGGAAAAATGGGGGGGACGGTCTGCATCGATATGACGGGTTTTCGGGGACCGGCGCCAATACTCCCCTGGAATTCGTGCTCCATTCAAGTCTCAGGGAAAGAATCACCGTAATCAGGGGCACCTGCGAAACCCGCGATCAAATCAGAAGGAGTCCCGGACCGGCTACGGGCTTGAGCGGAAAGGAGAAATGGGGGAAAGCCGGGTTCTAAAGGAGAACACCCATCCAAACGGTTATCAATAAGTCGCATGGTTCAACAGGGGACCGGGGGGCTTATAAAAGAAGGAAAAAAACTAGGGTTGATCAACGAAAGGATCAAGAGTTACCCATAGAGGGAAACATATCCTCAACATCTTTCGGAAAAGAGAAAGGGAGGCCTGCCGCCTGGATGGAGGAATCTTCGGGTATTGGGGGGACAGCTGAGGCGTGAGTATTAACTCTGAAAGATAGAAGAAAAAATATGAATCGCGCTCGAAGTAGTGGCTTGACAAATTTCTTCTCCAGGGAGCTAGAGCGGGGCGTCGACCGGCTGCTGTCACTGAATTACATTGTTTGGATAGCACGTTAAATAACGGAGGGTTGAAACAATAGGAGCGAGAGCGGCGATGCTTTGGGAAGGGAGTCCGATGCCCGCGCAGAAAGGTTACTAGGTATGTCTCGTCGGTAAAGCGGTCCGAGATGAACACATACGGGGAAAAGGGGGTGCCGGGGGAAGTGAACGTGGGGGAGATGGTGATGAGGGCGCGTTCGCTAACACCAGAAGGGTCCGGGGGGGGAGGGGAAAGCGACGGTGCAGGAGGGAAAAAGAGAGGGGAGAAAGTTTTTCTGCGAGCGGGGCTTAAAACCTCTCTGAACGGGTGACTGGCAGATGTCGGGTTGGGAAACGCTCAGGAAATCTTCGAGACATCGACGTGCGGCTCTGCCTTCTAATCTATGGACAAGTCAAAGGGGAAGGAAGGGGGGTCGGAAGGATCGGGGGGAGGCAGCCGAAGCGGTCGTTGGTACTGGGGGGGGAGACGCGCGGTTTGGTGGCGATAGGGTAGAGGAAATTTACGAGGACCCCTCCCCACGGCACTGAAGAGAGGGGTCTTCCGGGTCAGCGGGGATGCATGGCTGGACGCAGAAATGGGGCGATCAGCGGAAGGCATAGGGGTAGCGGAGGAGGACCATGCCGCTAGGAGATAAAAGAAGCACGGGGGGATAGATCGCGGAATGGACGGCCGCAGCATCCGATCGCGATGTCAAAAAGTTATCTAAAACTCGCGGCCGTCATGGACATCCCGCTCCAGAAAGACGTCAAAAATATATTGAGAAGGTGTCCGAGATTGCAGCGGATTATAGAGTACACTAATAAAAGCAAACGTCGTCGCAAGTATAAGGACCGGCTGCCGGCGGGCGTTCAAAAGGAGAAAAAATTCAGCCACCCTGAAGGAATATCAAAAGGGAGACCAGAAGGAAGACTCAGGAGTTCCCTGCGCAGGCGCGGAAAAGACATCGAAGGAAAAAAATACCGGCTTGAAGAAGAAGAGAAAAGACTTCGCGGCTGGTCCTATCGCAGACGTATTTATGAGAACGGACAAAAGGATGGTGTTCGCCGGGGGGAACTCCGCAGAAATGAGCACAGGGAGAGAATGGACTACTCAGCGTGAAGCTTGTAATCTCGGACCCGTACCGGGAAAGAGAAAGACAGTAAATGGCTCTGGCCGAGGCGGAATACGGCCCAAAAGGAGAAGAGCTCTGCTCTTGGGTCACGACGGTATTCAGACAGGGAAGGTAGGGGAACTTGAGTCGAGCGCCGTCGAAGTTGAGAGAATCGAGCAGAATGGCGAAGACAAGGACCGACCGCTGTATCGCGATGATAAGGTCGGGCAACTTCGGATGGGCCTAGGGCTAAGTAAACTACATGTGCAGGTCCACCTGCAGATGGGAGAAATAACCAGGTCTGAAACCTATATGAAGGTTAATGAGAATATTTTAGATATGGTTCAGAAAAAGAGAGGGGGGAAGCATGATATTTGATGCGTAAACTAGCTTGGAGGGGATTTCTCGGAGTTGGGGACGGTTAAAAAAGGGAACGTGATACAACAGAGGGGAGGCGTGGGCCGAGTGGAGATTGAAAAGGAGCTCCAAGTCGCTGCTCTGAGGATCCCTATCCGACCGGCGGGAAGTGACGGAGAGGAAGGAGGCCGTGCAGGTTTGAGAAGGTAAAAAAGCAGGATTTTCAAAGTCGGGAAGGTCCACGAGATAAGTGCGCCCGAAATCACTGAGGGGGGGATCCATTGAAACAAAAAAGAAAGAGAGAGAAATACGAATAGGGCTTTCTCGATAGAGCAATCTGTCCTCTCGGGATAAAGACCGAGGGGAGGGTCCTGCGCAGTCATTCTGATCAACCCTAGAGCGATGGGCTCTGGGGTACGAAAAGGCCTTGGGAGGTAGACCTGGAGGGGGCCTACGGCCTTACGAGAGTTTACTGATTGGGAAACCGCGGGGGAGCCGGGACGATGGCTCGAGACGGAGAATAAAGGTCAGAAGATTTCTCCCAGGGGGCCGCTGCCGGATAGCCCGATCGTCCCCTTAGACTGTGATGAATCAATTGGGAGAGATCTCCAAGGGGCCTCGCCTGGCCCCATCCCGGGGTATAACCCTTTCCTCGCGGATTCTTTTGGAAAGAGTGGAGGACGTATCTCGCTTGTTGTGATCTCTTTCATTACCTCGACCCTTGGGACGGGGAGTCCGTCTGGGGCTCATGTGTTGAATGGTAAGTCGTTGGCCTATGCGTTCCGTCTTTTGGGACATTGTCTGTGGGTGTCCTAGTACGTGGGATCTTGAAAGCTGGCTTGCGCTGCTCGGTGGGGCGGGCCGCTCTTTCTCCGTGCCTTGATGCCTTAAATTAGTAAGTGAGCGGTGGGGGGCTACTACGTGGCCCATTTCTTCTTGCTCGCGTTTCGTACGGAAGTTCTGAGGTCGAGAGGGTATCTGACCTCTTCCCGCTCGGCGACCCTAGCGCAGCTGCATGCCGATACTCTTCTCAACAAACGAGGGGATTTTGATTGGGAAAAGGGGAAGGGGTCGTGACCATCGCCGGCTTATCTTCTGGTTCCTCTTCTTCCTCAGCTACCTGCACGTATCCTCGATGGACCCGCTTCCGTGTCCCGTGGTTGGCTAATGTACGGCCCGACTCTGGAGATACAATTTAAGGGGATCAGATGAGGTCAACAGAAAGCAGTACCAATAAAATCTTAGCGGTTACTACGGGAAACTCTGCAAGGTGGATAGGTCTGATAAAACGGGGGGGTAGGGCTTAAGGAGCTAATGAAGACGGGGAACTTACTGAACTCAGTTAAACCGCTTCAGTGCTGGACAAGAGGTGCTCCTCGCTTCTGATTCAATTTCTGGTTCCGGGCGCTAGACGCCTGCTCTTTCAAACATATCGGAAAATGCCTGCGAAGAAAAAGCTGGCAACGCGAATCTATTACAGTCTTCTCGCACAGTCCGAATTGAAAAGAAGAGGGTCGGGAGGCGGGGAAAAGGGAGAGCGGGTCGGAACGGCGGATGTTCCTACAAGGTCCTCCTTGCAGAAGGAAATTTGAATTCGAGTTCCATCGAGGGGGACAAGGGGTAGGAAGTGTACGCACAAACGCCGGTTCTTGAGACGCGAGGAAACTAGATAATCGAGCCCCGCTCGAGGCTTATCGGATCGGGGGTCGGCTTGGGGTTGGTTGAATCGGCGAAAGCACTCCAGGGGGATTCGGGGCAGAACAGAGAGAGCTCGGGCACATAAAGGAGCCGAGATAACGGGGGGTTTCCCTGCGAAAAAAATGGCAGCGCGGATCGTTAAAGCATCCAGAGACTGCGCGGCTCGGTCTTTTAGGCCAGATGAGCCTGGCCGCATAAAGGGGAAGATTGGGAAGACGCCAAAAACTCCCCTCTGTGGGTGCAATAGAGGGAAGGGGGGGGGACAACCGGCTCCCGCAGAGAGGACCAGCTTCACAAGAACAGACGTTTATGAACTCAAGATACATGAAGGTTGGTTCGAGGGGGAAAAAAAACTTATCCAGCAAATAGGTCTTAACGCAAGGGCGCCGGCACGCCCGGGTATTATAAGTCCGTAGGGTGGGGCAAGAGGCGGGCTTGAGGTAGAAGGGGGAACTCGGACGCAAGCGGGTGATAAAATCTATAATAGGGTCGAACGTTCTGGGGAATTGTCTTCGGACAGGAAAAGGGAGGGAAACGTCGGGACGGCCAGCGAGGAAAATGGGGGTCAAGGGGGGAAATACTAGTTGAAAAAGCAGAAGGAAGAGAGGAGGTTTTTTTGAAGGGGATGTCCGCGGCCCGCGCCACGGGAGCGGGTCGTCGTCTTTAGCGTTCCAGTAGATTAACCAGAAGCCGCTGAGGGGGGCCGGTGGGGAGGGGAAAGTGTAGATGGGAGATTCTACTCGGTGGACCGGAGGAAACAAAAGAAGGGGGTGTTCCGTTCGCCAGCAATCGCTGGATATAGTAAGAGATCGCAAGGTGCTGACGCGGGGAAGGACCGGACGGCTCGAGTGGGCGGGTCTTTTCACGAAACGGCGGGAAAGAGGAGAAAGGCAAAGAGCGGGCGTTCTCTGCTTCTCCGTCGATGAGATCCAGGGATGAATTTTCCGCGAGCATGATGCAGACCGCCAAAAAAAAGGAAGTGTGGAATTGGAGACAGCGAGGTGGCAGAAGATCAAGGGACGCGAGAAGGCTAACACCATCCCCAAGGGAAAGAAATATGGGGGCGTCGTTTCTGATTCGGATGCAAATGACGGGACCGCGAGGGGGGGGGGGGAGAGTCCCGGCAATCTCTATCGGAGAGGGAGGAGCC
>Ga0179593_1364705_pt1 | contig 10869 bp, 15 predicted proteins | sample CZODoug2_1_08_16_FD_185931 | JGI IMG/M metagenome (GOLD analysis project Ga0179593, IMG submission 185931) | Vadose zone soil fungal communities from Angelo Coast Range Reserve, California, USA - CZODoug2_1_08_16fungal (PacBio error correction) | ecosystem: Environmental > Terrestrial > Soil >...
GGGGGGGGGGGGGGGGGGGGCGCCTAGGTGGAGTAGGAGAGGTAAGCACCTCATCTTGTATTTGGGGGAACGTCGATAATCTGAAGACGGAAATGGTTCCTCCCGCTAAGTCCTCCGTAAGGAAATTGGGGAAAACAGGATCAAGCAGCTTTGACACTCGTTCATTCTAGGATGAAAAGATTGAGGAGGGGACGTTCCATGACAGAGGGGGAATGGGAGTGTCCTCAGAAGGGGAGGGGTCTACCTCGTGTCGTTGCTTACTTGGGTCAAAAAGGGAGCTTTGGGGGTTGAAATTAGGAAAAGGGTCTGAGGAATGATAGAATAAATAACCACGCACGAATGGAGAAAGGAAACCGGAAACAGAAGGGGAATCATCTGTATCCACCGTTGGAGGGGGACATGAAAACCTGGGCGTGTGCCTGATGAAGGCGGAGGAGAAGCAAAAGGAAAGAGGGGGAGCGGAAAAAAAAAGAGTAGAGGCCCGAAGCGCAAACCACGGGGGAAGAACCAATGCTGAAGACGAACACTCAGCAGCGTATTCAACCTTCTGAAGGAAGCGAGAACGGAGGAGAAAGAAGGCAATGAAGGAGACGTCAATGCATAAGGTCTAACAGGGTACCCACGAACGCTGGGGAAAACCGGTGGGGGGTGGGGAGGAATAAATCACCTGCGTCACAGTAGGAAAAAAAATTGAGCAGGCAGGGGGTGGTCAATGGACGAGTAACGGGGGTGGAGGGGAAAAAAAGATAAAAGTTATGAGCAGGCAAAGATGCCATGTAAGCGAGGGGGAGATTCAATCAGGAGGGCTGTAGCGCTGCGGTGGATCTCAGAAAACCAGAAGCGTCGGCTACATTGGGGGGAACATCACCTGGGGAAGATAAAGCGACGTCATTCAAGGGGGGGGGAAGGAAAGTGCGAAAGGGGGAGGGCCTTAGACCTTTAGAGAGGGGGGAGACTAAGACTCCGTTTTGAGACTAGGAGACTCAAAGCTAGACTATCATCCTACGAGAAGCCTCATCAAAAAAGGACCCCTAGAAAAAGGAGGGAAGAAAAAGTCGGAAACCACGACCACAAAAGGGTGTGTAGCAGGGGAGAGAGGGGTGAAGAAACTCTTACGACGACAAAAAGCAGAAAGGTAAAAATGTCCAAAATCTGTAAATTCTTTTGGAAAAGATGGGAAAAGGGGTGGGAGCAGTCCGGCATGAAAAATCAAATGTGGGAAGGAGGCCCGATTACACGGGGGGAGAGGGAAAAGAACATAAACTGGGGGAAGAGATTGAATTCGTGGGAGATTGGGGAATTTCAGGTCCGGGAAATTGGTTATAAAGAGATATAATCAAACATGGGAAGTATTAAAAAAGAGAAAGGCCTCAAAGGTGAGGGGGGGGGAGGACCAGACCTTAATCGAAGGAGAAATAGTAAAGGCTTGCTTTTTCAAGCAGACAATGTTGCCTCTGCCGTTGGGAAAAAAGGACAAGGAACCACCGCTTACCAGGACAGTACGGGAAACCTGGATATCTGTACCATTCAACTGTACTTGTCGGGGGGGAGAGGGCAAAGAATGGTTTTTCAAAACACGTTTTGTCAGGGATACCCCTCATATGTTGGTCAGGGAAAAGAAACTCGCGCAGACTAGAGAAGGGGGGGAGAGTTGCTGAGGGGATGGGGGCGGCATGCGGTTTGATCCAGATGACTAAAAAAGGGGAGGGAGAGCGAAAGATAGAGAAAAAAGACTCCTCGTTACGAAAAAAGGAGAACCTTCGAGGGGGAAAAAAAAGGACATTGAGCATGACCGGTTCACTGTGGGCCTCCACGCGCAGGTTGGTTAGGGATCAATGCAGAGAAAGAAAAAAACCGCATGCTTGCAGATGCCATTGCGGGGGTAACATGTCATCAGGGGAAAAAAAAACGCTTACTTTGCCAGCACAACAGTACTCGGGTGCAAAAGTCGCCATTGACACGAGCAAGCCATCCAAAAGAGGGGACGCCAGGCTTGTGTAAAGGCAGAGAAAAAAACCATCCACAAAGTTCAAAGCGGGGAGGCTGGATACAAGGGAGAAGCGTAGGGCATAACCGTGGAGGAGTGGGATCTCCTCAAGGAGAGGTTAGGAAGAAAGGAGGGAAGTAACGCGCGGTGCGGAAGAGTAACACAAAAGGGAAGGGTGCTAGTAAACCTGGGCCGTTCTTTCCTCTACAGGGGAATCTCGGGGGGGGAACGGAGAAAAAGCATTTTCTTGAGGAGGAAAAAAACTCTAATCATACATTAAGGCCGTCGCGAGGGGGGGGGGCGCAACTAAGGGGGGGGGGGGAATAACGGTTGAAAAAAAATGATGGCCTCAAGAGGCATTCGCAGAGTCAAAAGGTGCGAAGATTTGGATAAGATACCGGGGACTCCTTCATAACGTTTCCAAACAAAAAGGACTGGGAAAAACAGCAACAGAAGGGAGAAACCCCTTCTGAGACTGGAGGAAAAGGGAGTAAAGAGAGGAAAAAGGCTTGTGCTGACTCAGCCGGAGAGGGGGCAATAATAATAAAAGGAAATAGCGCGAGAAGAGTGAAGATGAAGAAGGGAGGAATCGGACGGGGGAAGGGAGGGAAAACTCAGAGGGGAGGGGGGGGAGGAAATCGATTGACCCCCCGGAAAAGTCCAAGAGCCGGGGAAAATTCGCGATTAATAACTCAGGTTGGAAAAAGGAAGAGAAACAAAAAAGTGAGAGAGATTTGGAATGGAAGGGGGGGGGACGTAAATGCTGAGGGGGAAGGAACCCTTGTGCTTTTCGGGGGGACAAGAAAAGTAAACTTAAGAGTCCTTACCCTTCTGGAGGAAGCCGTAAAAGTCACAGAAAAAATGTAAAGGACAGTATCAATCTTTCCGCTATCGGATCATTTTCAAGAAAAGGAAGACCAACTCTTGACAGAAAAAAAAGGAAAAAAAGTAATCGCTTTTAAACAAAGACGAAGTCTCAGAAGTGACAAGGGTTTGCTTTAGGTCTGTTCCGGGAGAGAATGGGTTTTTTTGAAACGTGATGTTCCCGGATTTATAGTAATTGAATCTATAAAGGAGAAAAGAACCACGTCTGGTAAGGGAGGGAAAAAGGGGGAAGAAAAAGCCAAATGGGGCGTAGGCACAAAACCGTAATTGGCGTGCATTCACCACTGGCATGTGTATGAGAACAAACAGACAGGTCTAGAGGAAAAGGGGGGCCTGGAATCTGGGTAAGGACGGAAGAAGGGGGGGGACGAAAAGAAGAGGGAGAAGGGACGGCCAGCCACGGTTTGAAGAGCACCAAAAAATGACTCGTCCAAAAAAACTCTCAGCGCGTTGACGTGAGAATGAAACGAAAATAGAAAGTTTCGCAATAGTCACGGCATAAAGAGCTTGCTCTAAGGGCGCAGGTTGACCACGGAAAGATGCAAACGGGGGGGGGTTGGGGGGGGGGGGGGAAGAGGTCCTCACATGGGGTACGTCACGTCTGAAGGGAAAGTAAATTCTCTTTTTTCAAGCAATAACTAGGACTGCGGGGTGACAAAGGGATGACGCTTCCTGACTCAAGGATGGCTGGGAAAAAAGGGGGATCTCATTGAGGGAGAGCTGAGGGGGTGTACCCGAATCGCCGGAACAAGTTGTTAGGAGGTTTGAAAGTCAGAGCAGGGGAAAAAAGTGGAAAAAACTGGGAAAGGACGAAGTGCTCGGAACGAAGTGGGGGAGCAGAAGAAAACGCTCTCAATAAAAAAACGGTACTCTGGGCTCAATCAGGACGAACCCAGAAAGAGAGACTCAGCACGCACCCCTTAAAAGAAGGGCACAAGAACCACCCACCACATATTGAACATGGAGAACAACGTGTTGAACATCTTTACGAAAGAGAAAACTGAGGGGAATGGTCACCCGCTCGGGAGATTGAAGAAATGGTTAAGCGGCTGGAATAAGAAGCATTTTAGAAAAAAGGAAAAACGGAGTAAAATAGGGAAATGAAAGCCAGGCCAAAGGATAAGGACAATTCAAAGGAATGAAATTTTGGAAATGGGGAGAAAGCTATCCCAAAACAAAGAAAGAAGGGGAAACTAGGAAAAGAAGGGATCCCTTGGCACGGTGACACAGGGGAATATCGTCTCCTCTCGGTAGGCGTTTTCCGTCAAGCAAAGGGTTCCTCAGGTCACTTTGGTCAACATCTGCCTGCAGGAAAAAAGAAAGGACCAAGGGAAGTCGGGCAACCGTATGTAGATGAACCTGGAGAGGGGAGGGGGTATTTTCTTAAATGGAATGTTGGTCAACCTTTTGGAGGTAAAAACTGGAACCTCAATAGGGGGGGGGGGCAGGGAAGATCAAGGAGGAATAGAAAAGAGAGGAGTGCGCTGAGAGGGATGGGTTCGTCATAGGGATTCTCGAGAACAGGCGGATTAAGAGAAAAAAGCCGAAAGGGGAGTTACTCAAGAAAGTCTAATTGGAAGAAGTTTCATCAGTTTCAAATGAAAGGGGGGGGCGAGCAAGGGAAAGGGGGGAGGAACGCCAGTTCTGAGTTTGTTCAAAAGCAAATTCAAAAGCTAATACCCGCATTCTTGCAGAAACCTTAGGGGGGGAATAAAAGGGAAGGATCATACGCGTACAGAGGTTTCTAGAAAAACAGTACGCTAGGGGTCGGCCTTAAAGGGAAAAAAAAAGAGCGATTTCGACTGGGAGAAAAAGGGTGATTGTGGGAGCGCTCACCAAACCATACGGATTTGCAGGAGGTTTGAAAACTGCTTTATGAAGGAGAGAAGTAGAATTGTTGAAAATTGCGGAGGGGACGGGTGAGAACAAATGCGAGGAGGGAAAAGTAAGTTTTAGGAATTCTCGAGGACCGAGGGTCGAGAAACACGGGCTGGCCGGAGAGGGGAAAAGGAAAAGGGGGAGTCAGTGTGGGAAAGAAAACATTAGGCTTGGCATCCGCTGCTGAACCTACCGGTCTTATTTATGTCATCTCAACGCCAGGAGACGCCAAAACGGTTTTTGAAACTAGTCACCTATGTCCTTAGAACTCTGAAGGAAGGAATGGTGGGAGATATTGACTACATAAGAAGGGGCAAGACAGTTTCATCAAGCACACCAATTCCTTTGTCAAAAAACCGACAACGCAAAAGGAACCTGGGGGACCAGTCAGAGCCTGAAGGTGTAAAGCGATTACAGATGAATGTGGGGGCAGGGGAAAAGAAAGCAGTAAAAGCAACCATAAAGGGAACTGACTGAATCCGATAATAACTGCTCTGATTGATCCTTGCGTTCCGGGAAGAGGATTAGGGATCCGCCATGGAGGAAAAGAATGACAGGAAATTATCGACGGGACCACCAAACGGAAAAGGGGACCGGGGGGGGGGAGGAAGCAACGAGCACACGGAGCGAAGAATCGACAACAACAACGGCTTATGAGGAGAATATTGCTCTCGAGGGGAGTAATGAGAGAGAAAGAAGTCTTTGCTGGGAAGGGGGGGGGGAACGGTACCAAAGGCTGTTTCCCGTTCCTCCGTGACAAGGAAGCAGGGAAAGGCCTAAATGTAAGCATCATCAGAGTGGAAAAGCGGAAGTCGGGGAGAGGGCCCTTTCTAGGGTGCCAATCTCAAGAGAAGGGGGGCACCGTCTGTAATCGATTACCCTTTCCGGGAACAGTGATTAAAGTCAGGGGAGCATTTAGGGGGTCAAAGGGTCGGTTTAAAAATGAAAAGGGAGAGGGGGGGGGGTGGAAGGGGTTATGGACAGTATTTATGTATAATGTAGAAGAACCGGGCCACGACCGGGAAGGGGATCAGACAGAAAAGGCTGAAAGGCCCTAAGGGGGAAGGGGGGAGGGAAGGGAGGCGTGACATTCAACCTGTCTGGGAGAAATAAAAGATCTAAGGGCAGGAAAGGGTGGAAGCAGCGGGGGGCGTAAGGGGAAAAAAAGGGAGGGGGGAAAAGAAAGGAAAAGAGGTAGATGTCCCTAACTGGGGCCGGGTACTGAAACAAAAGGAAAAGGAAGAAGACTCATCACAGCTCGTACTACTGGAATTCCTAACCCGAGCGGCAATGAAAGAAGCGTACAGGGAAGAGAAAGAAGGGGGATCTAGATCCAGGGGGGGGGGTGGTGGGGGGCTGAACTCTGCACGTAGGGGGGCTTGGGGAAGAACCATCACCTTGGCTTACCAAACGTGAACGCGGAAATTCGCGGCCTGGGTGGGAGGGCGAGAACGGCAAAGATAACGTCTTGGGGAGAAGAAGAGGGTTCTGACAAGAGCAAGTGCATCTGAAAGCATCTTGGTCTAGCGCGCGTGATAAAAAAACAAAAAAATCAAGAATCGGAGAGGACCATGAACCGGCAGCGCCAAAAGTCAAGGGAAAGAGAAGGGGGGGGGAAAAAGGGTTCGCCGAAGAAAGTACGAAGGGAGATCGCGAGAGCAAACACGGTTTCGACTAGGGAGACTCATCGAACGCGCATCTCAGTAAAGAAAGGTAACAATTCATATCTTGGAAGCCGGTCAAAACCACGACACCAAAGAGGAGGGGGGGGGAAAACAACGTTTGTAACACTGGGAAAGAAAAAAACAGATCAGTGAATGCTGGACTTACATACGTTGAAATGAGAAGTGGACGGCGCCGAGGCAAGGGGGGAAACCTGCCCTAGTCAAACTGTTGAAAACCGAAACGGAAAAAAGAGGGGGGGAGTCTAGTAAAAAAGGGAAAGGAAGTTTGCAAAGTGTCTAGGAACACAACAAAGTGATGAAGCATGAGGGAGTTCCCCACTTGGGCGGCGAAAGGGTAATGGGTCCTTAGCCAAGAAGTTACTCGAGCGGTTTAGGGGTAATGGAAAGGGAATAGGAGGGGGGGTCAAATGCCTTGAAGAGAAAAACGCGGACCCTTTCCACGGAACGGTTATGTAGACGGAGCGCATTCCCCGGAGCTCTTGGGAGGGAGGCTGAAAAAGAAGGGGTTTTTCACCTTTGTGGGATGTCCATGTGATAACCTAGTGGAAGGGGGGGCTGGTGCCCGAGAAGGAAGAAAGAGGGGCAGGGGCGCTGGGGGGAGGAGGGGAAAGGGGGAGGTGATAGGTTTCTTTTCTTGAGGCCGGGAAAGGCCGATCTAGAAAGCCAAAAGTTCTTACGCTAAGGAACCCGGGGCATTTTCAAGTTTAGAAATGAATGAAAAAGGGAAAAAAAAAACCACTGTTGTCGAAAAAAGGGAGGAAGGGAAAGGGGCTTGGTTGTCCATTCGCTAAAAAAAGCATTCTTGCAGATTCCTTGAGGGATGCATCCTTGAAAAAAAGGACAAAAGAATGATTTGCGAGACAAAAAACACGTGCTTTGCCGGAGCCATGGGAAAAGACCGAGGTTCAGCGTCAGAAGGGCGCAAAGGGATGGTGAGGCACCGGAACCATCCACGCTGTCTGAAAGATCAGGGGGAAAACTGACTGGATTACGTGAGACAGAGACGTGAATGACGATTGCGTCAGAGGAGCTCAACGAAAGGAAAAGGCCATAACGTCTGGATTCCTCGGATGTGCTGAGAGTAGCATGAGGGAGGACTAGTACCCACCTCTTGCTGGTCGGCCTCAAAAGTGGAAAGAGGTCTTTTGAAGGAGAAATCCTTCTTCGTAATTAAACCACGAGCCCGCTGCTGGTAAGGGCCGTACTCGTATTTTAGAAGAAAAAGTACAACGCAGGAGGGGGGTCCCGCTAACTGGGGTGCAAGACATCACCGTATGGCGAAAAATCGGAAAAGGGTGAAGATCAAGTCCCCTTGGAGGGGGGGGGGCGATATTGCGTTACGAGAAGAGGGAAGGGGACAAAAACGGGTTTCAAAAACAAAGAGGAAAAAAAGGGGGTTTCCAGACATCAAGGCACTGGAAAAGGGGAAAGAATGGGGGAAAAAAGAGGTAACGTAAGCTTACAGGGGGGGTGCTTTCAAACTGAAAAATTTTCAACTATCAATGGGCATGAAAAATGAAGAAAGAGGAAAAAAAAGGACTTAGGTTATCATGGTACTACGGAAGGAATTTGACGGAGGACTTGAACAGCCGGAAAAAGGGGCTTTCAAAAAGGAGGGGAAAGGGGGGACCCCAACTCACAAGACGGGTCACAATCAAGCAGGGGTGAAACTAGAGGGGAAAAAGATCTCTCAAAAGCTGAAGTAGGAAAATAGAGATTTGGGCAAGAGGTTTGAAGGAGGTGTTATCAAAAGTTCCTCTTGTTGTGCTGGGGGTCGCGCGAAATCTAAGAGGCCAGGGATTTTCCTCCCGCGGGGCATCCTAAACCAATTCGAGAATGGAAGAAAAAGGAAAGCAATCAAAACTTTGGAAAGGAGGAGATGAGCAAAAATGAAAAGAATGCCCCTTTCACGCGTTGCCAAAGAACACGTCCTTGAGAGAGGACTGAAGCCGGTACTCTCAGTCTCATACGGGGGGGACGAGACCGCGGGCGGGTGAGTCGGGGAAGGAAGGGGAGATTGTTGGGGGGGACCCTTGGTGACAGTATTTTATTAGGGGAAAAATGTATCTAAAGCCAATATGCAACAACAAAAAAAATGGGAATGGCCGGCCCTGGTGACAACGGGTCTGGCCCAATCCGGGTCGGCGTGCCCACTTGCGTTGGAGGGGGGGGACGAAAAGATACGGCCTTAATGATGGAGGCGGAGCTTTTACTGACGGCAAAAAGAAAAAGGGAGGGGAGGCAAACGAAAGAGAGAGAAATATGCCATCCACTTGGGCACCAACCTTCAATATTCGCCTCAGCAGCCATTGGTGAATTTTAACGTAAAGGGGAGAAATAAAAATCCTTCCCTGACGAATCGTCTGCCGAATCTGCTCTACGTAAATCCAGTGAAAAAAAAGCCTTAAATTAATACGGGGGGGGGGGGAGGTGAATACACCATCAACCTTTGGGGCACAGAGGACGCGGTAAATTCTCGCTTTGTGGGTAATTGCGACGGCAGAAGAGGGAATCAAATAGAGGACGATCTGCTCCGGACAAAAAAGGGAAGGGGGGAGCATAGGAAAGAAAAGAGGGTCGGGCGCAGGCCTGTGTCACAAAAGAGATAATCGGAGTACAGTTTATCCCAGGGGGAACCGCAGCGCCGTCATGGAAAAGAAGGGAAAGTTCAAATGGGGAAAAGAGAGAGGAAAGAATAAAAAAGGCTTGTGAACTCAAGAAAGGAACCCCAGGGGGGGACTACTCTGGAGAGCTGACTAACCCTATCAATCACCTCGGAAAGAAACGAGAAAAAACTTCCGGGGAACTGCACACATCAGAACCGGGGGGGGGGGCGTAAAAAACAGGGAGGGGTCACAGCTGGTTGAAAAAAAATTGCTAAATCACCAGACAGCTACAGGGATGGGGAAATCGTACTACCTAGGTAAAAATGAAAGGGGAGAGGAGGGCCAAGTAAAAGACATGGGAAAAGTGGAAACGAAAGGCCAGATTTCTAATATTCAGGGGGACGAAGGAAAGAGATTACGGTCGTAAGGGGCAAAGGTCAAAAGGAGGCCTTTAAAGGTTGTTAAAGAGATCGAGAAAGAAAACGGATAGGAGGAATAGAGAGAAGGTTTCTAAAACCCAGGGCAATTGTCCTTGCCTATTAGAATAGCGTAAGTGCGTGTCGTTGGGACCGCCCGTTTGGAAGAGGGAGGGGGAATGAAAAGTCCTAGAAAAAGGCCGTCCGAAACGGAGGTTCAAAAATGATTCTTGAAACTTCCTGTGGGCGAGGGGCGGAGGGGGAAAACATTTTTTCTTCAACATGTGATTACCTCAATATGTGGTGGTCGGGAAAAAAAAAATAGCACGAGAAAGAGGGAAGGGTGCGCGTGCATTACGAGGGATGGAATAGGTTCTTTCTTGAGCAGGGGGACGGAAAAAGAGATCCCAGAAATCGTTCGGGGGAAGCGAGAAACCCTGTTCGCACTTTTCCCAGTAAAAAATTGGGGGAGGGGAAAAGAAAAAAGGGGTTCCAAAAGGGGGGAGTCCGGAACCTTCTATGGGGGGGGTTGTCTTATCATTCAGCGACACGCAGACACTTTATAAAGGGAGAGACCAGGGAAGGTATCAGAACGCGTCCCCTCATTGAAGGAAAAAACCGTACGAGTTGCGACGACATTTACCACAAAGCCTGGATTCAAGGTCAGATGGGACCAGGGGGTTATTGTGTAGGCAATGAAAACAAACCTCCACGGAGGTCAGGCAAAGGCAAACGTGGTAAAGCTTGGAGGAAAGGGGAAGAAGAGAGGACATTTGACGATAAGGGGCATTATCTCCTACCGCGGGATCGCATAACGTCTTCATTGAAAAAGGCGCAGGGAGCCTAGGCGGTCAATGTGGCGATTACGTGCTGGCCGGAAAACGGGAAAGAGAAGGGGAAGCTTGAGGGGGGGGGACAGCGTTGAGAGGTGAAGTCCTTAACATCAGGCGCTGCTTCGACTTGGGGGGGGACCGGGGGAGGAGTTTATTTTACTCCGCCAGGTGTTGGGACCAACATACGGTTGGTGTAAGAAAGAGGACTTATGGCCATCGCGAAGAATGTCCGAGACCCTTTCGGTCTTGCATTATGTATAGGGAGGTAAAGAAGATAATGTCAAGAACGGGTCACCAATCTCCCTGTACAGAAAAAAAAAAAGAGTCAGAAAGGGGGGAAAGGAGGGAAAAAAAAAGGTAATAGCAAAAGGGGGGTCCTGGCAACGCAGCAATTACAGTTTCATCGAGAAGGGGGGGGGGCAATGGGAGAAGAGAAGCGGGGGAAAAGCTGAGTGTCAATTTCTTACATTAAACGAATTGGGGGGAAGGAGGATTTGATCCGCCGGGAGGAAAAGGAAAGAGATTAGACGTGATAAACAATAGGCCTGGGTGACGCCTTAAAGCAACTCGGATAGCCAA
>Ga0179593_1384936_pt1 | contig 10869 bp, 15 predicted proteins | sample CZODoug2_1_08_16_FD_185931 | JGI IMG/M metagenome (GOLD analysis project Ga0179593, IMG submission 185931) | Vadose zone soil fungal communities from Angelo Coast Range Reserve, California, USA - CZODoug2_1_08_16fungal (PacBio error correction) | ecosystem: Environmental > Terrestrial > Soil >...
CGAAAAGTGCTAAGGGTCGAGTGTCCTCCTCGCCAAGGTCTTATTGTTGGACATGACGGCAAGAGTATAGGTAAGTGGGGCCGGCTGTGATGCGAGAGGAAGGGTAGGACGACTTAAGCAAGGCGGTGACTCACGAGAAGCCCCTTTACTAGCTCTCGACCGCAGAGGCAGGGGGGGGCGCGTGGTGGGGGGGGGGTGGTTGGGGGGGGGGGGTTTGGTGTTGGTTTTGGGTTGATTGTGGGGGTGGGGGGGGGGTGGGGGGGGGTGGGTTGACCTCGGTTATCAAGACAACGTCGTAAGGGGTACGAAGCATAAAGCGTCAGTTCAAACCAACGTCGTGTACAGAATCGGCGGAGGAGCATGAATCCGTTGTGCCGATGAGGAAGAAGGGGTCTCGGAAGTGGAAAGAAAGGATTAATGCACCATTTTCGTTAATATTCTTTCGTGGACTGCAAAGGGGGGCAACATGCTTTCCACGCGAAGATGACATCAGGTGGACTGGGAGGGGGAGGAAATACTGGAAACGCGGCGCTTGACATTAGGTCAATTTGGGATGGAGGGAAGGGAATGTCACGCAGATAGACTATAAGGTCGATAGAGGGGATAGTAGAGAGGAGAACTTGGACTTTAAAAGGAGAACCTTCTTTCCAGCGGCAGAACGGAGTGGGGAAGGAGTGGAGAGAGAACAGCCACAGGGGATCAGCTGGCCAACTGAGGGGGAATGGGGTAGTCACCCTACGTGTAGGCGGAAAAAGAAAAGATGAGTCTCTCGGGACAGTCTCGAAAAACTTGACGTTGATTATAGGCGGGAAGAGGAAAATGGACCAGAAGAAGGGCAAAAACGAAAGAGGAGTCCGGGAAATAATTACTGAGAAATGTCGGCGAGTAAACACCAATTGTGAAAATGATCAAAATTGATAGACGCATCATAGGAGCGTCCGAAGCCAGGGAGGGGGAGATGACGGCGCCTTCGCGGATGGGCTAAAAACCTGAAAGAAAAACAGGGCAGCCGGCGGACGTGAAGAGCATCAAGGCCTAAAAAGTAGAAAAAAATTTTGGAAAAATCGAATACCGCAGTGGGAAGGGGGACGCGAAATGCAAAGTGACTGACAGACGGTCGCCTACTAAAACAGAAGAACTCGGACGTGTCGAGGGGGAAAGACGGGTTGGAATTCACGAAACTCAGAAGAGGAAGAAAAAACCGAGTACACAGGAAAGCACATGGGTAGAAAATGAGAAAGAGCAAATAGCGGGTAACCGAAAAGCCGGAGCGCGGGAAAATCACTAACACGCTCGGAAAGTGAAAACAACAGGGGGAAAGTTTCAGGCTACTGGCCCGAAACAAAAGAGAAAAAGGGAAAAGACAAAAAGACAAAAAGAGGGGAAAAAAAAGGTGCCGAATTCTACACCACATGAAATAAAAGCCTTGCAGGAGCGGGTAAGCATCGGCGTCGGACTTAGGGAGCGGGACCGAAAGAAAAAAGGAAACCGGAGACGAGGAGGGACGCGGGGAGGGCCGCCCAAAAAAAAGAGAGTGCACCCAGCGAAAGGGAAAAATTCACGGAAGTTAAAAAAAACCGAAAAGATCTTCGGAGATCCTTCACCGTGAACACAACTAAATGATAAAAAAAAAACGAGGAGCTCTCACAAAAAAAACTGAGGAGGAAGCTGGCGAGGTGAGGAGGGTTGTTGTCGGTTGGATATAGCGCAAAATTTCGGCGCCTAAAGGGGGAAAAGGGTGAAGAGAGGGTGACAGACGAGTTGTCAGTCAACGCCGGCGAGAAGCCCGAGGCCTATTAAAAACAAAAGGCGCCGGCGTCCATTGCGGCTTGAGGGGTGTTAAAGAGAAAGTAGCCGTGGCCTTACACTCAAAAGGAAGGAAGGGACAGGATAATTCCAAGGAACGGGGTCTCTGCATTCTAAAGGAGGTTGGGGAGAACGAAAAGGCAACGTGACTGGTTGCGAGAATACTTTTGGGGGTCGGGCGCTGAAAAAGGACGCAGGGTACGGGGGAGCAGGGGGTAGGAACGGGATTTCGCCACGAGGGTCGCACGGGGGAGGGTTTACAAAGTGGCGACGGGAGGAGGGGGGAGAACTGTAGACGTTTAGGGTAAAGGTCGTACGAAACTAGGGAGGTCAGTGTCGAGAGAAATTCCAAAGGGAAGGGGGGGAAGCGGACCGCCCAGCATGTCACAGGGGGCATGAGAAGTTGGGGGGGAGGTGGCCCAAGGGTCCGATGGTACCCTGGCTGTCAGCAGGAGGGTAAGGAGAACCGTGGTGCAGACAGAGCCTTTAAACTGCTCTCAAAGGCCAGGGGGGGAATTACAAAGGGGGGGGGGGAGGGAGGGAAACTGGGAAGCGTATTGAAAGTTGGCATCTTGAAACGCCGCGGCGGCTTTCGCAGACAGACGGCAAAGAAACGGGGACGCTGTCGAGGAAAAGCGCCCTGCAAAAGCGAAATAGAAGGGGCAGAAGCAACAGGTTCAGACGGGCCCACCTGATGACTGATCTGGGAGATTGGGGGTAAAAGGGAGACGTTTCCACAAAAATTGGGAAAAAGCGACAAGAATAAGAACACCCGGACCGTCCGCCTGCCAATGAGGCGAAAAGGGACAAATGGCCTCGTGTGAAGGACACTTCCAAAACATCTCAAAAGGAGGAAACAGAAGAAAAAGAAAGAAGAGGACGCTCTCTGGGCCTTGGGATGGTCGGCGCCAATGTCAAACATGGGGAAGGTGCGAAAGTAAAGCAGTTACAAGCGGAAGGGAAGGGAAGGTCGGCGGGAGCAGAGGGAAGACAGCATCGCTGCACGATTAAAGTATCGGGGAAGCGATCGGGGGAGGCAATCCTGCCCAAGAGGAGAAAAGGAAAGATCCTAAAGTACCGAGCGTTGCCAGGAGAGTCGAAGGTAGGCATCCCAACTAACTAAACTTGACGAAGGAGTAGAAACGCGTAGGTCAAAAGGAGGATACGACGGGCACTGACGACCTGGAAGGCCGCCAGTGTGAAAAGGGGAAACTGAAAAACTGGCGCCAGGTGAAAAAAGACGACGGGGAGTCAATCCTCAAGAGAGAAAGGTCAGCATACGGACGCACGCTCTCCATCCCAAGAGGGGTCAACCACATCCAAGGAGAACCGCAGGAAGGAGCGGCCACTACGGGGGTGTTGGAGGACGTGAAGCCTGCGCCAAGCAGGAGGAATGACTGCTCTAAGAGCGTAGTTCGCACAGGGAAAGCCGGCGCACAACGGAAGGCCTCGCTTAGAGGAGTTAGAACACGTGGAGAAGAGAAGACCATGTCGCGGAAAGGGGGAATAGAGACGCAGGAGAAGGGGGGGGAATGAATGAAAGGAATCCGAATACGTAACATACGTCGGAAGCACACTAAGTGAAAAAGAATAAACTTCACGCCTCCGGAGAGCGGGGAGAGGCAAAGGAGAGGAGAAATTGGTAAAAGGTGATCAGTGATCGAGGGTGACTCAGCGGAGGGAAACTAATCCATAAAGGAAAAGGATAGACTAATAAGGGGAAGGCGCAGGTGGGGAAGGTCACCCTGAGTTCAAAGGGGAAAGACTCGTGCGAGATCAGGATGAAACCCAAAAAAAAAACCAGGGCCTCTAAGGGAGGGATACATCCCGAGATAAAGAAAACGTGCAGAGTAAGGGGTCGCATAGACGCGAAGCGGAAGGGGGGGCAAAAAAGGAAAAAACAGCCCGCGGCGGTACATGTCGGGGTGCGATGAAAAAAAAGTTGGAAGAAGAGAGGTGGAAGGGGTGCAGACGCGGGCAGCACTGACCTAGGGGACGCGAGAGTCAAACGGCGGAATCGGAACGTTCCTACTCTCTTTGAAGAACCAAAAGGGGGACCCCGGCTAAATCAGGAGACCGGGCTAGAAAATCCCAGTGGGAAGAAAGGCCCATGGGGCAGCAAACAAGCAGAAAAAAAGTCCCCTTCGAGCAGGGCTCCGTTCGCGACCCGATAAAGGCCTAACCAAGCTCGACTCATCATGACGAGGCGATCTTCCGAAGACACCTAGGAGAAGGGTCATGAAGGTATGGCTTAAGGTAAGGCGTGGTGGAGCTGCTCAGCCAGTCGAGCAGCGTCGCCGGCGCGACGGGTTCCCCTTGCGGGCAGCGTGGGACGAGGTGCTGACGCCGATCACACTATGGAGGAATGCAAACGACTCTCCGGGCTATAAACCAGGCACGACCTATTGTCGTGGACGGAAGACTCAGCGGTTGGATGGGAACAGTCGGGGGGTCGGAGGGTGGAGTCAATGCAGCTTGGCAGAGGGGAGAAAAGTAACCGCCAGCCGGTGAGTGATGAGTCTCACCGTCGGGGTGCGTATCAACAGGACAAACTACTGACCGCGCCGCGGAGGGGAGGGAGGGGGGAGGCATAGAGTCAGAGAAAAGAAGGAGAGGATAAGGAGGTCATAAAGACGGCCGAAGCGAACGGGACGGTGTGTCCCTAGTCCGGCAGCAGTTTTCGCCCGCGACCTGTCGATTTTTGCTGTACTGTGGGGAAGGGCGAACGGGTCAGCAGGAAAGAGTAGAACAGAACAGCCAGGATGGCGTGTAGCAGGGATGGGGGGGGACCAGAGGCAAATCACGACTTCATAATCAGACGACGAGTCACAGCCCGAGATGAGCTCAGGAGGGGGCCAAAGAAAAATAGGTAAGGGGGAGAAAGTTGGGGGGGATCGCTAGACTAGAAGGGGAGGATTACAAGCAGTACGAAGCCGTAGACGCGGTGAACACTTCGAGCGCATGAGAAATCTGACGGTTCGCTGGAGAGCAGGAAAAAGGAGGATCGGGAGGCCCTGAAAATAGAGAGGACAAGATGTGGTGAGTATCGCCTCTTCCGATCACTCGTCCGCGGATCGGGTGGGACCGCTCGCCGGTCGTCGGAAGGGAGCCTATCGCGGCAAAGTGGAAGGGGTGCTGCTGGAGGAGGGGAACATGGAGGAAAGGGATAAAATAAAGTAAAAATCGGTGAGAGGGGGAGGGTCTTCAACGGCGTTTATCTGCCTCACGAATTCAACCATAATGAATCGCGAACAGAGTCCGGTGTCTGTCGCAGAGTATTCGGGAGGAAAAAAGCAAACGCCTAAGCGGAATGGGTCTCAACTTAAACCAACTCCTCGTTTGTTTTGCTTTTCCCTTTTTATCTTGTTTTTGGAGTTTGGGGCGGGGAGTTTAGCGTGGATGAGAGGAGTGGGGTTTTAAGGGGTCTTAAGTGTAGTCCTTAAGTTTGGCGGCAATCAATTGTGGGTGTGAGAAGGAGGGAGAGAGATTAAAGAGGTGAAGACATGGGAGGAGTTGAAAGAAGGGTGAAGGAAGGGGATGCGGAGGGGTTGAGGAGCAAGGTGAGAGATGGTGACCGAAGGGATTGGGGTTTGCCTCGGAGGGTCTGAAAGTAACTAGCGGGAGGAGTGGGGGAGGGGGGGAGTAAGGATGGAACCCTTTGGGCGGTGGTGGTTTTGGTAGGGCCATTCCAGTTGGGAGCTTGGCAGGTATAGGGGGCGGTGGGAGGGAGATGGGGGCGCGTGGAACATCAGGGATGGGGCTGCGGAGGGGGGAGGCGCTGGCGGTGGAGATTCTGTGGAGGCAGCTCGTTCCTTCAGCTTGAGGGGAGTTGAGGGTGGGGGAGAGGTGAGGATGGGGGAGCAGTGAGATGTGGGACACAAGGGGAGTGGTGGGAGGGTTAGGGCTGGGGATAAAGGGGTAGCGAATAGGGCGTGGGTAGGCGAGGGTTGTACTGGCGTTTTCTCTTGTTGGGGTTGGGTGGGGGAGTAGAAGTGAGTGTGGAATAAATTCTCGGGATGTGTAGAAAGAGGGTAGGGTGGAGGGGGGCTGGAGAGAGGATGGGGGGGAGGTGGGGGGGATAACTGGTGTGAGAGGAGTTAGAGGTGTGGAGCCCTGGCAGAGCGCCTGGTTGGAGATCTAGTGCCTTCCAAAGGGGCAAAAGGGCTTGTTGGTTGTTCGACCTAGAGGAGGCACTGGGGGAAGAAATAGATTAAGTCAGAATACGGAGGGGCAGATGTGGTGTGTACCCGGGAACCGAGGTACAAGAAAACAGAGAGGCGCATGGAAGTAGGGAGGACTAGGAACTTGAGAGTGGGGAGGAGTCAGAGGAGCGACAATGCCAGATCATGATCAAGAAACAGGCGCCGAAATGGTGAAAGAGGTTCCCGCCGTAGGAGTGCGGTGGGGGGGTGGTGAGCGGGCTGCAGCGGTAGGGGGGCGTACGGGGGGGAGGGCGCGTTTCCGGTGCGTACAGGATAAAATCGCATTAAACAGATCAGGGCAGGCGCGGAGAAAAATATGCATTGATGATGACACGGGGCTTAGAGCATCTGCTACAGTAGAGAGCCTTCCATTTCAGTGAGTCGGCAGGGAGAGCGGATACGAGGAAGCGCGACAATGAGAATTCGGCAAGTAAAGAACCCAACGTCGTTTGCTGCAGTAGGAGTGGTCGCTCATAACCTTTTGCACCGGGAGAGGAGGGGTCACTGGGAGGCTGTTGCACGGTTCTCATAAACGGGGGCGGTTGGACTCCCCCGTTCAGGAGGAGAGGTAAGACAGTAACTGTTAAGTGGGGCAGCCAGTATTTCGCGTACCAGGGTCAAAGGGACGTGGGTAGGAAATGGGCGACCTGGGGACCGTAGACGTGGACAGGGATGAAGGGGGGGGAAGGGAGGGGATGAACAGCTATGGTTAACTCTCGAATCCAGGGAGAGGAATCGCGAGGAGAGGGATGAGGGGGGGCGGGGAATAAGAAAAAGGCAAGGTAAACAGGAGAGGAAGAGAAACGAGGTTAAAGGAAGGCCACCACGGCGTCCGGGGAAAAGTCATGTTGACAATTTCCGCTAAGGAAATTTTGACATACCGGTCCTCTGTAAAAAAAAAAGGCAAAGTGAGAGGCCTATCGGAACGGAAGAGGCAGTTGAAGGGGGAAAAGGGGGGAATTTGGGGGGGCAGGGGACGGAAAGAAACTGGAAGAAATTCTCAAGGAAAAGCGAAGGGAGGGAGCTGGCAAAAAGGAAGGGGTGAACGCGGGGCGAGAGCTAACCATTGGGGGGAAAAGGAAGCAGTCTCTCATAAGAATTAAACGAGAGGGGGCTAGGGTCAGGTCGGGGGATGACGGCTCTCAATTCGAACGGGTCGCTTCAGAGAATAATAGTGTGAGGGCCGGAGGGGGGCTAGAAGGAGACAGGAAAAAAAAGGAAAAAGGAAAGACGGGGCCAAAATATGAAAGGTTTCTATTCCGGCAGTTGTTCTCGTCGAAAAAGGGGAAGGGAAAAGGCAAAGCAAAAAAAGGAGGGACGAGAGCCGGGAGAAAGAAGAAATCGGGAAAAAAACAAAAATGAGAGGATCAAGGGAACCGTGGCTGGCCCCTCATAACAGATTGAAATGCACGAAACAGAGAGGCTTCATCAAAACTGCAAAAAACAGATATGCCGAACAACACTGGTGGGAGAAAAGGGAGGAGAAGCGGAAAGAAAAGAGGACTGTAAGTAACCCTCGAGAGGGATAAGCATCAATAAAGGGGGCGGAAGACTCGAGAGGAAACTGAAGAATACGCCAAAAAAAAAGAGTGCAGTCAAACCTTGGAGGCAGTACCAACCGCAGGTGGGAAAAGTTAGGAATGGACTTCCATGACGGAAAGCCTTGGCACGTTGTGATGGGAAGAGGGAGGGGGAGCAAGGGGAGAGTAAAAACCGCCATGGGAACAAATGCGCCGGCGGGGTAGACGTCGAGCCCTGCGAAGACCACAGAGAGGTCACGCGCAAGCGACTGAAAGGGAGGCGCGAAAAAGAAACAAGAAAAATAGGGGAGAAGAGAATCGAGATAAAGTAAAGTACACCTAATATAGGGAAAAGGACTCTCAAAAAACAACACAGGAAAGAGAGAAAAAGTTAGATCAGCGTTGTCGACGGTAGGGGTCATTTGCCACGGAGAGCGATCGAATTCCGACCGAAAGGTGAGGTTCTGTAGCCCCCGGGAAGGGGAAAGGGAAAGGGGGGAACAGCGCAGAGGAAATTCCCGGCGAGAACCAGTCCTAACAACCCGACGTTCTGTCCATTTAGGTCGGGGAGGGAAAATTGTTTGGGAAAAAGGTGGGAAGGGCGCCATCACAGAGATGTTTCCACGGTCACGAACAGGGGGCAGGGATGAAATTTAATGAAAGTGTTGCCCCCGGGCTGTGGGGGAAGTCGGAGTGCCTCGTTCAAGGTGAATTGGGAAAAGTGGGAAGGAATTCTTTTTGGGTGACAGGGAATTGTAACGCAGGGTGGAGTAGAGCAGAAAGTGAATGCCGGGAAAGGTGGTCGCGTACGGTTAAAAGGGGAGGGTGGGGGGGACGAGAAGGGAGACCCCCGGGTAAGTGTTTAAGACTTAGAACTTTATCGTTGGGAAACGGCTTAGTGCTGGGTCGTGCATTCAAACCGAGGTTTTGACTAAAAAAAAGTCACGTCAAAGGGATCACAGGGGCCATGGGAGGGCGATTTTGTGTGATGTGGTCCCGAATGGGAGGACGTGTAACCCCTGGCTGTAGAGGGACATCGGTGGTGAAAAAGGAGCCTTTTTGCAGGCGAAGACCGGAAAAAATAGCCGGGATAGGGAAACATTTCTAGTCGGAGACTTTGGAAGCAGCGGGCCGTTTGCCAGGGCGGGTGAATGCGTTAAGGCAGGAATGGTCAAAAGAAAGCAGGAAGACCGGAGGAGGGGGGAGCTGATGCTCCCGCGTCGAAGGAGTTTCCGTAATACGGACCACCACAAACGCGAATAACACATTCCGGGCTCATGATCCTGTAGAGTGGCTTTTCAGGTTTGAAACAGGAGATAGGGAAATGAAAGGTTAGAGAGGAAACAAAGGGGGGGATACGCAACAAGTTAGGGAAAGACCAAGGGAAATAAGGAAGCGGCCGTTGCAACCTTCGTCGGAAACGGAGGTCCTCTTCTAAAGGGGCGAAAACTACATCTCCAGTCAAGGAACAAAGAAGCAGAAGCTCTGTACGATAATCGGGGGGTTTCCCAAGTGGACGAAACTGTCAAAGTACAGTTGCGAAGTCAAAAAGTCGAGGAACTCAACATATACTCACGCCGGGGCGGCTCTACGGGAGCTACTCCCAAATGGGAACCGATCACGCTTTGATAAGTCTGGCGTCTGCCCGCGACTAAGCCCTTTTCCATCTGCCATCTCCGAATCAAGCGAGTCCCCGAGAGGAGGAGCGTTGGAAAATAGGGTGCATGGCGGGCAAATACAATCCCAGAAAATACACGGTAAAGCTAGTCCAGGGGGCTGCGGTAGAACATCGAAGCAGCGGTAAGGAAAAAGTCACACCTGAATAGAAAAGAGAGGGGAAGCAGGAGAAACATTAAAAGGGAACGGAGGGCAAGAGAGACGAATCGGGGAGTGAAACAGACCGCTCTTACTGAGGCGTCAGACGAAACCTCAACTCCTCCGCAGGGCAAACCGGAGGCTTGAAGCACGTAAAGCGGAAAAAGACGGGGTTGACTGCCTCGGGAAGCCTGCGAAGGAAGGGGGCTTTGAAGAGGGAGTCGAAAGGAGCGTCAAGCACACGGACTGACAGGGGCAGAGGAGGCCGACGAGAGCAGAAAGAAAGGGCGTAAGGAAGACGAAGTGTAGCACGTCGAAGGGGTGCGGGCGAGTTGATACTGAGCCGAGCAGTGCCGCCAAACGTAGAATGGAGAAGACGAAACTTTGTGCCGGCAAGCACACTCACTCAGATCAGAAGAAAGCGAGGAAAAAGAGGTTGAAGAAGGCGGGTTGCAAGTTTTTTCCCGGCGAACATTGTCTCGATCATGAGTGCAATCTGTAGAGGGACTCAAATAGGGGGTAGGGGCCGATGTCCAAGACGTGGAAAAAAATGATGAGGTGGGGGTCTACCGGGGGTCCCCGTACCGTGAGATTGGGGGCCGGGGAAAAGCAATTACCAGGGGGGAATCCGGACCACCCCAAGACGGCTCTGTGGGGCCGTGAAGACTACCGAACGCTAGGGGGAAGGGAAATCAAAAAAAGGAAAGAACAGAAAAATCGAGGCAAATAACGAGGGCGGTGCGCAGCCGCAAATGCGAGGAATGACGGGCGGGGAGGGAAAGGGACAAGAACCGCCTTACATAAACGAGGAATTCGATGGTTGCATGCGCAGCGAGCAGAAAGAAGGGCGAACAGGGAGCTGCGTGAAAAAACCCCCCAACCAGGGTTTCAGATGAAGTAAAACCTCTTTCGTGAGACCAAACCGGAGAACGAGCGAAAGGGGAATAAAAGGAAAAGAAAAAGAGGGTAAAAGAAACAAAAAAGAACAAATCAGGAGAGGATCCAGGCTCCGGGGAGGGCGGAATCGGAGCGAGTCCACAAACGAGAAGAGACGGGGGTAGGAGGGGGAAGAGGGAGGATTAAAAAAAGGAACAATACACAAACGTGATCCGGTTCTGACTGGGGGCAACGGGCGCCCGGGAGGCTCGTTAGGGGAAAAAAAAGGGATCAGAGGGTGTCAACCATTAGGTAGGGAGAGGAAGGAGAATAGAGTGCCCCCATATCATGCTTTAAATTGAGGGCCTGAACTCCAGAGATAACTAGTAGCACTCCCTAGAATAAAAAACGTAAGAGAAGAAGGATACAAGACGCTGGTTCATGCATGGAAGGACGGGAGAGAAAGAGGAAAATCGGACATGTTACAATCGTCTGTCGGGTATTTAAGTCTGGGAATAGGAATAGGCAGATAGGAAAAAGAACAGGTAGAAGAAGAGGAGGTAAAGGGGCCAAAACCCCACGTCTCGGTCCTCACAAAGCAGCACAAATAGACCTTCCCCAGCTGGGTGAGGTGAGGGGACGGAGGGGAG
>Ga0179593_1414728_pt1 | contig 10869 bp, 8 predicted proteins | sample CZODoug2_1_08_16_FD_185931 | JGI IMG/M metagenome (GOLD analysis project Ga0179593, IMG submission 185931) | Vadose zone soil fungal communities from Angelo Coast Range Reserve, California, USA - CZODoug2_1_08_16fungal (PacBio error correction) | ecosystem: Environmental > Terrestrial > Soil >...
CAAGGAGGAAGAGGCCACTAACAGCAATCGTGGAGGGGAAAATAGGAGACCTTCTGGGAGTATCAGGCGTGAAGGTACTAAAAAGCGAGGGAAAAAGCGACTCAGGCGTCAGTGGCGGGAAGGTCAAAGGCTGCGCTCACGACCCCCATCTCTTCAGTAGAGGGAGAACAATTTTTGAAAGATCTGGGGGGGAATAGGGAACCGTGAGGTCTACGGGCCGGACGAACAAAATGGGGACGAGAAAAAAAAAAAAAAGCAAGCCCCGTCAGCAGCAAAAAAACGAGTCGTCTCGCCGTTTTGGAGAACCCAAGGGGGGGGGGGACAGAACTTTGAGTTGTGAAAAAAGTTCCAGAAACCCTGCGAACGGGGGATCCACTAAAAGTTCACCGAAGAAGAAAGCATCGGCGAAAAAAAAGGGAAAAAACCGAGGTATTAGTTGTGAAAGGGAAAAGAAACCCGGGGGCCACGGGGGGGGAAGAAGCCGCAGAGAGGGGGGGTTGGGGCTGTGCGGCAGGGGGGAAAGATGGAACAGGCGAGTGATCTAAGGGAAAGAATAATCGCACCGTCCCATCAGAACAAAGAACAGCCTTCGCGTACCGTACCCATCATCCAGAAAGGACTGGGGGAAAAGGTGGACAGCAGGTCCCAGGACGAGCGGCGGATTCATTTCAGGGTCTGCAAACACTTTCTCTTAAAAAGAGGGTGGGCGGGGGCAGGGAGCATCGACTTGTAATGCGAGGTGAGATGAAACCAGATACCAGGGGGTCGGCACATGAAATTAAAGGGGTGCTTAGAGGACTCATACGATGACTTGAAAAGTGTATTGTGTCTATAGCAGGAACACTCGTCAATAGAAAATCAAACGTCGACGGGAAAAAATCGAAGGTACCTTCTAAAAGAGAACGAAAATCGTCAGACCTCCTGTCCGAAGGCAAGCAGGAGGGACTCAGGCTCTCTTTCGGGAGTAGAGCCTAGCCTAAACGTAAGTCAAAGGAAGCCGAGAGAAAAAAAAAAACAACAAAAAAAAAAAAGCCGGGCACCCAGGTGTCGCTCTCCATCGCTCGACCATAAAGGGGGAGGACGGCCTCAAACCCAAGTGAGGCAACACTAAAAACGGCCAAGGCGCAAGACAAACGAAAATCCCAGCACAAAAAAAAAAGCGGCAACGATCCGCAAGCCTCGACGGTAACAGACAGAAGCAGTCCCCCAACATATTCTAAGCAAGCCAAGAGAGGATGATCGGCCCTAAAAAAAAGAACCGAAAAAAAAACGAAAAGGCCGAATGCGGCAAAAAACAAAAAGGAGGAAAGAGCACGAGGAGGCCGGTATTCTGAGGGGAACAAGCAGGGCCGTGGCGGAAAACAAAGGAACACCCAGAGAGATGCGAGGAAACGAGAGAGTTCGGAACGCGGCGGGAATCAACAAAAAGACGAGGAAAAAAAGGAGGATTTATCCTTCACATGTCGAGGCACAAGAGGAAAGGGAGCAGGAAACCTATGGTCTCTAACTAAAAGTAGCACAGTGAACGAAGAACGCACGATGGACGTTCACGCGAGCCACATCAAAGGGAAATCAGAAAAAAAAAAAGAAAAAAAATAAAAATCTTGAGAAAGAGGGAGGGGGAGATCCACTGGAAAAGGCAGGCGGAAGCCGCTCTTTCTAACACATTGGGACACCATGTCGGTACCACTGCAGGAAGACGACGAGAGAGGGGGGGTTCTCGCAAGATGGGGAAGCGGTGGTACGAAAAATGAGAGGTATGAAACGAACCGCGGAGCGGTGAGGAGGGGAGGAGGGACTTGGAAGGGTGGGCAAGGAGCCGGACCTACGCCAGAGGGGGGGGATGGGGAACCAGGGACCCCCAAAAGGCCCTCCTCTCTACTGTCTGCGGCACGACTGATCTCGGACGCAAGGACTCACGAGGGAAATGGATTCGGGAGCGGTTCGGGGACCAGGGGAATCCAGGTGTAAAAATCAAGCGGAAGCCTGGAGCAAACAGATAGGGCGGGTACGCAAAACTCCTCCGTTACCCGGAAGGGGAAAGTCGCTTCGGGGGCTGCACAGAAAAAGGGCTAAGAGACCGAATTGAGGGAGCGGGCTTGCGTGAACATAAGAAGAGGTGGCACCATACTCTGTGAACAGGAAAGGAGCCGTCGAAAAGCGAAGACAGGAAAAGGGGTTGATTACGAGGGGCCCAAAGGGAAAAAAAGGAGGAAGAAGGCGGAAAAGATCCAGGAAAATCGTTGAAGGGGCGGAATCAAGAGGAGGACGGCTGTCAGGGGAGAAAAGTCGAGGAAATCGCGGGATAACATAGAAGTGCTCCTTGATCCGGGATTAGCTTGGGAAAAGACGTCGCCGCGTAGAGGAGAGGTTGAAATCTCCGTAGCAATGGGAGGAGGGGGGGGCCACAGTCCTTTCGGGAGTGCTCCTGGCTAACGAAAAGAAAGCAAAGCGAAATGAAATGCAAAGGGAAAGGGAGACGTCCTAGACAGGGAATCAGGAAGAAAAATCACTCTTGTCTCTATCTCGACCCCCATGGCGGGGAAAAAGGCGGTCAAGAAAGAAATCTTGGGGCGGTTTTAATACTACTGGGGCGAAAAGGGGAACGGCGTGATGCAGAGGGGCACGTGAGAAAGGGTCTAGGAGCATACAAGCGGAACTGAATCGAAGGCAGTCGGGGAAAAAAAAAAGACAGGAACGTGAAAAGGGTTCCTGAAGGAGAATTATAAGGAGAAGGACGGCAAAGGGAGGCGCCTCACGTGCCATACAGGGGAACTGCGGTCAAACTGTAAAGAAAAAAGTCCACCTCCGGGGGGGGAAGATAGAATTACCGGAGTCGTGGAGGGGCTGCGAGCATAATTTGGGGCCGATGGAATCAAAACAGGAGAAGACAATCAAAGAGTAACAAGCGGAAAGAAAACGAAAAGCATCCGTGAAAAAAAAGGGCAGAGAAACGAGGGGGAGCAACATGAAGCGTCGAAGGACAAAGGGAGGAAAGTGAGGACCGAGGCTCCTCCGTCCGAACGGCGCCATCAAAAAGGAGAAAAACATGGAAAAGCAAGTCAAAGTAGTGATAGGGTCACCGCCGGACAGGTCAATCTTCTACACTGATAACCGTAGACCAACGCCGAAGAAAAAAGGACAGCACGACGGCAACTCGAAACCGTCGTCTTCAAACAAAAATTCCTAACAGCTCGGGACTAAAAAGTGGGGAGAGAGGGGACGCTCACCGGAGGGACTCGGACAGGGGGGGGTGATCCTCGAAGCGAAGAAGCGAGGATTAAACGGGCGCCGGGAAATAGGGTTAAAAAAATCGAGGACAAAAAGACAGAGTACTTCAGTCCAAAGAAAAGCAACGCTTCGGGCAGAGGGAAAAAGCCGACGGGAGGGAAGTGTCAAGAGGGAAGAGTGGAACGCGGAAAAGGCTACAAGGACAGGTCCTAATGCTGAATACGGAAAGGAGGAAAAGAGCTACCTAGTGGAACACAGACCTAAAAATCGCCAGCTCGGAACATGGTGGACCGATAGAAGGGCCGTGAGAAAAAAAGGGAGAAACAGAGGAGAGAAACAGAGTCAGAAGAGGAGGCACGAGTAAGCTGGAACTAATTAAAGAAAAAATCGATGAAGGGGAAAAGGAGCACTCTATTTTGCTTCATCGGACGCATCCAGTTCTACCTCGACCGGGCTTAGGCAGCGAACGAGCTGGGGCAAGGGGCCTACGAAGGGCTATCTAGAAAAAGGGAACGTCCTTTGAGAGACAAGAAAGAGTAATGTAATCAAGGTAGCTCAGAGGTCACACGCCACAAGCCAAAGGGCGGAACTGAAACGGTTGCGGGGAAGTGGGTACCTAGGGACAACTTCAAAAAAGAGACCTCAAACTCTAAAGGAGGTTGACAAAGGAAGTCGCGGTCGCAAACAGCCGAGGCGAATAACCCACAAACCCGACGTCGGATCGTGGATCCGGCTCCCACTGGGGAGCCGGGAGGACAAAAAAGGTCGGAATCCGTGAAGCTCAGGGGGATCATCAAAGCTCCGCAACGAGCATTCGAGGGGAATATCTGGACAGGCGCGGTGGAAGCGTGAAAGGAAGCTCGCGGAATCAATAAACTGAAACAGCCGTACTAAAGAGTCGGAGACGAGTAAGAAGGCGCGAAGAAACGAAGGCATCGCCATGTGTGTAGACCAAGAGGCGGAAAGGAGGAGAATGGAAGATGAGCCAAAGAAAAACCGGCGACGGAAAAGATAAGGGTGAGCATTTAACCCTCAAGATTCTGGACGGAAGGCGGAGAACGACCGCATCAGTTCAGCGAATCCGGGCGTAAGCGTGAAAGATGGGGGGGTCGGAGTACAGGAAAAATCTCGAAGGGGGCTGGAGGCTGAACGTTTCCTGGCTATCGCAAAGCAAGACAGGAATGGGGGAAAAGAACATGGAAGAGGTGAGGGCTCGGGGGAAAGGGAATGGGGGAATACTTACCTATCGGAAAAGGGTGTCCAGGGAAGCAGGAAAAAGTGCCGGATCGTTACTTTCTAAGGGCTGCCGGGGGAGGCACGAGTCCAAGACAAAAGGAGAAGCAGAGTTCAGAAAAAAGATTGGGATCTTACAGCCGGAAGGAAAGGGGAAGGAGGACCGCCCGCGTTTCCTAGAGAGAGAGCGCAAAGTAAAAGCGGGGTCGAGCTCATCCGCTTAAAATCAAAACCCTAACACGGAGAGGTAGCACGACTTGGAAAAAAAACGGGACGATCTCGGCACCGACTAACGGGGACGAAACACCTACAAAGCTGTACAGCGTCGGCCCGGACGAGCGTGGAAGGGTCGACCTGAGAAGCAAATCGTAAAACCGGGGGTAACGAGTCGATCCCAAGGGAGAAAAGGAAGGACCTCGTTGGACGCGACCGTGTGAAGGGAGACCAAGAACATCGCGAGAAAGAGGGATGCCTGGATAAAAGATGGGCCAGGAAGGCGAGCAAAGGCAGACAAGGGAGGCATACCGCTGTTAGGGAAGAAAAATTCAAGTGAGATGAGATAACGTCAAGAAAAAGGGGTTGCATCGGGACGGGAAAAAAAGGAAAAACCGCCAGCAGGCCTTCCGACAAACAGGAGGCGACACTGGTCCGCACCGTCACACAAAACTACCTGAGTTCAATGTCCGGAAGGGGCCAGACTCAAAAAAAAGGGGGAGGGGACCTCGTTCAGGAGGGAACGAATCTGTTAAGGGAAAGGAACAAGCTCTGATATTTGCAAACCAGGAAAACGGGTGTGATCACAAACCTCTACTTCCTTGGTCTGAAATACTTTAGAAGGGTCTGCAAAGAAACTCAGAGAGTCAAAGTTTTGTATACGAAAAGACGCAAAAAAAGGGGAGGGAGTGCGGGGCGGAGGAACCCATGGAGCAAAAGGGTCGAGCAGATCCAGGACGCGCGAAGCTAGGCTGAGGGGGAACGCCTCAACATCGAAAGAAGAATCGCTGTTAAAAGAACTACGATACCCACTAATATTACGACAACGAGCTGTTGAGTTGAAGACTACGACTATATAGAGAGATCAAAACAAAAGGGGGAGAGAGCAGTCGGAGTGTCGAAAGCGTGGAGGACAGAGAAAAGTGGAGGGGGAAAGGGAGGTAGGAAAGAAGTCTACTCTCTGGGCGTCTTGGCAAAATTAAAATGGGGATCCTCTGAAAAGAGAAGTTAGATCTGAGGGGAGACCATTGGCGACATTTGTCCCAGGGACTCAAAGGGGTCTCGCCGTCAGAACAGGGATGCGAGAACCTCCCCGTAAAAAAAGAGAAACGCGCAAAAGAAAAAAAAGGCTGGAAATCAGACCGGGGTGGACACCCCAAAAAAAAGAAAATCCAAGCGGAGGGGGGGGAAAATTGTCCAAAAAAGAGAACGTGGCCCAGCCTAGGTCCAAGGAAAGGGAACCGTGCGGGGCACGTTCGCGCCTGGAAAAAAAGGACTACATGAGGGGGAAGGGTGGGGGGGGCGACCAAGGCGCAGCGGGAACGCACCGGAAAGGGGGTTTGCAGAGGGAAACGCGCTGAAATGTGTAAAACGCGCGTTCAGAAGGAGTTCACGAAGCATCTAAACGGAGAAAGGTAAAAAAAAAGAAAAAACCTCCAAAAAGAACCGGGGGGCGGAGAAGGGCCATCTTGGGGGAAAAACGTGAAAAGATAGAGAGGGCGAGGGAAAAGAGAACACACCAGGCGGAAAAGTCGCATTGAGATAGATTATCGAAGAGGGAGAACAACTGATCGGTGAACATCCTCTATGAGAGTAGACCAAAACGAGCCGCGGCGGGGCAAAGGAAAACAAAGGGAAAGCCGTGGGGGTGTGTCCATGCGGCAAAAGTTGAGACGATGTAGGTCGTATTGGATACAAAACTCGCCGGAAAAGAAAATACCCATGACTTTTCATCGGCGAAAGCGGAACGCGTCGACTGAATGCTTGAGAAGGCATCGCCGCCAGCAGGGAAGCCCGACGATCTATGGTTCTCAAGACCAAAACTGTTCCCTCTCGAAGGATCAGAAGAAAGAAAACCCAACCAAAACGCTAAATCACTCCTAAAGCTCTCAGTCAGCCTCCTAGGGAGATAGAAGAAACACCCCGTGGCGCCAGTCTCAGAACGAACGCCGCTCGACACGAAAAACGTCCCGAGAAGCGGAATCAGGGAGAAAAAAAAAACTCAAGGGGTCGTGACCATTAAGAAGGTCGGGGAAAAAAGGAAACGGCGCCGCGGAGGAAGAAAACCAAAAGGGAAAGCCCAACCAGCACAAAGGAAGCGAAAGAAAAAAAACAAGAAGAAGTCAGAAGAACGAGAAGACCCTTTATAGCGAACAAGCTGAGTCAAAATTAGTCCAGAAGTCGCGGGTACCAATGAGAAAAAGGAGATAAAAACCCCGGCGAGAGGCTTTAAAAGCGAAAACAAGACTCAATCTATTTTACGGGAGAGGAAAAAAGAAACGCGCGGACTCTTAGAGAGCGACGACCGCTTAGAGGCTGGTGAACAAAAAATAAAAAATCGGATGGACGGGAAGACTCCCCCGCGCATGCAGAAGACGCGCGAAAAGGAGAGCTCTGGGCACTTAGCATCTCAGGCGATATGCAAAATCAACGGCGACGCAAAAAAACTGAAAGGGGAAGGTAGCCAGGAGAAAACAGGAAACTTCGGCGCAGGTGTGGAAAAAAAACAAGTCGCTTTAAGTACGAAGGGAATCTCGGTTAGAAAGCTTTAGGACTACTGAGAGTGAATGACCAAAACCAAACCATCGTCTAACCAAGTCCCTTGACGCAACCAAGGCATAAAGCGGCTGCAGAGGGGGAAAAAAGAGAACGCACCGTGACGATCCCCGTATCTTTGGCGAGGTTGGCGAAAAAAGGGAAAGAGGGCAAAGCCTTGTAGTACGCGGAGAGGGGGGGGAGCAACGAATCATCGCAGACAGCTCGCGGACCGGCTAAAGAAGGCCCGCGAGGGATAACTATTGCTGAAGAAGCACTCCGTCGGACGTGAGAGGCTGGAAAAGAAATTGGGAGGTCGGAAAGGGGAGGAACGAACTTTCACATAAGGGTGAGAAAAGTAGGAAAAGGAAGAAAGGCTCCTACTTTCTCTGAAAATAAAGAAATAGCAGAGAGCCCACGAGTCCACGAGCTGGTATATGCCCCCCCCCCGCATAAAGAAAGAAATGGGGACCGCCGGGGAAAGGGAGGTGACCTTAGTCTTAAGGCATTGTAGGGGAAGCCCTCTAAGAAATACTCTCCGCCCATGAAGAAGAAGAAAGATCATCGGAAAATTGGAACTAAATAATCGGAAGCCTTAAAGGCGGCGGTGAGTTGGGGGGCAAAAGAAAATCGATGAAATTCTGTCCCGTCAAAAAGCTGCTCGTTCAGAGATGTAGAGCCCGAGGAACGAAAAAAGTGCCCGAGGGAAAGACGAGAACTCAGAACAACACAGGAACTATGGGCCATAGGTGAGAGACGCGATCTAAAAAATTCTGATGGAGGGGAGCATCTAGGGGAAGAAACGAGCTGGGCTAAGGGCGTGAAGGCAAAGATGTCGGCGCTGAGCGCCGCTTGCAGGGGAGCATGACAAAATCGCGTAGGTTGAAAAAGAAAAGAAAAGAAAGTCCTATGAGGGGCCTCACATGGGATGACGCAGGAGGGGGCGGAGACCTAAAACCAGGGCAAACTCTCACTTGGGGATAAATGGAAAAACCTCGGGGAAAAAAGGCCCGGGAAAACGTGAGGCTTGGGGAGAGAAAAAAAAAATAACTCGGGGGGGAAAAAAGGCGGATGTAGATGGAGGCAAAAACAAATGGTAGGGAAAGATAGGACAAAAGACGAAACGGGCCCAAGACTTAACGGGAAAAAAAAAACTCAAGCAATAACGGAAAAACCGAAGAATTTAAAACGTCCACAGGAGGAAAAAGAGGCCTGAGGAAGAAAAAAAGGCAGGCGAACGGTCAAAAAGGAGAAAACGAAGTGACCTCATCAGGCAAGTCCCGCGGTATGGGTTCAACCAGAGACGAGACTTTCCTGCTACACTTCAGAAACGTGAAGAAAATCGAATCCTCGTCGCAAACACGGACAAGGTCGTCCGTAAAAACGGGGGAAGATGGAAAAGCACAAGAAGGAGAAGAGGCTAAATAAAGGCTCTCCGAAAGGTAGGACTTAAGGATTCGGTCGGTCGTCTAAAGGGAAACGGGACAACCGACAAATCCTCGGAAAGGGAGCATCAGAAGCCTATGCCGAAAACCTATGCGAGAAAAAAAGCCGTCCGCCTAAAAGGACCAGTTCCAAAGCCGACGGTGAAATGATCCTACGGAAATGCTGATTTGCATCGCATGGGAGGAGAACGCTTGCCGAACTCGAAGTGGAAGGAAGGAGGAAAATCAAAGAAAATACTCGATCAGAACAGATTCGTGGGAAGAAGTTATGCAACATCGGTTTCTTCAGCGAGACACCGGCCAAAACTAAATCGGTCTCAGCCGCGTCCTGGGACCCGGATCAGATCGGGAACGCAAAAGACTAGAGAAGACGCGAAGGGGACCGTTAACGAGGCACATCAACACTAGCAGATGTAAGACTGAGGGGAAGATCGGCGGATCGAGAGGGAACGCAGAGGAGAAAACTACAAAACGCGGGAAGGGATAAGAAAAGACCCGCCGAGTTCAACAGAGACGGTCGATCGCTCAAAGACAACTGAGACAGGAAGAAATAAGGAGGTCAGCAACAAGGAAACAAATCGTTGAGTGTGGAAAGTGGATCAAGCACCTCGCCCGGGGGGCAACCCAAAGAAAGAAACGCTCAATGTGCGTTCATAATTCGTCAAAAAGAAAAGACAAAAAGAAAGAGGGGGTGCGCTAACCCAAAAAATCACGGGGGACCTCTGCTTTTACACTCGAAGGCACTGGCGAAAGAATACGACGAGAGCGACTCAAGTGAGAGAAGGGCATAAGCCTACTATCGACAGCAAAAAGCGGGGGAAGGGGGAGAGCGGACTAGATGTCGGTCTCTTGGGGACGCGAAAGAAGTAATCTAATTTCCATGAGTGCCCACCTATGGGGGCTCCTCTTTAGTCTCTCAAAAAGGGGCATCAGTAATAAAAAGTCTCATGCACAGGTGCAAGCCCGGAGAACTCGAGGGGGGAGGGCTCTCGGACTATTCTCAAAAGAAGAGAGAACGGTCGATTATCTCTGGGTGGAAGGGGCCAAGAGTTAAGAGGGACGGCAGAGATTAAAATCGCTTTTATAGGGGGTCCGGAAGAGAAAAATGACGCGGCCAAAGAAAGGGGAGGAGGTGGCGCCGTGTCGATATCAAAGCGACTCAGGGAGGTGAACTGCTGCCAAAGGGGGGGGGAAAGAGGGCTGAGGTGTTCTCCGGGGATGTCTCGAAGCGAGCCCTCCTATGGAGACCGGGCTTGAGGGGGGAGCCGAATGGAAGAAGGGACGTAGGTATTTCTTACTAAAGCGGTACGGGAAATAGCTCGGGAGGAGAGGGGAGCCTTAGGGCGGCCTTCGAAAACCGCCATACCTGCATAGGGGATGCCGGAAGAGCAGGCAGAACGTCTCTTCAGAGTGGTCGCCGCGCCAGAGGGGGCTCTGTCGGACCGCGAACGGAGAAGAGGTTCGGAAGACTAAACGGGTTAAGGGGGAGAAATGCAACTACAAGGGAGGCAGTCTTACCGACGAAGAGAATGGTGAAGAACGTCTATACGCGTATCGGAAAAGAGACCGGGGGGAGAAAAAATTAGTCAACACTATCTAAAGGAGAACCTGTTCAAAAGGGTTACGTGACAGGGAGAAAGCGGGAGGGTCTGGACCTCTGGAGCCAAAAGGAAGAGAGCCGCTTTCTTGTGGACGCGATGTGAGTGGAAGAAGAAAGGAAGTGAGATATCTGAAAAGACAATCGTGACCATTTCATCGGACGCAAAGATAAAAAAGCTCTGGACCTGGACTGCTTACAAAATGCGATGAAGCAAAAAAAAAACTCCCAAGAGATAGAACCATCAAATTTTCCTGCGATACGGGGGTAATCAAAAAGGGGAATTGCGTGGGACCCAAAAAGAGGCCCGTTCATCAGCTGGTGCTGACAGTGGAAAAAATCTCTAGAGGGGAATGCGGGTGTATCACCACCTTCTAATCAGGAGCGCAGACTGTGATGGGGAGCAAGGAGGTAGCAGGTGAGAAACGAGAGAATCATCACGGGGGGGGAAGAACTTCGAAAAGATTAAAGGTGAGAAGGAAAAAAGGCAGAAAAAAATGGGGGGTATCCTGAAGGGACTGGGGCGTGAAAGCGCCCAAGGAATCCGCTAACTGAAACCCGTAGACAAAGGGGGGGGTCGAGATTGTCCTACAAAAAAACTTGGATTGAAGATTG
>Ga0179593_1299697_pt1 | contig 10868 bp, 12 predicted proteins | sample CZODoug2_1_08_16_FD_185931 | JGI IMG/M metagenome (GOLD analysis project Ga0179593, IMG submission 185931) | Vadose zone soil fungal communities from Angelo Coast Range Reserve, California, USA - CZODoug2_1_08_16fungal (PacBio error correction) | ecosystem: Environmental > Terrestrial > Soil >...
GGAAAGGGATCACGTTATCCCACCTCGGCCGGGTAGAGGTTGCCCGCCGGAAAGCTCAATTTTACGGAAGGGGAAGGAGTTCAGGTGCCCGCGTTGGCCGGCGAGCGTGAAGATGTCGAAAAGTGAAGGAAGAGCCCCACCGGCAGACGACGCCTTTTTGGCAAAAAAACCCGGGTGACCCATAGCCAACCACACCCAAGGTTCTAAGAGGAAGCGAACTCGCAATAACTTTAAAGGGAAATGAAGGGTCCCTCCTCAGTAAGATGGGGAGAGTTGACGCAAGAAAATAAGACTGTCCGCCCGGGGAGGAAGCGCACAAAAAAGTGTGGGGGGAGGTCCCCTCCAAAGGGGGGCTAAACCTGGAATTGGACTTGAAGGGGGTATGTAAAGGTCATGGCAGGGAGAACCTGTGGTAAGACACGGAGGAAGAAAACACGTGTCTTTTAAATTTTCGTCACCAAAAGGAAGAATGGATGAGAGACAACTACATGGGGGGGGACCACACTTGACCTCAAAAAAAGTCCCGGCCACCAGGGGATCAAAAAAAGGGGTGGTGTCAGCACAGTGCCGAAGAAAAAAGCCCAGCACTGCGAAACGAAAGTTAATCCCGCCGAGACAATGAGGAAGGAGAAAACCAGGGAGGAAAAAAAAGGATCGGGACGGGAAAGGAGGAACGGTCCGCAACCAAGCCGGGGAACAGACTTAGTCCGTGGTAGGGCCCCAAGACGGGGGGGGAGTTGTCTGTTGTTCTCCCGGCATCGAAAAAAAAGTACGGAAACAAGGGGAAACCGCCGAACTGAGCCCGAGGTGGGGGGGATGGAGGGAATAAGACGTCTTACTTGGGGCAGGGGGGACGGGAGGGTTTGTCGCGGGGGGAGAGGGGACCAGGACACGGACACCGCCCGAAGAAGTGCGGGGCAACAAAAACAAAAAACCACACAAAAACACTTGGGGATTGCCAGTTGGGGGGAGAGGCTGGGGTGCAGGGAGCCATCACTTTCTGCGGGAGATCTAAGGGGAGTGGGAAAAAAAGAGGACGAAAAAACATTGTTCACCGGCAAGTCCAGCTCAGGCAAAAGGGGGGTAGGCATAAGATGGGAGGTTGGGTCAGAAAGGAAGGGACAACGGGGTTTGTCCAAACAAGGGGGGGGGTTGATTTGGAAGAAACCGGGGGGGGAAAGGGAAGAGAGAGAAAAACCAAAAAAGGTGTGCTTCGTTGAGACCGGTGCGTCGGGTCAGGAAAAGTCAGGGCAGTTGTGAAAGAAAAAAAAGACCCGGGGAACAAAACAAAGGCAAAAGTGACTTGACAGGCCGCAAGCATAGGTTTGGGTGGGGCCTCAGTCAAAAAAGGGTCCCCGCTCCCTAGGAAGGTGGGTAATCAGGCAAAAGACAGGATTCGCGGGGGAAATGAACGGCACACACATCAGATCGGCAAATAAGCTGTCGGGAAAGGGGTCAGGGGGAGCATCATGCGTACTCTTAGAAAGAATAATTATAACGCGTTTCGAGAAAAAATAGAAACGCAAAAGGCAAGGAAGGGGACAGACATGCATCCTGCAACTCAGAAATGGGTGCCTTTTTGGGGGGGGGGAAAGGGGAGAAGGAGCAGTCCGACCCGGAAGAGTGAATCCAACCTGCACGTCACCGAGCGAAGGAAAAGGGGAGGTTGCAAAAGCTGAAACATCAATCGAGAGGTAATCCTAGAGAACGGCCTCCGCCCAAGGCCAGAACCGGGCGAGACAGGGACCTAGAAAAGGAACCCGGCCAACACTAGGAAGCCTGCGGGAATGTTCACTGTCACCCACCGAACGGGTCAAAAAGGGTTCAGAAGTCAATGAGGAGGGGGAAAAAGGGGAGAAAGGTGTCACTAAAAAAGAGGGGGGCAGGAGGGGCTTCTCGGAGTTAAATTAACTTGCCAAGGGGTCCAAGGCTACCGCCACCAGAAGAAAATGGAACCCTACCAGGAAGAACTTCAGGGACGCGGGGAGGGGTGCTAGGGGCAGGGTACTCAGAAAAGGGCGCCCGATCCGGCCAAATTGCTGTGGAAGGAAGGGAGTCTCTCAGGGACGTCGCGGCTTCGCGGGGGGGACGGGGGGTTGGGTTCGTGCCGAAAAGCAACGACCGGACGGCGCATGTAGTTCAATGGGGCTCCGAAAACTCTGACTTTGGGAAGAAGAATAACGCCTGGTGAAGGTAAAGACACCATTCTCCTCCAATTGCGCAAATGGGGGGGACAAAGTGGAAGGTTAAAGAAAATTCCACGCGGACAAAAAAAAAGGTGAAGCGGAAGTCACTAACTTGGACGACTTTCTTCGAAAAAAAAAAAAATGGCCGTAAACCCATAACGTACTGGGCTCCAGGTGCAAAACAATCCCTTTGCGAAGGGGGGAAAGGCTGAGCGAGGATTAACTCCAGGACCGGCTCTAAAAAAACCGCGGCCGAGTGACCAGACACCTTGGTTCGCGCAATGGGGATCGAGGGAAAAAAAAAGCAGTGAACGGTGGCCTGGGGGGGGTAAACGCATTCCCTTTTCAAAGACGGCCGGGGTACAAAACGCCGGAGAAAAAACAAGGGGGGAGCACCCACGGGCAAAACAGGGGACGAAAAAGTCTTGTCACTTGTTCAAAAATATCAGAGGCAGGAACATAAAGGGGGCGCAATGCGTACAAAGTTCTGTCCCATTCTATCAAAAAAAAAAGGAAGGAACCGGAAGGAGGCCAAATCTGAGATCGAGACAATTAGAAGAAGGAAAAAAAGAAAAAAAAAAAGGATGACCAAAGACTAGGAGACTCGGAGCCCCAAAGGGGGAACGTCCGGGGGCGAAAAGTTGAATCGGTACAGGAAGTTTCTTCCTTCGTACCAGGAGGAAGGGGGCGGGCTGGAGGCTGACAGACCTCACAGGGGCATGGGGGGGAACCAGGGAGGATGGGGCGACTGAAAAAATGCCACGAGGCAAACGACTTCCGTGAAGGAGGGGGCCAGGGTCTCAAAAAGCTGCTGAGCAGAGGAGAGGGAAGAGGGACACCACGGAAACCCATCTCTACAAAAACACAATCAGAAGAAAAAGGAGTAGTGGTGTCCAGAACGTTGCAATAGTCGGAAAAAGAGGGGGAAAAGAAGAGAAAAAGGGCTAAGCAGATGAGGGCTGCCAGGACAAAGGGAAAGCTACGAATATGGCGAATGCAAGGCAGAGTTTAAAAAACACTCATCCCAGAGGAAACACAAATGAAGGAGAAAGTCAAGGAAGAAAGAGAAGAACAAGAAAAAAGACTAAGTGGGGGAACCCAGAGAATGCCTGTCGAAGGGCAAATAACGCGCCAGAAAAAAACAGGTCACGGGGGAGAATAGGTGGGGTAATTAAGAGGTCCGTAAGGCGGTGAAAAAACGAGGTGGCAATTCTACTAGAACCGTGTGCTAAATGGAATGGGAAAACTAAAATTGCTGTTTCAGGGGGGGGACCGAGGTGGGGGGGAGAACAAGCCAGGGGGGAGGCAAAGGCCTTTTAACTAAAGACTTAATCCATTTGAGAACCAGGTGCATCCGGGGCGTAACCCAATTTGATCAGGGGGGCATGGGGAAAAAACTAAAACAGATTGGAAAAGGTACAGGCTCTTGCCTTCTCACACTGTTCAAGATTAAGGCGGAGGGGGGTAAAACCATTGCAAAGCCAAGGAAAAGAAAGGGGGAGGAATACGTACTGTGGAAAGGTGCACGAGCGTGAGGAAGAAATTCACTCGAAAAAAAGGAGGAAAGGAAAACAGGAAAGGAGGAAGAGTGATGGGTGGGTAACGGCCATGAATTACGCTCAAAGGGGAACGATTATTAAAGATTAGCTCCTCTGGGTATGGGGTAAAAGGGGGGAAAAAAAAAGGAAAGAAGACTTGGAAGGAAGGGACAGTCATTGTTCTTGTCTATTGCTGGGGGTGTCAAGGGAGGGAAAGGATAGTAAAGGTAGAAGTAAGGGGGGGACATTTCTCATGCATCATGGGGTCGTAGGTCCTAAAAAAAAAAGGGGTAGACGCCAAAGCAAAAGGCCCCTGGTACAGGGGGACAAAAAGGAGGGGAAAAAAACTTCCAGGGAACCTCACGGTGACACAGTAATCTTTAAAAGGGATGGATTAGCCGAACATCGATAAAAAAAGGCACAAATACGATGCGAAAAGGAGCAGGGGAGGTAGGGGAGAAAAATGCTTGCGTGTGCGGTCTTTGGTGCAAAAAAAAAAAAGTGGAGAGGAAAACGCGAGCTGCAAACTAAGGTCCAAGCTGGTCCTACCGGCAGTTACACCATCCTTCCTGGGGAGGGAGGGAAATGGCAAAACAATACACGAAACATCTTCGTCCAAGGTGACTCAACTCACATTCTCAAGAATAGGCGGTCGGGGGGAGGGGGGTCCAGTGACAAGGAAGAAAACTCTGGACGATAATCCGCGGGATGGGACGGAGGGAAAGGGGCGAAGAGACGGAATGTTGCATCACCTCCTCAGGAGGGGGAATGTAGGGGGCAGCGAACCCTATGTCTTGCCATGGTAGGGGGGGAGAGGAGGAAGGAATCCGGGGGAGGGAGGGGGAAGAGGTGGACTACCCTGAAAAAACCAATCATTCGCGGTCGCTGGGCTATTTCTGTGGCTGGCAAACAAAACCGCCGGGTCTAGGGCGTCGAAAAAAAAAAAAAAAAAAGGGGGATCCAGAAGGTTATTTCACACCGGAAGTAGGCGCGCTCGATTGCCTAAAACGATCGGAGGAAGGGAGTGCAACAGGGAGGGGGGGGGTTCACAACGCAGGACAGAACTTGCCCAGGAGAGGTAGGTTGGGGCCTGTGCCAAACCAGGCAAACGGGCTGGGTCAAGGGGAACGTGGGGGGGAGAAAGGAGATCCGGGTATTCTGGTGCGGTAGGGGGGGAAAAATGCACCTCCTGAAAGGGGGGCTCTAAATATCAAAACATCAGGTCCAGGAAAACGCAAAAAGATGGGAAGGGGTGTCCGCTCTATCAGCGGCAACACCTACAAGGGGAAGGGCCACTTCCCCCCAAACAAAAAAAAAAAGACATGCTGGGGAAAAAAGGGGAGGGGGGTAAGATTGGGGAAGGAAACAGGGGAACTCAGATAGGGTACGGCCGACATAGAAATACTGTTTTTCTGCCTTGGGGGGGGTATACGTTTAACTCTCTAGGCCGGCGCGGGGACAAAACCCTTATATCAAGGGTGCAGAGAAAAAGAAAAGGGGAAAGAAATGGAGGGGGGGGAAGGGGTTCCACCCTAAGAAAGATCCTACCTTCAGAAGGTGAGGTTTCGGATAAAAATGGGAAAACAAGAGAAATAACTCCATCGACAAGCTGCAAACCGCAGGAAAAAAACAATCAGGCAAAAAGTCTAAGAGTTTCAGCTCTACTCCCCACAAGCATGGGCAGAGGGACGGGGGGGAGGAAAGGGGGGGGAGAAAAAAAAGGAATCTGGGGCGCCTTGCGAGAATGTTCCTAAAGAAAACGAGCAAAGCGCATGGCCCCGAAATACGAACCTACATGGGCAGAAAAAACCGGGTGACAAGTTTCACGGCCGAAACTGGGGGGCGGCAGAAAAAAAAAAAGAGAGAATGCAAGTTTACAGAAGTACTTGGGCCTAGGGACAACCTCAGGGGGAGCGCCGGAGGAGGGGGGGGCAGAAACCTGTCTTCGAAGTGGGGGACAGGCGTTGGGGGGGGATTCAAGGGGGGTTCGTTCCACGCCATCAATCCGACGGGGGAGCCGGCTACAAGGTGGGGGAAAACATGTCAGGCCTGGCGCGCGAAGACTTTGAAGACTAGAACCTGGGGCCATCTTCAAACTCTAAAAACAAATCCGAGGGGTTCTACGAAAAAAAAGAAAGGTGCTTAAAAGTTTATACGACGACAAAGACAAATGTGTCGCGGGGAAAGACATCAAGCCCTTAATAGATACGTCCCCCGGAAAGGGGAGACCCAGTGTGGGGGGGGGCGACCGAAACTTGAAGATAAACCCAAAAACAACCTGGGATCCGGAGGGGGCCGACTGGGGGCGGGGTTTCTCAAAGTCGATGATCGCGGGAGAAAAGTCTGGGAAAAACAGCGTCAACCACGGATCTTAGAAAGGTGGAGAAGGGACACCCCAAAGGCGAAGGAGAGAGGGGACAACAGCTTCTGGGGGAAAATTATGGCAACACTACTTATACAGGCTCGTCTAATCTTGACCCAATCGGCAGAGGGGGGGGGAAGGCCTCAGGAAAGGCAAAAGTCTGCACTACTTCATAAAAGAATATAGAAGCAGGGACGACAAATATCGTCACTCCGGCTTCAAAAAAAAAGAAAAGGGCCACTTCCTGCTGGAACTGGGAGTCATAGGAAGCACTACAGCTCAAAACAACACAGTCTTAAAGGATTGAGGAAAAATAAATTAATTCACTGATTCACGTTCCAAAGAAAAAGGAAAAACAGGAAGAGGGGGGATAAAAAAGAGACGATCAAGGTTCATCATTGACGAGAGGGGGAAGGGAAAAGTAGCACTTAAGTCAGGAGGGCAAAAACAAAATCGCAGAGAAGAGTCACGTCGATAAAAAAAGGCGCGGCCGTAGTGTTGCCAGACCATTCCGGTGGCAATAAAAAAAAGCCGAGCTCCATTGGGGCCCGTGCGCAAGCAAAAAAACGGGGAGGGGAAACGCGAAGGGACGGACCGGGGGAAGGGGGGAAAATTCTGCCCGCCGAGTAAGGTGAAAGTCATTCAGGAAGCCAGCGGGAAAAAAAGAAAAAAGTACACCAACGGGGTTGGGGACGACACGACACTGTGCGAAACAACGGGTTGAATGGAACCGGGAGAAATTGTTTGGGGGGGAAACGGCCACTCAGTGGGAGGTTGACATTCTTAGAACTGGACCAAAGTGGGGAAAAGAAAAAGGTGGGGGGGGCGGTTGGTGACTGACGACTATCCAGGCTCGCCGCCACTTGCTCACCTGGAAAAAAAAAGATAAATGGGTCAAAACCAGGATATTCGGGGGGAGAAACCCATTGGTCGGAACAGGATCAGCTCGGCTACTGAAAGCAACGTATAGGGTACGGCTAGACGGAGAGACATAGGTGCGGGGACAAGGACAGGGGGTGTAAACCAAGGTCGAACTTATCGAGGGGGAAGGTGAGGGGCGGGCGCCGACCAAAGCAGCAATAAAAAAAAAAAAAAAAAGGAAAGGAAGGGAGGGGAAAACCAAACAGGGAGGCGTTAGGGTAAGACCACTGTCTCACGCGGCAGGGTCCATTCTTAGAAAAAGTCAACGACCCGCAAGGGGAGCGTGATGGTGGATACGCAACGAAAAAACGTGCAAAGTGGGGGAACAGGGGGGGGGGCCCGAGTGTAGACAGTAGACTAGCACCAAGTGACGTCTGCCTCTGTGGACGGGAGGGGTGTCGAGCCAGACGTCTAGCTCTTTCGCGCACCTAGGGAAGAGAGCAATGAAAACAGCCGCGAAAAAGGCACCACACACAGGTCGGGGACATAGTGACTGTAGGTGCGGCACACGGACTTTAAGACCGGTGTGGGGGGAAGCGAGCAATGTGCGGCTTCCCTTTGTTGCCGGGGAAAAAAAAAGAGCAAGGGTGTGAGCAGGTGAGACCGAGTAAAGATGCGGTGGGATACTAAATTAGGGAAGTGGGGGGGGGGAATCCAGCAATCGGCACCCGCGAACGACAGGATAACAAAAGAGGGAAAAAAAAGTGGGGCCATAAGCATTAAAGCCTCACATGACTCTGTGGCGAAAAGTCAAAAAGGGAGGGGAAAAAGTCAAAGGGGGACGACGCCAGAAAAGGGACGTACCGGGCTGGAAGGGAAAGCGGCGCATAAGAAGGTGTCACGGACATCAATCCTGCCTTTCCGTACCGAACAAAAGCCGAGGAAAGAAGTGATGAAAGAAAAAATGAGAGGTGGGAGCAGTTTGGGGGAAATGGTTGAGGACGCAAAACATTCAACTACCTCCCGTAATAAAAAAGTGAGAAGAGGGGGCGTCAGACAAAAAAGGGTCCCTTGCTTCAAGGGGGCACAGGACGGAGCGGAAACAAGAGCAGGAGACGGCCTCACACAAAAAAACCCAAAAAAACCTCCAAAAAAACAACAACACCAAAAAAACCAACCACCCCTCACAACCCCAAACACCCCCAAAAAACAAAAACAAAAACAAAAAAAAAACACTAAGACGCGGGGACTCGCGGTCGGGGGGGGGGGCAAAAGGAACAACGAAAAGGGCGGGAGTGTCGGCCCAAACGGGGCGTCTGGGAGAACGGAGGCCAGATATTCTATGAGCAGCGTGAACGGCATGGCTGCGATGGGAAAAAAGCCTGCCACACGTAATTCAAAGAAGGGAACGTACAAGATCGAGGGAGACCAGCTCACGAAAGGGCAGTGAAAAAGAAGATGGTGCGTCTAATCGTGAGGCAAATAAAGGCAAAGTCCCAAATCGCAGCTGAAAGCCGGTGGGGAGACGGACTTAGAAAAAGGGGGGGGGGGGGGGGGGGGGGGGGGGGGGAGGGGGGGGGGGGGGGGGGGGGGGGGGGGGGGGGGGGGGGGGGGGGGGGGGGGGGGGGGGGGGGGGGGGGGGGGGGGGGGGGGGGGGGGGGGGGGGGGGGGGGGGGGGGGGGGGGGGGGGGGGGGGGGGGGGGGGGGGGGGGGGGGGGGGGGGGGGGGGGGGGGGGGGGGGGGGGGGGGGGTGAGTTTGGGGGGGGTGGGGGGGGGGGGGGGGGGGGGGGGGGGGGGGGGTTGGGGGGGGGGGGGGGGGGGGGGGGGTGGGGGGGGGGTGGGAGGGGGGGTGGTGGGGGGGGGTGGGGGGGGGGAGGGGGGGTGGGGGTCCCTCTGACTCAGTTAAAGGGGGGGACCGGTTGTGGTCAAAGAAGTCTCTAACCCCACGACAGGAGCTGGTTCAGCGGAATCCCGCGTCGAAAGCCATTGACGAAATCCCTTCCTTATCTAAAAAGCCCAAAGAAGAACCATACCAGGAAGATCGGCACGGCAGTAACATTCCTCTAAAGGTACCGGGAGGGAGAATATGGATCGACGTGGTCGGCCTCTTGGCGGGGAAAGAAGGGGGGGGGGGGCAGGTACAAAGGACCTTGGTCCCCTGCCATCGGAACGAAGGACGGGTTCAGGGGGCAAAAAGGCAACGTTCGATACTGAAGCCGTCGTCAGCTCACTCCGATGGCATCTCTCACCTGGGGGGGGAGGCCGCCGTGAAGGGTCGAGGGCGTGAACGGTGGAATGGACAAAAAAAACACCGCCTTCCATCTTGGGCACAGAGTGAGAAGGGAAAAAAGATTATGCACACCAGTGACAACCCCGGGGAACCTCAACGGCTCACAGGCCTTGAGTCCAGTGTTCACCTATGGGAGGCAGGCGCCAGAGGGGACATCCATCCTCACATAAAAAAAATAGACGAGAACAAGGCCTGAAAATATCCGACAGAAAAAAGAAGAGTGCAACAATCGTCCGCTGGGAACCCAACGAGGATCCAGGAAAAAGGGCGAGGCTTCTTTAGTGGATCCTAAGTAAAAATGTGTAACGCTGTGGGGGCTGATGTGGTCGTGAATGGGGACCTTAAAAACGCATAGAGGGGGGGGGCGGAGGGGGCACTCGGGCATGGCTTTGGGCTAAAAGGGATGCGTACTGGCATGTGCCAAGGCACCAGCACGCTGCAAAAAAGTGATTTCGCCGGCTGAATTGGAAACATATTTGATCCACAAGGAGAACCCGGAATCCTCATCACTCAGCAAAAGGAGGAGAAAAAAAATAATAGATGGGGGGTGGCCAGAAACCGCGGGGAGGAACTACATCGGAAAACTAAGTCTGGTAAGGAGCAATTGAGGGAAAAAGCGGCGGGGAAAAAAACTTGCTCTACTTCCTTAAAAAAGAATCCGGGCGACCGGCCACCGCCGAGGACCAAAAGGCCCGGACGAGGTGAAGGGAACGCCAATACCAAGGACCGGCCGGGGGCAGAATGTCGTAGCAGATGAACACGAAAGAAAGGAAAACTTGGGGGGGGGAAGGGGGAAATCGTGGGGGAAACCCTTCTCTCTTCGAACTGAGTGAGACGTGACCGTCAGTCTGAGAGGACGAAGGATAAGTGCATCATGGACTACTAGGGGGGGAAAGAAGGGGGGTGGCTGGAAGGGGGGGGAAAACGAGGGTCGCTTTTGCGCCAGGGGACAGGACCTGTCCGGGGACATGGGGTGTACACAGGGGGGTGGATCAGGGCGGTTTACCGCCACGATGAACAGTACACAGGGCCGGGGGAAAGGAAAACCGTGCAACAAACAGCGGCAGGGGACCAGGGAACGGTTCAGGAATCGCCCGCAGGGGTGAGCGAAAGGTCGGTATACCTCGTGCAGCGAGAGAAGGAAAAACACTACTCGCGCGCAGCTGGGTCAAAAGGCGAAGTCAGGGACTGGCAAGGGTCATCAAGAAAAGTTAAACAACTGGGCGGGAAGAGGATTAGGGAAGCAAGAAAGACTGGAATCTGAAAAAGTGGCCCGAGGACAAAAGGTCGGTCCATGGCCGTGACGTCCCTGAGTATCGGTCAGTATATATTTAAACGTCGTTGAAAGTACGGGCAGGTGGGAAAAACTCCACCGGGGAAAAAAGGTATGTTACGATGGGTCGAAAGACACAAAAAACAAACCAGTCCGCAAGGGTCCGGGGTCCCAAAAGAAAGAAAATACAGAAGTCCCTCCGAAGAAAACGCTGGGGACAGTATCAGGGGGAACGTGGGGGATTGTTAGAGTCTCGATGACTGCGAAAGGGGGAAAAAAAACCGCGGGGGTGAGAGGAAGGCGGTAAGGGGTCCCGAAGACTCGGTGGGAAACTGAAGTGGAGACGTTGGGGGAAAGG
>Ga0179593_1325418_pt1 | contig 10868 bp, 14 predicted proteins | sample CZODoug2_1_08_16_FD_185931 | JGI IMG/M metagenome (GOLD analysis project Ga0179593, IMG submission 185931) | Vadose zone soil fungal communities from Angelo Coast Range Reserve, California, USA - CZODoug2_1_08_16fungal (PacBio error correction) | ecosystem: Environmental > Terrestrial > Soil >...
AAGGTATCACCTGTCCGTTTGGCATCATGTCTTGATTGAGCACAAAAAAAAACACAACCCAGGTTGATAGATCTGGTTTAACCCGTGAGGAGCGTTTTCAGCTGTCATATATCACCTGTGCCTGGTTGGAGGAAAAGCGGCAAATACCACTTTTTCCTCAGGTGAGGTCCAAGGGACAAAGGTCTGGAAAAGGAGGGGGGGGGTCAAAACTATACAGCATATATCACCGGGGCCTTTTGTGGGGCAGAAAAGAAAGTGGGGAAAGCCGCAAGAAGAAAACAGGGGGGATATATCCAAGTGGGACCCTTCACAGCGGGGAAAATGGAAAGGGAGGTCAGGGGACCTTGTCCAGCGGTGTCAAGGCCAGAAGTGCCCGTGAGAAGTGGTAGTTCCGGTCCTTGAACCAAAACGTGTCAGCCGTCATATAGCGCCTTGTGCCGATGCAGGAAGAAAAAGCTTCCAATCAACCTGGTCTCAGGGATATAAAATTGGGACCCGGGTGCAATAACATGGGGCAAGGGGCATATATCAGTGGCACAGTTGGAGGGAAGGTGAAAGACCACCTTCTCAGAGGGTGGAGAATATCCGGTGACAAGGGAAAAGGAGGAAAGTGGTAAAAGAGAGAGCAGTGCATTTCAGCGTGTCAGCCAAAGGGAATGTGGCTCGGGTGAGATAGCACCGGACAGGAAGTGGTGGTCGGCCAGGTATATTCATTGGGACCTTTTCAAGCGGGGGGGGGGTCCAAAAAAAAAGAGACAGGAAAAACCAAAAAAATGGGATATATCTTGGTCACCGCTTCAGAGCGGTGTCGGCCAAACCAAAGAGAAAACTGGGGGGGGGGGGGGCTTAAGCGGGAGAACGCAACCTGCACCCACGGGGGTGTCCATTATATCCAGGGTAAAACGAGAGTGGGGGCCGGCTGGGATATATCCTGTGACAAAGGGGGGTGGAAAGGGTGGAAAAGACAGAACCCAACACCAGGTGAGAGAATCCACTGCACACAAAGGGGGAGAAGGGGGGAAGGAAAAAGGAATTATATCCTGGTGCCTTTGCAAGGGGTGTAACACACCCGAGGGGGGAAACAGGGCAACAAGAGAGGACCAGACTGTTCAAAACGAGGACCTTTCCTCGATAACTAGTTGCTAGGGGGGAAAAACAGACAACTTGTATCATATATCAGCAATGTAGGATGCCAAGGGTGTTGGGGGGGTTGGGGAAACGGGTTTTTAGTATCTTTTATGACTGGGGAGGACACGATGGGGGGAAAATACCATGGGAAATCTGGGTTTGTCGGTCCTATGGCTAAAGGGGGGGGTGGGTGGGGGTTCAGGAGGGGACAAATCACACCATTTTTGTGGGTCACCAACCTTATAAAGGGGGAAGAAAAATAAAACAAGAGCAAGGAAAAGGAGGGAAAACAACACAACCATGATTGCGAGGGAGCAAGACAAGGGTTGGGGGGGTATCCCAAACATCAAAGTTGACTTCCATGGGGGAAAGAAGTCAGACAAGGGAAAAGGATTGTTTACATGAAATTCACAGCTCCCAACGACGGGAAATGGGGGGTTTATTGAAAAAACTACCTAGTTTTTTAAGGGAACAGCAACTGGGGAAAGGAACAAGGCCCAACCTCTTGACAAGGACACCGGCTCGGTAACCAAAAAAAAAAAAACACTGAGCCCTCAAAGTGGCCCCCTGCCCAACAGGGGGTTCACAAGAAATACAGAAACAGTAGAGACAGAAGGATGCGGGGGGGAAGCAAGTTGTATTCCCAGAGGTTCATCTTCTTTGGGGTCTCGCAGGATCCCAAAGGCCAGGCAGAAAAAAGGAAGGAAACCTGGGGGATCCTACCCCAACAATGCTGTAAACAGAAGGGCAAGAAAAAAAAGACTCAAATGAAAAAAAAGGGGAGGAAAATTAGAAGGGGGCTTTGCTACAAACAGGAACAGAAGGAACCCAAACTGACGAAAAAAAAAAGGAGGTAACCAACCAGCTTGAACTGATCACACCATTTTCACTAACTCTTTCACCCTGAGGGAGCGACAGGAAAAGAACCACGAAGGAAAAAAAAAGGGGGGGGTACCATGCCCTTTCATGAACGAACACTCAGAAAAGGGCCATGGGGGAAGGGGGGAGTTGCATTGCCTAATGGGTTAAGGGGTATGTGTGTTTCTGAAAGGGAACACACAACCGGGGGAAAAAAGTAAAAAACTTCCGAAAAAAAGGAAGGTGTTGACTCCATGACCTCACAAAACGGGGTTTTCAGGTTATTACTTGGGTCAAAAAAATGAAGCCCATAAAACCCCGACCAAACCTTTGCCTTGAAAAAGGAGTAAAAAAAAAGAGCCCTGTGGGGGAATGAGGGGGGAAAGGAACGGGAGATGAACGGAATCAGGAGGGGGGCCCTCTGTTCTTTGACTTGGGGAAAAGGAACGAACAAGAAAGCCAAAAACAGAAAAATAAAAGATGGGGGAGATAAGATGAGACTGGAATGAACAGAAGGGAAAGAACATTGAAAAGGGGGCAGCAAGGGCGAAAGGAAATACATGGTCCTGGAGGAATGCAAAGAGAATAATCCGGGGAAAATAAGTGACAACCAGAACTATCAATCCCAAGGCCATCAAAACAACACAAACAACGCGTTAGTCAGGTCCCAAGGAGAGAGATCAAAAAGTCGTTGTTTGAGGAGGGGGGGGGGCGAGGGACAGAGTTATGTGAGACGGACATTAAAGAAAAACAGTCCAAAAAAAAGGGGAGTGTCCCCTTTATCCGCCAGCCAGGGCCCACCCGTCTTGTGAGACTGCTTTTCAATGTTCAGAAAGGAGGGTTAATTTGTGTCCAGAAAAGACGGGAAATAAATCAACAAAACCATCTTGATAACCCCATAAAAAGACATTTCTCTGGGGGAGGTGGGGGGGGGGCCCCAAAGGTCTAAAAGTTTCCCTGGAGCAAGGGGGTGTGTTGCAGAAGACAGGAAAAAAAGAAAAGGAGTGTCCGAGAAAGGGCACACTACAAGGGGGGGGGGGAAGAAAAAAAACATGCCAAGCTCCCCAACATTTCTGACTCATTCCCCAAGGGGGGGTGTTTTTTGGGGGGGGTTTTGGGGGTGCAAAGAAAGAACTGGGTGGGGGGTTTTTTTTTTTGGTACACTGGGGGGGGGGGTGCGGGTTTGTTGTACTTGTCAAAAAGGGCCACGACGAGGGGGTTGGGAGGAAAAGGGGAAACTAATTGGGGAACAAACCAGTTGGGTGTCATGGTGAGTACCAACAAAACAAAAAGGGCAAAGGGTGGAGGAAGGGGGGGGGACCTGACGGTGTGACCGTGGCCTCAAAACCAAAAAAAAAAAGAAACCATTTAGCAAAAAGGAAATTCAACTGGCCCCCATGGGCCAACTGGGGGAGGTCATTAAGAAAGTCATTGTCTAACCCTGTGAAGAGGGGGGGTTTGGGGAAGGGAAGGAGACAGGAGAAAAAAATTGAGAAAAATGTTATCCATCAGAGGGGGGCTTACTTCTCTGGAGGAGGACCAATAAAAAGGGCCCAGGGGTTGGGGTTGAGCAAAGAACTGACGGAAAAGGACGACAGTTGGTGGGAAAATGGGGGCGGTGGAAATGGAAAGCATGGGTGTAGGAGAAAAAATTATGCAGGGGCAGGAAAAGAAGGGGGGATTGGGGAAAAGAAAGTCCAACCTCAAGAGACTCCCTTGGAAATATGGATGGGAAAAAACGTAGCTGGGCGCCATGAGAGGAAAATAAAAAAGGGTGGGTCAGGTATGAGTGACAACCGGAAAAAAGGGGGGCCCCCAGAGGGAAAGGGGTTTCTGGTTTGTGTGGGTAGAACGAGCCACGGGGAACTGGCAAGAGGGGGGGGGCCTTGGTGAGGATTTCACCAAGTGAAAGGAAGGGGGGGAGGGGTTAAAAATAGGAGGGTTGGGTTCCAGACCCATGACCGGGTAATGAGGTGGAGAACTGAAGGGGAATGTGAAAAAAAGGGGGGAAAAAAGTGCGACCTGACGTCCATTCCTCAAAACGGGGGGGAGGGGGGGGAAAAGAACGCACCACCACTTAGTCAACCCTACACTCCTGGTTTTTTCCATAAATGTGTGGGGAGGAAAAAAAAAAATGTGGTTGGCATTGAAGTGAGTAGAAAGAGGAAAATGTTGGCAAAAAACCCATGTTGATGTGGAAAAGAGAAAATTAGCACAAATAGGGGACCTAAAAACCCAGTTGAAACAAGGGACTAAATAAAAAAAAACTGAAAAGGATAGAGAAAACCAGTCCATAAAAAGTGGGATAAAAAAAGAAGGGGGTGGGGGAAAAAAAAAAACCACCAACTAGTCATGAAGTTCAAGCTTTATAGAATGAAGAAAATGGGTACTCAAGGTGTGGTTTAAGAATAGTAATAGAGCAATAGAGACGAGGAAAGCAGAGGTTTGGAAAAAGATCCCATTAATATATGGTGTCATGGGGACTACCGGGGGCGTGGAAAAACAAACAATGCAAAATTCCCAAAGGGGGGGGAGGGTCACGGGGCAACCGACATAAGTTTTCAGTTGGGGGTTAAATCACACTGGGGGGCAGTTGGCAAAAAAAAATGACTCAAAGGCAACGGAATAGATCCAAGAAAACAAAAATATGAGGTACGTTGATATATACAACGGGGACATGGTTAGGGAACGAAAGGGGGACAGGCGGCCAAATTCAGAGAAGCTATGAAAGAGATCCCTGGCTAACAATACGCCTTCATGAAAAGGTTAAAAGAAGATAGCACCCAGTGCATGTTGAAAAAGCAAAACGGGCCCTAACCAGGAGGAAGTTCACGGCTGTGACACACAGACTGGGGCCAAGGCCAAATGATATATAACGGCCTAAACACTCCCTGAAAAGGGGAAAGGGAAGACATATCCAAAAGGGGGGCAGGAAAAAAGCATTCAAAGGGAACAGGGTAAAAAAAGAGAAACAAAGATACCGAATGTTAAATTGAGAAGAAAAAAGAAAACAGGGATTGACCAGGGTGACTGCAAGAAAACAGAGAGATTCCATCCCGACAGGTTTCACTGGGGGGTAAAGGGGAAAAAAGCGAAACAAAAGGATAACGTGCGTGCCTAATGCACTGCATAGGCACAGTAAATAGATTCAACGGGAGGAAAAAACAAATTTCATAGGAGGTGGAAGACACTAAAAGGCACTAAAAGGCCCGACAGCAAATGCAAAGGACCGTTGATAATGCCAGCTTAGGAGGAGGTGGAAAGAAAAGTGAAGATATTCCAACCTGGGCATTTTGCAGCGGGCACGCAAGCTAACAACTGCAAAACCAATATATGGACTTGCAGGAAGCAAAGCAGAGGGAAGGAAGATCACCTGGAGACAACGTTTTGCTGAATCTGACAGATACTGGAGAAATAAAAGGTGACATTCTTACACGCTCAGAAAGGGTACAAAATATAGAAAAAAAGGGGGTGGGGTGGGTGCTCCAGCGCACGAACCGAAGGGCAAAACAGGATAGATATCTCACTCTCAAAAAAAAAAGGAAAGGGAGGAATAGGGGTATATGCCTGTTGCCGGGGGGACACAAAGGTCGGAGTGAAAAAAAAACCCACCAAGGGGATGGGGGGTAACATTCTGAGAAAGGGTTGTCAGAAAGAAAAGAAAGGGGAACAAGGGTGGAGGGCAATCCGTACGAGCCAAAGTGGGTTCTTTCAGGGGGGAGAGAAAAAAAGGACAAAAGGTCTTGACGTGCCGACTAGCATGATATCAAGTGGGCAAGGTGTAAAGGGAAGGACCAAAGGAAAAGGGACCCCATTTGTAATATCCCAGGGGGCCATGGAAAGAAGGGACGGGGGGCATAGGAAAAAGTGGGGCCTTGTGGCAAGAGTTGAGGGCCTAGTGCCCGGGGTCCGGTGAGAAAGGAAAAGGAAAGGAAAAAAACGTGGGGGGAAGACACGGCAGATATCCTGTGCCTATTCCAGTGCAGCAGGAAAAACGAAACAACGTGGGAAAGAAAATAGAAAGGTACAACTCAGAACATGGCGGGCCTGGCAAATAATATCCTGGGCAAGGGGAGTGGACAGGGGTGGCAAAAAAAACGAAGAACAGATCAGGGAGGCCCGGTAACCACCCTTCCGGAAGCGTGTCGGCATGTGGGATAGAGCCGGGTGCATGTGGGCAACAGGACAAGTATTGAAAAAAAAGGGGGGGGAAATATCCATGTACCATTCAGAGTGTGTCGGAAAAACGGTAGAAAGAAGGGGAATGGGCAAAAACAAGTGGCGGGCCGTATCACCGGCACCCAAGTGGGGAGAGGATTGGTGAAAAACATCAAGAAGATAAAGAAAACATAGAGACCTGGGCCTTTGCAGCGGGGGGCCATCCGAGCAACCTGGAAAACCAGGGGGGTGCGTAAAATACCCATCAGAGGGTTCTGCGTTAAAGGATATAAAGTGGGACCTTCAAAAAAATGGGGGGTGGCCAAGCAACCAAACACCAAGGGTGATATATAAAAACGGGAAAAAAGACTGATGGGGGTGAAAAGAAAGAAAATATATCCTGGGCCTTGGCCACCAGGGTGGGTCCACAGATGGGGGAAAAAAAGAAAAAACTATGGAAAAAAGGAGCTGGTTCAACTCTGACTTAACCTCGATCTATGGGAATGAAAAAAGAAGAGAAGGGATAACAAAAAGAAAAAAAAACTAGCCCAAGGGTATCATATAGAAAGAGGAATGGCAAACAAAATGCTATTTGGTGGTAAAAAAAGGGGTGGGGGAGGAACTGGGATGGGCCGATATTATGTAAGGAATAACAGGGGGAAGATCTGGGAAAGGGGGGAATAAGAGGGGTTTCGCGTCCAACATCAAAACCAGGGGGGGGCAAAAAAATTATAAGATCAGCAAAGTCCATGCCCAAGAGAGATTCAAAGGGACCTGACCAAAAAAAAAAGGGGAAGAGGAACAGAAGTGGGGTGTGGCTGGTGCGATAAAAAAAATAAAAGGCTGGACATGGGAAAGGGAAAGGCGAAACTGTCAAAAATTTGAAAAAAGCACAGTCAGCCCCTGAAAGCGGGCACTTTTCATGGGTTGAAAAAACAAGGGGGAAAGAATAAGAAACGGGTGGTGCCCTAATCACAAACGGCCAAAAAAAAAAAAAAAAAAAAAAAGAAAACCTGCCCGGGGGGGGGTGACAAGTTCCTCTGTCCGACCAACAAAACAGAAAAACAAGGAAAACTCAAAGAAAAAAAAAAAAAAAAAAAGTTAAAAAGACTGAAAACATATAGCATCAGATGCACAGGGGGGCAATCAACAAAGGGGGGGAAAAAGGGAGGCTCTGAGAAACGTCAGGTTCGTGAATCCAACAGCCAAAGGCATGCCAGCCCCTTAATACAGGAAAAAGACAACCCAAGGCGGTGGACCATCTTGTCTACAAAGCCTCACCAGGGAAAAACAAAAGTAATTGGGTGGAAATAAAACAAACAGGGGAAGGAAAAAAAAAAAACGGAATCCCCAAAAGAAGAGTAAGCCAACAGCGGCGATAACGGTGATTTGTATTCATCATAACATGTGAAGTATCATAAAAGACAAAAAAGCTTTCCAAGAGACAATGCCTTGGCTGAAATGGACCTCAAAAGTTGCCATAAAAAAAAAAAAAAGGAGAAGGGGCTGGGGAAGGGGGTAGTGTGTTGATGATGGGGAAAAAAAACCTGGAACAAAAACAGGTAAAGAAGACTCACCTAAAAACTGGGGGGGAGCACCAATGGACTCACAACTTGGTAGGAAAAAAAAAAAAAAAATTCCACTGTACTCATCAACCCCCTGGACTGTTCCTTGGAAAGTCGACAGCACGTGGGGGTAGGGAAAGACTGGGTTAGCTGCAGGAAAGTCCGGTGGTGGCAGGGGGAAGGAGGGGAAAAAAGGAACAAATAAAACAAAGGGATTCCAACAGCCAGACCCCCATAAATGAGGGAGCAGATTGTGTAGATGAAAAAGCTGGGGACCGCCAGGGAAAGTAAAGAAAAAAAACGGGGGGGGGCATTGCTGCCGGCATAAGGACAATTGCCCATGAGAAAAAGAGGGGGGGGGGGACAATAGAAAAAAAAAGAAAAAAACTATTGTGGGATCTCCTACAAAAAAAAAAAACGAGAGGAGGGAGAAAGGGGGGATGGGAAGTATGTCCAGAGGAGACCTCTTGCAACGTGCAGCAAAAAAAAGTGTCAGGAAAAAGACCAAATTTCCCAAATCAGTTAACTTTAGAAGGACATTCAAGGGGGGAATAAAAACGGCTGAGTGAACAAGAGTCACATCTTCCAGACTCCACAAATCGGGAGGGGGAGGCAAATGGAGTGGGGGAGGCAGGCTAAGTTTCCTGGATCAAAAGGGAAAAAGAAAAAAAAAGGGAAGTCAACCCGACATATTCATGCCACGCATCCCCACATTTCATGCTGGAAAAAAAAAGGGGGTGGGGGGGAAAACGGGGTTGGGTGGGGGGGGGTGTGGGGTGGGGGCTACTTTTTTTTTTTGGTGCCCCCGGGGCACAAGCAAGGGGGGTTCTGGAGGCAGGTGGAACACACGACTTGAACCGGAAAACACCCAGTGTGGTGCAAGGGAACGTGCAAGGTGAGGGAGGGGGGGAAGGCCGGGGGGGAAGGGGGCACTCATCCCCCACATACCTTGGAAACAGAAAAGGAGAACAATGCAACAGCCCCTTTGTGGAGTTCATTCAGAACGGCAAGTTGGCTAAAAGAAAAAGAAAAAAAGGGCCTTTGGGTAGCCTGAGTGATAGACAGGTGATATGTCGAAAAGGGAGACGAAAGCAAAAGGGGCGAACAGGGACTTGGCTTGGGATGTCAGGGGGGAAGTCACAAGGTTCCAGGGGAAAGAAAAGCAAACAAGAGAATGGGGGACCCACTGGTGGGGGGGGGCTCAGGTGATGACTTTTGTCAGGAAAAGATGTAAAAAACAGCTGGGGGGTGAAAGGGGCATTGGCCTGCCTTCCGTGGACCTGGGAGTTCAAGAACGACAGAAAGAAAACCTGAAAAAACACTGGGGGAGGGGGCAAAAAAAACGGCATCCCTGAGCTAGAAAATGTTGGTAAAGGGAGGGGAGGTCACTAATGGGGGGCCAAAAAGGGGCACTCCTGAGGGGGCCCTCCTGGGTTCGGGGGTTTTGGGGAAAGGCCGACAAACCCAACGGGAACCTGGTGCAGAAGGGCAGTGGGGGGGGATGGGGGGGGGAAAAAAAAGTTGGGGAGGAGGTGGGACCTTGTAAAATAGGTAGTTCAAAATACCCCTTCTATGCCGCGACGCAAGGAGGAGACTGCGGGTCAAAATTTGGTACAGTGCGACCTGAGTCCAAAGGGAAAAAAAGGTTGGGGGGGGAGACAAAAAGAGGGTCCATAGCACTACCCGGTGTTTGGGGGACCTAATGGAGAAAAAGTTGGGGCATGGATGAGGACGAAAAGAAGGGTTTGCAACCCACCAATGTTTGATGTGGGGAGTAGAAAAAAGGAGAAGAACCAGAGTCCATTGTATCCTTACATAACTAAGAATGGAAAACCAGTGACAGACAAGAAAAAGTGTGAGGGAAAACCCCCAACTTAAGCAGGGGGAATTCAGCGGAAGAAAGAAAAAAAAAATGTGAAGCATATGTGGTTGTTTCGAATAAAGATAAGAGATCATCGAGGGGGAAGCATGAGTGGGGTTAAAAAAAGCAACCAGGAATATAAAGGGGGGGGCAAAGGTGGCGCACCTCCGTGGCAACACGTAAAAAAAAGACACAAGGATAAAATAGGTGGGTGACTGGCCGAAAAACACTCAGAAAGGGTGTGGGAAAGGGATAGCAACCTGGGTGTGGTTTCTTGGGGGGGCCAACACTTAGAAGACAAAGGAAAATAAGATCACAACAAAGCCAAAAGACAAAACTCTTACTTGTGAAAACTGGGGATAGAGACATGGGGGCAGGTTCTCGCTGAAAAAAAATGGTCTGCCAGGAGTATATGACCAGTGGAAGGGGGGAAAAAGCCTCCTTAGGGGGACCAGAACGGAACCCCGTGGGGGGAAAGGTGGGAGAGTCCGACACGACGTAAAAGTAAAAATGGAATTCAAAAAGTCGGAAGAAGGCACCACTCTAGGTGTAATGTAGGGTAGAAATAGCCAACATACTTGTCTGAACACAGATGTCAAATGACAGGAACAGATAATAATATACCATCCTACATTAGATATCCATACGCTCCGAAGTTGTAGAAAAAGAGGAATGAAAAATTAGGGGGACTCGCCAATTAACTTCAAAAGGGCACAGGAGATATGAAAGCAAGAAGTTGTACTGGGGGGGGAAGGTAACCAGAATATATCACCGGGACAGAAGACCTGTGGAGTTGGGAAAAGATGGCAACTGCATATGAAAAAAAAGGGGGGGACAGGACGGGGAACACAAAAGGCTGAAAGGGGTACCGGATAAGTCTGAACCTTAATACAGTGCCCTTTGACCTCAACAGTACTTCGACGCCACTGATTAACTCAGGCTTCCATTAGAAATAGGAGAACATCTTACATTGATGTTTAAAGGAACTGGGGGGGGGGAGGTAGGACACCTTGGTGCAGTTTTCTGCTTCCAAAACGGAGAGCCACTACCCGGCCGAAGGGGAAGCTGGGGGGCAAGTACCGGATATATGCCCAGGATCGACAAAGAAAAAGAAAAGGAACACAAAGGATATAATCCACCGGAAAAAAAGTAGAAGGGAACCCGAAAGGACTTCAAAATGGCACAGGATAAGATGATGCCAGGAACGGGAGAAAACGAACAAGAAGGTAACCGGGCACCTGGGGGTGGTTGGTGGCATCCAAAAAAAGGGAGAACTGTCAAAGGCAACAGAATATAGG
>Ga0179593_1330620_pt1 | contig 10868 bp, 9 predicted proteins | sample CZODoug2_1_08_16_FD_185931 | JGI IMG/M metagenome (GOLD analysis project Ga0179593, IMG submission 185931) | Vadose zone soil fungal communities from Angelo Coast Range Reserve, California, USA - CZODoug2_1_08_16fungal (PacBio error correction) | ecosystem: Environmental > Terrestrial > Soil >...
GTCATCGTGAAAAGTTTACGATGCTGACCATGAGGGCTGCGAGCGGCAAGAACTTCTCTTGACGCGAGAAAACAAGAATTTGTATGGGCGACTTAAAAAGAAACAGCGCTCGACAAGACATCCAACCGGGCTATTGCAATGAGATTAAATGATAACGCCGTGTCCAGAGAGGTAGGGGTAAAGCTCCGAAGCTGAGAGAGGGACAAACCTTCAATAAGGGGGGCGGCGGACAACGAGACGAGCGACAACGCATATTCCTGGACGATGAATGTTTTAGGGGCGTAAAGCCGGCGAGCTTTAACACGAATGCTATGAGGAGATTCACGAAGGTCCAATGGGTGTTGCGACTTTTTTCAACCAGTGGTCTCTAACGATAAACGGTTAAAAAACAACTTTGTGAAGCGCAGGGGGGAGGGAACCTTAAAGAACGAGAATTGGCCATGGTCGATGAAAACGGAACAGGAAAAAATGCAGCTCACAAGCTGTGGACTAATTCTACGGGGCCAGAGGCTGTCGAGTGACGCTTGCCGCGGACAATCCAAGTTAAAAAGGTTTCAGGGCCGGAGGAAGGGTGGGTAGTTTCAGGTCGTGAGCGCACAAGGCGGCTAATAACCAAGCCGCTGGAGCCCAAAGAAACTTACTGCGGGAAAGGGAATGTGGGCTATTGGAGTAATTGCGGAACAACAATCGAAAAAGAGGAGACGTGGAACTAGGCGGGACTTAACCGTTAAGCGCAGGGTGAAACGGGAGGAAGGGACGAATTTCTGCGCAATGCCTTCATGACTCGTTGTATGAAAAAAGCAATTCAAAAACACTTAACTTGGAAAGGCGAGGGCTCGAGCAGACCGGGAACCGAGTCGGTAGGAACCTTTTCGAGAGAAGACCAAAGTATGGGTGGATGGCAACGTGTTCAATAAGGGCAAATAAACGGGTCAACAATTGTGAACGGCGCGCAATGTCAAAAGCCGGGAAGGGGCCGGAAGACAACGCAGTGTTTCCGCAGACTCACAACTAGTGAAAAAAAGTAACTGCTACCTCCGCAGATAGGCACCAAAACACGCCTCCGGGGAGAGGACCAATGTAAAGGAAATTAGTTTTGACAAAGGAGCCACAGCCCAAGTCATAGGGAGAGGTGGCAAAAAAAAAACAGCCGCTCAGCGTAAGGAGTCGGGGGAAAGAGTGGGGTTGGTGAGCACCAAGAGTACGGCGAGGGAAAATCCTTCATAGGGAGAGGAAACTGGATACCCTTTGCAAAGAGGGTAAGTGCAAGCTTGAAAAGCGGGAAGAAGCTAACCTACCAAGCCATCCATCCCAGCCGATGGGAAAAACAATAAGGGACTGAGCTGTGGGGTCGACAACCACGCTTGTGTCAGGGGGGATTGTGCCTAAACCAACATGGCGGGCCGGTAGCCCAAAGACGATGGGCAAAACTAAACCCAAAGGCTTAGGGAGAAATTGCAGTGTTGAGGTTGGAATCGAAAGGGGGAGGAACAAAAGGATTTTAGATCGGAGCATAGAGAGCTGGAGAGGAATTAGGTGTACGAAAAGAACATTTAGAAAGATCTTGGGGGGTAAAAAACTTCGTGGAAAAAAGCAAGTGGAAAGTCGCTCCAGTTGAGAGAAAACATGTGATGAAGCGCCGTGTGGTTTGGGGCTAAGAGGAAAGAAAATTCGCGTAGGGAACATCCAAGCACTCGCTTGGCGCAGCATTAGAACGTTGCAGCCAAGGGAACTCACGGTGCAAAAAAAAACCCAAACTTGGAAGGAGGTGGATGCGGAAAGTCAAAGGGAATATAAACGACTTCGTCGCTCGGTCAAAACAGCAAAAAGAAGAACCAAATCGAGTGCCCACAAAGGGGAGTCCCCCATGCAAGAAGCAAGGCCGGGAGGACTCAGAAAGACCGTTTATTCATCTAAAAAGACCGAGACCATGGAAGCACAAAAATGCAACTTGTGGATAGCCATGGAAGAAAACTGAAGGAGAGGGGACTCCGATTCGTAAAACCGACTATCACAGGGGAGCGAGGTGGACGAGGGGGGGCAGGTCGTATTCAAGAAACAAAAAGGAAAACCATAAAAGAGGAAGTCGGTTATTCAAACGGCCAACTTTAGCGGAGTAGGGAGTGCAAGGGGTCAAAGGGGCACTCGGGAAGGGGGAAAAGGTGAATTCTGAGTAAGAAGCAGCGGGGAGAAGAGAGAAACAGAAAAAACTTCGATTTAGATGAGATCGCGCAGACTGCGTTACCCAAAAAAAGATGGATAAGACCCCATGCGAATAGAAAAAGGAAGCAGAGAAAGAAGGCACGCTAAATTTGGGAGACGTTGTGAGCAACAATAGCGGAATTCAAAGGGTCATGAGTTTGGGTGTGGGACTTAATCAGCTTGAGAAAAAAGATCACAAAACCGCCCGGGGGGGAAGGGGATAGGTCGAGGAATACGTGCTTCCCTCATTGACAAAAGGCGTAAAAATCTAAAAGAAATGAATTTGTTTTGAGACGGGGGGGGTCGTAGGGAGAAAAACGTCGTTTGAGGAATAAACACGGCGAGGAACCACTAGTCATCAAGCTTTCTGGGCGATTAAGCAGAGGGGGTATCGATAGTTGTTCGACAAGCGAGGGGTGACTTTATTGTGGTAGGGTTAACGAAGGGACAAACAGCACGCTGACTGGGGAAGGCTGCAAAATCAAGGGAAAGGGAGACCGTTTGGTCAGTTTTTTGGGGACAGCAGGGGGTAAAAAACCGGTGCTGACAAAAAAGGGGACTATGAATGATTGCCGAAAAAACTCAATCGATGATGAATAAAAAGACAACTAAAAAGTAACAGTCAAAGCTAATAGCAAAAAATCAGTATCATCTGTTTCGCTGAAAGGTAGGGCTCTGGGAAAAGGGAAGGACTGTCAAAATTCGGATGGTTCCCATCTGCTAGAAATGGGGAACGTTAGATGGTCGATCAACTAAAAAACATTAAACAATTACTAACGGATGGAGAGCAAAATAAAGGATAGGAGGGGCAATACCATTTCTATTAAAAGAAACACGCCGGTGTACGAGAAAGCAACCACTTAAGAGTGCTGACACATAGTGCTGCTGCCCGATGCCTGTTGTGTTCGGGAAAAAAACAGAAAGTGGAGTACCGCTCAGGCAGGGGGGTGTATCGGCTGGGACGACAAGAATACCCGCAACGGTCGGTGAAAGAGGGTGAAGGGGGAAATGAAGTAAAGGGAAACAAAGGGCATCACCGTGAGCTCAGCGGCAAGGTGGAGAGGGAAGGGAATAGGAAAAAACATCCTACTTTCACGCCGTAAGGAATGGAAGAGGGCGACGGCTAATAAAAAAAGATTGTGGCTATCAATGAAAAAAAAATAAGGAGAGCAAGAACATTGGGGACTACCACTGAATTCGTGTGCGTGCACTCCGGACGGTATGAAGCGATTAAAGTGGGAGAAAAGTTGGGGCTTCGAAAAACGCGTTATTAATAGGACCACAAAGAAAAAAAAAAGTCGAGGCAACAATGTTGAAAAGGGGTTATTGAACCGGACGGAAAAACTACCGGAAAAATGCTGTGGCTCTAGAAACATGGGGGACAGGGGAGCGGTTGAAGGAAGCGAGCGAGGGCCAGGACAGGAGGTAAGGGGGTAAAGGGGGGGTTTGTGTGGGCAGGGAAGGGTTCGATTCAACGGCACGTGGAAGAACGGCGCTAGTTAAGGGGAAGGGCTGTTTACAGGTAGAAGGCCAAGGAAATGGAAACTTCTCGAGGAAAAGGGCTTACGCAAGAAAAAAGAAACCCAAGGTGGGGGAGACTCAAGGGCCTGATCGGGCGCCTCAAAGGGAGCGTCACGCAAGGGAAAAACTAGCGTGAAAAGATGGAATAAAAAAAACGGACTGAAACAAAAAGTGTACAGGATTGGCCTATAACAAGGGGGAAAGAAACCAATTGTCAGATCAAAAAGGTCAGTCCCAAATGCAATGCACACAGGGGAAGGGATTGCAACGTTAATTGAGGCCTAAAACCCAACGTTCTGAATGTTGGCAAAAAGGCCATAACAACGAAGGGGAGAAGGACGTCCAAATCGGAAGGTAAAATAAAAAACCATGCATCGAAGAGAAGAAGAGCTCTCAGCAAGCTCGCCAGCAGCCCCTAAAGAGAGCAGAAAAGGTACTAGCCCTGGTGCAATGTGCCGAAAAATCTTAAATCGCCCGTATGAAGAGTTCGCGAAACGGGGAGGGGAAGCTTAGGAGAGGGTTCACAAGCAGGGACGGCGGTATCCAAGAATAAGGGGGAAGAGGCTGCGCCAGGGTCGATGCTAGAGATGAGAGGTTGGAATGTTCAAAGGGGGGAGGGTCTCCATGAAGCATGGGATCGGAAGCGAAGGCGCGTTGTAAATTTAACGGTGAGAGGCATGGATCCAAGATCAGGAAAAATTTCACGAGAAATCATCTCACACCAACAAAGGGAATGTAGAAGTCAGATGAAAAATAAACGATCGGCTGACAAGGAATAAAGGCAGAAGCCCAGGCCGGCCTTGACGAGCGAATTTCTGGAGGGGGAAAAATGAAACAATAACGCGTAGAGAACAGCAATCCCGATGGGAGGGGACAAAAGAGTTTCGAGAGAAACGACGTGTCCCGAGAGTACAATCGAATGAAGCTCGCTAAGTAAGGATAAGGGCGGCGGCCAAGATGACAAGGGACGAACCTCGTCCCTTGGAGCGAGTTATTGGTGTAGGGCCGCGGCAACGCTCTGAGGCGCTGCTTAGTCCGAGGGGGTCCGGGTCAATGGTTGTACACTCAGATTGTGGCGAGAGACACGGTGCACTTTCGGCGAGTTTGTGCTGACCAAAGGAGAGACGGTGCCAGGTTACGGAATCCCCAAAATTAACAACAAGCAAGAGCTCAACCCTGGGACACTGGAAAGGTCTAGGGTGCACGTCGCGAAGGTTCGCTTAGATATGCGGCATCCGGGCACCCGTTTTCGACCGTAGCAAGGTGTCGGAAGAGATTGGCGAAACGGTCGGGATATCGACCAACATCCGATGGGGGCAAAGGATGAGTCTGAAAAAACTCTTATTGTGCGAAAGTGACGGTAACTCCAAAGCTCAAAAAAAGAGGAGAGTGAAAGATCTCAGTAGGACAGGGGGTAAACAGAAAATGTCGTACAAAATTCGCGCAAGTCACGAAAAACGTCCTTGTAAGAAAACGAACTGGCAAAAACAACAATTACAATGATCCCAATACTGCTCGAGACTGATCACGACCTTCGGGCTAGTTGGGAATAAAAACCCAGGAGTTGTGGGGTCATGAAACGTGGCAATCAAGGCATGGGGGCCCGCTCGCAGAAAATGTGCAGCGTGTAGGGCCGGATATAAAAAAACCGTTCGCGCAGAAACCGTGCTCACAAAGGGGTAAATCGATTCGAAAAGAAGCCGAAGTTAAAAAAGGACAAACTTAGGTGGAATGACAAGGTGAAGGGAGAGCCGTATTTGGGCATGATACCAACAAAGTCATCTGTGAGATTGACAAAAGCCGTCAAACGTAATTACGGCGGATGTTTTGGCCCAACGTCATATCAAAGAATCGTAGATCAAGACCCTCTGTCTCTTGTCATTGCCGTTGAAAGGACAGCGGGCGATCTCCAGGGGCAAATCGAGCGGGGTCCAAAAAAATAGGTAAAAAAAAATAAGGACCTGAGCAGGTTTGGATCGCAAGGGCTTCTTATCCATGGTTATTCCGCAACACACGAGAGGGCCGAGAAACGCCTAGGGAAGCGCTGCACGCAGTTGTTGATTTAGCCGGGTAAAGGGCTGGCCATTTTGCACAAGAAACAGAAGAAGCGGAAGGATGGTTTTGGACTGGAGACAATCAAAGATAGGCTACGGGGAAACGTAGGTCCAAAAAAAAAAGAAAAGTGCATTTAGGACCTAGATTGGAAAAAATGATATGAAGATTCAATTTCCATAAGCGGGGGTAAAGGAGGAACAGGTGGAAGCGCGGTTTGGTGTTGCATTAAGGAATATCTATCTTGGCACCAGGCCTCCAAAGTTCACAAGGGAGGCGTGAAAGGGGGGAACTCACGGACAAAAAAAAATTTCGACGGAGTGGAAGGCAAACTGCGGAAAGAGAAAAACCCAGACGGGGGAAGGAGCTCAGCCGCCAAAAAGCAGGACCATCAGATTAGCCCAACATATCAGATAACAGCGAGGAAGGGGCAGATAACGTGTAAACTCGGAGAATCAGAATTGGACTCTAACAAACTCGGCCGCCAGAGAAAACGATCTTGGTTAGCATAATTTTAAAAGACCGCGTAAAGACGTAAACGCACGGTTCGAGACAACTAGCCGCGAGGGATTTCTGGAAAATCGTATACACACAAAACCTGCATGACAGACCGAATTCCGCGAGGTGAAGGAAACGGCACAAGGAAAATCAAAGAAACTGTCAAATCGGGGAAGGGTGGAAAAACATCGTTCTGAGGGAGCGGTAAACAACAAACAAGGAGGAATAGCATAAATCGAGCCGTAAGGCTGACACCAACGATTGATCAGCACACACAGTCCACGCTCTCCAGGGGAAAGGAACAGCGTGGATAGCCGGGAGCGCGAAAGTTGCCTGTTAAATGAGACGGAATTCGGAGGTCAGGTGGAGGAAATGCGATTAGCCAGATCCTAGAAAACGAATGATAGTAGTATCGAATGACCGGGAAGAAACGCGGAGCGAGTCGTGTAAAAGGATGAGACAAAGATGGACAATTTTGTTGAGGTGTTTTGGAGGGAACGGTACGTTAAAGAAAAAACGTCTGAGGGAGCGAGGCATAGTCGGAAGGCGAGGGAGCGAAGCTTGAGAAATTGGGGGCTATAAAGCGAGGTACGTGGCTGGCTGAACAACCGAGCGAGAAAGAGGAGAGAGGGGTTTCCGCCTTGTGCCCGGCCATAGGAATATGGAAAATTGGTCGTTTTTTGACCGGGGTTAAGAGGGCAAACGCCCTCGAATGGAACGACAAAACAGGGAGGAATGCAAAAAACGGGTGACCAGAAAAAAAACATCTCATCTAATACAAAAAACCGACGGAGCAAAAAGGGGCGCTGATGGAGGAGAAAGTTCGGAAAGGATTCTGAAGGTTTTAATCGAAGTAAATGCCAAGTCTTCGTCGACCAGCTTAGAATGAAGCAAGCTAACTTAAGAGGTAGCCACCGAGCGGGCACTCCCTATTTTACGTGTGCAAAAAACAAGCCTGAACGAACAACATGCGGGAAGCTTCCAAAGAGGCGCTGCTGCTCACGGACGCCCGTGGTGGCTTGAAGAGAGAAAGAAGCCATGGGGACGATAACAACCGCAAGAATTTGTGGTTACCAAGGTCGACAATAAACAATCCCCTGCACGGCAAACCCGAGAATTTTAAGGAGGGAAAAGGGAAATTGTGAAAGACAAGGTGAAAAACCCTGTGAAAAGATCTCGAGCAGGGCTCGCCTTGAAAATGGGGCGAAAAGAACCACCGACTACGCGAAAAATAATTACTGGCGAGAAGGAAATTTCGCAATGTGAAAGGGGGGAGAGAAGAAAGGAAAAGGGGGCTATCCCGTGAAAGGGTCATCTCACACGAAGGTCTGCGCGGGTTCACTCAAAAGGGACGGGATGGGGAGCCTAGGTGAAATGACGAAGAGGGATTATTACGAAAAGGAATACGGACAGAATCGCACCAGGGAGCGCGAAGACACCAGTGTTTACTGGGTTGGCCCTTTCGTACCAACTGGGGCTGAAAAAAACAAAGTTTGTCCACTAGAAAACCCTTGTTCCAGAAATAAGGGAAAGTGGTTCAGGAGCTGCGCCAAAAAACAAAAAGACAAAGTGCAGAGAACAGCGAAACTCTGATAAAGTCATGTTGGTGGTGCCGGGGAGAATTACAACGGCAAGTAGTGGGCGCGAAAATCGTTACAAAGCATTGGGTTACCGAGACCGCCAACAAAGCGTTAAACTGTCGGACCGATCGGCAGTGACAGACCGAATACGAACCAAGGGGGGAAGAACAGTGCATGATCGGAGGCAACCAAACAATCAAAAAGAAAAAGCAAAGAGAGGGCCCGTACGAAACAAGAGAACGAAACACGCAGAACGCAAGTTAAAAAAACAACAAAAATGTTGTGAAGCGTATCAAGCGAACTGAGCACATGAAACATGATAGAATCAGTGGAAAATCGGGTGGGAATAGGTGCCGTTGAAAGGGGCCAGAAGAGGGGAAACCGGCTCACTATCATGTTCACGAAAAGAATGCGCGACAGTGCAACAAATTCGTTACGCCAGCTGAGGAAATCGTAAACACAGGGGGGAAAAGAAAATGAAAGAGAAATAAGCCAAAAATACAGATGCAATCGGAGAAAAGGAAAAAGTAATCACGCACCAATGGGGGCAGGCCTGTTAGGACGCCTGGCGCGAGGGGGAAGCCCTTTTATCAAAGTCAATAAGTAAGTCGACAAGCTCAGGTAGTGTTGAATAAAACGTAAAAAATCACAATCGAATCAGCTCAGCATGGAGCCAGGTTAAGAAAGGGGAATTGGCTCGAAGATAGTGTTCATGGGGGTCAGCAATAAAAAATGCGCGCTAAAAGAGAGGTCGCTTGTGTAGATTATTTACGGGAAAACATTACGCAAGGGAAAAAGAGAGTAAAAAAAAAGTATAAGGAAGATAAAACAACAACGTAGGAAGAGGATGCAGCTGAAAAGGGTTAAGGAACTGCTGACCCAAGGCAAATGCTGACGGAAGGTACACTTTCAGGAAGAGACAGTCAGGGTACGGCGGGGAAGATGTTCGCACGACCTGGAAAAAAGAAAAACGTCCAAAACGGTAGACAACGCCATACGAACCCGCAGGAAGAGGTCGATTTTGCGGGAGCTGAGACAGCCCAAAGGAGTTGAAAATCTCAGGGAAGCTTGAAGAGGTGAAAGGAACTGGGAGAAAGGCGGGCGCACAGCAAAAACTAACAGCCGAGAACGGGATCGAAGTTTGGGGGGCGTCAAAGGGAACTTGAAATGTAGCTGCGGCGGCTAAGTCCAAGGTCCAATGTTACGAATGGGACCCTCAAAGGCGCTAAAGGGGGGGAAGTGTAAAAAACGGTTGCAGTTTGGCAAAACATGATCGAGACGGTGTTTCGAGGAGGAAAAAGAAAGGAACTCACATCATGGGGGAAAATGGCCGGGATTCAAAAAGGAGGGAAAGTCTCAGGCGCTTGATAAGCCGGTCAATGCCGGGGGGGGCTAGAAAGTTGAGGCCGTCAAACGGGGGGTCCCTGGAGAGACGACTCGATAATGCTGTCCACAGCAACAGCGGGAGGCGCAGGGGCAGGCAGTACTGCATAGGCAGAAAAGGGGGGGGGGAGGAGTTGGCTTCAATTGCGTAAAGGCCCGAGAGCAATCGAAAGAAGTTAGGGTGATCGTGACTTGGAAGAACGGGAACATAGCTTCGGGCCGGGGGAGGACAGGGCCCTCAACGGGCGGGGAATTCAACGAACCAACGCCAAGGAACCGTTGATCGATTCACGCGACGCTCCTGGACCGACGACGGTATTCTGACCCATGTGTGGTGAGAGGGGCCAGCCCAGTAGGTTGAAGGCAAAATTTTCAAGCGGAAAACAAAGACACGACTGGGGCAACCTCGAAGAAGGGGGGATCGCGGTGATGGGCAGGAATCGAGGGAAGTTGGGAGGCGAGATGCCCCATTTCCAAAAATTAATCCATCCTACCAAAGGGGAACAAGAGAAAAATTCCTTAATAAAATGGGAACAACGGATTTTGTCATTATAGGCAAGAAACAAGAAGGGGGGGAATTACAGAAGAGTCGAATAAGACGGGAGGAACGCATTGCGGTAGTTTGGAAACCAGGGCCCCGCGGCCGGAAAAAAAAATAGAGAGGATCCCCGGTGAGCATGGAATGGCATGAGCAGTACGCGGACAAAAGGCAGCGCGTAAGTAGAATGCCCGGTACGTATTCGTGGTCGGGAAAAGACGATGGTACCAAAAAAGTCATGACCGGAGTGTTTGATCGTACAGACGGGCAGGACGGAAAGACTTGGAGTGCATGGAGAGGGGTCCGTCGGGAAAGCCGCCTCAAGAAAGGGGAAGGCAAAGCAGTTCCTGGGATCCGAACGGCTGCTTTTCCAGCTGAAAAATTGCGGGGAAGAAAGGAGCGAATGGGGATTGAATCGGACATAAAAGAGAGAAGGGATTAACGAGTGGTCGCGAAAGAAATTTTTATAACAGATAGTGGAAAAAAAAGGAGAATGCTAAAGAGAAAGGACTCAAAGCCAGTGGAGGCAAACGGGGTATGTAAGCCCGGGGTGGGGTTAAGAGAAAAAAAAGGCACAGCGTCTGGTTTTCAAATCGCGTCCTCGAAACGCGTGGTTGGGGCACACCAGCACGCGTGCAGCACGTGACCACGAAAAAAAACAACGGTGGTAGACAGGTAATCGTGGCGGACCAGGAAAGAAGCGACGGACGCGTCGGTCCGGCAGAAAAAAAAAAAGGAAAACTCGATGTAGAAAAAAAACGTCTCTAGCAAGCCAACGAAGTACGAAAGAAGGACCGGGAAGAGCGAAGAACGTTTTTATGCTTCTCAACGACAGGGGAAAATCGAGAACAAAAAAAAATGCTCTTGTTAGAAAAAGGGGAACGACTCCGTGAAATACCAGTATCGAGAAAAACGATCATTCCGGCGCGTCAAATGGAAGATCGTATAAAACAAACACTCATGAACAGCCCAAGATTCCGCGGAATGGGGGAAATTCACACGGCAAAATTTAGCGGGATAAAAGGAAAGGGGCGAACTGTGGGAGAGTGAGAGTGGGGGGGTACCAGTGATCGAAAGGGTAAGAAGGGCGCAGA
>Ga0179593_1336491_pt1 | contig 10868 bp, 8 predicted proteins | sample CZODoug2_1_08_16_FD_185931 | JGI IMG/M metagenome (GOLD analysis project Ga0179593, IMG submission 185931) | Vadose zone soil fungal communities from Angelo Coast Range Reserve, California, USA - CZODoug2_1_08_16fungal (PacBio error correction) | ecosystem: Environmental > Terrestrial > Soil >...
CCAATCCCGGGAAGCAGGGGGGTGTGGCCGGACATACGCCTTTGAGAAACTGCTTGGGGGACGACGCAAGTGGGGTGCATCCGATACTGAGCTCATCTAGAGGAAGGAGTAGGATCGTTGAGGACGAAAGGATTTAGTTTAGCGTACTGAGGGGGAAAATACCTCCTCCGCGGCGGAGGGGGGAGGAAGGGGTGGGTGTTTTGGGGCTAACTCTCCTCTAACGAATAGAAGGGGAGGAAACCCCCAACACCCTCCCCTCCAAGCAATTAGCGCGCGGAGGGGGGCTCAAAAACTCCGACAGAAAAGCAATGAAAGTGATGGGCAAGGTCCGAAAAGCAATAAACGATTTTAGCGGAAGGGACAGCGGTCGCTAGTCGCGATACCTCCAGCTCGCTGTAAACCCTCACCAAGGGGTGTCACGGCGAGGGAAAATAAAAGACGGAGAAAAAGAAATCGGACAGCGGGTCTCTAGGAAAACATCGGCGGTTCGGGACCGGGAATGTAAAAAAATTCTTGACGGCGCAAAGTTGGAGATGAGAGGGATGAAACGATGCGGAACCGGGATCAAGGTAAACTGCAATACATCTCACGAACGAGGGTGGGGGCGGAGAGCCTTCAACTGAAAGATATTTTGGTGTCACAATCATTGGGGGGCCCGAAACCTTTCTGTACGAGGAATCGGAAATTTGCCATACTGACTCATACTTTTCCCTAGTGGTGGGCGGTAACGGCTCCCCTTTAAAATGGTCCGAAGGGAAAATCGTGCTGTCCCTTTGAGAAACTGACCGTCATCAAGAAAGGACCCGAAAAGGGGATTTCAAGACCGAGTTAATGGGCAGACATAAACTGTTGGGGGAAACCAAAGCGACGGTTTATCCATCCAAAAAGGGGAAGCAATGTCGTCATCAACTTTGAAGGTGAGCCAAGGAAGGCGACAGTCGAGATCCATTCACGTATGTCCAAGAAGTCCCTGGTGGGATTGAGGTCCAGGGAGGCGATATGTAGTAGATTGGAGGAGTAAAAGCAACATAAGGGGTCCCCTCACCGGAAAAAATAGAATCCATCACATTGAAGTTGGATTGGCGGTGTCCTGCGAAAAATTTCATGATAATTCTGCGGTACTATCATGCTTAAACGAAGAGAGGAACGCTGGCAAACCTCTCTGGGAGGTGCTACCTGAACGGATCAAACACCACGCAACAGAGAGGGGTATCGGGACTCAAAACAGAAGGCATGGAAGTCAAAAAAAAGCACAAAAGTCAGTCTTGAGGTGACTCGGGGGAGATCGAAGTCACCATCAGGCATAGTAGAACCCAGATACTGAACGTAAATCTACCGTCCTGGCGACCCGGAAAGAAAACCGCTACATCCAGACCGCACTCCATCACCAAAAAGCGAAAGGTCGAAGAATATAATTGGATCTGTCTGGCCTCGCGGCGCGGTGATAAAAGTGTGTGAGCGCGTGTCCGAGCCGAGGGACACTTCTCTTATAACGCAGAAAATCCTTTGCACCAATCACGCTCACCTGATTGGGGCTTGTCGGCGGGGAAGGGGTCGAACGGAATGATGTCAGGAAATGACCGGAGAGAGGGGAGAGTCGGTGGGGATGAAGCAAGAAAGGGTCCTAGTACCTTTGAGTAAGCAGATTTCGATTCGCGCGCGGGGCCTCCGCATGGGGGTCATTCCGATCCGTAGAGGGTGTAAGGGGGTACTGAGTGAGGGGAAGAACTGAGAATTTGCGCCTCCATGAGAAAAGGTCCAACTCCTAGCCGGGAACGCGAGAGTACGCGAAGAGGAACGAGGGTCATGATAACCAGGGTCGGGGAAGGGGTTATTCTCCATCGAGGAAAAAACGCACAACGGGCCGAAGAACGCCAGACGCGCTTGGGTGGGGGTGACAAGCTAAATACGAAGGACCTTTCGAGGACTCTTCTGAACGATATAGGAAGAAAAGGGAAGGAAGTCTGGAATACGACTCTTGCGAACGAGTTGGGAGGAGTTACTTATGTCGGAAACAACCTAGGGTACCCATGGGTACCGTGCCTGGGGGTCAGAGAGTAAAGGGGTCTGGTGGGGGTGTTGGGTGGGAGATACATGCCCGTGGGACGAACGCGACGAAGGGTCACAGGGCTACCATTCCACGAGCGCTGCTCTGGCCCGTCAGGTCGTAGAGGGGAAAGAAGGAGAAATCAGATGCTTGGCATGATCTAGACTCAAACAACAAAACGGGTGGATTACCCTAAGAGATCAAGACAAAGGCAAGGCAAATTATCGGCGGCTCCGACATGGCAATTCCGGAAGCGAACGGGAGAGGATAGAGATCTGGGAGCCACTTTTGGGCGGCGGAGATGTGGTAGTCAAGGACATAATCGCCTGCCTCCGAAAAATGTGTAAGCAACGAAAAAGAAACTCAAAATCTGTTCGGGCAATCGAAGCAATTACCGTGCGGAAAGGCGAAGGCAAAGGGAGAGGAGCTGTCGTAAAACTCATTCGCCTGGACCTGCTTCTCTGTCAGGAAGAAGAGTTCGTACCTTGTCGACAGTCGATCAATTCGTACGACAGGGGGGGGCACCACATAAAAGAGTGCTGGAAGCAGGTCTCGGGACAAGCATTCTCATTTCTATAATTTAGAGGAAGGCTGAGGAGAGGCCACGGACCTAAAGCAGATCGCGGTTTCTCTACTTCCCTATGTGAAGGTCACGGGAGGCACGAATACTCCGTTATGCAAGGAAAAAGCATTACTTAGCAATAATAGATGATATAGTGAAGACGGGCAAACGACAGGGATTCCAATCTCTGGACTAACAGGAAATCGCTACGAAAAGGTCGCGTGTGAAAGGGTATTCGATTGGGGCTTATCAAGAACGCGGGGGGTGTTCACTGATCATCCAGGTGAAAACGAAACTACGAAAGTCCAAATTCTGGAGCGGCTGCCAAGGATTCCGGGAAGACAACTAGAAGGGGAATCGCGGCGGCGAGACACCAGAAAAACTGCAAAGTAGAAGGGAGAAAGATAAGCTGAACTGGAATCAGAAACGACGCGTTATAGGGGCAGGGTGCTGGGATTTAGCGTGGAGGGGTACAATGAAGTCTAATTGGGGAATCAGTATCTGCCTCTATTAGGATGTGCGGTCCGAGGGCGGTCGAAAAAAACGAACAAGAATTGTCAGGAGCGTGGTGGACCTAACACCTGATGTTCGACTACAGGGAGATGCGGGCGGTTTGCGGAAGAGGGGAAGCGGAAAAGAACGCCTAATTTAAAAGCGGCCTGCAGGGGAATATCGGCGGACGCCCACGAACGGAGACTAAAGATCGGGGAAAATCGAGAACGACAACTGATCAACATTAATGGATGTCTAGATGTTCATGCTGTGCTGAATGCGGTTAAGCCGTCGGAGAGGTTACGACTCTAGGAAGGAAAGATGCGCCGAACATGACCTCTGCATCAAAATCATGCGGGGAATGGACAACCAAAAAAGTTGTGAAGGGAGGGCGTAAAGGTTAAGCCTAGGAAAAAGGAAAGGGTCTTATTGGCAAACGTGGCTCGCAAACCCTAGTTTTGCACGTCCCAAGAGAAGATCTAGTGGCGCCTGAAAGGGTGGGGCAAACGCCATGGAGGTTTTCTAAACCCGCGGGAGGAACTGGCCCTAATATGAAAAGAATGGACTCTGCACAGGCACGGGGATGACCAAACCGAGTAACGACAAGGCGGCCGTCTGATTCCTATGGAGGGAGAATCTAGGGATAGGGTAGTCAAATACCGAAGAGGGGCAAAAGGGAGAAAAGGTCTCGCCAACACCTCTACTTTGCCGCCCAACTACAACTGCTTTCCGTCTATGGAAGATGCACGTGAGAGAAGGATTGGGGGGAACGGGGCGACTTGCATCAAAGCACGAAGAGCACGAGGCCGATAAGTGAAACATATTAACTGAAGAAAAAGAATATTGCAGGAGAGAAGGTCAGGTGGTGCCGAGGGGGGAATCGCCCTGGAAGGGGAAAGGAATGCCTTAGAAGTGACCCCTGGTGACGGGTTGATGCACCTATGTCTGGGGGGGGAAGACGACCGGCGCTCGGGAATTCCTGGGTACCCCGAGAGGGAGGGAAAGGAGGGATAGCGACAAGCTTTCATTAGATGTCTCTGCTTCGGCTCAATCCATCAATCGAAAAACTCTTTTCGTGGGTGTTTTTTTGGTGGTGGGCTGAGGAGGGGTAGAGGAAAAAGGACGAGGAGACACCCCCCACCCCTACAAAAACAAACCTAATAGCGGTAAGGTGGAAGGCGCGCGAGAAAGGCTTCTTCACTTCCCTTATCCCAAAGAGGAAGGTATGGGAACGATCGATAAGCTTTGGCATCGAAGACTTGGGGATGGGGGGGGGGGAAAAAAGAGAGGGGAATCTTCCCAGCGTATTTGGACTAAAGAGGACTGGACCAAGGGAATCTGTGGATCCTCCCCCCCTGCAACAACACAAAGTACGGGGAAAAGAAAAAGGGAAAGAAGGGAAAACCCCCCGCAGCGTGGTCCTTAAAACTAAGGTGAAAGATAAAAGAGAAGTGCCTCCAAGGCGTTAAAAAAATGTGGCATGAAATCACTCGAGCATACACGCGCCGAGGAGGCTTTATTCTCCGCTTTAGGTCCCGAAGGCGAGCGCTAGAAAAAAGAAAACTAAAGACAGCGATTGAGTCGGGGGGAGCCGCGAACCTCCTCTCCAGTGCCTAGCACCCACCACCACCAATCCCCGCCAAGCGTCGAGTCGGAGGGAGTTAGCAGAATCAGCGCTCCAGAAAATCAAGAAAAGGCACGAGAAGGAGGTTCCAATAAAAAAGGAACAAAAAATGAAGAACGGGGAAACGCGGCCGACCGCCGTGGGCGTCGAGAACGACTCGTGATGCCACCCGGGGTAAAAAATCCGCGCTGTTCACGTCGAGGCATAGGAAGAAAAGAGGCCTAAAACATAACTACTAAGGCTCCGTAAAAGGGAGGTGAACGTCAAGGAATGGCGTCCCTTCGGCGGAGAGAGAAGTAGACTGGCCGATCCTTCAACCTGTAAAGTCAATTGGGGTCTTAAGCAGAGGACAGAAAACGAAAGAAATTCTTTCTAACGAATTGAAGAGGGGACCGTCGGGGGGGAGCTCGGAATTGGAACTCAACTTCGGTTGCCAATGACCGGGGTACCTGGGAATGCTTAAGAAAAATGTCCTCCTGGGGGGTTCTTGGGCACTTGGGGGGAGGAAAGACTGGAATGTCCCACCGAGTCTCCCTGGTTTGCGAGGCTTTAGACAAAACAACATGTGTAGTGGCAAATACCATCTTTGACTGGGGATCTCACGGGGGAAGTTCACAATCGACGGGGTCGAAGTGGAAAATGCGTCAGCAAGTTGTGGTGCGCCCTTAACTTAGCGAAGCGAGAAAGCGTCATCTGGAAATCCATTCCCCGCGAAAAGGATGTGGGAGAATTATGTCTTCGGACTATCAGAGGCGGAGTCCAACCAAGAATGCTGGCACCGCAGCTCAGGAAAAGAGGGAAATCTCATCCAAGCCCAGTCATTTCATACGGCAGGTCTCGATCAGCCCTCATAGGCGCAATTAGGGGGGGAAGAGGAAGACCGTCAAAAATGTCAATCTACCGTAGTAGAGGGGATAACGGGATCAGCGGCGCAAAAGCACAGAACGTATCGACTACACCCGCGGAAGGAAGAAGCGAAGAACTCCACGAAAAAAGGAAGGAGGCGTTACGCTGGGGGTATAGCGCCGACAGCCAGCCTCCTAATTGGATAGCCATACTGGAGAGGAAGAACTAGGCCATTCAGTTCTACAACATAAAAAGAGAGAATAAAATCAGACAACCCTACCTATCGACTTCAGAAAGTTTCCGGAGAGCGGCCTCCTGCAGGCGGTGTCCCTGTGATAAGAGGGGAAGAGCAGAGAGGTACACTGTAGCTCCCCGAGGAAAATCCTTCCCATCGAACAAAAAGGACCTGGACATGGTCGGAGTGACCGTTTCAGCACCCTTATTCCTGCACCTGTGAAAGAGGGGGGAGGGAATTCCAGAAAAAGTAGAAAAGATAGTACCGTGTCATTATGCAGATTGAGGAGGACCTAAAACTTTTCACAGGCAAGGGGGACAGTCCGGCGATAGAAAGGACGTGGGTAACTTTCATGCTTTATCGTACCTGAGGGTAGGAACCCAAGGCAGACTGTCCAGCCGAGGGCGATCACTTTGTCTCAAAACGCGGAAATCGGAAGCGGGGCAAGAGGGAAGGAGGCGAGACTGGCGAACTGGGGGGAAAGAGAGAACTGCTCTCCTTTCAGAAGAATAGAGCCTGGGGGTTGAGTCGACGGGATCTAGGAATAACGTGAAGTAGAAAGCTTCGACCAGACGCCGCAGTTAAGTACATCGGAAATTAGGCGTTGACGAAAGGGGAATGTCGTAAGGCAGATTGGAGAGGATTGCGGTGCGAAGCTATCATTCCGGGAATGAAAAAAAATGTAAGGCCGGGATGAGGGGTCAGTCCGACACCGCGACAAAGGTGAAAAAAAAGGGATCCCGATGTCTCCTCGCGGGCGCGGTCTACAAGAAGGCAGGTAAATGCCTTGAGATCCGTGATCCAATAACTTCCGGTGTAATTAGATAGATAACACAACTGAGTATGTCTGCTAGGAAGTGGGGGGCTTTGGCATTCATGCACTCAGTAATTACTGCAGGGACGCTAGAAAGCTAAGGATCAGAGGGTTAAGAACGTTTTTAACCTGCTATCCATTGAAAAGCCGGGGGAGAAGAGAACGAGTCTGTCCTTGAAAAAAAAGCAAAAAGGAAAGAAAGGTGGAAGACTACAGTACTCGCCAAGTCGCCGTCCTGAAAAGCGCGGGCGGAAAATCCTTCTGGACGGATCAGGTGCAATGAGTAGCCCTGGGGAATGGGTTCGATCAAAAGTATTAGAAAGACCCACAAGAGAGCTTGTTACTTTTCTTCGTCAAGGGGGGAGAGAGGGTTTAGAAAATAAGATGGCAGGGGCCTGGGGACGCTAAGCATACTGAAGAGGACCGAGGCGAAAGAGGGTCTCGCTCGGAGGGAACTCTTCTGCATTAGAAATTAGACATTTATTCCGATCATGCTACATATAGAGTGCGTAAGGCATGAAAAACATGCCGAGCCTCTGCAGAGAGCGAACAAAGCCGAAAGCTGCTACTCAAAAACGGTCGCGGAAAGGTTGGCCTAGGGATATTGGGAGGATCAATAAAAAGAACTCAGTCCACGGTGAAAAAATCATCAAAAAACGTGACAATAAGTAAAATGGGGGGGAGAGGACGGAACAAAGGATTTTCCTTCGGAACTTAGCAGTGGGACATCGTGGCTCGACCGTGCCTCTAAAATAGACCGAGAAGTAATCAAAACGCTATCGCTTACTTCTCATGAATCCTCGAAGAGAGGGGGGGGGAAGGTGTGGGAGGGGGATAGCGGTGGATGGAGTGGGCGCCATTAAGGCAAGGGAGGAATCCGAGTATAGGGCTCGACGAGAATTTGAAGGCCTTCAGAGAGAGGAAATCAACTACGCATGAAAATTTGAAAAGTGGGCCGGCGACAGGAGGTACGTGCGGAGGCGAGCCGCCTTTTTCAGCCGCTGAGAGGAGACAAAGGACCCTTGGGTTTGGGGAAGAAAGAGAGGTCGAAAGGAAAAATCAAGGAAAAAACCTAAAGTGGAAAAGGGGGACAACACCATCAACCAAAGTGTCATGTATTATATTTTAAGCGGGTGGAGGAAGCGTTCATGCCTCGGGCGCGTGGGACCCGCAGATGCAAGAAGAATGAGAATGAAGGACATCGGGGAAATCCCCCTAATGCGGGCATGGAGACACTCTGAGCGGCGGAAGTCCGGAGAAAAACCCGTCAAAGTGAGTACCCGGACAACAGAAGTGATCAGGGACAATTCTAGGGGGTTGGCAACCAAACGAATCATTGGTCAATTCACGAAGAGTGACCGCCATGGGTCTGTTCGATGAGAAAAATCGCCACAGGCGCAGCATTACGCCTGGAAACTAAGAAAGGCGTGAAAGGGAAAAAAGGATTTAACGCACACCGGCGGCAGACTGAGCATGTATCGGGAGTACAGGGGGGAAAAAAAAAACGGCACCGACCGGTCATACCATGCGGGGGATGAACCAAGAAAAAGTAGCTAAGCCTTTAACAACACTTGTACAACGGGCGGCAAGGGGCAAGGTAAGAACTTGGACCTGAATGGAAATGGGGCGACTATCTCCAGACATCCGAGAAAAGAGACGAAGATTGAACATACCTTACTACGCTTGAAAAGCAGACGGTCCTTGGGGGGTGGAAACCAGATGGGATCAGAAGTTCAAGGAAGAGACGTTAAAAAGGAGATTAGGGGGAAAGGGGGGGGGGCACGAGACGCGGCGGTTTCTCACCCTCGAACAGAGAAGGTGAGAAGGGAGTGTACCCTGTAAATCGGCTGCAGCGAAATCAAGTCGTTATTCTGATGGGGGGAATCTCGAAGCTCAAAGAGAGAGGCGAAGCGTGGCGGGGGGTGAGGGGGTTTCTGAGAGGGGAAGTTAGCTGGGGAGACACCCCAAACCACGGCCTCTTCGGAGGGGGGAGCGCGCCGCGATGAAAATAAAGGCTTCTTCCATCAGGGGTCCTCGAAGGAGTCGAAAGGGAAAGGGGGCAAAACAAACTGCGGGAGGCAAACGTCAAAGCGTCACAGCGTAGTCCGGAAAAACCAAGCTGCGCCAGGAATCCTCTCAAAAAAAAGGAGGAGGGGGGGGATCAAAAATGAAAAAGGAAAAAGAGGGTTTACTGCTAATCAGGGGGGGCTTTGCCGAAAGAACTTTCGCTGCATCAAACCGTCGCGAATCAGAAGAGAAGAAGTACGTTTGGATATCAGCGCAAAATCACAAAAACCTAAGAAAGCTTGAGTGGGAGGGGGGGGGGGGGTTCTCCGCGAAAGATCTACCGATGCAAGAAAAAAAACAAACGGAAAAGAAAATCCACGAGTCTCAGCAGGGAGGGACAGATAAAAGCCGTAAAAAGAAGGCAAGGCTTAGTTAGGCCGCCCCAAATCCTCGGCTGGGACGCGAAGAGGTCGGGAAAGAGGCGGGCAACTCTAAGAGCCTCAGGTGGGCCTTCAAAATAAAGCATTCACGTCGAAGGCATCGAGCGAAATAAATCGGGGACAATAAAATTATCAAGAAAGTGAAATCGGCGGTCGCGTATAAAACCTGGTCGTTACCAAAAGAGAGCCGGGGATTGAAAAGGAGGGTAGAACCTGCAGCAACGTGATGAAGGGTTCTGCAAAACGCATCGGGAGGAAAGATATGCCGACAGGTGGGAGGGTTGACGGCAATCGCCTTCAAGATCGGAACTGATGTTGAAGGACAGGAAGGAACGAAGACCTTTTCCGGGGGGGAAGGGAAACAGTATCTAAGTCAAAGGAGGGGAAAGGTCAATGTCCAGGTTGGTAGGGTAAGGTGCACTAAGGATGACGAGGACCAGGCGTCGAAACTAGTCTCAATGTTTCAAAGTCTACATAGCCACCGCATGTATTTCGAACGAGTTCTGGAAATATGAAGAGGAGGGAGGTGAAAGGGGACCAAAATCATAAAGTGGCGAAACCCACCTGCCGTTGAAAAGGGGAGGGGGAAAACGTTGACGTCTGCTTCGCAAACCGCGGTCACGGAATCGTCATCTTAAGGAAACGTAGGGAAAGTTGGGGGCGTGTCCTGTTCGGCAAACATCTTCTTCTCGAGCAGAGCGGAGGAAAAAAAAGGAAACTGGCGCAAAGAAGTCAGATGACCACGGAACTTGATCATCCAAAGAGAATGGAAAGGGGATGCGGTCGTCCGTCTTCATCATCGGTCCATGAGGAGGGTTCTGAGCGGGTTGGAACCTACAGAGAGTCCCTAAATTTCCGCGAAAGGTCATAGAGGAGTTGGGGAACGATAAAAGGCGCATACATCATATCGACCGACCGCCAATCAAGGTCGTAGAGCAGAACATTCATAGCGGGTTCGTATGTAGAGGAGAAGACCTACCAAGGAAGAGGAGGCCAGATAAGACATGGTAAATGCTACCGTCGACCGCAGGGAACAATCCATAAAGCTATCCTACACGGACACAAAAAACCCTAAGCAAGGAGGAGGAGATTCACTGAGAAGTTCGGGGATCTCGTCAGGGTGATCAAAGCAGGGGGGGGGAAGGGGGATAAGCTTGAACGATGAAAGATCGTACAGGCTCTTGCTACAAGAGGGACAAATCTGGGCAAAAAGAGGGGACCAGCCCTGGCCTTGTCTGTTTCTTTTTGAGTGGCAGGAACAAATGAAACCGGTGTTCTTCTAGAATCGAGCGGGACACGCGTCTACGTTGCGCGCGAGAGAGGGCCTCCGCCTTTAGGCACTCAGCGATTGAGCATAGGAATAACTGGAGGGAGGTTCAATCAAAGGCAGAAATAGTCCCTTTAGGCGGAAAAGAGGGTCTAGCGGCCAGAGGAACGAACGCGGCAATGAAACGAAAGCCTCGTGGGAACTAACTGGATACCCATCGAGCAGACCAGTTCCGAAGAAGTAACTCTCGCGCTTTTCTACTATTGAAAGGACCAAGGATGAAATTACCGAATCTCTGATTGACAAGCAGGCCGAAAATGAGGGTCGGTGGAAGAAAAGCAGAACTTCAGGGAGGAAGGGGCCGGGGTGGGGATGTTCCGCTTTACCAAAGAGGGAAAGTGTCGAAAAGGAACGACGGAGAAGTCGGAGTGCACGTGAAGCAAAAAAAGGAACCCAGGTCTACCAGAAATCCACGTCGCGCTCATCACTGGATTGGGAAGTATCCGGTCCCAAGGGCAACAATCCTTTGTAATG
>Ga0179593_1462317_pt1 | contig 10868 bp, 9 predicted proteins | sample CZODoug2_1_08_16_FD_185931 | JGI IMG/M metagenome (GOLD analysis project Ga0179593, IMG submission 185931) | Vadose zone soil fungal communities from Angelo Coast Range Reserve, California, USA - CZODoug2_1_08_16fungal (PacBio error correction) | ecosystem: Environmental > Terrestrial > Soil >...
GTGTAACTCTGACGAGTGAGAGAAAAAATCGGATAACACAAACTTCAAAAAACAAATGCCGTGAACGGAAGATCAGCACGTATGGCACCAATCAGGACAGTTAGATCGAAGAAGTTACAGTCCGTCCGGCAGTTATCCTCTAAATCTCTGTCAGGGGCGACCAGGACTACAAGATAGGTTTTCTGTCGGTCTCCGATTAGGACTCTCGGTTAAGTTGGAGGCTTGGCTAGAAAATTTTAATCAATTCACTATATCAAATCGTCGCCTACACGATTTGGGCGAATTGATGCGATGGCGGGGAAGGCGGGGTGTTCGCTCAAAAAGTGGTGTCTGGCCAGCAAGGACTGAGGTAATGGTTCTAGCGTTTCTGTGAAACAGTACGGGCTCGGGCAGGTGACGATCTTCCGGGGGGGGGGGCATACACTCTTGACTCATGCGTCATAGAACAGAGGGATCACTTCAGGGGAAAGGAGACTCTTTGGGGCCGTTGCAATCCTGACGATTGTAGCCGAGTACTAATCAAGAATGGAGGCTGAAGGGAACTAAGCGGGTCACTTTACGTAGTGGGACTCTTCAGACTTCTATAATCAAGGTGCGAAGATAACGGCTAAAACATATAAACGCCAAATGGGGGAGAGCTCGGCGCGTGGGTTTAGTGGCTTGACTCTGGTCCAAAACCCTAGATTCGGAAAGATGCTAGTAGGGATTAGCGGAAGGAGTGCTCTCAGTACGTGTGGTGGGGTAGCCTCATAACAAATGGGGGGATGAGATCGTTTCCTCATCAATTGAGGAGGGTGTGTGGGTTGTGGGGGGGTGGCAGGCAAAGGAGGGGAGCCTGCGCGAGACCTCAAAGGGGCAGAGGTTTCGACATCTTGCTGTAACTCTGTCCGGCTTAAGCTTCAAAGTTTTAGAACGCGACTGTACAACAGAACTCAACATCTCAGGGGGTATTTATTTGAGACAACTGGCCTTGTTGAAGGCAGAGAGAGCGGGGTAGGTTTAAAAAACTAAATCAGAGAGCACGAAGCATGACACATGAAACTCTCGTGCAAACTATAGAGGAAAACATCGTCTATCTGCAGTTTGACACGGAACTCGGACCAAATGCCGCTCCATGCTTTCACGATTCTGGAACTACTCGCTATGAGCGGGCAGATCTGTAGGCTGTTAATATGCGGCATCGCTGGACGTTGCGTATCCTACGAGTACTAGAGGGAAAGCACGGGGTCTGGGGAAGCGATAAGAATGATACTCTACCATCAGACTCAAGCTGGGTGAATATCGGGGTTATGACAGCGTTCCCTATACAAAGACGGGTTAAGAGGGGGGTGTCACTTCTGCTGGTTCTCTGATGTCCTGAAAGATTTCTGTGGGTGGGATCGTGCGCAGTTGAAAATGTTTTCGCACTGAACCGCTCTCCTTCTCCGATAGTTGATGCTGAAGTCTGCATAGGGCAGTGAATCAGAAAGCGCCGTGAGGATCCGTTCTCGGTAATTCGGAGGAAATCGTATGCTGAAGAGAGAGAAGAAGCGGCTCTAAAATGGTCGGAAAGTGATTGTTAACGAGGAAGAATGGTGTAAAACAGATGGGAGGGATTTGGAACTATATGGTATAGTAGGACTAAATATCAACTACGAACAGAGGAAGAAAGGAGTAGCTGAACTTCAATTGAAAAAAAGTGTGTGTATACACGATTCCTCGCTAAGGACTGAACAAAAAAGGCATGCAAACCCATCAAAGTGAAAAGGGTCTCAACTCGATTTAAAAACTGTCGAAGACTGGGGGGGAAATACTAAAAGATCCCTGCCGAGGAGCAGGCAAGGAGCGCGGCAGTGAGACGCGTAGATTTACATCACGCCTTGTGCGGAACTCCATATCCGTACAACTCATAATGAAGCAGGAAAAATTACAGTCATAGAAAAAAAGAGCGAGAGAAAAAAAAAGTTTAAGAAAAAGAGAAGGAGAGAATCCAATGTCGATGGTCCGGAGAACCAGAGACTTGGCAGGGGGCGCGAGGGGTTGTCATCAGAAAAAGAGATGTTTTGGGTCTCTTACTCTAAGCGTAGGAGCATGCCTGAAAAAGAGAGGGGTCCACATCGAGGAGCCTGAGAATCTTGCGGTAGAGAATCCTGCTGTCTGTCAACTAGTAGAAACTTGAGGACCAGTGGGGCAGAAATCAGCTCGATACGAAAAAGGGGGGTAGGATAAGGACGAAATAGTCGAACGAAACTACGCATGGGAGCCATGTGTAAGAATAGCGTGTGTGATTCTTAAAGAACGAAGGGAAAAGGAAGTCTTTACCCTGACTGACCCAATGGGGGGTTTACAGAGCGCCTCGAAAGCTGGGGTCCTCCTCGAAAACCAGGGGGGGGGGAGGGGGTCCTTCCTGTCTCTTGGCGGGCGGAGCCGATCGGACGTTAGAAGACCTAGTTTAAAAGGGAATTTTAAAAAACACAAAACAGCGATAGAGTAACAACTAATCGCAAAAAAAGAGGGGAGGCGATTCATCCTGCTAGAGAAAAGTTGTCCAGTCTCGACGATTTTGAAAAGGACAATTCGGGGATAAAGAGAAGGGGGGGTGAAGGAAAAAAGCACACGGACATTTCACGCTAAAAAGAGCTGGAGAGGAGTATAAAGAGAAACTTGGTTAGGAGGTAAAAGGGAGATGGGATGAACTGCTCAGGTCGTGGCTATTGGACATCGTGAATATGGGGGAAAACTTGAAGTCTCACTCATTGTCAGGGCAACGCAGGACAAAGACGGATGAGGGATCGCACTTACTCACGAAAGGGGGAACTGCGAGGGGGGGAGGTTCTTTCAGGACTCGGGGGGAGTGCAATTAACTCGGTCCTGAAAAAAAGAAGATCGGCGCCGGAGAGATCATGATAAACATTAAGCCAACTAGGGGGAAGGGAGAAAAGGAAAGACAGCGTCATGGCAGAGATCGCGCTAACAACCAACCATATAGGGGTCCGGGGAAAAGGCAGACTTCACTAAGACGAATTTCCCTTGCGGGAGGTGGGGGAGATACAACAGCGGCTCTTCCGGACACACTGGGATCTTCTTTTCGTCTGAAAATACTGTGGAGGGGGGAGGGACGATGCTGGGAGGAGCTTTGATCTGCCTTTACCCCAAAGGAGGGAAAGGTCTTCATAATATAGGGGGCTAAAAGAGACGGAATCTAGCGTTCGCGAATTGGCGCCACTCGCTTTTAGGAGGAGCAAGAGTAAAGCGTGATCCAATCTCAAGGGAAAAAACAATGAAGGTAAAATATGAAAACAGAGAACTGAATAAGCGGAGAAGTTCGCCTTAACAAGAAAATCTTTGCAAAGTTGACTGGTACGGAGGGTGTCTGTTCAATTTACCTGGATCAGTCGGGAATCGTTCCGTCTAGGGAGATTGAGTTAGAACAGAAAATTCTTGATGGAACTGGGGTGCGATCATAAATGTCCACGTAGGGACGCCTGTCAGGCGGATAGAGACAGGTTCCTTAGATTGGGTTCCCCTTAGTGGAAAGCGGCTGCCGGAGCTTGTTCACCCTCTCAGGAAAAAAAGTGCTGAGGCAATCTCTTGCTTGTGTTGGAGCCGGGTTATGTGTGTTTTTTAGGATAGGAGAGGAATTCGGTTTCTCCCACTTAAAGCGGAAAGAAAATTTAAGTTCCAATCATCTCGGGATGCTGTTCGGTAACTTTCTGGTGAGGCTAAAGAATACAGCACAGCGCGTACCAACATAAGGCACGATTCAAGGAGGTGGGAGAAATATGAACGTCAACCATAAAAGCGGGAGACAGTTGAGGGAGCCACAACCCCCCCATTGAGAGAGGCTGGAATAGGGGAGGAGAGAAAGAGGCCAGGAGTCCCTCACGACTGGGGGGAGTACATTGAGAGGGGATCCTTCTGATAAGCTCGTGCTGAGGGGGGGGTGCCGTGCAGAAAAGAAAGTCTGATATCCTGCTAACGAAATCAGCAAAAAAACTTAAGACGAGGTCTCTCCATCATAGCAAACTAACTCCGTTAAAGAACCACTTCAGACTCTTCACATCAGAAACGTGGGGGGGGGGGTGCAATTCTGGGTCGGGTACAACTATCATAACTCAAGAGCGAGGATTCTGGGGAAGCAAGCGGACATCTTCTCAGGGAAAATTCCATGTTTAAATCCACCTTCCGGAGACGCAATAGGAACCTGAGAGATCCAGTATAGAATTCCGAAGATAACATATCTCTCTGTGGCGTTAAGGACTCGGGAAAGAGGGACAAAATGTTCCGGGGGCTTAAGTCATGCCCAAGGATAGCAAGATATAAGAAAGATATCTCCGTATAAATATTTTAAATAGCATGGGGACACTGAGGTGGCTGGGGGTAAAAACGACTCATCGCGAAGGGAAATGCAGGTTGTCGGGGGGTCAACAATCCATATAAGAGGGGATGATTTGCAGGAGATAAGAAACAAAAGGGTACCTCGCGTCCGCAAAGGTTTCCGGGAGTTGCCTGAGCCTCTCTCTCAGCTGTACATATGGTATCTAAAAGCGGGGAGATCTTCACTTCGGGGATGTGAAGAGAGAGATGCCTAGATAATAGATAGGGAAACCCCGGGGGGCGTCGTCCTGAGGACGTCGGGCGAACCAAGAGGTAGGTTTCGCCCCCGCAGCTACTAGAGAGAGGACCCCCTATGCTATATACTGACTAGTGTGAGAGAATATCAGTCGAGAAATCATGTATCAACACGACAGGGCATAGGGGGTAAAGAAGAATGATGTAAGAAGTAGCAAAAAAGGCGTCTCGCCAAAAAAGGGCAGAGGTGGAGACGGAAGGAAAGACGAAAGAGTTCTGGACTAACCGACACGTCTAGTCTGAGTGGGCGGAAAGAGTCCCTAGTCCACTGAAAGAGCGTAGGGGGCCTTTAAAAGGGTCCTATAGTCTAAGGAAGGATACCGCACCTCGAGGGCAAGAAAGATCTTCGTTTGCACCAAAGGGAAAGGAAACTCCCTATTGGGGCACAAGGGAATCAACAAAGATCGATGCCCCACTCGGGACAAGAAATACAAAAGAGCCCGGTGTTATGTCTCTGGTGACTAGGGAAAAAGGACCCAATAAAATAGAGTGGGGAAAAGCAAGTATGATAAGAACGTTCTTAACCGGGAAAAAAAAACCTCTGGAGAGGGGAGGGCTTGTTCCCTAAAATCTACCCGGTCGGATTCCCTTACGGCCAGGAACAAAGACCTTCGGAGACCGAGGGAAATCGCAGTCGAGAGTTAGGTAATGCAGGGGTCAAGCTCATGATCCGAACTCGTAGAGATCCATATACTGTGAGAGGGGAACGATGTAGAAGGCCAACAAAAGGCAGCAGCGCGGGAACGGGGAGTCGTTCCTGACGGGTATCGAGATAGAAGGACGTCTAAAAGGAAGCGCGGGTCGTATCTTTCGGGGGGAGTAGGAAGGGAAAGGGATCATTTGAGCAACCTCGGGAGATTCGGGGCTCCGGGACTAAGAGAGCTCGGAGCGCAAGAGTCGGCTTGTCCCTTCACCAATCGTAGGTCTAAGACCCGGCCCTATATAGATAGCTACTCAGTCAGAAGTGGGAGAGAGCATTGAAGGCCTGCCTGGAGCAAGCTCGTCTAGAACGGGCTGGTAAGGTCGACATAATAGAGTGGGCATTTCATCGACCCCATGGGAAAGGAGAAAGGGGATCCCTCTTAAGGGGACTGTAATTCTCAGCCACGGAAGCGTTCCACGAAACAGCTAGGACAGGGGCTGTGGTCTTCCTTGGCCGCGGGTCAGTCAACACCAAGATACCCAAAAAATCTACCAAAAAAAAAAGAGGGTCCGGGGGATTGCGCTCACCTGAGGAGAGTAATCCCACGGATAGATAAAAGGCCAGCCGTTGACCCGGGAGAGGGAGATCAACCGAATGATAAGTGCAATAACTTCACTCGTGTACGTATTCATTCAGGAGCTGGCACTGAAATGGGTTTCTTACCACTGGCGGAGAAGATTGAACTCCCTGGAGGTTGTACAAACCTTCCCTGGTAAGGTGCACTCCGTTGGTAAGGCATTTCGGCGGGCATCATATCAGAAAAGGGAAATCGTCGAGCCCACACAAAAAGGGGGGAGTAGAAAGAGCGACTGCAGTGAAAAAACAAGATCTGATGCCAGCAGAGAAGCCGGAAACAACGTCGCACAGATAAACAGAAGGTTTTTTCGGGTTAAACATGGAACCGGGCTTCACCGGGTCTGATGCGAGGGCTAAGAACAAGAAAAACGGTCTAAACGGGGATGACGCGGAGCGATTCTGAAGGGGGGGGGGCATGTAAGTAGACGGTGAAAAGTTTCCTGTTAATGAGAGGGGGGGGACGCGCAATCTCTAACGGTCGTTCATTGAAAGAGGTTCTGACAAAAGAAAGGATCAGGAGGGGAGGCCTACCCGCGAAACACAAAGGATCGAGGACTGGGTCACGAAAGGCAATGATATCAGGGAGCAGGTGATCTCAGATTTCGAACTGCGTCACGGGAGGCAGTGCCCTGAACAATGATTTCACGTCGCACTGTCTACAGGATTCTGAGAAGGCAGTCCGAAGAAAGCTGTCGGGCAGGGCTCAAGACGGGCAAGAAAATCCTATAGTTTGGACCGGGGAACTCCCGAGGGAGGTATGGAACTCGATTCGGCAATTGTGGGAGATCCACAAGATGAGAGGAAGGGAGTTGAAGAGGGGATTTAGGGGATCTGGGTAGGGGCAATCGATAGACGGGCCGCGGGCTAAACTTTGGGGGGCCGTTGCAGGAGGACTCCGCCTGTATTAATAAGGCAAACAGTGTGCTCAGCCGGAGCCGCAGAGAGGGAGGTACCGCTCCCTTCTCTGCAGGTCACGCAGGCCGCTAGAGTGAGGAGGGGACTGGGACGGCAAGGGCCTATGGAGCAATCGACGGTCGGACGTCTCTCAAAAGAAAGAACAAGATTGCGGTCTGGGGAATACCATATTCCTTCGTAATACCCGGGTTTGAGGGTCTCATTGGCGTGGTTTGTCCTGGTCAAAGGGAGAAAGGGCTCAGGAAAGATTTTGACGACCCAGGGGGAGCTTCGCAAAGATGGGCATCCTGGAGAATGGATGGGGTCGGTCGAGTTGGACGGGAGGGGATCTGGGGTGGTGGCCGCTCCCTCAGGAGTTTGAAAGGGGGGGTCTGTAAAAAGGGCTGGTACACAACGGAGATGGAGTACAGAAAGGGGGTTGATTCTCACAGCTACGAAAATGGAATCGAGGCCGCTATAAGACGTGCAAGTCTACCGTTGAAGGGGCATCGGTCTCGTGGCTTTCATAAAGAAAGCGCCTCTGGACGGTAGGAGAAAAGGGAATAGGCAGTGATTCAACGTGGAGAGGGTCCCAAAAGGGGGTCTATACTTCAGGTGGTGAAAAGGAGAATTACTAGAAGCAATTGTTAGAGGAGGGAGCTCGGGGAGAGGATCGTCAAAAGCAACCATTTAAGATTCAGAGGGCGAGAGGAGAGGAGGCTCTGTGGATAAACTCCAATGGAGGAAATTGCAGCCGGCAGGAGATTTACTTTAAATAACTAGAGAAATGGAAGGACGTCACCTCGTAAGGAATGAGGGTCGAGCCCATCGGGCCTCTAAGAGAGTCTGCTTAAGGGAAGGAAGAGAAGTGTCTAAGAGAGTCTACGCAGAAAACGCATCTTTATTTATAAGAAAAACGTTCCTTTTCAGGAGAGATAGTGCAGGTTTCTCTGAAAAACATCTGCAGAGGAAAGAAGCTATTTCACACGAGGAGGGGTCAAGGTCGTGCTGGCGGAAGGGGGCCAATATCCACTACGGAAAAGAATCAGCTTAATGGAAAGGCTTCGCGAGGTAGGAAAAAACTTCGATGATAAGGAGCGGATGCTGGTGCGCGCAGAAAAGAGCGAAAATAACTGGAGGAAAGCCGCCGGCGAACCACTAGAAGAGAACAGTTTAAGGGATCTGGGTTAAGACTCAGAAGGTGACCTATACCTTACAAAACAGGAAAGTTTAATTAGGGTGAGAGGTGGAAGGGATTGAACGTCGTAAGGGGTTTGTTTTGAGGAGGGACTCATCAGACGTGGCTGCAAGGGAAAACCAGAAAGGGGGGAAGGATTGATAAGAAGAAGCTGCATAATTCATGAAGTAGCGTGTGCTCCAGGGAGAGTGAGGGCGTCAAAAGTCGAAGAGAGAGAGAAAAAAAAAAGGGCGCGAAAACGGTAGACCGAGTGAGGGTTAACTTCTATAGGAGTAGTCAAGAGAGTCATCTTCGTTCGGGGAAGAAATGTCATCGGAGTTATAAACGCATAGAAATAAGGCCAGGGGGCTTTCAAAATGCAAGGGGAAAACTCTTCCGTGGAGCTACCACGTCGGGGGCAAATCATGAAAACAATAGGCCAGAAAGAAAAAAACCCCAAAACGTGGAAAAACGCTTAGATATACAGGAATTGTTCCCTCACGTAAAGCAGTTTAAGAAAAAGAGACAATCCCTGAGAGGAAATACCGAAGGGGGAAAAAAATTCACTTAGCCGCAGTTCAGAGACTTTGTGTACGAGGAAAGCAGAGGAGGAATCCATTAAATAGATCTAAGTAGCGGAGTCACACTATCAAATGACAGTTTTAAAGATACAATAAGGTGAGAGGATCATGCGCCGGAGGAGTACGGGGGGGGGTTTTGCAGAGCTTACGATTTTTGGAGGCTTGAAAAACTACGGGAAATCGGGCAGTCATTAAGAAGAAAAATCGGGGGGCCGAACTGAGGGGGATGCGCGACTAAGATCTCTAGTCCTAGAGAGGAGGGAGTGCTGAGTTTCAAGTCCTTTTAAAGATAGACTAAATACTAATCTCCTAAATCTAGGAGATAAAGGACACAGAGCAGACAAGAGAAACTAACGAAACTCATTTTTCCCTTAAGAGATGAGAGGGTATTAGTAAAGCGAAGATCGAGTCTGTATCTTAGAGATCAACGGTGATAGAAGGGGTGTTTTTTAGCAGGACGCAAAAACCGCCGGTTCTCTGCAAAAAACAAGAGCTGGGAAGCCTGAATGTATCTGGAAAAGACAGGCAAGAGGGCTAGCAAAAAGGGAGGAGAAACACGGCGCGAGAGGCTGAAAAGCCTAGGGGGACTGGGTCTTCGAGCAGCGGGAACCGTGTACCATTTAAAAAAAGGTTACAGCAGGGTGGAGCGACACGGGTTCAAAAGGAGACTGAAGCGACCCGAAGCAGTCACTAATAGCTTCATCGAAATCATCAAAAGGGGGGGGGAAAGAGATACAGAGAGTAGTGGGGAAAGGAAGAAAGGCAAGGGGGGGCATGTCGTTTGACGGAAAAACGTTATAGCAGAATTGGCTGTAAAAGGAGACGGGCAGGGACTACTGGAAGAAAGGGGCTAGTAGAAGCTCTACTACCCACAAAGAAAAATGGTTAAAAGCTCTCGAGAATTAAGGGAAGACATCAGGGAGCTCTACGACAAAGAAAATTGTAATACTGGGGAAATCCGTAGATTAAAACTGCTCACCTAGGGGCGCTATTGAGAAAATCTTATAAGAAATCTCGAACTCACCAATAAAAGGGTGAAAGGGTTCTACGAGTCACGACATCGGGATGTAAGGGGGAAGGGGTTCTTTCTTTGAAGAAGGAAATAACTTCTGTCTTTACAAACCTTTCTAACAAAACCTGGCTCTGTTGAGTCAGCAGATGATCTGGTTCATTATCCGAGGAGGGTATCGGCTTGTCGGACTACCAAGGAAATGTCAAGACGAAGGGGGTCAACTACAGAGAGAGAGAAAAGGCGGATCGTCGCGAGGTGGAAAAAAACGAGGTTTTCGCATGAAGACCGAGCTTCGGAGGTAAATCAATACGATCACATGGCGAGCTTACAACCTGGAGAGGACAGAATAGAAAAGCCTGTCGTCCGGGAAAGAGATACAGTAAGAGAGCACAACGAGGGGTAACTGCTCGGCTGGAGGGAGAAAGTGACCTGGCTAGAGGGGACAGAAAAGAAAGATTCGGTGGGGCTGAGAGGGGGGCCACAAAGAAATGGAGTTTCTTGAATGGGGGACAGGGCTGGTATCATCATTGGTGAGAGGATAGAAGGATGAGAAGATAAGGGTCCTGCTGGGTTGGTCAAAGGCGGGATCAAGGAGAAGCTGTCAAAGTTCATTTAGTCTAAGATTCACCATAGGGATTTGGGATCAGGCTTGGGTGGGGACATACTTGAAAGAGGGAAAAGGCGATTCGTGGGTCCTCACCGAAAAAAATGGGGGATGCCCCCTGGACGGGGCAAAGAAAAAGAATCTTAGGGCTATGGGTTCGTACGGGGGTCTTGGTCTGGAGTAACATCAATCACGCGACAAAACAGCGTACACCTACAAAAGTCCGCTGTTTGAAAGAAGGAAAAGTGCACCATTTGCCACAAAACGCGGGCGAAGTTGGAGACATTAAAGCGCGCTGGCGGGAAGAAAAGAAAGAAAAAAAAATAACAGGGGACATTAAGGACTGCAACAGGGGTCAATACATATAGGGACGGAGCGGGGTTCAGTGAAGAAAAAGGCAGGGACAGGGCATGCACAGGGAAACCACCAAGCACTATTTGAAAGACAGTCCGACACAAAAGCGAAAAAGACAAGGATCGCGAAGGACGGGCACGTACGTAGAAAAAACTAGCAAAAAAAAACAATTCGCTTTCAGGGAGATACAAGGCTTACGAGGAACAAAAAAAGTCCTCCGAAAAGCATTCAGGAGATCACGACTCTAAGAAAGAAAGGGGACCGAAATGGTCCGAAGTAGATGGGGCGGTCACTCTCCGTTAGGGACGGAAATGAGGAGCAAGCCAAAAAGATGAGCCAGGAAGAATAATCGAAAC
>Ga0179593_1544980_pt1 | contig 10868 bp, 14 predicted proteins | sample CZODoug2_1_08_16_FD_185931 | JGI IMG/M metagenome (GOLD analysis project Ga0179593, IMG submission 185931) | Vadose zone soil fungal communities from Angelo Coast Range Reserve, California, USA - CZODoug2_1_08_16fungal (PacBio error correction) | ecosystem: Environmental > Terrestrial > Soil >...
CAATCCCCCTGAACCTCCGTTTAAGACTTGCCGCCTTTGTCGGTCTCAGTCCGTCCGGACTGCCGGGCGTCGGGGGGGAGAGAGGGGAGGGGAAAAAGGAGGAAGAGGAAAAGGGCGGAGCTGGACGTCGAAGCGAACGAGCTTTTTCCTCTGCGATTCCGTGATGTATAGATATTTCTCTTCGGTAAAACGCGATGCCATTTTGGGGCCTGTAAGTCCTTTGACAGAAAAAAGAGAAAGGGAAAAGGGGAAAAAAAGGGGGAAAAGGAAACGAATTGGGGCGCGGTTCCAGTCCCGCGTGTGGCAATTCATTCCATACAACGCGCCACCTACTTTTAATGATATCGTCTGGTTATTAAAGCGTTTGGAAGGGAAAAAAGAAAAAAAAAAAAAAAAAAAAAAGAAGGGGAAGCGGGAGAAGAAAGAACATCCGGCCCCCTAAAAGGTCGACGTACGTATCCGGCCTTCTTTGTTCCACCGCTGTTTCCTTCTGCGCCAGTCACTCACCGCCTTCCGGTATTCGACTCAGGGAAGGAAAAAAGGGGAAAGAAAAGAAAAAAGGGAAGGATGGAAAAAGGTCATAGATCACGTTTTCTTGGGGATGTCGCTGAAGATCAATTCTGGTCGACCAACTACCCTTTGGCCCTCCATTAAGGGATCTGTCACCAGGTAACAAGGGGAAAAAAGAAAGAGAAAAGGAAAAAAAAAGGGGGGGGGAAAAGAGTTCCACCCAGCTTTGTAGGCACAGATGTCTGCGTTCCTACGGTACCTCTCTTCAGTAAACCCAACTCTGAAACCGAAATAGGGAGGCTTTTAGCAGAGGAAAAAAGGAAAAAGGGAAAAAGAAGGGGGGGGGAGAAGAAGGATAGTAATAAAGTCAAACCGAACATTTCCGATTTTGACTCTCATTGGTCACCACATGATACTCCATCTGTCCTTTTGAACGCGTTGGACACGATGAAGGGGGGGGGGGGGGGGAGGAGTGCCGGCGGGGGTCGAGAATCGAGAACGTTTCCCTGGACCGTAAAACGCTCCGCTGGCACATTCCCCCACGCTAAACTAAAACTCCCCGCAAGGGAAAAAAAAAAAAGGAAAAAAAGAAGGGAGGGAAAAGGAAGGAGAGGCACGTGGTCGATCAATTCGGCCGACCTCATCGCGCTCGGGACGGCTCGACGAGTAACCAACTCTTTGGCCGCCGCGCGAGGTTACACGTGCTGAAAAAGGAAGGGGGAAAAAAAAAGAAAAGGGGGGGGAAAAAGAGAGAAAGAAAAAAAGGCAGTGTCGTCGATGCGTCACAGCGGTCCCGCCCCAGTCCTGACCTTGTCCACCTACAGACCCAAAAACTCCGCCGCCACGATCCTCTGAAAAAAAAAAAAAAGGGGGGGAAAGGAAAGAGAAAAAGAAAGAGCGAGGAGCGTCATCGTGATTAGCGTCATTGTCACCATTAGTCCTTCTCTTCCCGGCCCCCCCCCCCCCCTGCCGACAGGGGAAAGGAAAAAAAGAAAAAGAAAGAGGGGAAGAAAGGGGAGGGGGGGAAAGGAGAGGAGCCGAGGACAGGTGCGGTTACGCCAACAATTGGGTGTGTTGAAGAGGTTTAAACACCTTCCTCACGCTTGACATTTTTTTTCTATGACTGGTAACATGTCCATCTCAGAAGAAAAAAGAAAAAAAAAAAAAAAAAAAGGGGAAGGAAGAAAAGACACCGCGTTTCACACTGACCGCGACGCCCATATCTTATCGGCTCCTTCCCGGCTGAAGAGGAAAAGAAAAAAAGGGGAAAAGGAGGAGAGAGAGGGGGGAAAAAGCGGGCTATACGTCTACGTGTGCTCGACGGTCCGCGGTCGAGATCCTCGAGTCATTCGCGCGCTCTGCCCATACGTGACGTGCACGAGCCCAAGGAAGGAAAGGGAAAAAAAAGAAAAGGGAAAAAAAAAAAAGGAGGAGGGGGGAAGGGGGGCAGGGAGAAGGACGGCCAGTTCCTTTGTACTGCTTGCCGCCTGCGCTCATGCAGGGCGTTAGGAAAAAGAAAAAAAAGGGGGAAAAAAAAAGGGAAGAAAAAAAGGAGGGGGAAAGGAGGCTCGGCGGGGCGTGCGAAGGCATCAAGAAAATATCATCGGCTCGCGTCTTTTTCGCACCTACACGCCCTGCTCGGAGAAAAGGGAAAAAAAAAAAAAAAAAAGGGAAAAAAGAGAAAGGGGAAAAAGAAAGAGAAGAGACAGTGGCCCGCGAGTTCAACGTGCCCGCCTCAGCCACGCCTGTCGTTAGTCGGGCGCGAAGGCCAGGAAAAGAAAAGGGAAAAAAAAAAAAAAAGGGAGAGGGGAAGGAGCAGGCCTCGACACGACACTAACTCCTATAGAGAAAAAAAAAAAAAAGGAAGAGAGGAGAGGGGGTGCTGGCCCGCCTGCTCTCTCTCCCTCTTTTTACTCCCTCCTCCTCCGAGGGGGGGGACAACAAGAAAAAGGAGAGAGAGAAAAGGGGGGGGGGAGGACAGGCAGGGCAACGAGCTCCGGTGATCGAGAACTATCCTCGGTGCCGATGGGCAATCTCTTGGCTGTATCTCATGCGCAACTCTCGGAGAAAAAAAGAGGGGAAAGAAAAAAAAAAGGCAAGCCCTGCCAGGCGTCCCCGCCTGTTGTGATCAGCCGTTCATTCAACATCGTCACGCTCGAGATGGGAGAAGAAAAGAAAAAGGGAAAAAAGGAGGGGGAAAAAAAAGGGGGGGAGGGAACGGCGGCTGGATGTGCGCGCCTCGCGATTCGATGGCGCCGGGCGTGTACTATGCCGTCACTGAACTGGAGGGGAAAAAAAAAAGAAAAGAAAGGGGGAGGAGAGGGGAAAAGCGCAGGGCAGGCGAATCGTCGCGCCTCTCGCGCACGCGCCGCGCCGTCCAATGTCTCGTGTCGCGCCCGAACGAAAAAAAGAAGAAAAGAAAAAAGAGGAAAAAGAATAAAAGACGGCGCCGAAGTGGCCGGAGCTCGACGGCAACGCCGTCGGGGTCTGACGTGGATTCGCGTGCGCGACGACGCCGGAGCGGAGAAAAAAAAGAAAAAGGGGAAAAAAGGGAGAGGGGAAGAGAAGAAAAAAAAAAAAGGGAGGGAAAGGAAAAAGAGAGTCCCCGATGAGAGAAAGATAGCGCGTGTCGTCATGGGTCCTCCGCTCCGGCTTCGTCGGCTGCACGCAGAAAAGAAGGAAAAAGAAAGGGGGGGAAGGGGAAAAAGTACGGGAGCCGTAGTGGATGCGCACGTTTCGATTGTGCTCGACCCGTCGACCATGTATCGCTACATACTCTGCGGAGGTGCGTCCGCGCACGAGGGACAGGACGTCGAGAGGGGAGAAAAAAAAAAAAGGAGGAAGAAGGGGAAGGAGGGGGGGGCCGCCGCCGACCACGACCACCTCTCTCCTGTTGTATCCGGTCTTGTCTTCCAAGTTCAGTGGCGGCAGAAGAAAAAAAAAAAAAAAAAAAAAAAAAGGGAAAGGGAAAAGAAAAGGAGGGGGAACTCGACCACCCCGCTCTCCACTATCCGCAGCGCTTGCGGATCGAAGAAGGAAAAAGAGGGGGGAAGGGAGGAGGGCCACAGGCGGACGCCTGTCCGGAATGGTGATACGGGTCACCAATTTCTCTGGGCTTTATCATTCGCGTTGCGCATGAGCTCAGCCCGGGAAAAGGAAAGGAAAAAAAAGGGGAAGGAAGGGAGATCGTGCCCGCCTGGCCGCCACTTGCGATGCGCTCGACTGGGAGGACGTCGAGGCCCTCGGATTCGGGAGGAAAGGGAAAAAAAAAAAAGAAAAAGAAAAAAAGACGACGAGATCGTGGCACCTCGGCGGGATTATCGCGTGTCGAAAAAAAAAAAAAAAGGAGGGGGAAAGAGAGAAGGGGACGGAGAGAAAGATCACGACGTCGTGGTCTTAGTCGGTCACGTTTGAAACTCGCGTTCAAGAAAAAGGGGGGGGAAGGGGGGAAAAGAGGGAAGGAGGGAAATGAACGGGATGCAGTTCCGGCTCGCTAGTCGCATAGGCGGTTGTCTTGTCTGTCGAAAATCGCGAGCCGATGAGAAAGGGAAAGGAAAAAGGAAAAAGCAGGGAAGACCAACAGCGTCCGCCTCGTGAGGAACGCTTATGCCCTGAATGTCCGCGTAACCTCTTGATTCTCGGAAAAAAAAAAAAAAGAAGGAAAAGGGAAGGAAAAGGGAGAGAGCCACTCAAGAGCACGACCGTCCGTGGAGCATGTCGACGTCGCCGTGAACTCCTTGGGCTCGTGCCCGTCGCGGTAATGGGCGACTCCGAGGAGAGAGAAAAAAAGGGGGGAGAAAAAAAAAGAAGGGAGAAAGAACGCGGGCCCCCGGGCCGCGAGAGGACGGTCCCGGCCTTGACGTCGCGTACGCGGCCGCCGGTACTTATCGATCGATCCCCTTGGGGGGAGGAAAAAAAAGGGGAAGGGGAAAAAAAAAAAAAAAAGGGAGGAAGGAATGGGGGAGGAGAAGGGGGAGAGGCCGACCCCGGGGCTGGGAACGATGGCTGTCCAGTCATAGCAAACATGTCAATCTTGCTGAGGTGTGTCACCTCTTCACACCCCCAATTGTGGCGTAAAAAAAAGAAAAGGGGAAAAAAGGGAAAAAAAAAAGGGGAGAAAAAAGAGGAGAGAAAAGGGGAACGAATGGCGGAGCGAGCGACGGACTCATGTGTGACCATGAACGCTAATCACGATTACGCGCTCGATCTTTCTTTTAGAAGTTCAACAGCTTCTTACGATATGATGGGCTCATAGAGGGGAAAAGGGGGGGGGGGGAGGGAGGTGGACAAGTCCAGGACTGGGGCGTTACGCTCTGTTACGCACCGGACGACATCTTCATTTTTTCGTCGATCGATGGCGTCAAGGAGAAGAAAGGAAAAAAAAAGGGAAAGAGGGAGAGGAGAAAGGCGGGGGTTTACTCGTCCTAGACGTCCCGCTGCGCGATGAGGGTCGGCCTAATTGATCGAACACTTGGCCGAGACGTCCCTTGCAGCGTATGCTGAAGCATATTTGGCGGTAGTGCGCAAAAGGGGGAGGGGGGGATGGGGGGGAAAAGAGGGAGGGGGAGACTGTCCGGGAAACGTTCTCGATTCTCCTTCTACCCCTACTGCACACGCCCCACCTCTGCCCTCGTGTTCCAACTCGTTCAACCGGACGATTGGCTTATAAGAGGGAAGAGGAAAAAAAAATGGGGTTGAAGGAACTGACATGCCCGTCCGTAGCCAATCGCTGATGTCCTTTCTGCTACACGGAGAGTTCAGATGAAATGCTAACCGAAAAGGAAAAGAAAAAAGAAGGGGGGGGGGAAAAAGAAAGGAGGGGGAAAGGGGGGGGGGGGAGGGAGAGACAAATTGTGCCGAAAAAGCGGTGGAAATATTGGATCCACTTTTGAAGAGATTCTCTCTCCTATTCCGTGTTGAAAACAGTGTTTCCCTTGTTGACGAGAAAAAAAAAAGGGGGGGGAGGGGGGGGGGGAGGAAAAAAGGGAAATGGGATCGGCCCATCAAATCCCCACGACGTGATCTATGAACTTGGTCAGACGGCAAGTGTGTTCTTCGTCTCGACAAGATCCATACCTGGTGACTGTTGTTCCTACTTCGTCGAATACCTTAGGAAGGGGAAGGGGGAAAGGAAGGGGGGGGAAAGGAAGGGGAAGGATACGTACGTAGAAGTTAACCGGGGGCCGAGTTATCCGCGTGAGACAGACGTCAGCCGTACCGTGATGGCCATTAAGAAAGAAAAAAAAAAAAGAAGGGAAAAGAGAAGGGACTGGGACTGAAAGGGGCCCCCCGCGGGACTGAACCGCGACCCCTTCGTTTCCTTTCGGTGGCGTCCTACCGCATCAATACTGCAACTGGATCTGCGGGGGGAAAAAAGAAAAAAAAAGAGAGAAGAAAAAAAAGAGAGACGACAAGCGCGTGCGCTTCCGACGTCCAGCGCGACGGGACGCCTGGCCTAACTTCCACATCTTCGTCAACATTTGTTCAGATCGCGCCCGGCAGTGGCGGACGGCCTTAAGACGCGACAATACGGCAAAAGGGAAAAGGAAGGGAAAAAAAAAAAAAAAGGGGAAGGGGAAAGGAAAGGAAAAGGAAGGGAGAGAAAGCACCCGGACCGGCGGGGACGTTGCCCGTCTTTGTCGGTCTTCATGCCGTCCGACTGCCGTGTGCTCTTATTCTGCCCAATGTTTACGACGCATGTGCCGTCGCCACAGAGAAAGAAAAAAAAAAAAAGAAAAAAAGGGGGGGAAAAGAGGGGAGAGGGAAGAAAAAAAAGAGGACCAGTGGCATGTTAGTCCTGGACAGCAGATCCAGCTTGCCCGGTTTTTTTTTTTTTCTTGATGCGTTATACGCACCAGGAAAAAAGGGAGGAAAGGGGGGGGGGGAAGGAGAGGAAAAAGAGCCATCCATGTAAGGAATCGTCCGGGTTATTGAAAGCGTTTGCCTTCGAATTCACTGTCCATCACTTTACGGCTGCCGTCTTCTCCACGCGGATCACTCGGGCCCCCGGTAAATTCGACGTAAGAAAAAGGAAAGGGGGGAAAAAAAAGGGGAAAAAAAAAAAAAGGAAGGAAGAGAAAAGGAGGGAACCACAGCACCCGGTATGGGATCTTGTCGACGAACTACTAACACCTTGCCGTCTGGACCCCAAGTTCATCGATCACGTTTCTTGGAGGGGGAAAAGAGGAAAAAAGAAAAGAAAAAGGAAAAGGGGGAAAACAGGAAGGATCGGTCACCAGGACCTGTTTTTCAACACGGCATCCGGCGAGAGAATCTCTTCCAACGCTGGATCCAACGAACTCATTTCCACCAGCTGTCGGCACAGATTTCTGAGGAGAAAAAAAAAAAAGAGAAAAAAGAGAAAGAACAGAAATGGGAGCGGTTAGCATCTTTCATCTGACTCTCCTTGTATCAGAAAGTACATCAGCTGATTGTTCTACGCCGGCATCGTCATTAATTCAAACCGACATTGAAGGGAGAAAAAAAAAAAAAAAGAGGAAGGGGAGAGGGGGGAACACGAGGACGGGGGGGCGTCGTTCCGTCGGGGTAATCCTAGAATCGAGAACGTTTCCCTGGACCCGTAAACCAACGCTCCGCTTTGCCACATTCCAACGCGAACCTAAAAGAAAAAAAAAAAAAAAAAAAAAAGGAAGGAAGAAGAGAAAGGGAGAGAAGGGGAGGAGCAATGCGGGCCACCTCATCGCGCAGCGGGACGTCCTCGGACGAGTAACCACCGATATTGTCCTTCCGCGCGAGGGTACACTTCTTCGAAGGAAAGAAAAAAAAGAAAAAAAGGAGGGGGGGGAAAGAAAAAAAAGAGAGGGAGGCCGATCGTCCACAGCGGTCAGCCCCAGTCCTGGACCTTGCCACCGACATACCCCAAACCTCGAGCCAACGATCCCCTCTGAGCAAAAGAAAAAAAAAGGGGGGGGGGAAAAAAAGAGGGAGGGGGGGGGAGGAGAAGAGGGGGAGCGTGCATGGGCACACCAATGAGTCCGTCGCTCGCTCCGCAGGTAGTGCCCACTTTAGCGCGAGTTGTACACCCGCGGGTCGATTGCTCTTGTAATCGTCGGAAAGTCGCGGCCGCCGGAGGAAAAAAAGGGGAAGGGGGGGGGAAAGAAGAAAGAGGGACATGGTGGACAGAAGGACTGGTAACGCCATGTCCCAGCCTCGGGGGCCTTACGAGCCCCGGAGCGACCACCATGCCCGTCCGAAAGAAAAAAAAAGGGGGAAAGGGGAAGAAGGGGAGAAAAAGATCGATCGCTCCGTCCCGGCGGCCCGCGTCCGCGACGTCAGGCCGTGCGACGTCTCTTCGCGGAAGGGAAAAAGAAAAGAAAAAAAAAAAAAAAAAGAGGGGGGAGAAAGAAGAGAAAAGGAGGGGGAGAGGCGGAAGACAAGAAGTGACGGTGCACGAGCCCAAGGAGTTCACCCGGCGACTTCGACATCTCACCTGACGCTTCTTGCTCGTGACGGGGCGCTCGCCCAGGAGAAAAAAAGAAAAAGGAGAGGAAGGAAAGGAGGGAGAAGAAAAGAAGCCAGAGACGAGGGCCGACATCATCCTCAAGGCGTTCCTCACGCGTCTGACGCTGCTATCTCGCTATTTCTTCGAAGGCATCAAGATCTCTGGCGAGGAAAAAGGGGGGAAAAAAAAAAAAAAAAAGAAAAAAAAGACGGAAGACGGAACGGCATCCCGTTCAAGTTCCTCGACCTTTCTATTGCCTACTAACTCGCCGAGACAAGGGAGAAAAAAAGGAAAAAAAAAGGAAGAAAGAAAAGGGGAGGGGGGTCGGAGCGAAGGCAGTATCGCGCGAACCCCACGCGCAACCGAGTTCGCTGCACTTCGCTCGTCCCTCGACCACGCCTAAAAGAAAAAGAGGGCACGATCTCTGTCGTCGTGGGGTGCGGTCCCGCCGGACTCGCGAAAAAGAAGAAGAAAAGGGGGGAAGAGGGAGGACGAAACGGTACCGAAGAGACTAGCAAGTGTCGGCCAGGCGGGCACGAGCTCTCCCCGGGATCGAGAACTACCTGGTTTCCGAGGCAAAAAAAAAAAGAGGGAAAAAAGGAAAGGAGAAAAAAAAACGGTGCCGTATCACGCATTCCCGGCCAGGCTTCCGCCTGGGGATCGAATCCGGCATAAAAAAAGGGGGGGAAGAAGGAAAAAGAGAGGAGAGAAGGGGGGGGAAGAAGGGGGAAGAGACAGGCGGCTGGATGTGCCGCTCCTCGCTGAATTCGAGGGCGCGGGCGTGTTACTATCGCCAACGAACTGTGAGAAAAAGAAAAAAAAAAAAAAAAAAAGAAGAAAGGGAAGAGGAGACAGGGCACGCGCTCTCGCGTCAACTCGCGCTCCTTCCATGTCTCGAAAAAAAATCCGCAGAGATGGCGAAAAGTAAATAAAAGAAGGGAAATCCACGAGGAGCGCCGAAGTGTCCGCGCTCGTAAGTCAACGTCCGTTCTTACTTTTCCTTCTCTTTCTCTACCTCCTTCCTTCTCTATCACCCCCAACCTACCAAGAAAGGGAACAGGGGAAAAAAGAAAGGAGAGGGAGAGAGAGAAACAAACAAAAGGAGGATGAGAAATATATAATCCCTCTTAAGATACATCTATCGCGTTTCTTCATGGTTTCTCTTCCTGCGTACCCCCCCCCCCTCTCTCACAAAAAAGAAGGGGCGAGAAAAGTAGGAGAAGGGAGGGGGGGGGCAGCAACGTTGTCGATGTTCTCCTACCCTGTCGACCATGTATCTCTAATACTCTTGCCTATTTCTCGGAAGAAAGGGGAAAGAGGAAGGACAACAGGGGGACCGCCGCCGACCACGACCCCCTCCTCGCCGTTGCAGAGTCGGTCCTCCAGTTCATTGGCGGCTAGTACAAAAAAGGAAAAAGAAGAGACAAAACGAGAGCCAAGAGCACGCAGCGCGTGCGGATCCGAGATCCATCCTCGATTCGTGACGATGGTGACTATCCGGCTCGTATCCCCAGGAAAGGGGGGAGGAAGAAAAGGAGGGAGAAGGACTCAGCCCGGAGATCCCATCGGACACCCGTAGGTAGTTTCTCTATCCCGGGATCTCGGAGAAAAAGGGGGAGAGAAGGGGGGAAATAGGAAGAGGGAGGGGTACACAAGCGTTCGCGAGTCACGGCGGGCCAGCACCCACTACTACTAATCGGCACCTCTTCGGGAGAGAGGGGAGGGAGGGGAAGCCAGGCGAAGGGGAGACGAACTCGGTGAGCGTGGGTTCGCTCGATACTTGGCCTTCGCGCCTATCACGACGCGGAAGAAAAGAAAGGGGAGAGGGTAGGGGAGAAGAGAGGGAGAGGAAACGGGAAAACGGGATGGCCGTTTCCGTCTCTGCGAAGTCGCAGATGCTGTGCGTGTCGGCGAAAATCCTCTATCCGATTAAAAAAAAAAAAAAAAAAAAAGGAAAAAAAAGGGGGAGAAAAAAAGGGAGAAGAGTCTCGGATTCTCGTCCACCGCCTCCTTAGGCGCGGCGGCACGCAAGCTCCAGTACCTGCCGTCCCGGGCTACTCGCCCTTCACGAGCACGAGAAGGAAAAAAAAGAAGGAAGGGGGAGGGGGGGGGAGAAAAAGGGGGGAGAGGAAAAAGGATCGATGATCTCTACCGCTCCTTCGAGCACTCACTTAGAATGATAATCCGCTTTCCCCTTCCGCGAAGAGGACGTCTCGGAGAAAAAAAAAGAGGGGCGAGGAAGAGGGGGGAAACGCGGTGTCCTCGTTCGGCGGCATGGTGGTCGCTCCTTTGCTCGTCCGGCCCCCGAGGTCTTTTACATGCTTTTACCAGTCATAGCAAAGAAAAGGGGGGGGAGGAAAAGGGAAAAGGGAAAGGAGGAAGGGAAGGAGGAGGAACCGCGCACTCCGACCCGCGAGTCGTACAACTCGCGCTAAAGTGGGCACTACACTGGCGTATCGAGCGCGACTCATTGTGACCATGAACGCTAATCACGATGGAAGGAAAAAAAAAAAAAAAAGAAGAGAGAGGGGAAAAAGAAGGGGGGGGGGGGGGGGAGGAGGGGGGGAAAAAGGTAAGACTGGGGGCTGGACCGCTGTGCACGCATCCTACTAACGAGGGGGAAAAAGAAAAAAAAGGGGAAAAGAGGGGAGAAAGGAAAATATAGGGGGTTCAAAGAGTCACGAGCCTTCCGCTGCTCGATGATGTCGCCGAATTGATCGAAAACGTGCGATACATTTCCTTTTCAGCGGAGCGAAGCATATTTTTGGCGGAGAAAAAAAAGAAAGGGGGGAAGGGGGGAAAGGGAAAAAGTGCACGCGATTCTCGGATACCCCGACGGAACGACGCCCACCCGGACCTCGTGTTCCATCTCTTCACCCTTCCGATTGGCCGTATC
>Ga0179593_1725564_pt1 | contig 10868 bp, 13 predicted proteins | sample CZODoug2_1_08_16_FD_185931 | JGI IMG/M metagenome (GOLD analysis project Ga0179593, IMG submission 185931) | Vadose zone soil fungal communities from Angelo Coast Range Reserve, California, USA - CZODoug2_1_08_16fungal (PacBio error correction) | ecosystem: Environmental > Terrestrial > Soil >...
GGGGAGGGGATAATCGACTGCCTTGCCCAATGTTAAAGCGCAGCTGCCCGCGCGAGAGACCACTCCTTACGAACGTTGATTTCCCATCCATCTAACAAAAGGTGGCGACGCGGCCGCGAAGCGGACGTACCACACACCTTTCTCACAGGGATCTTCTCAAAATACCGGCCCCTTCGAGTCCGGGCACCGTTACGCGGTGCCGCGACCGAAAAAAAACCGAAATTACGTACAGATTAAGGGCCTGGACGAAGATAGTCCCGTAGAAAGAAGGATCAAGGGATCAGTGAAAGGGTAAAAGGGCCTAACGCCGCGGTCTACGGCCTATGGGGAGTGATCAATGCGAAGCCGACGAATACGGGAAGAAAAAGAGGCAATATAGGTCGACGGAGGGATCCGAGGTTTCGTTGGGCGTTGTGTCGATCCAGGACACAACGAGGGGCGACGGGGGTCCGAAATCAGGTACCTTCCAGCCGGCCAAGAGGGACTGGTTGTAGCAGAAGCAGAGGGGAGGAGCAAGAGGACGTCAGCGGGTGGGGGGAGGGAGCGTCAACTGAAATGCGGTCAAAGAAAGAGGGCAGATGCGGACAGAGGAAAGTATCACAGAATGGCTTGATCCGTTGCGAGAAGTCAGAGATAAAGGGAAAGAGAGTGGGGGTGAGGCGGCCGTACAGAACGCATACGTATGGAGTCAGAACAGGTTGGAGAAACCGACGCCACGCAGGACAGGCGAAAAGGTGCCGAGGGTGTATCGGCACTGCAGGTCCAAGCGTTCGTATCAAAAACTGGCGAAAGGGGCGCTGTGGCGGCGCGGAGGCGACTCCGTCCTCGTCGTCGTCAGCGCTGCCGCAGCTGTGTTCAAGTGACAGTAAACAATCTCACTCCGTGGCAACCAGTCTTGCTTCCCGAAATGCGGCAGGTGAAACGTGAAATCGGAATAAGAGAAAACATAATGTAGCGAAGAAAAACGAGAAAAGAATGAAAGTGAGGAGGAAAAGAGTTTTCCTTCTCCAGAAGCATTCCAACTAGGGATAATTTCTCTGGTACTGAAGTATGAAGAGACAGATATAGTGCGCGGGATACGTAAACGTCACTGCACGCTGGTGGATTAACGACATCGCCGCGTGAAAGAATGAACTCAGAGTGCACTGGGCCTGCCCGCCGCATCATGGCTGGACTCATTGTAAGCCATCCACTAAATGCTGTGGCACTTCCGCAATGCGCTGATGAGGCGCGTGCGAACTACGGTGAGCCCATAATGGGAAGGGCGTTTTCATGGTCTCCCTGATTTTTATAGCGAGGTTACTGTAAAAGTAGACGATCATTCGTGGGCTGTGGGCGATGCGACGGGACGAACGGGACGCTCGGCGCCCCCCAGGTCGGCTCGAGTGAGGCCAAGAAAAACGCGGTGGCGCGCCCGTGGTCTGTGTCGACGTCCGACTAAGGGGTGGAAGGCCCGCCGCCTCGACCCGACGGGACGCGATCGAACTCGGTCCGCCGCAGGTGTCACCGCCTGCGGGCGGCCGATGACGCGCCGGTGATCGTACCACGACGAAACCTCGACGTCGACTCTGAACAGTCGCGAGTCATCCATCGGGTAGACGCGGGCGGAGGCCCCACTGATGCTCTTCTACGTACATCTGTCCCTTCAATGCTCGCCCCGGTGGGTTCAGCTGCCGCTACCGGGCCCGGATCGAGGGCCGGGAGAAGCTCCCGGCGAAGGGGTGGGAGTACGTGCTCGCGCCGTCCGCAACCGTTTCCCCCCGTGATGGACATCCCGTTCGCGGCGTGGGGCGTCTCGCCGCCCCGGCCCGCTCGGCTCCTACATGTGCAAGGGCCCGTCGCTGTTTCCGATCCCGGTGGCCCGGGCTGGTTCTTCCGGCGCCCTCGGGTGGCTTTTCCGAGGTCGCACGGGACGGGAACCGACCGGAAGCGCTGCGGTTTGACTCCGATCGCGATTGGGGTTGCAAGGCGGGGCGACGTGCTTCTTCTGTCTATCCCGAGGCACGCGCCAGAACGGGGGGAAAGATCCGCGCCGCCTGCAAGCCCGGGCGCCTCCGTATCTGGCGCATTGCGGGCGGCCGATGCCGGTCCGTCCTCGCTGTCGGCCCTCGTCGCACCGAAGGGATCCTTGGCGGGTCCAGCGGGTGTGAATTTCCCCCGCCTTCGGTCGGGTGCCAATGGTGTCCGGGATCCGATCCTGACCCGCCGCGCGAACAGCGGAGTGGTGGCCGCCGCGATCAGGTCCCCGACGTGTTGACGAGCCGGTTGCACGACGCCCCTCAAGACGTGTTTCGAACCGGCGAACGGAGCTTCGTTAGTCGTCGAACATCGGCCCCAGCACGTTTCGACGGGCTCTTCCGAGTTGTGGCCTTCTTCCCGCGAACGGCCCCCCCCGCGGGTCCCGTACCGCGGTGACGTCTCACCCCGAGCACGAGTGGCTCAGAAACGCTCGATCGCAGGGATCAGCTCCCGCAAACTCCCCGGGCGGGGGGAAAGTACTCTGTCCTCGTCGGTCCATGCCGCACCACCCTCGACATCCGTCGCCGGGGGCGAGCCGGTCGATACCCGAATTCGTACGATCTCTTCGGGCGCCGCTCGCCCCGCCCTCCGGCACCGCCCGACGATTGCCCGCCCGCCTTCCTGGATGTCCCGTGTATCTCGTCCCGGCCCCCGTCCGACCCCGCACGACGCGCGTGCCCCGGCCTTTCGCCGGTCGACCTTCGGTCAGCGCGTCTCGTGTTCCCGACGATTGGCGCTCCCCACAACCACAACGGCATCGGCCTCCCGCTGGCGAATGGGGGGGGGGGGGAGGGTGAGCCCGCGTTCACATGCCGGTTGGTCCGTGCGAAGCAAATAGGGTCGTTGGCGCGAAACTGCGGTTCCAGAACCTCGGGGAAGCGTGCGCTCAGGTCTGGTTTCGACGAGCCGGCCCCCATTCGTTTTTTCTGGGCCCAGGGTCGTCTGCTAAAAAGCGAAAGCCCGCGACTTCGTGGTGGGAATTCGGCGACCCGCCGGCCCGCTGCCCGCGGCCTAGGCTCGGCGTTCTCGCTCCACGAGTTGGTCGAGCCCGGGTTTCGTAAACCGCTCGAGCGTGGCCCGAAACGGCTTCGCCCCCCTCGTCGTGGCCCGCGTGCCCGTCGTAGAGAATCGTGAATCCCTGTGCGGGCCCGGACCCCTCGCACTCGTGGTGGCCTTGGGGACGAAGGTACCAGAAAAGGCCTAGTTGGCCGAAAGGTGTTACTGCGAATACATTTTCATACTCCCTGCCAGTTTGCGTTCTGTTAAAGGCCGGCGGTTGTAGCCGTTCTGCCCGGTCCCAGCCGGATGAGTTTGTGGGTTTCTCCGCCGGCGCCTGAAGTGGGGGAGTAGGGCGTGGGCGTCCAGTGTAACGTCCCCGGTAGAAACCGTCCGGTGGATCGCGAAAATTCGGCGCTGGACTGACTTTTCCCCTTCTTCTGCACTTTTTTTTGACTAAAAGCCAATGCCGGCCAAGAGTGCCGGCACAGGCAGGAGGGGTGTTGTGGCCCCGTACCTCTTTCGACGTCGCAGGGGCTGATCCCTGAGGACCGGCCAGCGCGTTGCGCTACGAACAAAATGCAATACACTTTTAAAAGCGCCAGCCCACCGGGGACCATCGCGTGCTGGCTGTCGGCGGTTCATTTATTTCGCGGGGGGACATGCACTAATACCCCCCGCGCCGATGGGAAGATGAAAACCATCCGGATTTTTTGGGTGAGTGGAGAGACCTGCATCCCCATCACCCCCTCCACGACACGAACCGACCGAGTGAAAGGAGGCTCGCTCGATTTTTTCCTTTGTGGCGAAACTTTTTTCCTATTGTTACTGCGTAGCTCGCTGCCGCCTTGGTGCGAGACTCCCCGCTGTTGGCCGATGGTGCTCTGTGCTATGTGCGTGATGCCAACCCTTGTTTTTGTTCGGTCTGCGAACACCTGCCTCAAATGTTTTAATGTTTGTTTTCCGCCATCTCCTGCCAACAGCCGGACAGCCTTTTCCGGCATACACATCATGGGGCGGTGGGGGGCTCGGGGGCGTGAATATTTTTGTATTTCCCAACTTCGGTACTAGTTGGCTTCAACGTTTGGCCTATGCCTTAGGTAGTGCTTCCCCACGTGTATCCTGCTTCGCGAACGACATCTTTATAAATTACGGTGCAGTGCACCTAAACTCACAACGTTCAGTGTCGCTAACTCGCCAACCCTGCTTTCGCCCTACCCGCCGCCAAGGCATCTTGCACTCCGTCGCGTAACAAACAAACGCCGAACGGGCAAATCACCCCAAACGCGCTGTCCAGCCCCTTGGGCGAAAAATATTCCGGCTTGTCGCTGTCGGGCAAATCGTGATTTGACTCTCCTCGCGATCTCCCCCGACAAGAGGTGTCGTCTCGCCCGATCGTCAGCGACACTCGCTGTTTGGGATGGCGTGTGGAACGTGGATGCTGGCGACTGGACTAGCGCCGGCTGATGCGGACGGCGGAAGTTCTTGTGGTCCTGGCGCCCCTATGCTGGCGTCAAGTTTGTTGAGAAAGCAAGCTTCTCTCAGGAATACGGGTGGCAAGACGCCGGGTCACCCCGGGGGGAGAGCGCGCCTGAATAAGCCGTAAACCATTGCGCCCAGGGAGGCCGGATTGCTCTCCGGCTGAACCTGTATGCCTTTCCTGTGCGCACTCCTTTTGTGCACATTGAACACGATACGCGGGTGCAAGCGCGCAACCCCCGGTCTCGAAGACAACGAGAAAGATGCGCCCTTGTGATCCCCGAACTCTGCTGCCAGAATGTTGACACGGTCGGTTTTCTCACCAACCGGCCCCGTTGCGGAAACTGAAGCCCGTTGCGCCCAAATTGCGACAGAGGCCTGTTAACGAGAGCAGGGACATCTCCGGTGTTCTTCCCCTCACCCCGAACAGTTCTGCAAAGGGCTTTCGACCCCCGTACCGGCAGAAAGGGAAGGTTGGGGGGTGGGGGGGGGTGATACACAAAAAACAATCTGGTTGCGTTTCCCGGGTGTCGATGTTGCCAGGAAACAATGTGGATGCATGCTTCGGACTGTTAACAGGAGCGGATGACTCCCACGCCTCGGTCGGGGCCGACGCATTTTGCTGCATTGGCTTCGCCAAGCCAATCAGGTCGGGCCAAAGCGGTGATGTAGTGCAAAGCTGTCTGCTACGATCGTGTCTGGGCCAGGCTTTGCGCCAAAAGCGCTCGAGTGCGAATTGTCCGATCCAAAACGTGTTCGCCAGCTTTTTTCCGCGGAATCGGCTGGACGCCTTTTGCGAAAAATGACAAGATTCGACGCGGATATGATCGCCTGGTTCGCGCGAGACATTTCAGCGATGCGCCAAGCCAGGTCGAGGATCCCGCCTCATGAGGAATCAAGCGCTTGGTGAGGGGAACGCAAAAAAGCCCTTATCGAATCTTAGACTCGTCTGGCAATGCCCAGAAGGAAACATAAGGTGCCGGCCCTTGTTTGGAAAAGCTCATGCGGCCGCACTTCCTTTCTGAAAGAAGCTGGCCAGCGAAATCGCCGCGATTCGAGACTGGCGATCGGCGCAAAGATCCAGGTCAACGCCCTGGCCTTCGACCGTCCGCGCCGAGGACTCATCCAGAGCGTGTCGGGTTTTGCCGATGCGACCCCGCATCTGACTCTGCTTGGCGGCCCTGCCGAGCCTCGGGCAGGGCTTTAGTTAATGAAGTCGCCCGCCGCTCTTGTCTGGGGGCGTCGCTCCTATGACGATGACAGCGGAAAATCGTCACGTGCCCCACGCTTGCATCAAGGGCGGCCGGCCGCTTGTGTACGAAATGCCTCTACATGCCCTGTTGTCGGCGCGGCTAACGCTTGAACATCCGGTTGTTCAAGTCTTTTTTATATCAACTGGCCTTGTATCATCTGCTCTCCGCTAGCTATCTACACCGCCAAATCTCGCCCGAAACCCACACGACAACCAACGTGGAAAAAAACCACGAACACCGGATTAATGAGGAAAGGAAGAGATCATGCCGTTTGATAGAAAGCCTTGAAACAACCGGATTGTTTCACCGTTCGGCCTCTCCCGACCACAAGTGCATTTATAGGGGCCATTTTTCTACCCGCGTCCCGCGGCCGCCGTTGAAATTCAAAAAGCGTTGCCAGTGACGCTTTTTTCCGCTGTCAATCGTCATAGAGGAGCGACCCACAAGCGGCGGCGGCCCGACTCTTTTCATTTACCTCAGCCTGCCCGAGCTCTAGGCAGGCCCGCAAGAATCAGGCGTCAAGCGGTCTGCTTCCCGGGGGCAAAACCCGGCACGCCCTCTGGATGACAATCTCGGCGCGGACGGCGAAAGGGCCGGCGTTTGCCTTATCTTTTTGCGCGCCGATCGCAGTCTCGATCGCCGGGCGATTTTCGCGGGCGCCAGCCTTCATTCAGAATGCCGCGGCATTAGCCTTTTCCAAAAAGGGCCGGCACCTCATGTTCCTTCCTTGCCATTTCCACCAGACGAGTTTCTAAGATCGATCAGGCTTTTTGCGTCCCTTTCACCAGCGCCTTGATTTCCTTCCCTCCTCATGCGCGGGTATCCTCGACCTGGCTTGGCGCCTCGCTGAATGGCCTCGGCGAAAAAAAGCGTATCACTCTCCGGCCCCGTCGATCTTTGGTCATTGTGTTTTCGCAAGGCCGTCCAGCCGATTCCGCGAAGCTAGCGAACCCGCCCCCCTTTTTGGTCGACCCAATCGGCACTTCCGAGCCGCCTTGTTTTGGCCACACGATTGGCCCCAACACGCTCCGTAGCCGGCCGCTTATTTTGCCCCATCCACCGCCCCTTGGCCAACCTGATGCTTGCGAAAGCCCATGCAAGCAAACTGCGTTCGCCCCCCGACGCGGTCTGTTGGAAGGTCCCTCCGCTTCTTTTTACATTCCGACATTGCATGCATCCTCCCCTTGTCCCTTCCTTGGCAACATCGATACCGAACGACAAAACCATATCGTTTTTGTGTCATCCATCATCCCCACTTTCCTTCCTTTGCCTGGTACGGGCTCGAAAGACGAGCGAAGCCCTTTGCAACAAAACTGTTTCGGGTTTGAGGAAGAACACCGGAGCTGTCCCTTGCCTCTGTTACATGCTCTTCTTGGTCGCCTTTGGGGGCTCACGCTCAGTTCCGGCAACGGGCGGTTTGTTGGAGAACCGCCCGTTGTCACATTCTGGCCAGATTTCGGGGACACAATGGCCGCAGGGAGGACCGGGTGCGCGCTAGCACCCCGCCGGTCGTCGGTGTGCAATGTGCACAAGGGAGTTGCGCACCACGAGCAATATACAGGTTCAGCGTAAGCATCCCGGCCTTCCCCTGCTCAATGGTTTTTACGGCTTTATAAGCCGCGCTCTCCCGTAGATCTCTCTCTCCTCACCCCCCGGTGACCGTGCCTTTTTCTTGCCACCGTTTCATCCTGATAAGGCTTGCTTCTCAAAAACCTTGACGCCAAGCAACGGGGCGCCCCAGGACCACACGAACTTCGCCGTCCGCATCCAGCCGCCGCCCCCCTCGTTCAGTCCGCAGCAATCCACGTCCACCGCAAAATCCCCCCACCGCGCGTTTTTTTCCGTGACGAATCGCCGAGCCGCCCCTCCCTTTGTTCGGGTGAGACGCGCGGAGTCCAAATCAATCCGATTTTGCCCGACCCCGACAAAGACAAAAAGCCGAAACTTTTTTTTTTTTCGCCAAGGGGCTGGTGACAAGGGTGTTTTGGGGGTTGGGAATTTGCCCCGTCGTCGTTGTTTTTTGTCGCGGCCGGAGTGCAAGATTTGCGCCCGTTTTTGCGCGGGAAGTCTAAGCCCAATTGGCGTTTAAGCGAACACTGAACCGTTGTTGAGTTTAGTAGTGGCACTGGCAACAACCGTATTTTTATTAAAGATCGTTTTTCGCGGAAGCAGGCTCCGTGGAACAGCCTGACCAAGGCAAATGGCAACGTTTTGACCGCCAACTAAAGGTACCCTAAGGTGGGAAATACAAATATCAGTGAGGATTCTGTGCGGAAGCTGCCGCTGTTTGCCGGAGATGCGGAAAAACAACATTCGAACATTTGAGAGCTATGTGTTCGCGACCCCCGAAGCAACAAGGCCGTTTTGGCATTCACGCCACCCCTAGACAAGCATCACATCTTGGGCCAAACCAGCGAGTTCGACCAGCCGGGCAGCGAGCCTACAAAGTAACAATGTAAAAAACAATGAAAATTTTCGCGGCACAAAGGAAAAAATCGAGCGCCGGCCCCTCCTTTCACTCGGTCGGTCGTGTCGTTGAGGTGGATTGGGGGTAATGCAGGTCTCTCCATCACCCAAAAAAATCCCGATGGTTTTCATCTTCCCCCATCTGCGCGGGGTTAGTCTCAGTGCGTGCCGCGCAAATCAATGAAGCCTCACGACAAACAGCCATCCGCACGGGAATGGTCCCCGGTGGTCCTTGCGCTTTAAAGTTTTCTTGCAATTTTTGGTTTCGTATCGCCAACACCCCGCTGGCTGGCCGGTCCTCATGAACATCCCCCCCCCGACGCGAAAGCCGGTACGGGTTCCACAAGACACCCCTCCTGCCTTGGGGCCGGCACCTTTGGGCGTGCATGTGTGCTTTAATTCAACAAGAGTCCGCATAAGGTTTCAGTCCAGCCAGCCGAATTTCGCGAATCCCCTCGACCTTTCTAACCGGACGTTCTACGGAAACCGCACTAGCGCCGGGAGCCAAACACACACACAACAACTCCCTCCGGTCTGGGGCCGCAGCACGACAACAAACAGCCGGGCTTTTAAGACCAACGCAGGGATTTATGAAAGTATTTCGCAGTACAACACCCGCGGGCAACAGCCTTTTCTGTACTCGTCACCAAAGGGTTCCACCGACGAGGCCCGAAGGTCCCCCGGCCCGAAGGGAATTCACGATCCCCATAAACTGGGTCGGCCCACGCGGGCCCGACTAAGCCGTCGGCAACGCTCTCGTCGGGTGCACCCTGCTCGAATCCAACATCATGTGGCGCGGACCGCCCGACCTCCGGCCGCGGCCGCGGGCCACGCGTCGCCTATCCCACCCCGGTTCCGCGGTGCTCTCGAGCAGACCCCCTGGCTTGCCGAACGATTAATGGGCCGGCAATCGTCCCGAACAGACGCGCCGCACGGCTTCCTTCCACGAGGTCCCTGGACCCGTTTCGGCCCGCAACACCTCTGCTGTTTTCGCCACGAAAACTCAACCGCCAGGACGCCGCTTCTAACCGACAAAACACGGGAGAGTCCATGCCCAATCGGGGCCGATGGCCGTTTGTGGTGATCGGAGCGCCAACCGTTCTCAATCGCGAACCGATCGCGCTGACGAAGTTCGCCACCCGGGGGGCGCGAAGCCGGGTGCCCCGGCTCTTCGTGCGGGTCTACTGGCGCGGACCGAGAGCTCCGACATCCAGGGGGGCGCGCATCATCATCGTCGGGGCGTGACCTGCCTGGCTGGCCCGAACGGCCCGAAGAAGATCTCGTCGAATCGGTCATCGCCGCCCTTTTCTCGCCCCCCCCGCGAACGGTGTCGAGGTGGTGCGCATTGACCGACGTAGACGAGTACTTTTTCCAGTTACTTCCCCCCGCCGGCGCGAGTTGCGGAGCTGATCCCTTGCGCCTCTAACGCGGTTTTTGCCCGCCCTCAGTGCCTTCGGGGGAGACGTCCAAACCACGCTTTTAATACTTTCCTCTTTGCGTACCGTTCTCCTACGGCTACCTCACCCTCGTACGCGTCTAACGTGCTGGCCGCGTTTCAGAAAGAAAAGACGACTTACGAAGCGCTTCGTTCGCCCCCGGTCGAAAACACGTCCCCTGGAGGGGGCTCGTTTGCCAAACTCGGCTCGTCACACGGGTCGACACTGAAAATCTCGCCTGGCACACTTTTGAACCACTCCTCCTGGGTCCAGCCCGTGCGGGGTCATTATCGGATCCCCCGAACCACCTGGCCGACCCGAACCGAAGTCGGGGCAACTTCACAACACCCCTGCGACCGCGCAGGTATCATCCTCGGTGCCTGCTATGCCCTCCGGACCGACCTGCACGTGCCCGCCCGCACGGCCATATACTCTGGCTGCCCCCGGCCCTTGCAGCGGCGCGATCTTCCCCCCTTTCTGGGGCTGGTTTTCTGGCCCGCGTGTTGCCCTCGGATAGACCGAGGAGCACGTCCGCCGCCCTGCCCAAGATCCTGCGATCCGAGTCACGCAGCCTTCCGGTCCGGTCGTCCCGTTCCCGTGCTACTCAGCGACCTCGAAGTGCCAAACCGAGTCGCCGGAAGAACGCAGCCCGCCCACCGGGATCCGGAACAAAAAGCGGAAACGCCTGCCCAATGTAAAGCTCATCGGCCGGCGCGAGAGCCACGCCGCCTAACGGGAAATGTCCAGTGGCATCGAGAGAACGACGGTGCGGAGACGGCCGCGAGCCCGTTACCCACCCTTCGGCCGGGAGCTTTCCCCGGCCCCTCGATCCCGGGGCACCGGTACGCGGCCCTCACGAAACCACCGGCGACGATTAAGCTGACCGAATGTCGTAGAAGAGCAATCATTGGTGGCCTGGCCTCCGCCCGGCGGTTCTAACCCGAAATGGATGATCGTCCCCGCTTCGCCGACGATCGCGGTCCGAGCGGCTAGGTTTCGTCCGTGTCGATCCACCGCCGGGGTTCAATCGGGCAGCCCGCAGCGGTGACAAAAAACGCGCGGCGGACCCTATGTTCTAATCGGCCTTTTCCCCCGTAAAGGTCGAGCGCGCCCTTCACCTCGTCGACTGCTCGACCGACGCGCCCCTGGCGCCCTCTGGGCCCTCATCGCGCCCTTTTTCTTCCGGCTGGGCCCCCGTTCTCCGTCTCTCGTCCACGAT
>Ga0179593_1382084_pt1 | contig 10867 bp, 14 predicted proteins | sample CZODoug2_1_08_16_FD_185931 | JGI IMG/M metagenome (GOLD analysis project Ga0179593, IMG submission 185931) | Vadose zone soil fungal communities from Angelo Coast Range Reserve, California, USA - CZODoug2_1_08_16fungal (PacBio error correction) | ecosystem: Environmental > Terrestrial > Soil >...
CTCGACCCTCTAAGTCAGGGGGCCAAGACCGAGCGGAACAGAAAACCTTAATCTATGAGCCTTACCGTTCCTTTGCAAGAAGGGATGTCTGGGGTCACACTTGCTTCATCTATTTGCCGGAGGAAAGAGGGGGGGGCCTTCAAGACGGTTCGGTTGGGGGAGGAGGGAGACCATCAACAGGGAAAGTTTTGCAGAGAAGAATTGGTCACCTCCCAAGGAAAGGGCAGAACGTGGACTCAAAAGACCCTTGAAACGATAGAGAAAGAAAAGTTCGGCCAGGAAGAACGATAAGAAAAGTCCACCATGAGTACTATTCTCGGAGGAGAGGAGGTAACTTTTTTCCCGCCTGTCAAGTCAGAAAGAAAGGAAAAAATCGCTTGGGGGTACGAAGGTTAAAAGGAAAGCGATAGAAGGGGGGGCCAGACAGAAGAAAAGGGACAAAACGAAAAAGCTAGTTCTGGTGAGTGAAAAAACTCCATCCGGTCAAGCTATTTGTGCAAGGAGGGGGAAATGGAAGGGAGCTGATAGGGAAGTGGGCCTTCATCGACATCTTTCGCACACGTGAGGGGGTGAAGTATTGAAGCCTTCTCCTTAGGTGGAACACGAACTCAGTTGATGGGAAACGGGGAGGGGAGGGGGAAAGATCACAAGGGACGTCTTGGAACAGTACTCGACGAGCATCGTCGGCTTCTTGTGGGACAGGGGAAACGGAGAGGGGAGGAGGATGCTGGAAAAAATGTCAACAGGAAGCAAGGAAAGGAGACATGGGATATTCTTACGTAGAATCGTTGGAGGGGAAAAGGGTCAACCAAGCAATCATAACGGGGTAAAGGAACCTCCAGCTGGGGGGATTGTTGTTTCAGAATGGAGTCAAATGGGGACTTACTTGGGGGGTAAAAATGAAAGGGGGGGGGGGGGTCGGGGGGGTCGGGCCGGCAACTTCAAAAAGGGGGAATGGGAAATTTAAAAAAGGGCAGGTCGGGGGGTGGATTTCGAATACAGGTTTCCGGGTGGGGAAAGGACAGGGGGACGTAGATTTTCTTTTGGTTAAAAAAGGGAGGAAAAGGCAAGGTGCTTGATGACTGCTTCCAAGAGGGACTGGAAAAAAGTGAAAAGACCAGATTGGGGCAAGTCGGTTCGGAAATGGCAAGAATTACCTTAATCAAGATCACAGCTAATGGGAAATGAAGGTCGAAACGAAGGGGTCTGGCAACATGAACAAGTGCCCAAAGGGCAGGATGTTTGTTGTTTTGGGGCGGAGGGAGGGGGCAGGGGAGGCATTGGGTGATGTCGAGGGGGAAAGGGGAATCTTCCGAGAGTCCCACAAAGGGAGAACAATAATAGGTCTCACCTACTCCCTACCTAGTTCTAAGGTTGGAGTACTCCGAAGAACAACGGGTTCCGTTTGTTTGCGCGGAAACAGCTGTGGAGGGAAAAGGGTACCCTACTAGCATGTATGCTAGGGGGGAAAAAAGACTTGCTCATACCATGAGGTTTCTTAACCTATAGAAAAAAGGGGAAACTTGCTGGGAGTTACCGACTTGCGAGCACTTCAGGGTATCAGTCAGGGAACAGGGAGCTAGTTAGAAAAAGAATGAAGAGAAACAGGAGGAGGGGATAGGCTACGCATATCAAAGAGAAGAGGAAAAGGGGAGGCATGGTGATGCCGGATGAGGGTAAACCAATCAGATCCGTGAGTATCTTGTCCAGAAAGGAGGTCAAGTAAGAAATCTTCAAGAAGGTCGGGCAGGCAAGTGAAATGCGCCCCCGGGGGAGGGATGGGAAGGTCAAAGAGGGCTATTAGTTTAGAGAACACATGGAAAGGAGTTTGTCTATGGAAAACTCATTTTCGGCATCAGACAAACCGGACACACGGGGGGGAAAGAGCTTTCAAATCATTGAAGGAGCAGAATGGTTTCTTGGATTGTGAACCCTGGGGGTTAGTGAAAAAGCGTACACGACCCTAGAAAAAAAAAATGACTCACTAGGGTCCCATTTGCTTTTTGGTAGAGAACAGGGAGGGAAACGTCATGAGGGAGGAAAAGCTAGTAGGGGTGGAGTACTGGAAAGGCAAGCCGCTTTAGAAGAACGGCATAGGAAGAAAACATCAGATGTTGCATAGTAAACACTCTTCCTGAGAAAAAGAAAGTTCGGCTGGAAGGACGGTGGTCGGGGGACAAAATGGCCAAGGCTCATTTCAGCATCAACGGGAAGAAAGAAGGGAAAAGCAAGAATTTCGGCGTAGAATGCAAATGAAAAAGCAAAAGGGAGGGGAGCCTTTGCACCCTTGGTTGGGGAAAAAAAAAATAAAAAAAAGTCTCGAGGCGATCCTTAAAGGTAGAACGATAATGGAGGAGGGGAAGTGGAAAGAACATGCAAAGTTCCCAAGGGATAAAACGGGGTCAGGGGGGGGGGTCCCAGAGGTTGAGGGTCCCTGAGACCACTAATACTATCGCACAAAAAGGAGGGCGATACGCTTCTAAAAATTGGAAAAAAAGGATGAAAAAAACGAAAGGGAAGGGCAGCCTGGGGACAGGTGTGAAACGATCCGATATCTGCAGAGGGGGAAGGAATACGTCCACCAAAAATAAAACTTTCCTTCTGGGAACAGGAAAACAACAGAGGGAGAAAGAAAGCTTGTAACGAAACACCTTGGTAGAAAACTTTTACTATTGTGTTCGAACAACGGGTCTCTTCGCTTTAGGACAAGCGAAAAAAAAAGGGACTCGTGACGGAATCTACTTTGATCGCCGAGGGAACGGAAGAAAAGACGGGCCCTTGATTGGGAGTCTCTGATTCAAACAGGAGGACAGCAACGGGGGGAAGGAGGGTGGCCGGGTGTGGAGGGGTGAGGGGAGGGGGGATTTATGTTTGTGGAGGGGGACGAACAATGGGGATCTTTGGAAAAAGAAGGGGGGGAATGCTCCGAACTTGGGTTTTGGGGGAACAGGGGAAGCAGCTTCTGCGGGTGAGGTAAGAAAAGCAAGATCGAACGATCCTTAAAAACCACCCTGTTTGGGGGGTTGGAGTCCAACTTGGGAAAAAAGGCTTCGGGGGGAGTGATCAAAATCTCTTGTCAAAAAAGGCCAAAAAAAGCCTGTGGGGAGAACAAATGACTCTAACGAACTGAACAAAAGGATCTCAGAGAACGGGGGAGATGTGCTTATCCGTGGGCGAGGTCACCATTATTGCGAGAGCTGATTGGAAGTTAAATGGTGCGGACTTCCTATACCCAAAACGAGGAAGACACTCAGTGACTACTTCTTGCAGGGGGGGACCCACGACTACGTGCACAATGTAGAGCATGCGCGATGGGGGGGGGGGGTAGCTCCCGCGGTGCAAGAGCGAAGACTTCAAACCTTTTGTTTTGACTCGAACAAGGCGAAGGGGGAAGCGTTACGGGACTGGAGAAGGACATACGACGAAGGCAACGTGCTCATGGCATCCAGGAAAAGGAACATTTCAGCGCAGGAGCAAAGGGGGGTAGTTATTAAGTGGAAAGGTCAGAAAAGAAACAAACGGCTGTCCTGAAGCTAACGATCAACGAACGGAAGGGGGAGGGGGAAAAAAGGGTTCGCGTGGCGCCGCCGTATTATTGGGGGGACATGCGGTGTCGGAAGACAAAAGCAAAAGAAAGAGAAGAAAAAAGGTGACCGATCTCTAGAAACAAAACAACTTTATTAGGGAAGAGAGAAGAGGGAGCACACATTTTCGAGAACGGATTTCTCTTGGTAATGCAGGGGAAAATGAAGGACCAAAAAAAGACCAAACAGTCTGAAAAGCCCACGTGTCAAGTGTCGTTATAGCGAGGTTACATGCTGGAAGAAAAAAACGATGGTGGGATTGCAAATGGAAATTCCAACCTTAAAACCGGGGGAGAGAAGGGGGTTGGTGTGAGAACGCAGCAGAGCACGTCTGCTCGTCAAGGGTTGGTAATGTGCCAAAGAAAACGCGGGGAATCCTTGGGGAAAGCCAATAAAGGTGAATATTTCTCAAGGCATTTGGGGAAATAGAGGGAGGGAAACCCACAAAAGACGCGGGAGAACTCTCATGTATCGATCACAACTCGTGCTAAGGCAACAAAATGAGTGGCTCGGGGGACTAGACTGTTCTCTTCAGAAGCACAGGAAGAAAAGAAAAAGAGGGGATAACGCAGGGTAATGGAAATCAACGATCTCCATCCAAGTTCAGAGCAGGAAATGCAGGTAGTGGGGTCCTTGGGGGGGCGCCCACACTACAGGCTGGCGGGGTTGGATGTTGCTTAGGAAGGATTGAACCCAGAGAAAGAAAAGGGGAAGAAACAAAAGCCTGCTAAAGGGGGGACAGAAAAAGAAGAGGTGAATCAAGCAGACTCCTTAACTCACGGGGGGAAAAAAAAACAAAGTTACAGCAGAAAAAACTGGCAAAGATTAACAAACAAAATTCTCGGGAAAACCTATCAAAAAAGCGGAAAGCGAAAGGGGCAACCGGACATCGAGCCTGAGAGGCCCAGAAGGGGGGAGTCTTGATCACGACAGCACACCTCAAGGTGAGTCCTGGAGGGAAGGGGAAAACAGCCGGCGAGGCAAAAAGAAAGGGAGGCCGTCCCAACTGTTTCCCGTCCCCTCCTCAGGGAATGAAAGGGAAAGGAAAAGGGTCGGAACCACAAGTTATTAAAAAGGGGGAGAAAAAAGGGGTTCGTTGAAAAAAACAACATTTGTAGGCTCAAGGGCAGGACAAGGGGAGAAGGGGAAAAATTTTCTTGGGACGAACACACCACTCGCGGCGCGCATCGAGCAAAAAAAAGAACATTCTTCCAATCATAGGGCATGCGCATCCGGGAGGGGGGTAAAAAAGGTGACAGACGCGTTATCTAAATTCAGGATAAGAAGGAGGAGGGGGGGGGGGGCTAAGGGAAGGAACTCTTGTACGTAGCAATCAGAAGAAACGGTGTTGCTATCATGGTGAAGAAAGTGAACGGGGGGTCAGCTCACATGAGCTAGACACAACGCCAGGAATTGCGTTCATAAAAAACTTGGGAGAAAAACGGCGGAAGGTTTCCGGAATCGACATCGGGCAGAAAGAAAAATTCAAAAGGGAGAACTCAACCAGATGAAAGATGACGTAGCGAAAGTGCTGTGATTGGGGGGAAACTTAGGGCTGGCACCGATGGCCAGAGGAGGAAGCCGGGTGGTGAAAATTTAACGAAGCAAGGGGGGTAATCTCAGTTGAGAAAAGTAAGTAATGTTGCGGGCAAAAATCGGGCTCGGCGGAAATGAGAACGGGAAGTCTCAGACTGCTTGAATTTAGTCCAAACAGGAACTCACCCCAGTCGGGCGGGGGGAATCACCTGAAAAGACCGGCCGAAGACAAGAGAAAAGGGAATCGGGGTTTGCTATGAGGGGAGGCGTGTGAGATGACGTACCTCGAAATCAGGGGGCGGAAAAAAACAGAAAAAGGACGTGGGGAATCCAAGAGTGAAGAGATTGTCACCGGTTGAAATGGGAGATGGAAGACAAAAAAGGGGTCACAGAAACGAGGGAAAGCCTTGGGGGTGTGTAATGGTCAGCGACCAATTAACAAAGAGGTGAAGGGTATCAGTAAAGGCATGCAAAGGGGGAGCATTTCTTGTCTGGGAAGGAGGTGAACGGGGGAAAGAGATGGCTAATTTCGAGACGGGGGAGGTGGAAAAGAGTCCATCAAGGGGATCGCAAAGGTGGGGGACAAACCAAAAACAGCATCAGGAAGATCACACCCTTCTTTTACCTTAGAGGGAGGGGGAGGTCTGCGTTAGACTACCCATTCGAAAGGGTTCGGAATCTGAGACACTAGGGGGGAAATGGAACCCTATGGGGATCAATTACCGAGGAAAGCAAGAAAACAAAAGGGTTTCGCTAATTCACACCTACTGGGAGAACTGGGTTACCAGCCACTCGAGGGGTAACGGCAGGAAAGAAACAGGAGGCGTTCCCAGAGACGGTGGTGATTTCGACTGAAAAGGGCGGACCTGGGTAGGGAGTAGTTGGATAAGAGCGTTCGACCTTGGTGTGTAAGAAAGAAGAAATTAAACATAAACATAACACCACTTACGAAGGGGCAGTCAAAACAAAAATCAAATCCCTGGTGTAACATTGTGCATGTGAAAAGAAAGGAGGGCAGTAAAAAATCAGATGGGGCTCCATTAAATTAGGACTGAGGGTCATGTCTTGACCAAGAAGAAAAGGACTGTGGGAAAGATCTGGTTATGGAACGTACATAACCTCTCTGGAGAAAAAAAGGTGTCGACCATAACCAAAATAAAATCTCCTACATACGCAAGAAGAGAAAACAGAAAAAGGAGGAGTGCGGAAAAAAAACTAAAAGAAATTGTGTAAATATTGAAATGCAACTTCGAAGGAGCGGGACAAGAACTAAGGTGTAACAACCACGGTCATCCCATTTACTAATGGGGAGGGAAAAAAGCTCCGCTGGAGTATTTAATCGGTCTTCTTTGAATGGTGAGACAGGGAAATGATACGCAAGAATGAAATGTTTTTTTGAATGCCAAGGTCAAAGGGGGAATGGGCAGCATCGGCGCAAACGGGATAAGGGAAAAGAAAGGGAAAGAGGAAAGACTCGTCGAGACCTTGGACGACCTTACTCCATTGAGCACTGACAAGCAATGCCGAAAGCAAATGTCCGGCAAAAAAACAGGGAGCAGGTCGAAGCGTCAACGAGCACGAAAACAAACGGGGAGAAAGAAGATGAAGGCCTCATCATCTTGGAAACAATCGGGGAAACGGAAACAAAATAGGGGAGAGGAGGGTGTTTGGCCTCAGCTCAGGAAAACTCGAGAGGGGGGAAAGGGAGGGGTCAACTGTACAGGGAAGCCACTGGAGTAAAAGAAACAGGTGACCTTGGAAGAGAGGAACGGTAACAGAGGAAAAGGGCCTCCGACACAGACAGACTCGGTCGAAAGGCTGGGGAGTATCGACGAACAAGGGGGGGGGGGCAACTACTTTTAAAGGGGGGGAGCGAGGAGTTGCAAGGGTTGATTAAACGTGCCTGTGGTGAAGTGAAGTAAGAGTAGGTCGGAGAGAGACGGTACGAAAGCCGGGTCAATGTTGGGAAGAAAGAATCACAGCAAAAGAAGGAAGGTTGACAGTAAAAAACACATAAGCCTAAAAGGAAAGAAGATTCCGGATGCCAATTTTTAACAGACCGAAAAAAAGGAATGAAAGGGGGTGCCGGGCTCTCGGACAGAGGGGGGGAGAGAAAAGGAGGTGACTTGTCCACGATTAGCGGAGGAGGGATGGAGCCTCAAAAACAACGAGGATTGATATGATAGAGGGAGGTATGGAGAAAAGGAACGTCTAATTCTTGGCCAGAGGCAGAAAGTATGAGAACAACCGGCTGCTTGAGGCAGTCCTTGAGGGGCCTGAAGGGGGTTTTCTGTCAACTTGTCAACACTGGAAAAAAGAATCAGAGGGGGAAGGATGAGATAGCTCTGAGGTGGGGGGGCCGGGAAACTGTTCGTATTTCTTTGATTCGGAGGCAAAACAGAAAAAGGACAGTTTCAGCGGAACCAACGGGGAAAACTTTTCCCTGCGGGAAAGAAAGTGCACTCTCACCTTTACCGGGAAGATTCCACAAAGTGCGGCCGTTTGTTAGGTAGAAGAAAGCTTCGAAAAAAGGAAGCTGTCTGGGAGGAGGCTTGTTTCCCGCCTGTCAAGGGGACGGCGAAAACAGGCTCGTGGGGAAGAAGGGTAATACATATCCGCTAATTAAAAGAAATTCCTCTGTCACACGAGTGATGTTTCAGATCGGTCTGCAAAGCCAAAGTTCAAAGAAATTGTGTGAGGGGTAAAAGAATTGCTAGCGCGAGGGCCCTTCACAGACATCGGGCGTCCGTTCGTGGTTGGAATTGGATAGGGGAATCAAGAGAATTTTTTTGTGCAGACATCTTCGGCATTTTCAGGGAGGGGAAGGGGGTCCCAGGAGCGTATCGTCCAGTCTCACGAGAGACGGAACTCAGAGCAGTTGGTAAAGTCACATTTCTCGTAGGAAAAGCAAGAGGGCCAAAATGCAACGTACAGCCCGTATGGGGGGGGGGGGAATGGCATTCGAGATAATCTTGTCGTGAAACCGGTTAAAAGAATGCGAGAAAGGTGAGAATGCCTCAGCGAGAACGTTGTGAAGACAGAAATATCGTCGTAAGGACGGAGTGCAAATGAAAAGAAGAGTGTACGTTTACCGGCAAGGCTAATTGCCATGTATGAAAAAAGGGAACCTTCGTCGTGTTTCTGCGTGCCGAATCCAGGGTGAAGGGTTGGGGATGAACGGGGAGGAGGGAGAGTTTGGGGATGGGGGGATAGGGTGACAAAAACAGACGGGGGCTTGAGGCTGGTAAGGGAGGTCGTCAGTTAACAGCAGGGAAAGGAGGGTCAACGTCCTTGGGACTAGCATTAACACTTGCAATAGCAGACAAGAGGTGGGGTCACAAGCTTCATTTCCGACCTGCCTTTCTTGCAACAAGGACACAGGAAAAGGGGAGGGGGGTGGGGGGACGTTTGGGGTGGTGTATAGTCAGTGAGGGTTTGGGGGGGGCAATACGGTCCGGGAAAAGGGCCCCACCGGAAAGAAGTCGCCAAATAAGCCTACCAGTGGTAAGAAAAAAACACCGGGCAAACGGTTCGGAAGAGCGGGAGAGGTTACTAAAAAGAGGAGGGAGATGGTCCACAAGACGGGAGCAAAAAAAGGAGGGAGTCGTGGCAGGTCGGCACAAGGCCTGTCGGGGTATGGGGATGGGAAGTTTGAGACGTCTCAAAATTGCTATCGCCATCTGGAAAGAGAGGTGGGCAGCAAGAGACCCTCGAACATTCGATAAGGGCGGATGAAGAGAAAACGAGGCCAAAAAGGAGAAGGAGAATTGGTGGATTAGGATCTTTGGTAAACGGAGGGAAGATGTAGTAGGTTCCATCATCGTCTATCAATATGTCCATCGGTAGGGGAAAAGTAACAGAACAGATGAAAGTTCTCCCAAGTCGGGGAGGGGAGGAAAGGACAACGCTCTATGAATGTTGGGGAGAAGACCATTATGAGAGGGTGGACGATTGGGTTACAAAATCTTTTCCAAAAAAGAAAAAAGACACTGTGACAAATCCTTCCTCTTACGTGAGAGGAAAAAGGGTGAGGGGATTGTTGCAATGAGTCGAGGGATTTCAAGAAAACTAACATCCCGCTGAAACCGAACGCGCAGAAGGGGGAGTGGAGATTTTGGTTATTGCTAGTATTTCCGTCAGTGGAAGAAAAAGGCCCTTCTTGAGGGGGGGGGGGAGGTAGTAGCCTGTACTCAAACATCGGGAAAAAAGAACGTGCCGGGAACGATTTTTACCAAAAGGAAGAAAAAACATAGGAGGTCCAGGAGTTTAAAACCTTTGATTAAATGTGAAAAAACAAGGGAGTCATGAAGCGAGAGCCAAGGGCCAAACGTACGTCACTCAGGGGGGCGGGAGCGTAAATCTTTCATCAGCAGTTAGTCTGCTCCTTGGAACGTGTAATCAGAAAGACTCGAGGCGAATCAAGGAACTGGTAAAACAAAAAAAAAGGGCGGGAGGTAAAGTTGACTAGAACTCGTAGAGGAACACCTTTCCAACCTCGGGGAGTGGGGGTGTCCAGAGGGGATTGTACAGGTGTAGATAATAAAAGCAGCCGGCATTTCTATCACTCTTCTGGAAGGGGGGGAAAACCAGATGCCGAAATATGGGGAAGGGCTACTCCTTGTACAAGGCGGTGAAAATCATCTCACGGATAAATGCAGAAGACAAGGGGGGGGGAGGGAAGTGAAACAAGTGCTAAAGAAAAAGCTTGAATGGGGACCTCTTTGGTCACGATCCGCAGTGAACAAGAAAAAAATTGGAACAAATCACAAGGTTTGATAAACTTGAAAGGGGGTGCCGCACGTGTCCTTCGATTTCTTCGCAGGGAAAAAAAGACAAACAAACTCTAAGGGAAAATCGCCGGATAGAAACCTCCCGCAGACTGACATTGATGGTGCTGGCTGGAGAAAATCGTCTAATCTGGGAGGAGGGTCAGTGCGGCACGAGGGAGAGTGGTGTGTTTTAATCGTGGGAGAAAAAAAAGAGTCTAGTGTTTCGATTTGGCAGTCATTGTTGTATGGGGGGACCGGAAGGGGGGGGGGGGGGGAGAGGAAAGGGGGAAGGTGTAAGGAGTAGCTGAATCAAAAGCCCAACAGAACGCTCGCACTGGTGTTTTTGATAAACTGACCACAGGCGGCAGTGGAGCGCAAGCCGTTCGAAAATGGAAGAGAAAAAAAAGGCCTGTGACTGGGCCAAAGGGAAAAACGAAAAGGGAGGTGAAATCCTCAACGGAAGCGAAAGTGGAGGGCGGAGAAGTTCAAATGAGAAGATGATTTAGTGATTAAGAATGGCGGGAAGATGTGCGGAAAAAGACAGGTATACACGATAGAAAGTCCAGAAAACTCTTTGACTACTTGGATGGGTGTAACTCCTTCTCTCGGGACGGTACCTGTTAGGGTGTGTGAGAGACCCACGGGAAACCGCTCTAGGCAAAGTCTCGAACTCTGGCCACCCTGGAGTGTTGCAAGAGGATGGACCGCATTATTCAGGAAGAAGGAGGGGGGAGGGGAATTAAAAAGAGAAGAAAGAAACGTGCTCTGCGCCGTATATCTAAACGGGAGAATAATTTTAGTTGAGAAAAGGAGTGAATTTCAGTCAGCCCAAAGGCTGGTGCCAGGGAACGGTAAAGGGAAAAAAAACTGACAACTGGGGGCTTGAAAAGAGGGTGGCGGAAGTCCTTTTGGGGTGTCCCTCGGGGTATAGTCGTTGTCTGCTCGCCAAAAGATCCTTCACTAAGGAAAAAGGTGAGA
>Ga0179593_1429688_pt1 | contig 10867 bp, 16 predicted proteins | sample CZODoug2_1_08_16_FD_185931 | JGI IMG/M metagenome (GOLD analysis project Ga0179593, IMG submission 185931) | Vadose zone soil fungal communities from Angelo Coast Range Reserve, California, USA - CZODoug2_1_08_16fungal (PacBio error correction) | ecosystem: Environmental > Terrestrial > Soil >...
GCTGGTTCTGCCAGCAAGAAAGGTAAACACAAAAAGGAGTCACATAAAGGTACAAGGGGAGGTTGGCCGTGGGAAGAACCATAGAATATTAACTGGTTGGGTGCTAATCATCAAGCCAGGGAGAAAAAACGGTGGATGGAGAAGAGCTGGGCAGAAAAAAAAAAAACTAAAAGGGAGAGAACGCGATCTAGTTTTTGGAGGGGGAGGGGGGCGAGCAGGGACCGCGGTGGGCCGGGTCCCCTGGGAGGGAAAAAAGGTTTGAAGGAAGAATGAAAAGTGATTGTCAACTAAAATGGCGCGGAAGAGGGGGGGGGACAAAGCTGTAAGTAGAAAAAAACAAGCAACCAAAAAAAAAACTTGGGGGGGGGTAGTTGGTTCCAGCTGACGCGGGGAAGCCCGAATGAATGGGAATGGTGGGGGGTGAAAAAAGTAAGACAGTGGGGGGCACAAGGGGGACTATTAACTGAAGTAAGGAAATCCCAAAGGGTCGCGGGCGGGAAAATGAGCAAAATAATCGTCGCCCCCGGAGATAAAGACGGATCCCGAATTGGGTTCGCTGGGGGAATGGAAGAGTTTGGGTTTTCGGTGTGGGGTGGTTTGAGAAGCACCGGCGCCTCCGATTGTGGGGCGGAAAGTGGAAGTGCAGGTGAGGACACTGAGCAATGAGTGGGGGGAAGTTTAACCACCGCGAAACTTGGTGGCAGGCAGGAAAGACTGGGTTTTGGGGATAAAAAACAAAGAAAAAAACTAGCAGGGCCACCTCAAGTAATAACAGGGAAAATGAACAAATTTGCTGTGGGACGTCGATTCACAACAGGACCGGACGGACGGTCAAAATGAAAAGGACAGAAGTGGGGGTGGGGGTGTTTGATGACAATGGGACACTGGGTAGGCAAGATTTGGGGTGGGGCAGCGAGGAAGGGTACCCATTCGGGCGTGAGGAAGTAACTGAAAGTGGCTGGTCACGAAACTTTTGTGTTGCTTAAACTAGGGGCGATCTCAATTTTGATTAATTCTCGAGTGGGGGGACCTCTTGGTCAGTCACTGTTTGTCGAACCAAAGAGTAAAGGACACCTGGGGGGGGGGTTGGTGTGAGAGGGGGAACGAGACAACGCTGGGTTGGGACGTTGGTATGGCCTAAAAATGAAGACTACGCCGGAAAAAAGGGGGCTGGGTCACATGGGGGGGGGGGGGGTGACGTTAAACGGGGTTTCAAAGATGGCAAAGATGGGGAGTTTTGTGCCGTTGTATATCGGAAGAGGCAGTCCAAAAGTAGGCACAATATTAACCAAGTTGGGGAGAAAAAACGACGGGGGGTTTGGAAAATTCTAAAAAAAAAAAAAAAAAAGAGGGGTTACTGCCGGGACCAGCTTTTGCTTGTGACGCAAGGAAGGTTCGGACAGAAGGATGAAGTGACGTTTTGCGGAAAAAGTTTTTGGGGTGCGACGAGAGGTTCTGGGGAGATTTTCGGAGTAATGAAAAGCGACGAACGAGACAAAAACCGCCCCGCGGAAAGGAAAGGTGAGTTACCGATTGGGTTCGCTCCAGGAAGGGTGGAAGATGATGATTCGCGCAGGGGGGTCAAAAAAAAGACGAAAAACGGACTGGAAAAGTCGGTGGGGGGGAGGTGGGATTGGAAAATAATAAAGAAAAAAAAGTTAATGCGAGATGCAACTTTTTCAAAACAAGGGGGGGGGGGGGCTCAAACACCAATGTTGGATGGAAAAAAATATTACTGACAAATAAAAACTACAGAATAAATGGAAAAGATCAAGGGGGGAAAAACAAACAAAAGGGAACTTTGTGGGTGGAAGTGCGGAGGAAAAAAAGAAAGCGCACCAATGGGCGAACGAAAAGTTGGGTAACCAGGTGAAGAGGGCCTCCGGAGATATTATGGATAAACACGGCCACTGGTTGTTGAACCTCGGCAGGAATTGGAACAAAGGGGCTAGGGGGGGGACAGTGGAGGGCGAGAAGGGGGAAAAAGGGGAAGTAAGACGAACAATCAGGGGGTTGTCTCGGGTGGGTCAAGGGAAGAAACAATAAGTTTTCATCGTGAGGGATACGGCATGAGGGGGCGAAAAAATTGTCTTATCTCAGGACAAAAAAAGAAAGGATTCTCAAAATCTTCAAAGCGCCACGCACTGGAGGAAGATGAAAAAAGAATGCGACATGTGTAGAACCGAGACAACTTTGGGGTGGGGAAAAAGCCTAGTCCCGTCAATAAGGAGAAAAAACGGTCCAATACCCACAACGCTAGGGGTTAAAAAAGAGATAGAGAAGTCACGGTCGGTTCATACTCAGAGGGGAACAAAATCTCTCCGCTAAAATTTTAAACATTGGGCCACCAGATGGTATGATAGGAAAGGGGAAGAAAAGGGGGAAGACCTTCTTGTGTGGCCCGGAGATATGGAATGAACAGAAAACTATGAACGGAAACCTACTCCGGAACGAATTTCACGATGGGAAAAAAAAGGTGGCTTTAAAACGCCGAGACAGGAGTTCGGAGTTAAACCGGGGGAAAGAAAAAAAAGGTTTACTGCACCCAAACAATCCGAACAAGAAAAGTATAAGCAAAAAGGCCAAACACGCTTTGGGTGCGGTTTAAGCTACTTCACGGCCAACTGCGGGTGGGAAAAAAAAAGGATCGCAGAAAGAGAAACGGCGAGGGGGTTCGGAAAAACGGAATTGCTAGGGATTGGCAGGGTCTCCGGCGCCGTGGAAGGCGTAACATTAAAAAAAAGAGGAGAAGTGGGAGGTGAATTACCGGCCGCCAACAATCCAGGGAGTTGGGCGGGAAGGAATGCAGTCGCAGGAACTTGGGGTAGGCAGTATGTGGGTTCCTGGTGAAGGCATCAAATAGCTGGTTTTAACTATGAGTTCGTTTGTCTCAAAGGAGGCCGGGGGAATGTGATGCCAATGGGGGGGGTACTAAAAAAAAAACAAAAAAACTGAGGGACAGATCTGAAAAGTGGGGGAGCAAGCGGGGGGCCGGAAGTGAAAACTCACCATACAAACTGACCCAATGATTGATACGTAACCGGAAAAATTTGCCGTCGGGAAAAACAGAGGGGCGCAGAAAAGCGTACTTGCAAAGGAAACCTGGTACTAACCAGCTTGTTTCTCAGTTAAAAAAGGGTAGATGGGACATCCAAAGTTCAACTTGTCTAGAAGCACACCTAAAAAAGTGGGAGCCGGAAGAAATCTTAAGAGCACGCCAAAAATTCATCAAAAGCTTAACTTCTGGGGCCCACTGGGAAGAAATTCAAGGGAACCAGGGGCTACAAAAATGAGGAAGCCCATCAGGAATGACAGCAAACACCGGGGGGTGTTTTATAGGGGGGGGGGGGGGGGGGGGGCACGTATCAAATATAAAAAAAAAAAAGCCGCCTTGACTTGACGAAGAAGCTCGAAGGGAAACAAAACACACTTGGAGGAAAAAGAGAGAAAGATCTTACGTCAACCAAAATGAAGGGGGGCGGTTGAGCACGGGGGGTTAACATCAACCAGCCTGTGAAAACAGCGAAAAAGAGAGGATAAGAGTAAGCGACCCGAAAGAGACCGGAGTTATGGGGAACTCATAAAGTGGGCCAAACCAACGGAATAAGCCGGTGGGATGGGACGGGGGTGCCGCGATGAACTAAAAACGGCTTTGAGGAAAAAGGGGATTTCGGTCAAAAAGAAAAAGAGGCCAATCGAAATGTAACGTGCAACAAGGTAAGTTCAAAAAAAACCCGTTGGTTCACGTACGACGCCTGGAAGGCAAATCGGCATGTAGACCATCCAATTCGTCGGCAACTTAGAATTTAGGGCCGCAGAAACGGGCAGGAGGAGACACGAAGTTTTTTTGGAAAAAGGACAACTAATTGAATGGCCGGAAGGTGTAATTCGAGGTAAACCAAGCCCGGAAAAGGGGGACGCAGCCGAAAAGACGATACCAAGAGCACGCGGGAAGATTAACCAAAAAAAGGGGAGTGGCCCAAACACCACAACCCCGGACGTCACATGAAAACCTCATCATGAAACCAGAGCCGCTGGGGGTAGTGGTTAACAAATCAAGCAGCCGGGGAACGGGCCTCAAAGTCAATTGCCCGAAAGCATCCCTCCCATCGTACGAAGTTGGGGACCACCAAAAAAGAGGGAAGACCCCCACGGCTTCAAGAACCACAACAAAAAACGGAACGCTGTGAGTTTTGGTTAGAATCTTCAAGTTGGAAATGGGTGTGAAGCCAAGGGACGGGAAATCGAAAACGACATGGCGTGGGGGCAACGGGCTGAAAAAAACTGGAAACGAAAACCAGCGGTTGGGGGGCATCAGGCAAATGTTCGTTACCAAAGAAGCGAAAATAGGGTTGAGGAAGGGGGGGAAGGAGAAAATGTAGGACGGGAAAAACAGCTCGGGGGGGGTCGGAAAAATAACACAGGTGGCCAAGTTGCAACAAGTAGAAGTTGCCGAAGGAATGCCCAGACAGAAAAGGAGAGGCAGAGGGGCGTGTGTCGGAAAAAAAAAACTCACCGGTCCGACAAATAAGGACACGGGAACTAGAGCAAATGAAAAAAGTCAGATCTACGCGTAATTCAGTCCATCTGCCAAACGTGGGAAAATGGAGAAAACAATCGAAAATAAAACGTATGTTTTCGTGGGGCAGAGAGAAGATCCAATTTTTCGCATGGGGAAAAAAGGGGGCGTCCAGGAGTCGCACGTAAATGTGATGGGGCAGAAAAGGGCAACGGAAAAAAAGACGGACTTTCGGCCCAGGGAAACCTGCTGAAGGTCAATGGACGATCGCTTTAGAGAAAGGGGAAAAAGAATTCAACCAGAACCGGGGTTGTACTCCAAACGCTAACAGAGACGACGAAAGGAAGGCAGTCAAAAAGAAAAAACCACCACTCTAAAAAAGGGGCTGGCAGTGTGCTGACCCTTCGTACATAATGCTACCATTGCAACCCTCAATATCCAAAATCACTTGTCTTTTGGTGGGGGAAAAAAAGGAAAAATGAAAAGTGTTTGGGGAAGTATACTGTAGGGGGGCAGTTTCACACAAACCCGCGGGGCAAGCCCCCGCTCTGAAGCAAAATTTGCCAACAAAGAAGACGGAGCAAAACAAGATTTTTCTTCACGGGGGAAAGCCTTCGTCGGGTTAAAGGAAACGAGCGTAATCAACTCCCAATAAACAAAACGCCAGGAGCCTGAACGCCGAAAAATTCCTTTTGACTCAGCCCATAAAGAAAAGCGTTTCAACCCAGGCTTTGTTGGTTTCGCCAATACAAAGAAAAAAAACGCAGGGGGAAAGGGCGGCAAAACATCCCGGGGAAAACAGGACAAGGTGGACGCGCAAGAGAAAAAGGGCCTACCGAAAAGGTGATACAAAACAGGCCGGACGAAAAGACCAATGGGAGGAGTTGTCCACGATAAGGGGAAATGCCCCCAAACACAGCGTCGAGCCGTCAAAAAAAAGAACGCCAACCGTAAAAGGAGACCCCCAGGGAGCCGACCGTAGAAACAAAACGTAAAAAAAAGTGAAAGTTTGTGGGAACTCAGCAAGCCGAACGGTGAAAAAAGCCTTTGGGTCACATACTCTCCCGAAAGGGTTCAAAGGAATGCAACCCAAAACTTCAAGGTCAGAGTACACCCCCAATGCAAAAAACCAAAAGATAGAAAGGGGAACGAAGGTACCTGCGATCGAAGAAAAAAACACGAAAAAAAGGGAAAGAAAAAAAGGATCTCGTGAACAATGGGGGCAAGGGGGGAACCTGAAACGTCCAGAGCATCCGAAGGCACAACTCAGACCGAAAAATCCAGCGAAAGGGGAGAATCCACGAAGGACTCAAGAGAGCCAGGCTAACCCAAAGTAGAATTTTTCAGTAAAAGAAAGACGATAGCTTGCTCCATGTAACTGCACAAAAGATTCCAACAAGAATAAGGTCCATGGGGGACACAGCACAACGGTCACACCGATCGAAGACTTTCTCAGCGTGAAGGCCAAAACGGACAGCAGGGCAATAAGAGAAGGGGGACCGCGCATTGGAAAAAAGAGGTGCAAATCGACAGCACGCACCAGGGAGAAATGCATATCTTAAAACAAATACAACTGTCTCAGAAAAAAGGCGACCAGGATAAGAGCGGAAAAACCAAAATCAAAAACCGGACAAATTAAGCAAGTGGGAAAGCGATCGTGTAAGGACAACGACGTGCAGAAAAAAAAAAAAACGTCACCCTGTGTGGGACGCCCATGGCTCAAAATTAGGGGGGACACCATTCATACATACGCTGGCCCAGAAAAAAGGAACCGGGGAAAAGGGGGGGACATATTGGGAATGGGTTTTCAGGTTAATTCCGCAAAAAACGCAAGGCCGCCGAACAGAAAGCCACGGGCGTCCGAAAGAAAAGGGAGGGCGGGAAAAAATAGGAGGAAATTGAAAATTGGGGGGAGTCCAGTACATGTAGACTGCAAAAGTATAAGGAGGAAAAAAAAGTCGGGACACAGAGAATAAAAAAACGGACAAAATATAATTATAGCGAAAAGCCAACCCGGGGAAAAAAAGATGCGCGTTGGAGCAAAGAGAAAGAAGTGGCACAAAAAAGAGGTTAGCAATGTACAGGGAGAAAAATGAACATAGCGAAAACTTGAAACGCCAAAAGTTTGAAAAAAAAAGATATCCAGCAAGCGTCTGCAAGACAAAGGATCAAATGGGAAGCCCGGTACTTAGGGTACTCCCACGAGCAGGGGGAGATACAACCTCGGCGAGGAGGATCAATCAGCAGAATGGGGGGCGCAAAAAACAAACGCACGGTCCCGCAAAGAAATCGCCCAGAAGCAAAATATCGGAGAAAACAGCTGGTACGAGGGACTGCAACAGGCCAACAGTTTCTGAAAGAAAAAACAACAAGAAGGGGGCTCGCCACAACTATTGGAAAAGGGGTGGATAAAACCGGGAAAAAAGATACAAAGACAAAATGCCCGTACAGCATGGCTCAACAGCATAAAGGGATCAAGGTCCTAACTGGAAACGAAGAACAGGAATTAGTCTAAACAAAAAAAAACAGTAAGGAACGAAGATGACGGAAGTTCAAATATAAGAGAAAGTTTTCAACGCTGCTCTTTTGAAAGGAAAAAAGGGGGAAAAGCCGTGAAACGATTGGGGCGAAGCGAACCGGGGGGTCGGACACTTGGGGGGGAAAGGGGGTGGAAGAGAGAAACAAAGGGAGCTGTCAAAAAAAGAGTAACCCTGAAAATAAAAAACTGGGCGTGGAAAGGGGAGTGAAAAGGAATCAGCAGAGGGAATTAAATCTGGGCGATTCGAAGGACGACGGGGGGGGGCAGGTGGTGACAAAAAGGAACTCATCGCAGATGGAAAGGAACCATCATAGGCAACTCTGAATTTCTGAAAAAGAGGATTTTTAAGGCCCTAAAAGCAGGAGCGACGAAAAGGGGGAGAATTGAGGGGAAAAAAAACGAATGCAAACTGGATAATATGCAAGAGGGCGGAGGTCAAAGGGGAAAAAAGGCTTCAATGGGACGAAGTAACATAATAAAAGTCGAAATCGACAAAAAAGGAGAGCGCCGGACAAAGAAATCGGAAAAGAAACACAGTTCGATCGCTATGGTTAAGAAAAGGGGTTTCAATGTTGAGAATGGCGCCAAGTGGGTACCGCGGGATAAAGGACCCAAACGAATGATATGGACATCCAAAAAGATAAAGAAAAAAGGGGGAAAAGAGGACCAGTTGTTAGGGACGATGAGGGGGGAAAAAGGGGGAAGACGTCTGTCAAGAGGGTTGGGAGAAATAAAGAGTGGAACCAGCAACGAGTCCAAACGGGGGGGGGGACAATGGATGGGAACCCAAGAAAGCCCCAGAGGTGCAAGGGGGGTGGACTAATCAGACGGGCAATGGCGCAAAACACGGGGTGTGGACGCTGCAGAAGGGAAAAACACTGCGAGCAACTAGGTGGTAACTGGGGGGGGGAAAGAGCCGAAACCGTTTGTTAAAAGGGAGGGTCCGTGTTCACATGGAACAGAGCATGTGAGAAGTAGAGGAGGGACAAAAAAAATGTCACGGAGGGAAGATGGGGTGCTAATACGTAGACCCAAACTGGGTCCCCAAAAGCCCAGGCAATGAGGCAAAAAAGCCTGGAAATGGTGCAGATGGTCGGGCGTTTTGAAAAAACAGGCACGGCAGAAGTAAGTCATCACAGCAAGAAAGAGGTAGGACGGGAAAAAGTCCCATGGGCAATATCGTAAGGGCAGAAATGGGGCCACTCGGGCGGAAAAAGAGAGCGGGAGGGGGGGGGGTGGTTAAGTTGGTGGGAGCGGGTTACCCCTGTTGGTTGGGGAAAACAGGGAGAGGGTTGTGCAGAAGCGGTGAGGGACAGGAGCACGAGAAATTGGCGGGGACCCTAAAATTGCCAGAGATAAGGGAGAATAAAAAAATTTGGGTGAGGGTTTGGAGAGAGCCAAAGACCAGGAAGCGTCAACGGGGAAAAGTGTTGGCGAAAAGGGAAACAACGGGACAGAGTATGTGATATGAACAAAATCGGCAAAAAGAGCTGAAGGGGGAAAGAAACGAAACGGTGGAGGGGAAATGAACAGAAAATTGTTTCTTACTAAGTTACAGGAAAGGGTGCAACGAGTGGACACTTTGTGAGAAAAAACTTGGGTTTTTAATGAGCGACAGAGGGGGGGCTGAGGATGTGGGGAAAAATAAAAGAAGGGACTAAACATGTTCGGAAAGGGTCGCCCTGTGGGCAGAAAAGGAATCAATTGTTGCCCGCGTAGGCCAGAAGGAAGTAGAAGAGGGCGAGGCAAACAGGGAAAGGAAGGAAAAGAGTTAACCATTGTCAAACAGCCGTGGGGTTACCGGAGCGCGGAAAACAGGGCGGGCTGAAGAGTGGGTCCTGTCGGAAAAAAAGGGAAGTTTTCGGAGAACGGGGGAAAGGCACAAGACCTTCGGGGGGACTGTCGTTGTAAGAGACTGGATTTGGGAAAGAAGAAGGAGAACCTCAAGACCGCAGCCAGAGATGAAATGAAAAAAAATAATGCTTTGGGGGCGACCTCCGGATTTTCAAAAGTCGCTTTCATCGAAAAAGACTTAAAGCGGGGGGGGTGAAGAAAGAAGAAAAAAAGGAAGTAGACAATGACAAAAAAGAAGTCTATGCAGGGGAAAAAACCTTTCACTAACCAAAACGAACAGGGCGCCTAATTGGCGAGGCCAAATGCGATGGCGTTGGTTCGGGGGGGGACAACCGGAAGGCCAAACAGGGCGTCATACCCGGGGCAGCGAAAAGGGGTGGGAAAGGTGGGAAATGAAAAGAAAAAGGACATAAGCTGAGGGGACATTGGAGGGGAGAAAAAGGGGGAAGACCACACTGGTGAGACAAACCTGGGCACTAATTGAGCAAAAGCGGAATCGAAATTTACCTCATGAAGTCAAGGGAATCAAGACTTGAATGACTGGGAAGTGGATAAACCAAGAAGGGGACTAATAAGCCCGGCCGAAAGGGGAATTGGATAAATTGCTCGGGTCGCAGCCAAGAAATAAAGGCAAAGGGGAAATCGGCCGACGGGAAGCGACTGTAAGGGGGGAGATAAGAATAACCGAACGTTAGACTCAAGTGTGGGGTTACTGGTGGAAGAAGCTAGGACAGAAGAAATCAGTGGGGTATTCTGGACCGAGGTAAAAAACCAAGCATAACCCCATAAAGCTAAGGTTGGTCATCCGATGAAATCTCAAGGGTTTTGGTAGCTCCGGGGAAAACAACAAATGGGCCCGAAGCTAAATTGGGGGGGGGGCAAACTTGTGGTGATGGGTGGTGTCCACGTCCAGAACCGGCCACCTGGGGACCGGTGGGGGACGGAAAGCGGATGGAAAGGGGGCAACAGCATGGGGAAAAAAGAGGGCTCTTAAACCTGAAGGGGCCTGCTTAAAAAAAACAAAAAACGATGGGGGGGGGGGTTTATTTGTTAAAGTCAGCACGTCAAAAGGCCAAGAAAAGAACGTTTAGTGACCGTGGAATTGGATGTCAACCCCATGAGCGGAAGTTGGATCGAACAACAAAACGTCGGTTTTCGGGGCCGGCGTAAAAGGAGTTTTTAAGCGGACTGAAAAAAGAAGATTGGTGGGGGGGAGATGCAAGCGGGGAAAGGTTAGCCTATTGATTGGAAGTTTGGGGCTCAGAGCGACGTCTTAAAAGAATAAAAGAGACAGGGAGGTGGTGGTAAAAGAAGTGAAAGGACGGGTGGCAAATCGCAAGAACACGGGTCTACGGGTACCGTCCAGGTCGGTGGTGTCTCGGGACCCGATTTGTGACGGCGAAAGCAAGCGCGTTGTTTACACACTAAGAACTCAAAAGGCACGCCCAGAATTAGTCGCGGGAGGTAAAAAAAAAAAACATGGCGCGGAACACAGGAAAAGGCGAAAACCGCCAAATGCCGAATTCAAACAATAACGGCACGAATTAGGGGAACTGGCGAAATTGGGGGCAAAAACGAAGCCCGATTCCAAAAGCGGTAGCTGGGAAAAACTAACGTTATAAAAAGATTGGGGGAATTGACTGGAAAGTAATGGGGACCGAAAGTTCGGGAGGAGAAGCAACGGTTTTTAAAAAACACATTGGTTTCGAGGCACAAACGCAAGTCAGGTGCCCCGCCAAAACCTTGGTAATCAAACAAGGGAATGCAAGGGGGGACAACTTGGGAAAGCGGGTAAATCCCAGAGTGTCTGGGGAGGGTTACCAATACAAAAGCCTTGAGGGATAAGCAAAAGAAAAGTTGGGGTGTGTTTTGGGTTAGGATGTGCAACCGGGGAGGGAGTGTTTACTAGAAAACAAACAAAACAAAGGAAAAGAGGCAACTTGGGAGGGAGAATA
>Ga0179593_1497822_pt1 | contig 10867 bp, 18 predicted proteins | sample CZODoug2_1_08_16_FD_185931 | JGI IMG/M metagenome (GOLD analysis project Ga0179593, IMG submission 185931) | Vadose zone soil fungal communities from Angelo Coast Range Reserve, California, USA - CZODoug2_1_08_16fungal (PacBio error correction) | ecosystem: Environmental > Terrestrial > Soil >...
ATGAGAGACGTAAAAAAAAAAGAAAAAGGGGGGGGTCAGCGTCAGATAGAAAAGGCAGCAAAAATTGAAAAGAAATCTTTCTAAAAGACATAAAGATCTAAATGAAGGATCAGAGACCACAAAAAAAAAAAAAGGGGTAAGGAAATACCAAGTGAGATAGCAGGCAAAGGGAGGTGATCGGGCACCGAAAACCATTTATTTCTTTGAAAGAGACGACCGACTTAATGAAGGGAAGGAGGACAGGCCGCGAGACCTAAGAAAGAAAGAAAGGAAAAACTCCTTCTGTGAGGGGCAGAACCCGCAGAGATCTTCCTTAAAGTAACGGGTTCCGACAAAGAGGAAAAGGGTCGAGGAAACCTAGAAAAGGAAAAAAAAAGGCCCGGGAAGAACCGAGAGCGCCATAGAAGGGGGGACAAGAGATTCACCCCCGCGCCCGCCTAAAGAAAATTGACTGGCGTTTATGGGGAAGGGAGAGCCAGAATAGGGTCTGGACCGAAAAGCTTGGGGGGGAAAGAAAAGGGGAAGACCCATTCAGAGGGGACAGGGAACTGATCTGCAAAATTGAGGAATGAAGAAAAAGTAGAGGACGGTGGGTTTCACTCAAGGAAGGCAGACAAGAAGGGGAGCTCAAGAGGGAAAGGGAAAATCCAGGAAAAAAGAGAGCAAAAAGAAATTGGGGAAACAACTTCCTGGCGCGTGTATATGAAGAGGTTCAAAAAGTCTTCTTCAAAAAAGCAGGAGTGGGGAAAACGGAGGGGGGAAAAAAAAGAAATTGGGTTTAAGAAAGAAAGAATCTGGTACCCTGCCGCTTTTGAAGAAAAATCAAGGTGTTCGAAAAAGAAAAAAAAAGTCATTGAAAAAATGCGTGAAGAGCTAAATGAGGCTCTCAGGGATAATTCCTATTATTACTCGGTGAAAAAAAGAGGAGGAAAACCTTGGAAAAAAAATGGTGTTTGCGAAATAAAAAAAGACGCTTCTGCCCGATCAGGGATGAATGTTGCCGCCAGAAAAGGCAGACAGAGAGCCTCAGAAAAAAGGGGGAGATTTGATTAACAGAACCTAAAGAGGGGGAAGGCCCGTATTCAATCGCGGGCACGATCCAAGAAAAAAAAGGGTTCCAAGGATTAGGGGGGGGGGAATCGATCCAAAAGGTAATCAACTATTGCTTTCAAAAACGAGGGGAACCCTTGGGGGGGGGGGGAATTGAATCGCAAAAAAAGGGAGAGCCGCAGAGCAGGAACTTTTATCCTCGAGGGAGGCGATCCCGAAAGAGAACGACAGAGACCCTCCGAAATCCTTGGACAAGTAAAAGACGTCTGATTCGTCGGTTCAAAAGTTCCCCGAGAAGAGAAAGGTCGGGGGGGGGAATACAGGGGGAGATGACAAAACCTGCATAAACTATGAAAGAATGGGAGACCGGAGGGGGGAAAAATCAAGGGGGGAAGGTCTGAACATGGGGGAGTGTGAGTGAAAAAATGGGGCCAGGATCAAAAAAAACAACAGAGAGGTGAAAAAGGAACCAAAAAAGGGAACCGTTCACAGAGAGAAAAACGGTTCGCCCGGTAAAAAGGACCTTTCAAGGGGAAGAAAACCAAGGGGACAGGTGAGTATGAATTCTGTGAGGAAAAAGATCGGGCAAAAACAAAGGGGATCCGAAAGGTTGAAAAACTTCACAATGAACTGTTAGACAACGACTCTTCGGACTGCTTCCAGGGAAAAGAAGAGTGAACTTGGGAAAAAGACACAAGAAAAAAAAGACTTAGTTAAAGAGGGGCTGCCAGGAAAAAAAAAAAAACTTCCTTTTAGGGGGGGTATCTATACGCTCAGGGGCCGCGATTGAGGAGGAATTATGGAAATCTTTGGAGGGGGGGGAGTGTTTTTTTTTGCAGGGAAAAATTCCACCAAAGGCGAACGGGAAAAAATAAGGGGGTCTGAAAAAGAGAATTAGGGGGACTTGGTTGACGGAAAGGTCCAAAACTCTTTTCGGGGGAGGAAACTGCAACCTTTTTGGGAGAAGGGGGGGGGAAAAAGGAAAATTTGAAAAAAAAAAAACAGAAAAGATCAACCAGTGGCATGACGACCCGGAAAGTCACCTCTCTTCATAGGGCTTGGGGTAGGAAAAAAGGAGGGGCTAGGGAAGATTGGAAGGGTCTTTGGAAAGTCCTTCCTTCATCTCGAAATTCTCAAAGAACCGAAAAGGGAAGGACGCTGAAAAAGGGGAAAAAAGCGGACCCATGTGGGGGGGGGAAAAAAGAACAAGTAAAGACAGCTCGAAAAGTGTCCAGAAAAAAAGGAAAGGAAGAAAAGGGTTCGTAAAGAAAAGGTTTGGGGGGGAAAATCTGGGTGGGAAAAAAAGCGAACTCGGGGGGGAAAACTCGTCCAAGAGGCGGTCCCTGTCCCGAAAAAAAAGATGGCGGAGAAAAAAAATTTCAGGGAAGCGGATCGTCGGACGTAGGGCTAAAAAGGTGAACTTTTGAAAAAAAAGGGATACGGGAAAAAAATAAAACCATGAAGAGGGGTTTTTCCGAGGGTCAGGGAAATGATTGTCGAAAGTGCTTCTGGGAAGAAAGGGGAATTGGGAATACCGGAGAACAGAAAGAAAAGCGCAGGAAAAAGAAAACGAGTCAATCGAAAGGGAGGACATGTGCTTACACAGAAAAGATAGGTCCCCGTCAAAAAAAAGAAAGAGGAGGGGGAGATTCGAAAAAAAAAAGCAGGGGGGAAAGCCGGGAAAAGTCGCCCCGGAAAAAAAAAAGGGGGGTAAAAGGGGAGAAAAGCTTTAAGCATCTCAAAAATAGAAAAAAACGGGGGGGGGGGGCAAAAAAAAATGCGCAAAAGGGGACCGTCGTAACGGAAGAAGGAGGAGAAACGCGAATACGGAAGACCTCGGGGGAAAACAGGAAGTACCGGAAAAAAAATCAACAAGTCCTCAAAAGAAAAATCGCACAGCTAAACGAAATGTTACATAACTCTCCAAAGAAGAATAACCATCTGCCCGGGAAAAAAAAAAAAGGTCTTGGGGGCTTGGTCTGGGAGGAAGAAGGGTCAAGTCCAGGGAAATGTTCCTTTGGGGGAAGGGGCAAAGCCTAAAGAAAGAACTAAAAGGATCAAGAAAGCAATACAACGAAAAGAATGCAGCCTCTAACCAAGAACAGGCTCAGGGGACGGGAAGGGGGTTGCAAAGGGGGGGGGGTCATTCAAAAAAAACTTGAATAGAAGGAAAAAACCTTGTCATAAAAAGAAAAAAAAATCGGTCATCACAACCTTGTGACACGACCACAGCACAGGGAATGGGAAGACGGGCTAATCCAGAAGTTGAAGCAAAGAAGGGGAAAACGGGAGTCCTGGGTAAATTCACTCCATAAGAACTGCCAACGATGCCCTCTGAGGAAGAGGAACCAGAGAGGAAAAGAGGCTGATCAAAAGGAACCGGATGGCCGGAAGGATTTGGAAAAAGATCCTCATCACTATTTGGAAAGGACTGGAGCAGCACGAGAGGGAAAAAAAAAAGAAGGGGGAACCATCTCGGAAATGGGAAAAACTCGAGAACCAGTGGGGGGATCGTTGGTGCGATCGACACTTGAAGCAACCAAAACGGAAGAAAAGCGGGAAAGCCTCAAAAAAAGGCTAAAGAGGTAGACCTCGGATGCCGGAGGGGGCAGCAAAACAAAGGCTATTTTGCCTGAGGGGGGGGCCAGGATGCTCCACTAAGGGGAAAAAAAAAAACTTCGAAAGGAGAAAAAACTGCAAAAGACCCGAAAGCACTGCCAGGCTGGGGAAAGGGGGGCATCAACTGGACAGGACTTCTCAAAGAAAAAACGTGTAAATAATCAATTGAACTTCTAAAAGACCAAGGGGGGGTATTCTCGGGGTCAGGGAAGGATCGAATAGGGAAAAAGCAATCGAAGCCTGCCTTTCTGTGCAGAAAGAATGAGGAAAAAAAAAAAGGTTTGAAAAGAAAAGTCCAAGCCGATAGGACAAAAAAAGAGAACGGGCCTGGGGACTCGAAAGAAAAGAACGACGATCGAAAAACTGTTGGGTCAAGGAAGGGGGGAGAGTGACAAAAAAAAGTGCCGAACCTAGGGGGTTCAAAGGAGCTAAAATCAGGATTGAATCGTCAACTTGACGTCGAAGGGGATCACCGCGCCGTTTGAAACCTTCAGACACTTGAAAAAAAAAAAAATTTGGGAGAAATCGACCAACCAAGGAGGAACATGACAGGCGCAAGGAAAATAAGGGAAATGCAAAAAAGGAATGTCCCAGCATCTCGTCAGAATTTCACGGCAAAAAAAGTTTTCGGGGGGGGGGTTGACATAAAAGACGCACCAAGGATAGAAAGCGCCGGGGGGGGGAAAGAGTCGGGAAACAGGTATGAGAAATTCGTCTACGCCGGCAAAAGCTGCGGCTTGGGAGGGGGAAAAAAAGGAACTTTGTAAAAAAAAAAACTAGGAAAAAAGAGGGAATCTAAAAAAGACGATCAAAAAAAAAAAAGGCGTGGGGTAGGTTCCACATGGGGCTTTATTGGCGCTCGGGGTATGGACTCGGTTGAGGAAAAGAACGACAGCCAAGGAAGCTCCGCAGGGAAAAAAAAGGGAAACCCCGAAAAAGAGTAGGAACAACAAAACAGGAGGGGGATGAGGGAGGAGGACACGGTTGTTCACGAAATGCGGGCGCCGTAAAAGTTGGTCAAGGAAATCGGAAAAAGTCCAAAGGAAAGAACGGAATCAAACGGATCAGGGAAAACAAAAAAAAAAATACTGGGGGGAAGGAAAAAAATCCTAGCGGGGGAGGAAAAGAGGGATTCCCGGGGGCGCGCTCAGGGGCCAGCTGCCGACAGAAACCTTGGTTGGAAAAAACACCGTGCTTCGAGCCGTCGGTCCTACGTCGAAGCGAACCGCTGGGGAGGTGTGGTCGAACATTCACAAGAAAAGAACCGGTCAAAAAGCCTCAAAGGGGGTGGAAGCTCTATGAAAAAAGAAAGAAAGGAAAAATCTAAAGAAAAAAAAGGAAAGGAAACCTATATGGGAGCCGAACAACGCCAAAGACAAGGGGGGGGTGGCTCAGCCTCCGTCCGAGGAGGCCTCCTCCGAGAGGGGGGGGGGGGGGGAACATCAAGGAGGGGGGTTATAGAAAAAGGTTCAAGTAAGAGGGACGATCTGAAAGGGGAGGACCGGGAACTATTTCTTCTGGAAGCCCCGCGGTCTCCAAAAACTATCGGAAAAAGGGGTAAGGGCGGTCAAAAATCTGCTTGGGGAACGTCTGTGGAAAGTATTTGGAAAGGGGGGGGGACAGGTAAAAAAAAGAGGATGCTCCCTGGGCCCAAGGGCCGTTTTTGAGGGGAAAAGAAAAAAAATTCGAAGAGCTGCCGAAGAGGCGCGGATGGGAAGGTCGGTAAGGAATCCGCTGATCGAAAAAAGAACACCGAGGAAGGATAAAAAAAGGAAAACTATGCAATTCAAGGGTAAAGGGTCCGATCACGAAAAAAAGCAAATTCTGGGGGTGTCCGGAAAGGCGCAGGGCTGACAAAAGAGAAAAAAAGGGACAGCAGAGGGGAAAGGGTGGTTTCCTCAATAGCAAGGGCCCCCCCCGAAAGGGGATCCAAATGAGAAACCTGGAAAAAAGCTTGAAGGCGGGCGGAACCAATACGGTTACACACAGCAAAAAGAACCGGTCGAGTAAAAGGAAGGGAAACTGCCTAAGGAAGGGATCCCTTTGCAGTGGAAGACTGCTCTGAAAAGGGGGTTTCTAAAGAAAAAACACCATAAGCCCGGGGGGAAAAGAGAAAGGGCGAATCCTGGAGGAAAAAAAACCTGCCTTTTCAAGGGGAATACGTGGGGAACGAAGAACAACATCGGGGGAAAAGCTTATACAAAACTTGACAAAAAAGTCTTTCTCGTGATACGATACGCTCAAGGGAGAAAAGGGGGGTTGGGGACGCCCCGGAGAATTGGGGGGAGTGGCTTTGTGGGGGGGGGAGTTAATAATCCAGAGAAAGTGGAGTGCCTCAAAAGGGGGCAGTTCTTGGGGTGAGAGGGCTGGGGGAAACTTTCCAAAGAAGGGGCTTAAGGGACGTGAAGGGGTTCTTGGAGGGGGGAAACGTCCGACTAAACCGTCAAGGAGTCCCTTTTCATGAACGAACCGGCATCGGCGGAGGGAAGTAGTTTCGAGGGGTTAGTGAGGTCGAGGGGACGAAAGGGGGAGTGGGGTGAAGTGATGGATTCTTTCCTAAAAAAACAGCCGCTGAGGAGGGAGCGGTACCGAAGGGGGACCCACCTAAGCCGCCATGTGGTTCGGGGAGGAAAAACGACCTTGACAGAGCCCAAAGGGTCACCATGATGATTGAGTACGTTGTCAGGGGGGGGGGGAAAGAACAAGGGGGTTTCGCGACTAGGAGAATTGCTCGGACCCAAGGGGGGGAGCGCTGAAAGACTACCATCTGGAGAAGACCCGCGTGAGGGAAGGAGATCAGAAAAAAAAAGGGGGGAAAACGGGTTGAGTTTACCCAGGTGGCAAGCAAGGCAAGAGGGTATTAAAGACGTCAGGGAAGGCCGAGGGTGACCGTTCGGGAGGGCACTGAAAATAATCGGCTGGAGAAAAGACGAGGTTGCGTGGTAGTCGGAACCTATTCGGGGAAAAAATCCAAGTAGGAAAAGGAAACGCTCCTACCAAACAAGGATAATGCGAAGCGAGGCGGGGGGAAAAGGGAAAAGCCACGTTCATCAACCAGCCGCATCGTAGGGGGACAAGGAAACCCTTGAAGAGAGTTAGAAGGTTCCAAGGGTCCACCGTTGGTTTGCAGCGACGAAAGACTAAATAGGAACTGAACTCTTCTCTTCAAGCGATGGGGTAGAATATGGAAAAAAAAAAAAAAAAAGACATCCTGGGGAAAAAACTCATGCAAAATATCACCAGACATGTGACGAACCTACAACGAGCAGTCACTTCCAGGAGGGTGGGGGGTTCCTAAAAAAGGTCGGTGGCGAGGGAGTTCGAGTCAGAAAAGGATGTGTCTGCGCTCTAACAACCGCTATGACCTAAAAAGAAATCAAAAAAGGGAGATGCAAGGAAAGAGCCCAAAAGGGGGATTCCTATCCAGGGGAGGGTTCAAGGCATGGAAAAGAGGGGAAGTAGTGAGTCTTACACCAGGGAACATCAGTAAGGAAAGAAAAAAAACCAAATCCGAAAAGAAAATGAAGGAAAAACCATAAAGGAGTTGTGGTCTGGGGGTGGAAGACATCAATACGTACGCCGGAGGAAAAAGGGGGCTGAAAAAAAGGGCAATAAGGAAATCTCGATCATCAAAGAAAGTTGAGGACGTAGAAGGGGGACAGGACTGAATTCTTCCATGGAAGATATCTCAGAGGGGGGGGGGGGAGGCTGGAAGTCAATGGGATCTCAGAGAAAGTTAAGTCCGATCCGCAAAGCAGGCGGAGGTTGGGGGGGTAAAGATCGAGCAGACCCGGGGAAAAAAAAAAAAAAAACAAGAAAGGTACATTCCTTAAAGGCGGACGGAACGAGAAGGAAAGGGAATAAAGGGGGGTTTAATCAATCCGGAAGGGGGGTTTGCCCTGGACCTTGGAGAAAAGAGAATTGCTGAAAAAAACCTTCGATAAGGCGGGTGGGACAAGGGAGGGGAGGGGCAATTAAACAGAAAATTGGGGTGTGCAGCCCTTGGGAAAGCAAATCAAAAAAAGAGGTGAGGAAAAAACAGGAAAGATCACAGTGAGTAGGGGGACCGAGCTCAGTGAAAAGGGACACGTCGATTCCAGGAAAGTGTACAGAATATTGAAAGGTAAAACCCTGGAATCTATGTGCGAAGAACGTCAAGGGGCCAAAAGGCATCGGGAAAAGTGGCACTTGTTGGGTGACGGATGCCGGGAAAGAAAGGAAAGAACTTTGGGGGGGGGAATCGGGGAAAAAACCTTGGACAGAAGAATGGGTGAGGAGGGAGGACCGGATCCTTGACTGGGGAAACAGTGGCAGATGAAAACGGGGGGGGGGATACAGGTCCAAGAAAACCTTTGGAAAGGGATTCAGGGAAAAAACCAGGTATGCGGGTTAAGGGAACGACTAAAACGCGGCCAGTAACTATTTGCCCGAAAGGCAAAAGAGATCTTCACACGGAGGGGGGGGGGGGGGGGGCAAAAAAATTGAGGAAAGGGAACCTTGGATGACAAAGCGAGGAGGGAAAAGGAAGGGGACAATAAAAATGGGCCATCCTGGAAAAGACCTTGAATATCGAGGGGGAATAGAATCGGGAAAAAAAAGTCTTATTAAAGGATCCCATTAGAAAGCCCAGGGGGGGGAAATTAACTCGAAAAGAACACAAGCTGAAGGAAAGAAAAGGGGAGGCGAAAAGGACCATTAAAAGAAAAAAAAATAGAAGGAAAAAAAACTGAGGGGGTTGCTTTGTTGATGCATGTGGAGGAGGGGGGGACGCAAGGGGTGATCCTCAATCTTTCTTTCAAAAGCAGTACCACGGAAAACAACCGGGGGGGGGAAAAGGGGGGAAGAAAACTACCAAGTCAACTATCCGAATGAAAAACCTCGGGGCACCTTATCAGAAAGGCCCTACAGGGAAGAGCGCTGAAAAGAAAGCAGGCCTTTTGGGGGGGAAAAGGAAAGGGTCTGTTCTGGATCCTGGGGTAATCTGGAAGAGATGGGGGTCCCGGACGAAGCAGGGGGGGGGTTCGAAATGCCGTGAAAAAAAAAACCAAGGCCGTGAAGCTCTATGAGGGAGGGGAAAGGCAAAAATTCGGGAAGTACGGTCGAGGCGGCCTTAGAACTAAATAAAAGGGGGGGGGTGTCGTCGCCGGAAAGAGATCCAAAGTAAGGCGAAGAGGAACTCAGGGAGAAGCAAAGGACCCAGAAAAAATCGGGAAAGGGGCACCAGATAAAAAGGGGGGCATGAACTATTTCGTCGAGGCAAGGTTGGAAGGGAAGATTAAAAGAAACAACAGGGGTCCGGAGGAAAAGACCGCTAAAAGTTGAGGCCATCGAGGGAAAAATTGAAACCCCTAGGGGGGGAGAAACTTGGGAAGTGGGTTTTGATGAAGGAGCAAAAATTCGGATGAAAGAAAGCCAGGGAGGAGAATCTAATAGGACGTAACAACCGTAAAACCAACAATCGGGCCATAAGGGGGAAGAAGGGTCTAGTACTCAGGGAGTTTATTGGATATCTCAGGCCTGGACAAGCCCACAAATGACACACAGCTGAAATTAAGAAAAGGTCCTGAGGAATCCAAAAAAAAAAAACCCGGTGAAGGAAAAATTGGGCTTGCAAGAAGGGGTCCCAAAGAATGATCATGTGAGAAGATTCGGGGGGAGAATTGGGGCTCTTAAACCACGCTTTTAAGGAAAAAGGGAAGTTTCTTATCGGTATCCTTGTCATTGGACACGATGCTAGGGGTGCTAGGCAAACAAAAAACAACCAAAAGAACCGAAGAAAACACAAAGGAAACATGGTTCTCTGGCCCCAATGTGCCAAAACTGAAAAAAGAAAAAAAGGGGTCAGGAAGAGTTAAGAGGGGACAAGGGGAACGGAGACACCTGAGAAAAAGAAAAAAGCTTAGATCCTGAAAAGCCAGAAAAGGAAAAAAGGGTGGGAGAGAAGAACGCCCGGGAGCGTTTCCTTTACTTTGAGGGGGGGGTTTGGGGGGAAGGACCAAAAGGCTCACAGTGAGGAAAGGGTGTTGGGCTGCGGGAAGAAGGACTGGAAAGAACTCAATACTCAAGAGTCTTGCAAACAAGAAGTTTTTGGAAGGGATGAAACGGTTTCCCGCCAAGAAAAGAGAATCAAAAAAAGGGGGCATTAAAAAAACCTTTAGAGGGGCTGCAGAAGGTCAGAGGGTTGAATGGGGAGCTCGTGATGCTGTGGAGGAAAAGAAAAAAGGGAGATCTGGGGAGGGGGCTCGAAACCGAAAAAATGGGCAAAACCTTCGGAGATCTTTCAGAACAAGAAAAGGAAAAGGGGGAAACTTTAAAAACTCCGGGGCCTGAAGGAGGATGATGGCGGTCGTGTAAAAAGGGTGTGTTTTTTTCGAAAAGCTTGTTGGGGAAAAAGCAGGGAAAAACCGGGAGATGCCTGGTCCATATAAAAATCGGCGGCAGCAAACAAAGGCTGGGCGTCTAGAGCGGAAGACGTCGCCTTGAAGGGGGGGGCTAAAGGACCATGGGACCTTACACAAAAAATCGACTGAGTTAAAAAAACCAAACTTGTGGGAGGTTCTACTATTAATGAAGGCCAGGAAAAAAAGCCGAAATTCGACGATCCTCTGATTGTGAAATAAGTGCTTTTTTATCGGCCTATCAAAGATTCAAGGAACAACAACAAAAAGGTAAAAGAGAATAGGTAAAAACCACCAGCGGGAAGAAAAAAAAAGAATAAGGGGGACCCATACTTTAGGGGGGGAATTCAAGAATCGGCAGGAAAAAAAATCCGTCGCCCAAAAGGGGAAAAAAACCCCGTGAAAAAAAAAAAAAGTGAAAGGGGTCCCACAGGTCCACCAGAAAGGCGACAGGGGAATAAGAAAGGATACAAAAAGAGGAAAAAGATGCCTCCGTAGGAGAGTGAAAAGGGCCGCCCACTCAGAGAAAGACCCTAGGGGGAAAAAAAAAAACCTCAAAAGGACTAAGGGGGGGGGGCGGCACATCATCAGAAATCGACACGAAAGGAAGAGTGCTTCAAGAAGGGGGAGAGAAAAATAAAGGTTAAACCAATTCGAAGAGCCGCGGAGGGGCCCGAAAGATCAAAAAAAAAAACGGAATATTCAGGGGCGACCAGAAAAAAAAAAAAGTGCCGAAAATGAAGTCCACGGGACGCAAAGTTCGTCGGGAGGAAACCTGATCTTCAAAAAGAAAATCACAA
>Ga0179593_1543480_pt1 | contig 10867 bp, 11 predicted proteins | sample CZODoug2_1_08_16_FD_185931 | JGI IMG/M metagenome (GOLD analysis project Ga0179593, IMG submission 185931) | Vadose zone soil fungal communities from Angelo Coast Range Reserve, California, USA - CZODoug2_1_08_16fungal (PacBio error correction) | ecosystem: Environmental > Terrestrial > Soil >...
AAGAAAAAAAATTAAAGAAAGGGTCAATACCCACGAGACAAAAGAGGAACACGGCTGGCTTAAACAAACAGTCGGGATTGGAGAACAAATCGAACGCTCGCGCCTAACAAAAAATGCAGACCCAACCCTCTTAATGTGGGCCAAGCCGAGGAGGGCAAGGGGGCCCCGCCCCGATAAATAAGGACGGGCTTGCACAGAACATTGCAAGAAGAGAAGGTGCGTTTGACACTGAGACGCCGAGGAAAGGACGGAAACTTAGGAATAAGAAAGAGGAAAGGGAGTGGGGAATGACACCAAAAGGGGAAATACGCAGGGGTGTGTTCCGGGCAGTTCGTATTCGGGACTCCGCCCGAGGCGACCCGAGTAGTGAAGGGGACAATGGATAAAGGCTCAGAGCATTTTAAAGTGGAGGAAGTACTCCGGTGGGCAAAATGAAACGGCAGTCAACTGAGAAGGGAAGTGTCCCCCCTGGAAGGAAGACAGGTTGTTTCAGGAGCAGGTACCTATACCGACCGTCGGTGGTTGCACCCTAGGGAGGATAGTCTGGAAGAAAGGAGGCTCAAGGGGGGTGAGCACTTGACGCGACGATGGCAAAAAAAGGGCAAAAAGGACTGATTAGCAAGCATTTTATGGAATATTCTGAGAACATTATTGGAAGGGGCTGGAGCACAAAGCCCCCTGTAAAATCCCGTGCAAAACGCCAAGATGGTAAAACTCAGAGAGGGGTCCGTCAAAGTAATGGGAAAGAATCTCTTGGAGGGGAAGGAACAAAAGACAAGGGGGACATCTCATTCACCAGATAGAAAAAAAACGTCAAAAAAAACCAAGGGGGGTAAAGGCCGGGGAAAAAGATCCACGGAACCGGTTGTTTGTTGTGTGCTTCATCTCCAAACCGCGGTATGGAGGAGTGATAAACGAAAACGCAAAAAGAAAAAGGGGGGGAGAGGTGAAAGCAAGCCTTTGGCCATCCGCATGGTACTTTGTGATAGGGTTGTGTAACCATGGACGGTCAGCAAGGAAGAGAGGGAGACCATCATGGCTGAAATGAGGCGTCAGTAAAAAATTCGGAAGGCTCAGAATGCGGGGGGGAAAAGGAGATTGGGGCGGGGTGTGAGAGGAAAAGGACATGGAGTGTTAAAGGAAAGGCGAACCGCGGTGGGCTTAAAGCAATCCTCACAGGAAAAACCCGGACATACCGTACATTGGAATTGACCGGAAATGACGGGATGGGACAAACGGAAAATCCCGAAAGAGAGAATGGGGGGAAATAATGGGGCAGAAAAAGAGGCCGGGCTCGTGGATAGGGTACCCAAGGACGGGATCCGAAAGTAGGGAGTTGTAGGAGGGAAAAAAACAGGTGAAGCGCTATTGGAGTTGCGGAGGGAAAGAACGGGGGGAAAAGTCCGCAGTAGACCGGCCCAAGGAAAAAAGGAAAAAAAAACTCCAAGGGCCGCCCCGGGGACTACGGGATCCAACACCAACCACACATGTAAAAAAAAAAAAAACAAAGGGTCCGTACAAGTGCCCTCCTTGGACGAGGGATCGAATGAGGGAGAACCTGAGAGCAATCATAACAAACACAACGGAGTAGAGGAAGATAGCTGCAAGGAAAGAGGGGGATCAGCCACTAAAGTAACACCAATTCCCAAGAAGGACCTGTCGAATTGGCGGGAGGTGGGTTTGAGAAAAAACCTGGAAGTCTGTTAAGTAGAAGCGGATCAAAAAAGGGGGACGGAAGAAAATATCAATTCACAAGAAGGCGGGAGTCAAACACGAGGGCAAGGCGATAGCTGGCGTGTCGCAGTAGAAGGATGACGAAAGGAAATTTCAGCAAAAAAAATTTTCCGGCACGCCTGCAAAATCCTCACAGAAACACGCCGAAATCGGCTTGAGTGGAAGGCAGGGGACAGCTTCCCGCGGAGTCCGGCGTGGGAGGCTCGACATGGACGGGGACAAAGGGGTTGGTGCTCAGAGAAGGGGGGTTGGATGACTAGAGACGAAAACGCGTTGAGTCCAGCAAGTAACGTCACCTAAATTGTGGAAGAGGGGGCTCTCCAAAACAGAAAGTGAGGGGGGGGGGAAGCACGATTACTGACACCTTATCACAGGGCCTGGCTGGCGACATGCGACAAGAATGCTGGGAAGGGAGGGGGACATAAAAGTCTCAGGGAAACGCTGGGACAAACCGGTCATGTGTCAAAGGAGAAAAAGGACACAAAGACAGGATCAGCACAGCAAGAAAAAGGCTTTCGGAGGAAAGCGCAGAGGGGACAAGACACGTGGAACGAACAATGAAAAAAAAAATGGGTGTTAGATATACCGACCGCCCAAAAAAACAGAAAAAAAACGAAGCGGCGGGGGAAATCGGCCTTCAAGGGGGGGTGACGGTGTTTTACGCCCGGATAGGAAAATGAGACGGGTGCTTTCAAAAGAGGGGGTTCAAAAAAAAAGGAGCAGGAAGGATGGCTCCCCTGATGAGGAAATCATGACGGCGACACAAAACTGGTGCGGGCGGGAAAACTTGCGGGTAGGAGTGTTGGGGGGGGGTACGGCCCAGAAGAAAGCGGAGGGACGTTAGACCCGGGGCGCTGAAAAAAAAAAGGGGGGAAACAGGTCAAACAAGTCCGAACGAGTGGAAGGACATCCCTCAAAAGAGACGAGCGAGGGAAAATAACAACGTCGATAGGGAACAAACGAGAAGATGGGAAAAAAAGAACCCTATTTGCCCCTGTGAAATGACGAACAAATGTCGCGTAAGGTGGCAAAAAATGAAGTGCCTCTAGCGACGTGGTCGAACACGCATTCGGTGGCCGAGAACGAATCAGGCGAAAAAAAAGCAGGTGAAAGGTGGTTAGCGGAAGGGTAACGGCAGATACGTTCGCAATAGAACAAACTCGACCGCTATTATGGGAAAAAAAACAGGGAGGGGGGAAAGGGCGGTCAACGTCTGGGGGCGATTCCAGAAAGTTTGTAACGATCATGACGGAGCGACGTCTAAGAGAAAAAGGAGGTTCAGGGACTTAGGAACGAGAGGAATGCATTCCCCGGGTCTGCAGGTTCACGTAGGGGGAAAAGAAATCTACCTAAGGTATTTAGGGTCGAAATGCAAAAAAAGGGGGGAGGGTATGACCAAAAAAAAAATAGCTTACGACTGACCCGGATAAATGGGAGGAAGTCGACATGGGGGTCAGGGAATAGTCCGTATGGGGTGGCAAACTCTGCGGGAACGTGCACGAAACGATATCTGTTTATGGGCACGGGGGGGGGGGGGACAAAAAAAAAAGGCGAGGCGTGGGGACTGTCAAATTTGAGACCTAAAAAGCCAAAGAACGAGAAAGAGTCTGGGGGGGGAGTATCAATGGGGGGAGTTAAACATTAAGAGATTGTGATCAGATCGCGCGGTGCAGAAGGAAAGTAGACGTTCCAAGGTTTCTCCAAAGGGATTCTGGCAAGTGCGGGCTGAAGTAAAGTTCATTCAGAATGAAAAGAGAAGCTTAATCATAGCATGGCCAGCGATGTTAGGAAGAACAAAAAGGGGGGGACGCTCAAGTGCGGGAAACTGGAACGCGGCGAGTAAGAGCGACGAGGCCCTAAAGAGACGGAGGGCGGTAAAGAAACTGCAGAGAGAAGATCTAACTTTTGATAATTGGACGCGAAAAAAAGAATGGCTCTTGGGATTCTGGAGAGAAGTAGACAACAGAACAGGGGGACTACTAAAATCTAAAACGCACTATCAAAGAAAAAAAAGGAAGAAAGAGTTCAGGCAGCCGGGGTGGAGTTTCGTCAGCGGGGAAGGCGAGTGGCAAACGTGACGGAAAAAAGACTTAGAGCTAAAGGCCAATAGGAAAATAGGTGACAATAAAAACAAAGAAAGGGGATTCTGCATTCATTTGGGATGAAGCGAGGCGTCTAGATTGAAATAGGGTGAGAGGGGTCTGTCGCGGAAAAAGCATGAAAGAAGAAATTCACTGGGACTATGGCTCCAAGTCTCGAAGGGGGGTCAAAACGTTTTCCCGGAAAAAAAAGAACAAGGGGTGGCCACTAGATAGGTGGTAAGGGCCATCCACAGGGCTGAGGGGGGGGATCTGGATGGGGAAGAAAGACAAAGGAAGTTGCTGGGAATACCCAAGAACTTCAGAAGGAAAGAAAAAGTGTAAAATAAGGGCAGATGCTCGGGAACGGTCGTCCCGAGATAAGCCGAGAAAGATGTCGTGTTGTAGGGAATTGGAGAAAGGTCAAATCAACTTCAAGGGGACTCGGGGGGAAGGGTCGTCACACGTTCGATTCCCGATATCCCACGATAGTAAAATTCAGGTTCACACTGTAAACAGGGAGGTAAGACAAAAAAAAAGGAACCTAGAGTGCATCGGAAAGGGGGGGGGTACGTCGGGGTAAAAGCCTTTCCAAGCGACGAAATCTGAACATCGTTTCATTGTACAGCGCCTCCAAATGAAAAAAAACCACACACCACCACAAAACCGGGTAACTGTGTAATTAAAAACAAACAAACCATCATCTCTCTAAAAACTCACCCACGTCGGTTCGACTCAAAGAAAAACGAGGAGGATGGGACAGCCTCAGTGGACATTGTTGGGAAAAGTAATAATAGCTGGTTGGCACGCTTGGCGTGAAAAGGAAAAATAAAATTGTGCTAGAGTCGTTCGCAAGGGCACTGCAGCGAAGCCAGACATTGGGGAAAAAACCGGGAACGGCATCTGGGGGCAGTGAAAAAGGGAAAAATAGAACAAGAAAAGGGATGTCCTTGTTAACGGTCTGGGTAGAGCGTCTCCGAACTTTGTCCCCCGGGGTGAATAAAAGGGCGACAAAAACGCGTAAAGAAACTACGGGTGTTGAGAAAAAGGAGGAAAAGATGCGGAGTAGTGGAGTTAGGAAAAGGGGGTGCGTCACTTTGCAAAGGTCTCGAAGGATGGGGTGACAAAATCAAATGCAAAGGCGCTTTTAAAGGGGGGGGAACGGAAAAAGAGACAAACATACAATTCATGCGCTTACATATGAAGAGACATGGGGTGCCAAAGGAGGTGAACAACGGGAAACGCAGTGATCAAAAAAAAAGGCAAGTTTTGGGTTTGGAATCTCAAAGGAAGCGTCGCAGTGCCTGGGGGCTACAGTTACCGAAAGGGCGGTGCCAGCGCACACGGCAAAAGGGGAATCGGAAAAAAGGAGAAAGGCTGTAGAATACTCTGAGCCTGATTCTGACAGTTGGAGCGAGGGGGGGTAGCCCTAAAGCGGGCATTCAGGGTCAGCTCAGGGCCGGCGAAACTAAAAGGCGAAAGTGTCAAACAACTGGTCAAGTGCAACGACTTTATTCCAACGTGGCCGTGTGAGAAGAAAGGTGGAGGGTGGGTTGGGTTGTGGGGGGGGTTGGGGCCTTGTTCTGCTCAACGAAAAGGAAAGAAGCAAGAGAAACTCGAAAGCGCCATTAAGAAGTTTCGATCACACGGGAAGAGTCAAGTGAGCAGGGACGAAAAAAAGAACAGAATACGCAAAGAGAATATGAAGTTGCCTAGTGCCTCGGTCGCCAGGTTGGTCCCGCTTACCTCGAGGGTGAGGTGAAAGAGGGTTAGACAGACGACATGGGGACGGTGACGATTTGCCAAATGAAAGCTCTGGGGCTCCTCTAAGAACCTGTAAGATTCGCCAAGGACAGGGATTTGTGGAAAAAAAAACACATGTAGCAATAAAGGCTTCGAGGATGCCAGGGCAGAAGAGAGCTGATATCAAAGAAGGGGGGGGGAGATACCCAAAGAAGGAAAACACAGCCAAAAGGAAGGGCTGATCAGGTGACTTTATGTCACGACAAAATCCTGTGAAGATCAGGGGGACTAATGAAAGGTGATCCATGGGGGTAAAGCACATGGAAAGTAGGGCCATGGATGCCCCGAAGATAGAACGGGGGGTTCGTGTGAAAGAAAAAAACAAAAACGTAAAGTACGGCTAGATTGCTATCGCCATTGACTGGCACTGGAAAAGGACGGGTCTAAGAGCTGTCTTTTTTTGTGTTATTTTAGTCCGGGGGCAGAAAAGACAAGAAATAAGGGGATAAAGAACATTTAATGGCGCGAAAGAAGGGAATGTCACGAAAGGGGTCGGGTTTTGTACATCGGGGGGGGGCGCCAAAGTCGAATGGGAAGGTGGGAAAAGCAAAAACGGAATGTAGAGCCATCGATGAAGGACAATGAACATGAAGCGTGCAGGAGAGCCTGGGGGAAACCATGTAGTGCTCGCACAAAAATGGAAGAGGGTCAGGGCAATCAGGAGGATCGTACGGTTGCCAGGGTGGTGCAGGGGTATGGCATGGGGGGAGCGAGGATAACCCCAAAATTATAAAGAGGAAAGTGATTTTGACTACAGTGAAAAAGTAAATTGCTGGAGACGAGTTTTTCTGGATACAGGGGGGGCGGGGAGGTACCTCATGGCAAGGAGAAAAAAGTCGGGGAACACATTTGACAGCACTTATGGTCTAAAATCGACCTCTAGGCGCGCAGGGGTTAAGGGAGAAAAAAAAAGTTGAAAAATATGGGCGAAGTACAAAAAGTTTTTGTTTACCCAGCGGGGACTCCGAAAAATTAAGGATGGTCGTGAGAGGCGCCACTAAAAGCGGTCGTGGGGGGGGGGGGGGGGGAAGTGCTGGAAAGGGCAAAAAGCTGGACACGGTTCGCCAGCTTGGGGGGGGGTGCTGGGGAAAGGATTGAGGGGTAAGGAGTGGTGGAGCTCCAAGAAACTTCCAATCAACGTAACGAAAAACTAGACAGCAGTGTCGCCGCGGGACAAAGACAAAACAGTAACTCTAAGAAAGGAAGATTGTGAAAGAGCGAAAAAATAGCTGAGAAAACAACTGAGGGGACAAAAGCGGCGGTCGACAATCAAAAAGAAAAATCTCCAAGGGATGCAGCGCACCGCGCAAAAGGTGGGGGGGGAGACGTGAACAAAAGGAAGGGGAATAAGGGAGACGTTTCGGGAAAAAAAAGGAAGGGACCAGGCAAAAGGTTGCAGCCGGCGCTTTGTCGCTGGAGGTAAAACAGGGGAAAGTTCTGGGGGGCACCATGACGTCAGCCATGAGCGGGTCTCTGGGGAAAGCACAAACAAGACAATTCCGTAATGCGGGGGGGTCGTCTAGGCTAAGGAAAAATGGGATTCACTACTATGGGAAGCGAAGCCCGCAGGGGGTTGGGGGGGGAAGCAGCAATGGAGGGGGGCAGCTTGCAAGCGCGTTTGTCGGGAGTTGAGGCTGGAAAGCACAGAGGGCAGGGAAGCATCGCAAACCGAAAGGAAAACCAGAAGAGGGATATAGTCAAGAAAAAAAATAAGTCGTGAATATCCAAGAGGAAAAGCAAGGAGCTAATGGGGGGGCATTATAAAGGGGGAAGAGCATTCTCTGAAGCAAAAATTCAAGTTTATCTCAGTCACAGAAGACGGTACAAAGTCGGACTGATGACTACTCGTGTCTGAAAAAAACTAAAATCATCTGATAAGAATAGTTTGGATGTTGGTCGTCTTTCACGTGTAAGAACTGGGCCTCCCTGAGAATCCAGGGCAAAAAAAGAGGGGCAGAGGACCTTCTTTCTGGGGGGTGGGAAAAAAAACGACCGCACTACGGGCTCATGTCGGAACGCAGTGGACGAGATCAGAGTACCCGTCAAAAACAATCTCTCACAAGCAACAAACGGAAAGAAGGATAGGGATGCACTTTGACGACCTTAAAGGGTCAAGATAAGTCATTCGATGAAACCCTTCCTGGGAAAAGGCAGTTAAAGAACCTAACGTGTATTAGTGGTGGGGTGGTAATCGAGCCGAGGATCAGTCCTGGAAAAGGGGCGAGAGCGAGCTTGAAATGGGAAAAAGGGACTTACTCACAGGACTGAGGAAGTAGTTTAAACTTTTAGATGCCACGAAAGAAAAAAAAGACACAAAAAGGGGGGGGGGGGGGGGGGGTCGCGAGTGTCAGGCGTAGCAGGCATTCAACGTCGTGGCCAGCACATGGGACAGGGAATGAAAGGATTTGCGAGGGGAAGACGGGACCACCTTCTCACAAGGAGCCAACAAACGGCGACGGTTTAAAACCGGTCAAAAAAAATCAAAAGCCCACGGCCGGATCAGCTATTGATGCCTACCCCAGTGCGGGTGAAAGGGCGGTTGTGCTGCCTCGGGATGAAAGGGGGGACTAATCAGGCAAAAGATGGACGTCAACTAGGCCTTGAAACGCAAAAAAAAAGGTGGCTCATGGCACGGCACTTCAGAGCTAAGCTTTCGGGACACAAAGGGGGATCAAGGGGGGAGGGGTGAAAAAAGGGGGGGGGCCAATTGGGGGCAAACTGACGAAAAAAATGAACGAAGAACGTGTCTGTGCGGAACAGAAAAAGTCGTTTGAGGAAATGGGAGAGGGGAACGCAAACTAGACAAGGTTGATCGCGCAACGCAAAGATCCAGCGGAAGCAAAAGGGAAAAGCAGCAACCGGGGTTCGACGTTTTGGACAAGGGGTAAATGGAATCACATCAGCAAGCTGTTGAGATCACGAAAAAAAACCCCAAAGGCAAGCAGAGGCGCAGTGGATTCGCCTCAAACCCAGGGGTGAAAGGTTTTTTGCAAGCGAGAATGAGCTGTGGCAAAAAAAAGGGCGAATGGTTCGCACTTGACAGGAAGAGGACGGGCGGATTTCCAAAAAACTACTGGGGAAGGGACACCGGCGGCGAACTCGGGGCGGGCGCGCAACGCGTGGATTGGGGCAGGGTGGGAACGGGGAAAAAAAAACCAGCAACCCCGGACCTTAGCAGTGGGGTGCACAAAAAAAAAAGCTTACATGGGATTAAAAAGAGGTCGTCAAACGCAAACGAGATGCAGAAATGATCCATTAAGGCAGTGGGGGTGGGGGGGGGAGCTTACGACAACTCTCATTAAAAACACTGATGGGACAGGGAGGTCGATAAAGGTAACCTAGGAGAAAAAAACATTCAATACAAACAAAAATGGGGGGAAAACAAAAAACCGACCCCGTAAATGGCTGGATGGGGAAAAGATGGGCCCACATTAGGGGGGGGAAATTTGCAAAGCTGGGGGCGAAAAGGGGCGAAACAAAAAAACCACTGCACCATGACAAAGGTGTCAGGAGAGACTTAAAGTGGGGGCAAATCATTAGGGGGGCCGAGAACGGTCGTACCGGATCGGTCGCGATACGTAGGAAAAAAATCCGAAATGGAGCCCTATTGGCCACCTAATTTGGGGTGGGAGCTTGCCTCTTGTGCCTGGAAAGATTTCCACATATAGGGGGTTGGGGGGGGGGGTAAAGGGGGGTAACTGGCAAAAAGAGAAGGAGCAAGAGGAGCCGGAGAGTATCGCCAACTCAAGGTGGGGCCGAAAGTCCTAACGTTCCTGGGAACGTCTCCCAGGTGATTACGCAGCTCAGGGACGTGAAAAGTCTTAAAAAAAATGGAAGCGGCAAAGGAAGGGAAAAAGTACAAAAAAACGACTCACTGTTGGAAAAACCGAAGAAGGCAAGTGGCGAAAAAAAGCGATCATTGAAGAATAGAAATCCATGAAGTGGGGGAAAAGAACTGCAATCAGTGAAAAGAAAACGAAAACGCTCAACTATGAACTGGCGGGGCAAGGAAGGCTGTACCGGAATTGCGGAGTGTGAGAAAAAAGAAGCTTGAGGGTTTTCGGGGGGGGGCGGGGGAAAACTAGTTCGAGAGAGCAAATGGGGAGGAAAGTAAAAATTCGCGGCGGGGCATAAAGTATGAGTATAGGAGGCCGGGGGGGAGGGACGGGGGATCTGGAAAAGCATAAGAAAAGAAAGAGTCGAAAACGGTCAAATGTATATTCATAGGGTCCTACACTGGCAGGAGCGTGGTCTTCAAAGATAGGGCTGGCATCTAACGAAACGGTGAAGAATGCAGCAAGTAATAAAGGAGGCGCGGACTCCGCAAAAAAACAGAAAAGAAAAAAACGAGACGCGGCGGTCGAGTTAGAAATGCCAGCGAGTCGAGGGAAACGCTCAAGTGACACAAGAAAGGCTGCTTGAGAGAGGAGAAGAGCGGAAGGAGAACCAGGACACGACGTAATCAAAAACGACAACCAGGATCAAAAACACCGTATCAAAAAAGGAAAAAATAGCAGGCCGAGCTCGTAAAGTACAAAAGAGAGGGGCAAGGCAAAACGGGAAACCGAGAACGAGGCGGTAAAAGACATGAAAAGGTCAACACGGGTCTCAGGAAGAAAAAAGGACCAGGCAAATGGGGGGGGGAGGTCGGGCAAGACGCGGGGGGGGGTCCAAAATGGTGCTTCAAATTAATGGGAACGTCAGAAAAAAGCGACTGGCAGAAAAGGGTGCCCTTGCGGCAGAGGGGGCAAAGCTGCCTGCGCGACAAGTCCCGAAATCAAGGCACAGGGGGGGGCAAGGTGGACCCATATGTGGTTCAAATAAAAATCCAGGGCAAAAGAACTACTCGGAAACGTGTATCCGGAAATAAAAAACCTGTGCATAACGCCCAGGAAGTTGGTCAAGGGGAATGACCAACGGCGAAAGAAAGCGCACAATCGATAAGCCCGGGCAAACCCAAGGCTGTTGGTGGACAAAAAGGAAAGGGGGGTACCTAACTCACGCTGGGGATGCCTCGTTCTCTACACGGTAATTCCGGACGTAACGAAGATGGACGAACACATCAATCACTAAAAGTTCAGGGGGTCAAAGAGGAGGCAGGCGGGGAAAAGAGAAGGAGGCTTCGAGCATAAACCGGTCAACTAAAGAACCAAGACATCTGAATGTTTTGGTCAGGGGGGGATCGTCGCAAAAAAAAACAATCAGGCGTAACGAACGGCGGAAAACACTGAGGCTGTTATTCGCAGTGTGCC
>Ga0179593_1550331_pt1 | contig 10867 bp, 15 predicted proteins | sample CZODoug2_1_08_16_FD_185931 | JGI IMG/M metagenome (GOLD analysis project Ga0179593, IMG submission 185931) | Vadose zone soil fungal communities from Angelo Coast Range Reserve, California, USA - CZODoug2_1_08_16fungal (PacBio error correction) | ecosystem: Environmental > Terrestrial > Soil >...
GAGGGAGACCACTTCCCAGGGCGCGTCGGATTCAAAGTAATAGAGAAAGGAAAACGCGGAAGACTGTCAGAGGGGAAAGTGTTTTCCAATCGTATCCTTTTAGAAAACCGGAGAAGAGGGGGGGGGGGAAAAAAAAAAAAGGGTAAAAAAATTCATACTGAGCTAATGGTACAAAGCAAACACTGAGTCAGGGGGGACAATCTTGGGGGGGAAAGAGGTTCGGAAAAAAACATAAAAAAATAGTCTTGCAACGGGGGAAGAAACGGAAACATTTGACAGCGAGACTGGAGGGGAAGGGTACTGAGAGGAAAAGGTCTTGGGGTGGGGTAAAGTTTTTGAACCTCTCGCAAAGAGGAAGAGTTGCCCAAATTGGGTTTGGGGAACAAAAAATCAAAAGGGGAAAGTGGGGGAGCAAGGGGGTTTAAGGGAAAACTCGATAAAAAACTAAGAAATGGACATCTCTTTGTCTAAAAAAGATCACCGGAGTTCGGTAACCCAGGAAGAGGGTCACGGGAGAAAAAGTTCCGACCAAGGGGGAGAAAAACTCGGCCCTTTTAGGCGTGGGGTCCGTGAAGTCTTATAGAGAAAGAGAACAAGACAAAAAAAAAGAGAGGAACAGATAGGGTTTCGAGATGAAGACTTGGCAAAGGGAAAGAAAAACAAAGCATAAAAAAAAAACAGCATCGGCGGTGGGGTGCCCTCTGAAGTGACACGAAAAAATGAAGGAGAATCCGTTTTTTGAGGGGGTTTGGAGGGGACTTAGAGGGGACCAAGGGGTTGGTGTTGGGGTAAAAAGGTTCTGAGATGTCTCGAAAAAACTAAAAAAGGGACAACAAGGGCAAAAGGGTTTTTGGGGGGGTTGATGGGGTTAGGGAAAAAACACAAAAAATTTTCCAAGTTGTTGGGACGATATGGAAAAACAGCAAAGGAGGGGGATTCAAATAAAAACCGAAACGAATTGACCGAGAAGACCCTTCCGCCAATAGCAGCCTTACCCGAGGGCAAATTTGTTGCAATGACAAGGGGGACAAAAGGGCAATGCCGGTTCGGTGACGAACCGTTATGGAATGGGAGGGCAAGAAGAAATCAGCAGTATCGGCGAGTGCGTTTAACATGGAGGGAGGGGACGAATGGGGAAAAAAAGGTGCGTAACAGAAAAAGAGAAGGACTGCCAGGAAGTCTGAACTCTCGAAAAAAATGGCGCGGCACTTGGACTCTAGGGGGAATGGAAAAAAAAAGAAAGGGAAAAGGACGCAAGGGCCTCGAAAAGAGGCGCTCAACGATTGGTCATAAACTCGTGTAACGAAGAAATTCCAAGAGACTGTGGAACAAGAATCCGGAAAAAAATCAAACACCGCTGGGGGAGGGGGGGTGGGCGCCAAAAAAACGTAAGATTACAAGAAACCTCCATTTCTTTGGGGAAAGACTATTGCGGAGGCCACATAAAGGCTTATGAAATGTCACTGAAAAGGAATCAAACGGTTTCTCAAAAAAAGAAATGTTTGCAACATACAAATACAAAGGGCCATTTGACGAAGAACGAAAAAAAAGAAAAAGTCGCGAACTACGCAACTCCTCAAAAAAGGCCAGAATCCCAAAACAGGGAAAAAATAAAATGACAGTTCCAACCAAGGGGAGAGAAAACCCTGGGAGACTGAAACCAACGCTTCTGAAAAAAAAACGGGTCAGGCGCCAATGGAACGGAAACAGCCGGGTAACCACAGACCAACAGAAAGAAACCCCGCTAAAAAGTCAAAAAGCTTTGTGGGGGTCAAAATCCGTAAATACAACCCCGCAGAGAATAACGAAAAGAAAACAATGAAAAAGACTCTCGAAAAAAAATGTACGTAAAAGCCGAAAAAAACTTGTTGGATTAAGAAACATCCCCGGGGAACAGAACAACCGCGCAAAAGAAAAAAACAGGCAGCCATAAGAAATTGCTTACACCGCAAGGGGAGGACCCGGAAAGTCACAAATACCGTGGTTTTTTGTTTTGTCCAGAATTTTTAAAAGACTCTTCCCAATTCAGGTCTCACGACGAACCAATGTCCGGGAAATGGTCCCGAAATCAGACGAAGCACATGGGTCCGGAAAAAACAGAATGGGCGAAATTAGTCGAACTCAAAAGGGAAAGGGTGGACCCCACGACGGGAAGCAGCCAAGGCGTCAGTGGGGCAAGGTGGCTTGGTACAAACATGACCCAAACTGCTGGAGAGAAACAACAGCAAGACCACGAATTCGCCAAAGAGCTGTAGCAAATGAAAAGGGGGATAAGGTCACAGAGCGAAGGCTTTGATAAAATTGGAAAAAAAAATCTTCCCGGGCAGGCCCTTTGAAACAAGGGACGTTATCGACGATTGCGGGAAGGTAAAAAAAAGAAAGAAACTGAAACTGAACCACATAGGTTCGGGTGAAGATGAGAGGTTTCAGAAATCGAGAGATTGGACAAAAACCCAAAAAAAATCTTCAAAATGGGGGGAATCTTGTGCGGCTAAGTAAAGAAAGGGTTGGGAATCCGTCGAACACAAAAAAACGTTGGAGAAAGAGGGGAGACGGGGGGCAGATAAGATTAATCTAAGTCAGAATTCCCGAAGTTGAACAAAGGAGAAATTCTCGACGAAAAAATGAAAGGAGCTGATGGGAAATAATTCCGAACTGGGGCCAACTAACAACTTGGCCACTACATAAACACAAAAAAAAGAGATCATTTTTAGGGCGGGGGGGGGGAACTGCCGAGAAAAGAAAAAGAAAAAATTTTCCCGACGGAAAGAGAGGCCGGTAATTGGATGTAGAAGGAAAGTCGGGATGAAGTTCACAAAAAGGAAAAAAGAAGCCCCTCCAAGGGTTGTTTACAGACACGAAGCCAACGAAACTACGTGCTCGGGAAAAAACACAAACAGACAACGCTTGTAACAAAAGGACCCGAAAGAGGAATCAAAAAAAAAAAAAAAAAGCAATGGTGGGAAAGGTCCCTCGTGGGGGGGGGAAAGGAAAGCTGGGAAAACGAAGGAAACCGCTGAAGTGGCAGGTTTCAAGCGACCGGGGGATCAACAAGGGGAAAAATCAAGATGGAAAAAAGGGGCTGAAGGTAAGTAAAAAAAAAAAAGAAAGAGAACGAAAAGAGCGGGGAAAAAAACTGGGGTGGTCCAGGGACAAGAATAAACCGCTAAGAAAGGGGGGTTGGCCGGAAGATGCCCCCGTAATCCAGGGGGTTCATGAGGGAGAAACAACAATACTAAAAAAAGGAGATTTCAAAAACAACGGGGGGAGAAAAAAAATATGGGTCAACGGCATCGGAGTTGAACTGGAAAACGAGGGGGAAAGAAGGGTCAAAAACCCTTTCGGCGCGTGGGGGAGGGGGTACATCAACCAGAGGTTTGTGAAAAAAAAACAAAGAGGCTCCTCACGTGAAAAAAAATGGGGGGTGGGGGTCCTCCACGCAAAGTGATTACCCTAAAGAAGAGGGAAAAGGGCGGGAGCCCATGACCGGAAAAGGGAGACTAAGACTTAGGGCAATAGGTCCACGGTAACGCTAGTGGGAAAGATGCACCCAATTGCGAATCAAAAAGGTGGCCAAGCGGGGGTTGTGATGAGGGGAAAGAGAGCAACGTAGTTTGTAAAGTCCGTGAAGAGGGGGACTCGGGAAAAAAAGGGCAAAGTGGGGGTGGAAGGACGGTTCGGAGATGGGGGAAGGTACTCAAAAGCCGTCAAACTTCCTCAATTGAAGAAGGGGCGGGAAATCTCAACAAGAAACTGGGGGTGCACATGAGGGGTTAAGGAACACAAGAAATGCGGATCGGTGGAGAAAAAGTCCGTTGGGCGAATTCTCCAAACTGAAGGGGAAAAACCAAGTGTTTCCGGGAGAATGGAAGTCAGCGCAGAATCGAAGGGCCCGGAAAAAAAGGAGATAGCTTAGCGAAGGGAGACAAAAGTGCGACGGGGGGAAAAAAAGCAAGGGATCAATGTCTGCAATAAATGAGAGGAAGGGAAGACAAGCAGAGCTGAGAGTGAATAGAAAGTCTAAAGTCAGATACAAGAAGAAGGGTTGGGACATTTTTTTAAACGTTCGAGGAAGTCAGGAAAGGGAAAATCCGAATCCCAGGGGAGGGGGAAAAGCAAACTTAGAAAAAAAAAAGACGGAAGCAGGGGGGGGGAAAGATCAACAAGGGATAGGAAAAACGGTGGCCTTAGGCCCGGGATAAAAAAGGATTACCCTTTCGGCCAGAAAAAGAAAGCCGGGGAGAAGTAGGACTAGCCGTGGACACTATGAAAGGGGACAGACCACACTCTGCAAGGCAGAAAGGGTCGGGGGTCCATGTTTGTGGTGGGTGTGTAGGTACACCTAAGAACCCAGGTTCCTTAAAAGGGGGGGGAGGGGCAGCCCATGTGGAAAAAAACGAATCGTGATTGAAAGGGACCGGGGACCTTGGGGGATACAGGCGTTCGTAAACGTGCGGGAAAAAGGGAGAAGAGTTTACCATGGGAAAAAAAGGTATTTGGACACATCAGAACCCGGGGGTTACTAAAACGCGGGTCCCTGGGTGGGGGCTGTAGCGGGGCATGGATACAACGGGGTGTTGAGGGGACACGGAGCAGAACATCAGGCGAGCAGTCTTTGGTTGGATTTTGACTGAGAGTGGTAGTAATCTGGGCACAGACCTTCACGAAAAGACGGAGGTCGCGCTTGATAGGCGGGGACGAAGGAAATTGGGGCACCATTCATTACGGAGGACAAAGGAACATCAGGGGTTTTAGATCATAAAAGAAAAAAAGAGAGGTGGGGAGGACCTGGAATTCCGAAAAACTTGTTATGTTCAATGGGTGAGGACAATGAGTAGTTAACCGGTCGATCTGGACAACATATGCGGTGGGGGGTTTGAACAAAGGGGGGGGACCGAAAGGAGAAAACCTCTTCACAGCGTAAGGAGAAATCCACAAAACGAGGGAATGGGGGAACGTGCAATTCACCAAAACTACAATTGTCACGGTCGTGAGAGTTGTTAGAGCAAAAAGGGAGGGGTTTTTGAGAAATTGAAGTAGAGTTTTTAATTTTTCCTTGGACCGGTAAGGGACAGACGAGGATGACCAAAGGTCAAACCCCGGAAAAACAAGAAGGGCAAAGAAGCAGTAAGCTCAAATTGTCATCAGGGCAAGGGGAAAAAGAGGTCGGGAAAAACAGGGAAAGGACCAAGAAAACCGAATAACCTGGCACACGTCCGAGTTGAGGTTACGCAAAAAACGTTGCACAAATAAACATAAAAACAGAAAAGGGGACAACGCCGCGGAATTGGGGAATTTCGCGGAGAAGGCTGGCAATAAAGGTTGCCACAAAAAAAAACCGGCATGAAATCCACGGCGGAAAAGCACACAAAAAGGGAGGGGTTACCCGTTTCAAGGCCGAATGGCCGGGGCCGGAAGGGGTTGTAGGAGACTGAGATTTTCGTTGAGGGGGTCAACCGGGTTTTGAACAACGGTGCATGGGTGAAAGTTATCATTGCGTTGTGGGGAACGGAAAAAACCAGAAAAGGACAACACCTTGGTGGGAGCACGTGGTTAAGGGAAAACAAATTCTCGAAAGGGGAATTCTCAACAAAAAGGGGAAAAAGAGAGGGGGGAAAAGGAGAAAAGGATAAATCACTGCAAAAACGGAGGGGAACCTCGTGGGGACACTGTTCAAGAAAGGGGCATTTTCACCGCAAGAAGAGGGTGAGGGGGGGGTCGTAGTTTTGCGTGAAGAAAAGGAAACTCAGAAACACACGTATTGAGAAAAGCAGAGAGATTTTCCTGGGAACGTGAGACTGAACCCCCCCAAAAAAGCCGATGGTGATGTTCTGCGGTGGGGTGAAAGGAAAGTGTCAACCGACCTTAATAAAAAAAAAGGAAGGGTTTTTTTTTGGGTCAGTTATTGTAGCTTATCGGGAAAGAGAGGGGTCAAGGAGATTGTTGTGAGAAAAAAAGAGGTTTGGGATTTGTCCATCGAAAGGGGGGGGGAAAAAAAAGAAAAAAAAGTGGCATACACCACGTGAAAAAAGGTTTTGCAAGGGTACTGGGTGCTCATCTTGTAACCACAAAAAAAAAGCAACGATAACATGGACCAAGCAAGAAAAGGTGAAAGGGGAACCACCAGGAAAAAACTACAATTGACCGAGACCAAAATGACGAACACAGCTTGGACCTTGGAAACGGCGAAAACGCGGTTGGGGGGAGGAAAACCGTCGCAGCCGAGGGTCATTCAAAAGGGGGTGAGGGGGGAAAGGTATTGCAATTGCCCCAGAGGGAAAGAAAAACCCCCGGAGACTCAACAACATGAGTAAAATGAAGACGAACATTTTCAACAACTCGGGAAAGTAAATCATAGGACGGAAAAACCAGTTTTACAGGATTGAGAGTCGGGAAAACAACTCCGCGAAGAGATTCGGGGGGGTGCGCGATGAAATTGCAAAAAAAAAACGGCCATGGAACAGTCGTGAAGGGGACGCCGACGAACTACAACGAAGGAAACCGTCCACAAAAAAACTGGGGGAAAAGCCGAAAATTAAAAGCCCGGGGCAGGACGTGCATTGGCGCAGTCACACGATCATGAACGCAATTAAGGCGAGGACCTACGCGTATGCCGGGGGGAGAAAGGAGGGGGGAGGACTCAGACTATCCCCGAAACCCAGAAGCGGTTCTAGGACGGGGAGAAATGGTCCACAAGAAAAAGGTCGGAAAATGGGGGGGGAAATGAAGACTACGCGCCTTAATTCGACGCCATCAACGAAACGGATACTAACCCGGACAGATGTAAACAACCAAATTCAAAAAAAAATCAGGGACAACAAAATAGTTCTTACCTACCACGCTGTGCGCAGGGGCGCCGGCTTGACAACGGCCGTTGAAACTAACATCTCAACGTCAAGGGGAAAAACCTGGAGGGGAACTTTTCAAGAACAGACGAACAGAGACACCCCAGGAACAGAAAGAACAAACTCTCGCGGGGCGCTCATTGCCGAACAAAACCGTGTAAGACAACTACATGTTCAAACAAAAAGGACGGGGGGGGGAACGTCGTACCCCCGGCGCGAAAAGTCAAATTTGTTTTTCCCAATTTAAAAAGGACAGGGGACAAAATCGAGCTCCGGGGGCCTCCAGGGAACGAAAAAAAAAAAACTGACAAGAAGGGCCCGGGGAATAAAGACGATTCGAAGCACACGTTTTTCGTCCGGGGCCAATAAGGGAAAAAGGAATGGGGGAAGTGCTTTCAGTCAATTCGAACCGAAGGGGAAGACACACAAGTCGCAATTGGAAGATTGGGGAATCCTAACATATATCCAAAACTGAAACTGCACCGTCCGGCCTCTCTCCAAGAAGGGGGGGGAATCAATTTGGAGAGAAGACCCCACCTGAGGACTTCGAAAGAGGAGGGGGGAGTAAACCGTCCATCGGGAACCTTCAGAAGAAGGAGTGTGCCCTGGGACATTGTTATGAACCTGGAGGAGTGGAACGCGGCCGGCAGAGGAAAAAAAACCCCAAAAAAAAACAAAAAAACAAAAAAAAAACAAAAACCCCAACTTAACATAAGGGGGTATGGGAGTTACTTCTGAGATTTCATGTAGATCTCGAGTATTCACGGAAAAGTCTGGCTTGTAAGGGAGCTCGCGCTATGAAAAAAAAGATGGTTTTAAAAACACCAGTCCGTCCCAACAAAACAACTCGTCCAAGAAGGGAAAGAGCAAGAATAAAAACAATCGATTGATTGGGTCGAGATGGAACTCGAGGGAGCATGAGCGAAGAACCGTCTCAGAGGAGGGAACAGTGGGGATTGAATCCCAACTAACGAAGGGACCATACGATCCCTGGGGTGCCTTGTGCGCCGAAAGAAAGTGCCTAGGGAGATTTGGGAAGCGAGGGGTTCGGTGAATTGTGTGAGAGCGTGGAAAAGGAATAACCCCGTTCCAGCTCCACGAAAAAAAAAACAGACCCCTAAAGGGAAGGGGGGAACGGGGGAATTTAATCACGATCAAAGAAAAAAACTACTGCTAAGGGCTCTCGAAACGGAAAAAAAGGGGCCACCAAGGAAAAAAGGAGCGTTTTGGTGTGGGTGGGGCGAAAGAAAGTTGGGGGCTATTGCAACTTTCTAGAGGGGGAACCTAAGATGACATAAACCGATTAGGGAAGAGAATACTGGAAAAAAAGGGGGGGAACAGATGCGCCTCCTGGGGAGTCCTGGGGCCCAAGATCAAGAAAGGGTGACAGAACCGGGGGGGGGAACAAACTGGTCCACAAAAAATGAAAGGAAAACGAGGAGCTCGTGCGTGGGGGAAAAAAAAAAAATTGGGTGATGGATACAACAAGAGAAAAAGAAAAAAACGGAACAAAAAGGTTCGACGGCCCCCTGCACCTATACCGCGGGGGGGGGCAAATACAAGCGCCTGAAAGGGGCCGGGAACAGACAGTGGGGGCCGCAAAAAAAAAGTAATTATTAAATGAGAGAGGGGCAAGACGGAAGACGCAGAACAACGTGTAGGCGCAGCCGGTTCACGTAACTCCGGGGAGGGGGAAGTGGTTGGAAAATTGGAAAAAAATCAAAAAAAGACTGTGTTGAACCACCAAAAACGAGCTCCTCGTCAAATCTTGGGGGGGGGACAACTCCAACGAAAAAAAGGAAACTTCAGATCTTGGGCAGAAGAGGGGCAAAAAAGAACCGAAAACACGTTTGTCTCAAAACATTTGGGGAGGGGTTGGGGAGAGTCATCTTCAAGTTCCAGCGACGGAGGCCATAAAAAAAAAAAAAGGCGATTCGCCAAAAACAAAAAAAAAAATCCATGGGTTTCAAATCGTTAAAGGACCCACCCGAGAGAACGTAGTCAGGCCGGGAGCGGAAGATGGTCCAACTCGTCAAAACCTTTTGAGTGGAAGAGTTTGAAAAAAGGGCCTCTTCAGAAGGAAAGATAAAAAAAAGCATCCTCAAGTCAGAAAATGGAAAAAAAGGAAAGACTACAGCTGTTCATGCCTTGGGGAAGGGAGCCAAAAACAGTGGGATGTTGTTTGGGGGGGGCGAGGGTCTCCAACTGTTCCGCCATTCAAGACCGGGGCTTTGCCTCCAGATCTGCCGAAAAAACTCTAAGGGGGACTCCAATAGTAGATAAAAAAAACCGGGACACTTTTGTCCGACTGGCAACCTTTAATCAGGTGAGGAAAAAAATAGTAGCGCCGCGACAGAGAAAAAAAGACCGAAGGGTAACTCAAACTGAAGATGGGAAGGGAAAGCAGATTGTACACGCATAAAACAAATGGGTCGTGGTAAAAGGAAAAATGAGACACTTCCGAAGCCCAGCAAGAAAGATAGAAAAGAGGGCCTCAATCTAACGCAAAAAACGGAGGTGTCGGGCACAAGGATCCAGCCATGAGAGAATCAGAAAAAAGGACTTATCCTGCATTGGGAGAACAGAAGAAGGCAAAAGTTACGTAAAGCCCGGAAAAGGAGGGTAAGATAGCCTGGGCCTCAAAAAGGCCCAGAAATGCATTGACGACTTGCGGCAGAAGGGGGGGTCAAGGGGAGGGAACTCCGCCGAAAGGAAAAATTAAAGGGGAGATGTGAACCAACAACGGGAAAACAGGGCAGGGAGAGAAGGAAAGGAAAAAAAGAGCCTGGAGGCATGCGGGTGTACGGGTAGGAAAAAAAAAAAGCGAAGGGAAGGAGGGGTCCCTTAAACAAGAGGGGGGGAAGGCGGGAGCGCCCGGGTACAAGAGTGGGTGGAATGGCTTCACCAATTTTAAACGGGGGCGTAATTTAAATCTAAAAGGTTGAGGGGGGGGGCAAACGCCGGGGGTCTGGAACCGGGGAAGGGCGGGACACCCGCAGAGAATAAGGGTCTCCGCCGTTTAGAAAAATGCTTTTGGAAAGGGGAAAAGGTGGGACGACACTGCGCAAGTGGAAAAAAAGAACAGGAACTGATTGGCCTGGGGGTGTCGGTGGAGGGGGTGGTCAGAAGCCGTCGAAGGAAGGCGTGGGAAGGTCGAGTCCCCGAGGGAAAGGTTCTTTGGGGCACCATATCAGGTGAAAGAACCGCTCGGCAGGGGAGCGAGCCTGAAAGGACTTGGAAAAAAAAACATCCTGAGTCAGCAAAACAACGACATGCTGGTCTTGGATCTGGGGGGGCAGACAAATAGGGCAAACGGCCCCAGGATCGTAGGGGGCCGTAAAAAAGGCTTGACGGTCTTCTGTCAGCTAAAAAAAAAGATCAATCCCCTGCGCTCAGAAAAAGGGGAAATTAAAAGCGAAGGGATAAAGGTCTCAAAACCAAAAGAGAAGAGTAGCTGGAAGAGTTCCTACTCCAAATAAACTGGGAAAAAACGGATTGAGGTCCGCAAAAAGAACGTTGGAAAAAAAAAAAAAAAGGGACAGAAGCAGTTGTCACAATGCACCGAGAAAGTCCCCTTTCGGATTGATCGTGGAAAGCAAGGGGGGGTGGGGAAAAAAAAAAAACAAAAACCCGGCCATGCCGGCTTGAAAGGGAAAAAAAAGAGGTAAGACAGTGTTTCTTCCTAAAACTGAACAACGGGGGTGCGGGGTCTTCTCGGAATTTCGGGGTTTTCCGGTGTAAGAAAATGAATCAGCTCTTGCGGGGAATGTGCGGGGGGAAAAGGTTTTGGGTGGGGACTACTAAAATCAATTCAAAACAAAAATGGGTAAACTTTTTTTGGAAGTTGGTTTCGATGAAGCCGCAAAAGGGGAAGGAGACAACAATAAGGGATGGAAAATCCAAAATTGCGAAAATCCACGTGGGGAAAAAGGTAATCAGTAAAAAAGAACACTTAAAGACAAACTCACCGCCCTGGAAAAGGCGATGCGGGGGTTCGGGGGGGGGAAGGAAGAGCAGCTAAA
>Ga0179593_1333210_pt1 | contig 10866 bp, 7 predicted proteins | sample CZODoug2_1_08_16_FD_185931 | JGI IMG/M metagenome (GOLD analysis project Ga0179593, IMG submission 185931) | Vadose zone soil fungal communities from Angelo Coast Range Reserve, California, USA - CZODoug2_1_08_16fungal (PacBio error correction) | ecosystem: Environmental > Terrestrial > Soil >...
ATCGGTTAAACGACCGAGAGCAACAGGAGTAAGGAATGAAAAAACAACGGGGAGGTATGTGGAAAGAGGGTGAATACATCGAGAAGGGTCATTCAGCTTGGACACGGCGGACTAGAAAGGATCACTGCGGGGGAGTGCTCGAGGTAAACTGTGGACACTACCCCGTAAAAAAACCGCCAGGAGTGTGAGAGAAATCGACCTCCCTGGAACAAGACGACCTCACGAAAGATGTGTGATCCTGCGCTTGCCGCAGAGTTAGCAGGGATCGCAAGGACATCAAGACGCAGGGGCCGTTGCGGAGACTTTCTCGTGGTCAAACGGGGACGAAAAATTCAAAAAATCCCAAGGACACGACCCCTTTCCTCAACGCATAGTTCTGGAAAATATTCTGGGGACAAAACAACATTAAAGCTAAAAGTCTGAAATGACCAAGTGAGTCGTTTCGAAACCAAAAAAACCTATCGATTCGATTCCTCCTTCAAAGGAGGGGGGTCTAAGGGGAAAAGAAGTCCCCTTTCTCGCCAGAGCACGGAAGTGGAAGAGAGCGAGATTTTCTCAAAGGGCATGATCCTGGGAAAAAGGCGAGTCCGCAACTGAAAAAAAATCGGGCTTTCGGAAGAATTGAAAAAGCTGCTATTGACGTCGGTGAGAAGATGAGAGGAAGGTGCCTCAAGGACTTGAGGCAAAGAAACGGCTCACGTCCGAATAGGGAAACCTACGTAGTACCCTCAAAAGTTGGAGGAAAGAAAAGGGGCCAGAATGGTTGGAAAAGTAAGGACGAAAGGGACATTCATAGGGAGCGCCCAATTGAAAGAACTGGAAGTCGGTCTTCACTGGAGTTATCTACTGCGTGGGGGGGAAGAATTAAGGGGCCGGACTATGGCAGAGTCTCGGGAAGGCAGGGAGCTTAAGTGCTTCCGACCGCCCGCTAAAAACTCAAGGGATAGTATGCCGCAGTCCTAAAAGAGGACTTCCCAAAAGGAAAGAAGGGGATAGAAAGGATTGGAGTGGGGATAACCGAAATCTCCTGTGCCAATGATCGAATTCCTAACATTCCCGCCTGAAAAGTGACGTTCCGCTGCAAACCAAAAAGGACTGGGGTCTAAGGGGGCTCGGTCGTGGGAAACCAGCTAAGCTAATGTGAGAGGTTTATTACTTGTGAGAGAAGGTCAGGGGGGGGCAATGTCATTAGATTTGGTCTCCTCACCACAGGAACCCTGGGCCTCACTGCATTCCTTCAGGTAGTGCTGTATTTGAAAAACGCGGTCCGCTTTGCTGCGAGACTTCCCATCTGAGCAGGAATTCCTTTACTCGGGAAAGAAAAGGGCCTATTAAATCCAAAAGCTTCGAAAAAATGGACTGAGAATCTTTACTGCAACCTAAAGTTGGCGCAATAGGGCAGGAGAAAGTTGAACCGACGATTCGATTGAAAAAAGGTCATGTCGCACGGGGGTGGCCCTGTGCCGACCTCTGTTGGAACTATTTGGCAAGGGCCCATGAAAGAGAAGGTACAGTGATGGTGATCAGACGTGAAGCAAGCATCGGGGCAAGGCGGTAGCGTCGCCAGCGGCCTTACAGCTCAATGAATCCTCAAACGGATGAAAGCAACAAGGTATTACAGGTCCGGTCACAGTACGTCTGAAGCACGTGCTAGTGCGGGGGGGAAACAAGATGTGTAAGTCAAGGCCTGATTGATGGTGGGCATTTAAGGGTAATCAAGTGATCCAGCTTCAAGAGACCTGTGTGGAAAACAGGGGGGATTAAGGACAAAGTTGACGGGAGAAACGAACGAGGGGTGGAAAACTCGAAGGGACCGCGTCAGCATCGGGGGAATCCCGACTCTTTTACGGAAGCATCTGACAAAGATCCGGGAAAGAGAATCGGGGCAAATCCTTCAAATTCCTACGTCAGGCCCGTCCGTCGTATCAGAGACCCGGTAGCGGCGCTGTTACTTGCGGGAAGTTGGGAAAGGGGGGGGCTCCAAGCTACGGCGAAGCCAATGCTCCTAAACACCTGTCGGGAGGGGAGGGGGCTCATGTCCTCGATCCCAGGGAAAGGTTCTCAGCCCTCCCCAAAAACGAAAATCCGGATGTATTGACTGGCTCTGGTTTGGGGGGGGCGGAACCCAAAAAGTTTGAAGGTCGGGACGGTTTAGCCTCATCAGGAGAAAAAGGAATGGAGGGGGAGTGCGACAAAAAAGGGGCAAATCAGCTGGAAGGACAAACAACAATTAGGAAAGGAAAAGAGATGGGTGTTAATATCGAAAATAGACTCCTACTGTCTAACGGAAAGACGGGGGAATGGTTTGCACAAACAGCGATAGGCCAGGAGAGAGGAAAGAGAACTTGAAGGAATGAAATCAAATCACCGGAAATGGGTTTTTGAAACCGTAATATTAATAGAAAGGTTTGGGAAGAAAGCAGACCATCTCGTGGGACAGAGTCAGTATCTCGATAATCTCCGACTAGAGGAGGTTGGAGGCTGTGGAAAAAGGAAGGGAGGTTGAGAGGAAGAGAGGGGTAAGAAAAGATTGAGGAGAGAGTCGGAAGACGGAGGACACGCACAGTGTGCTGGGGTAAAAAATGGTTTTTGGACACGAGGCGAACACAGTTGTGCCCTCAAAACGCAACCAACTTGTGTATCGAAGTGGTTGAAAGCCACCGTGAACCTCACACGGTGGTTGAATTAAAACGCTTGCTGTCAGACGGTGTCCACAGCTCGGATCTTATAGGAGATTCCGTCCATTAAAAATTTTTCAATGGCCAAACAGTACGACTGAGTGGACGTTCTTCACGACTGTCAGCTGTCCCATCTTGGGAAGCCGACTGGAGTCGAGGCATTTCTCCAGTGATGCATATTGGTCGACGCCGGCCGATTTCGAAGGGAATTGTGCCGGGAGATAAATCATTCAGGCTCGGCAATCCAAGCAAACAGGGAGGGAGGGCTCCAGGTCCCAACAAAGATCAGAATAAAAAATCAGGACTGACCTCATTGGAAGGGCTGTTTCCACTGGTAGGGCGAGGGAGGCCTAAAGACTATACGGAAAAGGGCATTCCGGGCATTCTTCGCAATCAGAAAAGCTTTCTTGCAAAGAGTAGGGGGAGCAATGTTTCTTTGACAGAACCCATACCTGGTCACGGCGATGGAAACGGAGCCTGGAAGCCGGGGTCTTTGGCAGGGAAACTGCTCCTTGGGGAGGGCCATTCCTCGAAAAGACGACATAAGCAGATGACTGCGCTGGTAAAAGTGGGGAATAAGCGCCACCCTCGATTTTGGGGGGGCACGGAAGGGGCAACGCTTCTTCAGTTCGAGAGGCATGGGAAAAGGTGTTCGCGATTCAAGGGTGTGCGCAGAAAGCCATAAGGCGCTGCCTTATGGCGGGTGAAAGCATTCATAGGGGGGGAAAAAAGAAGGCAAGAAGGCAACTGGCAACGGGATTCAAAGCGTGCTCAAGACTTCAGGGTCCTTTCGGACACGGGAGTAAAGGAAGGGATACGGCGGAAAAAAAAGAAGGTAGATCATTGTGGCCAGCCGGACAGAAGAGGTCTGCGGGGGGGGGGGATCAGTGGGGTGCAATTGGGCGACATCGAGGGATGGCAGAAAAGGGAAAGTCGGATGTCGCGCGAAATCTGAGGGTAAAGAGAGGTCAGAGAAGGGGGGAACTTTTATTGCCCAAGTAAGAAAATCCGTCACAGAGCTGTGACTATCAGGAGGCAAAAGCTCACCCAAAGGTAGAGGATTCTGACGCATCTCCGAGAATTCCCTATAGAAGGCTTGAAGACGGCAACAGATCGGGAGGCTCGAAAATCGGGAATCCTCTTACTGGCGGGGATTCAAGGCTTGTCAATAGATCGCTTCCAGCAGAGGGCGACGGGTCCACTTTAACCGGTAGAAGCAGGGGTGTAGAAAAACATTCTAGAACTGTCTGCGTTACTGCTACCGTCCGGGGGAGTTCGAGGGGTGCTTCTGGGAGTTCCGGCCATTGGGACAACCGCGACCGTCAGGGCAAACCTGAAGAAATTATGAAGGTTCGCGACTCGGCTAAAGAAGATATAAAAACCTTCTGTCGAGGTAGCTGGGAAATTTGAGCTTCGACGGCACAAATACTTTGCGATTTCGTTCTAAACGGGGAAGCAACCGTGACGCCATCGCAGCCAGAGGACATCGGGGCACGACGGCGACCGCGTCAGCGGCAAAAGTGAAGTAAATTTCGCGATTTACCGAGGACTGCGGTTCCAATGCACGGCGGGAAGGCGATTCTTCGATTTGAGTATGTCAGGGGGTTCGTACAGAGAGGGGCTAGCAACAACAACAAAAAAAGGGAGGGGAAGAGGGGGGGACGAGGCCATCCCTGATCAGAATCAAGAAACAGAGAGAAGGCATCGGCCGCAGCCGGGTCGAGGGGAAAAGAAGACTCAAACCGTGGCAAGCAGCGGGCATTATGATGAAAGTTTCTTCAAATGTAAGGAGAGATGTCAAGGGGGACCTGAAGGGGGAAGTGCCGCCATCGACACAAGTCTGTGCAAAAAAGAGGGGAAAGTTCCAATATACGGACCGCTAGGAAGATGGTGAGGTGGGCTATCTCCTCGTCGTGCTAGGGGGAAGTCACGCAAAGAAATGGCATTTGGAAGAAGGGGGCGTCTTCGAACTTTCGACGGGGGGGGGCCAATGAAGGCATCGCGAAAACCGCGACCACGCCCCAGGCATCTCCACTGAACCTCATGGTGTTTACATGCTGAGGAATAACAACTGCGGAAAAAAGATCGGGACGTCTTACGTGCGCGTTCCTAACAAGGAAAAGTGGGCAATACTCGGGGAATTAAAGGATCTCTGAAAAATGACAGCCTTGCGAGAAACGAGCATTTTGGGACTATGCTCGATTTCACTAAAAAAAGAAAGGCGCTAAAGGACATATCCTAAGTCTGCTGGTCAGAGCAAGACGGGCAAAGGAAAAGTTCGGGGAAGTGGACAGAGGGAGAGGCGGTAAAGCCGGGGTATCGGCCAAAATGGTTCGCTCGGATATTGAGAAAGTCATAAAAAGAAAACGAGATACCTCGATCGTACCCAAAGCACGAGCGGGGACTCTACAATTTCAAAGGAGACTAAAAAAACATGAAAGGGGAATCGTCTCGGGCCACACCGAGAGTGTCTTCCTTTCCGTAACGCTTGAACAACTGCATCAACGCGGTTGCTTTGCCCTGTGAAGCGATGGAGGAATCGAGGGGATGAAATTCATGCCTACCTGTCAAAGAATGACTCCCCAATCCGTGCCGTAAGCTTATCTTAATGCAAATGCTCCGCACCTTTAATCTATCGGAGGGGAGTTTAGAAACATCAAAAAAAGTTAAGATCCTGGCTGCCCCCAACGATAAAGGACTTCACACTTCCGACCTCGCTTTGACCCTCATAAAAACCGAACGACGACAAGGGTGGAAGTGGGCTGATCTTCTTGAAAGGAGATACGATTTCGAAGGGTTCGTGGGGGGGGGCGCTGTTGCCTCCATTAACGCAGGGGGGGAAGTTAGGGAAGCAAGGCAGGGGAAAAAGTTCATTCATTTTGCGCAACCGGTGCCGACGGGGGGGCGGAGCAAAAAGTGCTTCATTCGTGAACTAGAGAGAGCGGGGAAAAGAGGGGAACGATTTCACTACGGCGGAACTGGCCTAGATGGACTGGCCAGGCTCATAAAACCTGGCTTCAAAGCGGAAGAAACTTGGGGGACACTCCTTATCTAGAGGCCGATTCTGGGGAGGATATGGGGGGTGGCCGGAGGGCCCGGTCCGCTGTCACAGGCAGGGGCCTGTTGGAGTACCGTCGGAAAATATTACAAAGGCGGACTAGGCTCTGACAACATGTCCCCGCAATTAAGAACAAAAACTAGGTAGGTCTAAAAGATGCATAGGAGGGAACATGGGCAGGTCAAAAACCAATGACTGAGTGAAGAGTTGTGTGCGGGGTCTTCTTTTATGAAGAAAGCGAAAAAGGGATCTTGGGATTCTTTGCAGTCAAGTTCAGATAGAGAAAGAGGCGGGGGGACCTTTGAATCGGCGTTCGCCAAAGTTCTTCGTCCACGGCCCAACCATCTGTGAAAAAAAGAAGATGGCGCGGCTCGCCAGCGCCCCAAATCTTTGCGGCCATCCCCAAACAGTGAACGCTACAGAGTCTGCCAGTCCTTAAAAGGAGCTCGGCATCGTCAAGGGGGATGGGAAGAGCTCTCTTTAACTTCACCCAACGGGAAGGATTGCCGTTGAGAGCGGGTCAGGTCGGACGAGGGGCCCCACTAGAAGGGAAAAAAAAGGGTTTATTTGGGGAGGAATTGTAACAAAGAGATAAACATTTACTCTCCTCGAAAGGCGGTTGCTGCGGTGGGGGGAAGTAAAGCAAGTTTGGGAAGACGGTTGCCACTTCGTCAGGGGCATTCGCGCCGATCATTCAAAGAAGTCTCAAAAAGGAGGGGGAGAGGAAAAGAGAAAATGGGATCCTCGAAAAAAGAAAGGAGGCACAGTCGAAAAGTACAAACAAAGTTTGGGACTTTGACTCCCCACATCTATATCCTAAGGGGGCGGAGAGTAGGAGATCCGGATGTTAAAATATAGTAATGGAATGGTATGCAAATACCCTTCATGGGGTATCCTGGGACAGCGACTAAGTTCCCTGGGTTCTCAGCGGCTCCTACATCGCTTTGCCTCTGCCGTCTTCGCTCACGCTTCCCAGCAGTAGGCCCTGAGCGTAAGGTACTCAACCGATTATCTTTCAAGGTGATAGTTGCAATACTCATCAAACGGGTGGGGGGGGAAAGGACGCTTTCTTAGACAACGGCGCCAGAGTGATTGGGAAGAGGGGGTAGGGGGGGTGGGCTGCGGCCAGGCGCAACTTGTGCGAAATCCTCTTCTAGAAAAGTAAAGTATATCTCGAGAGCCTACCAGAACTGACCTTGAATAAGGATCGGGGGGGAGTGACGGCCTTCCACTAGTGGGAAGCCTCACCGAAGCGGGGCGGGAAAGAGCACACTTGAATTTGGTACGGTCTGCAACGCCTTGGGGGGCTTATCAAAGATCGGGAGCCGACGCGGCTTAGGCTCCGGGCTCAGAGGTGGGTCAGTTGTTCGACTCCCGCTCCTTTTAGATGGGGAGGTGTCTCAGGGGAGAGGCCCCGTCTCATAACTGGGACAGGGGAGAGAGGGACTACTGCTGGCGCAAAAACGAGCCGACTAATATCTGTATAGTCTCTAGAAGAGGGGGGGCAATTGCGTGCACCTAAGTTGATGCACCACGTACTTGCCTTGAACCTTCAATCTTGGGCTTTCTACCGGGAAGATGCTGGTCAGGCGGAATAGAAGGGTACTTGAATGATGAAGTCACCGACTTAGACCTTTTCCTTTGAGAAAAGATCCAGGAAAATGAAATAAAACTCTTTCACAAGAGATCCATGAGGAGTGGAAAGTGGTCGAGTGAGACCTTTCACGTCGGAAATAGTGCCTGACGCGCCAAACACGAAGGGGAGTCAATCGATCTGAGTGGAAAAAAAAAAGCCTCGTACAAAAAAATGGTTTCATCGCCTGAAAACGCCCTATTCTTATTTGGAGGGAAGGTTCAGGTGGGAACTTCTCTCAATTTGTATTGATCCGCCATCACAGTTTAAATTGGATTCTGGGGAAAGCAGCGTGAGGCCACAGCGTAACTAGCTTGCTTAAAGGGGGGGAGAGTAGGGATAGAGGAGCATTTCATATTCGACATTCACACTTAAACTTAAGATAAGCTATGTAGACCTTAAATGGCCGACTGCAAGACGGCGCAAGTTGGACAAGATTATGATTACTCCGACACGATTCTGGGGAGACAGGTGAGAGGGTGAAAATGGATCAGATTGGATGGTCATAGGCATCCGTTCTGCTTCTCTCTACAGACTAGGGGGGAAAATCGGGCCTATAAGGTTCTTCAAGGGGTGAGAGTATTGAAAGTCAAGAAACAGGCTCACTTCGGCCCCCAGTACTATGGCCACTTCGCGAAAATTACCCGAGGGAAGGCCATGATGCGTACAGAAGATCAAGTCGAAGGATAGGAGGAAAATCGCGCAATCAGAAATGAATCAGGGCCGGTCGAACGGGGGAGTTTCATAGAAACTCGAAAGGGGGGCGAAGTGTCTTCAAAGAGATGGCGGCCGGAGGGAAAGTCGCCGGTCAGCCGGGCAAGGTAGGTTATTTGCTCGAAATGAGAGAAAGAGCGCTGAGGCGAGGGGGAAAAGGTGTCCCGGGTCGCAGGCTTCGCGAAGTCCTTGACCACCAAGGAAGGGAGAAAGAAGGATAGGGGGGAGGCAAAATTAACATCATTATGGCCTTAGGGTAAATAAGGGAGGCAGACTCCATTATATCTAAAAAAACAGTGGATTTGCGCGAAGTACGGAACGTTTCTATGGGGATGAGGAAGCACAGAGACATGCGTTATGGGTTGAGGGTCGGAAAAGCAAGGGGGGATGGAAAGCTGCCGCCACTTACTAAGACTAGAACACCGTCCTCCCTCTTACCCGGGGGGTTAAAAGGATTCGGTCCTTGGGCCTACCAAAGAGGTCCACTTCGGGGACGAGAAGTTTGATTGAAAAGGAGAAAAAGTGGATTCTTGAACTCGACACGGCAAGAGGGCACAATAACTAGACTCACAACCAACGGGATAAAGTTTTACACTAGGCGTGAAGCATCACAAAAAAAAAAAACTGATCGAAGTCTGTAAGAAGTGCATCTCAAAACGTGTGCGATGTGGTCTTCTGAACTACATCGCAGTTCCAATTGGAGACGCCGGGTTATCTTTAAAAGTAGTACGTGAGGAGTAGAGGAAAACTGTTCTCCCTAGCTAAACTAAAAGTTAGGCTTCTTGGATTTAAGAAATATCCGGCACAGAGAAGGCGAGTGGGTTGCTTCTCCAAACTGGGGAGGGCTCCATTTCTCGCTCGAACAAAGGGGAACATCATCCGGGGGGGAGGGCCGCCCTGAGGAGACAGGTCCTGGGTCGAGGGAATTCCTCCGCGACGCAGGAAAACAGCCCAGTAAAACGGCGCGAGGTGTGGGAGAGCCAAAAGGACTTAAAAAGAACTGGAGGGAAGGCAACGTCGTCTTACCGGGGAAAACGGGGGAAGGGGACTCAATAAGCCGGCGTGCAGACCGTAATTCCGAAAGTCAATTACTTGCAATTAAAATGTCCAGGACTTGCGCGCCTGAAAGGGAAAGGGGAAGGAGCGGGGACGTCGATTGAGAGAGCGAGAATCAATATAACATACGTCTTGGTCATCCGCAGGAATCGTGCCGGGGCGCCTCCCAGTGGACATCCAGGAAGGAACCAGAACTGGAGGGTATCATCGTATCTTACATGTTGCTGGGGTCAAAAAAAAAAAAGAAACGAAGAACTATGCCCGGAGGAAACGATAACAACACTCTCACATGGAGCAGTAAGCATCCCGCATTGGGAAATAGAAGTAGCTCACCAAAATTAAGGAGGAAACATCTACAGAGTACACAGGATGCCTAGAACTTGGCCAACTTCAGGAGACGGCGTTGTCGTACCAGGGGTTGAAGATATACCATCCTTGTAGAAGGAGTGATCATGAAAGACCCGTTGCCAGTGTACATGTACCAACCCTCCAGGAAATTAAGGAAAAAGAAATTAAGTCACTATGCGTCATAACAGAAGAGTAACTGACTAGGGTTAGGGGGCTACCTCAATTTAATATAAAAAGGGGGAAAAAAATGCACTATTCCTTAGTGGAAGGGAATAAAAGAGTGGGCCGCTTACAAATGCCTTTTCCTTAGTTCTGTTCAAAGGACATCGAGTGTCGCTCTTTCGAGGGAGATGGAAGGGAAGCAAAAGGAAGCAGTGAAAGGTTACGACCACCGCATTGAAATCCGTCATTAGCGGCGGGGGTCACCCCCTCTCCAATGGCGTCGTGGGCAACTTCAGTCGGGAATCGACGTCTTTAAAAGACAGTAGTTAGTAACACTACTGCCATCCTGCTAAAATTTGAAAAAGTAAGGGCCTTGGACATTCTCATAAGGGAGCAAGGGGAAGTCTGAACTAAGGTTTCACCGTTATCTATTATCACCTCTTTATTGCTGTCACTGGTGGTGGTTGAGCCCGCAGGGGCAAGGAAGTTCCGGAGGGGTGACGAGCCCGCAGTCACTATAAGGAACCAGTGGGGGGGGTATCTAAAAGGCGACATTCAATAAGACTACGAGCGGAGCGACGACGACTATTTTCAAGACGAGAGAAAGAGAAGCCGGCCATCCTACTGGGGAGCATATTGCCACATAAATCTCGGACAATCGTTCAGACCGGCACAAGGGACGTCCGGAGAAGGACACGTAGTTTCAAAAAAATTGGCCCAAAAAATCTTTTGAGGAAAGGCAGATCCGAGATCATGATGAAGGTCAATTGAAGGGGGGTCTCCTGGAAGAACGAAGGGGGGTTCAGGGACCCAACTTTCGACGGAATGCAACACGACCATCGGTGGCACTCAACTACGGGGGAGGACGGCGTCAGAAGAGCCAATAATTTGCTTCTCCGCTCGGCAATATCATTGAAATGAGGGGAAACACTTCACTGACTTCAATACTCTCTTACCCTCCTTTTAGTCAGAAGAATATGATCTCCTGTAACGCGAAACGATCTGTGTGAAACTCGGCGGTTGTAAAAGCCTGTGAGAGTGACCCACTTCGCACCTTTCCCTTTGATTTGCGTCAGGTGAAAACTTCGACGCCGAGCCCATGGAAAGGGCCTACTACAAGAGAGAAAAGAAAGATTTCTCTGCGGGTAAAAACCACGGGGTGTTGTCATTTTCGGAAAGTTCGGGCCTTCTCGGCTACTCAGGGGCAAGGTCGAATG
>Ga0179593_1339969_pt1 | contig 10866 bp, 10 predicted proteins | sample CZODoug2_1_08_16_FD_185931 | JGI IMG/M metagenome (GOLD analysis project Ga0179593, IMG submission 185931) | Vadose zone soil fungal communities from Angelo Coast Range Reserve, California, USA - CZODoug2_1_08_16fungal (PacBio error correction) | ecosystem: Environmental > Terrestrial > Soil >...
GAACACCTCGCAAAGTGAAAACATAGGGCAAACGCGGCAGTATGTCGAAAAAATACCCGAGGGGAAAGAAAAAAGGTGGGATTCACGGAAAAGAAGGGTTACAAACCTTTTCTGTCGGGAGGGAAGCGCACGGTGCAGGGCGTCGGCTCGAATAAGCGCTAAGAAAAGGGCTAGGAGTGCTGGGGCTCGTTTAAAAATGGTGGTGGCTGGTCCAGAGATCCTGGGGGGTTGAGGAAGAAAAGGAAATGGAAAACCCCCGGACCTTTTCCACAACCGGCAAAGGGCAAAAAAAAGGCTAAGGTGGGAACTTCTGAAAAAAAAAGGAAATCGTCTCAAGTTATCAGACGACATAGACAATACACATGGACTTCGACTCACAAAACGGCGGCACAAGGTCGGCAGGAATAGAGGATGAAAGCGGACGTTGACGTGACGGAGTCAGGGCCCGTAAGGGCGTGGTTACGCAAACCGAGGTTCCGTCAAAACTCGTAGACTCCCGCGAGCTGGGACCGGAACTACTTCGGTGGGATGAACGGAGAGGAGAGAGATCAAAACGTTATCTGGTTGCGGTCGGAATCTCCTGGATTATTCAAAACCTGGGCGGCGGAGGCGCAGCCCCGAACGACGGTGAGATCCTTGGAAGGAAAAAACAGCCAACCATGCAAAAGGGAACGAACGTCCGGGGACACCGACGCAAAAAGTGTCCATTCTCATGGGGATTAGGCTGCCATACCCATAAGTCGAGTCCTCTATTTGTCTTCCGGCTCTTGTGGGAGTATCTTTGGAGGAACTTGGGGGAAAAAAGGGGAGCCCTTGCGATTTCGGCCAAACCAGGGGGAAAAGGGCGATGGTCAACACGTCGGTCACCGTGATCACCTGAATGCTTCTGTTCCTCACCTGCCAGAAGGTTGTTAGCCCGTTGAACGCGGGGGGGGGGGGAGTGGGGGAGGAAGGGTCCTCGGGATCGAAGGGGGAATGAGGTTCCACCGTTTAGTTCTCGTGTCCGGTCGGTTGGTCCCGGGCACAACAAGACGTCAACGGTATCCGGGGGGATGAGAGAGAGGCAGCCGGAATGCTTTTTTGTATTGAGGGGCAGGGACAAAACCGACTTGCGTGACGCCTCCGAGAACCAATCTGTGTCAAGCACTACCTCCAAAAAGGGGCACATTGCGAACAGTACTTGCAAAACCGAAGAGCGTCAGTGACGGAGACAAGGAGCTTTCCGATTGGAATCGGAAGAGAACCCGGTAGCGAAACATCGCCTTCTGCTGACTCATTAAGCCGAGTTGTGATTGCGCGTTAAAAGGTTGCCTCCGACGCGGGCACGAAAGTCGCGACCGACCAAACCAAGCCCAGCGAGGTAACTTTAATCAAGGTTCTGATAGAGGGCACACATCTTGCACTCATGTCGGCCGGGGGGGGTCAGTATGTCTCCAGGGGGGTCGACGACTGAGAAAAGCAGGGGGAGTTTCCCCAGAAGAGAACTCGCCTGGCGTGGTGGGCAACCGGACTCTGGATCGCGACAGGCAGAGGGCTAATTGTCTGGCAAGTTCTCAGGCGGTAAACAATTCATTGACCGTCGGTTGCCGTGCAGAGGAGCATCACCGGAGCAGAAAATAAATGCTAAAGACGCCGCCTGCAACTCGTCATCCTCGGAACGTTGCACAGTCTTCTACCTGGTCAGGCGCCGTTTCGCAACCGCGCTACGAGGAGAGGAAAAGGCGGAGAAGGGAAGGGGGGAGAAAAACTCCAGCAGTCTAGAAGGGGTGTCCTGGGGATGGATGTAAGGGAGTTCCCAAGACTTCCAATACGCTTCAAAACTCATCCGGCGATTAGAGAGTTGCTGCGCGGGCTGCGGCGAAAAAGGGGTCAGAGGGAAAAGACTGAAAGGGTTTCGATAAGAGGCGGGTCATAGTGTTCGTCAGCTTGTTCAAGATATTCTGGGCTCTAGCGTTACTGCGTGCGTAACTGCCGGGAAGACACTTAGTCCTTCCAGGGGGTGGAAGAGCGGGGAACTGTGCGTTGAAGGCACTTGGAAGTAACCTCACAAAACCCTTCCGCCGTCTGGGGCCGCCAGCCGCAAGAAAGTATGTGGTCCTATGTATATGTTCGAAGTCGCACCGAACTCTCAAAAGGGGACTGGCCGATCCATAGGAAAGGGGGGAAAGTCGGGCAGGGCAGGGGGTGACAGGGGGAGAGAAAAGAAAAAAGATCTCACAAACGGAGGGAGGGAAAAGGAGACGGCGCGCTCCCTTTCAGGCCACCCCTGCCCTGCCCGCCATATGTATTTCAAACTTCAGAAACGGTCCGGTGCAAAGCGAACAGTCTTGCCCTCGGCAGAAACGGGCTGGAGGGAGGGGAAGGGAAAAGGGAACGGAGAACGGCACAGGGGGGAAGGGGAGGTTTCGAATGAGGTTCACCACAGTTCCGGCCAAAGGGGAACGTGAAGCTTGACCCCAGGACTACATGAAAATCTGACTCCCTCAATCCATTAATGGGCCACCTGCTGGCCGACCGGAGGGGGGAACAATCCTCGGTCTCGAAAAAAGGGGGAAGTGGGTAGGAGAGTTCGCGCAGAATCCGCCAACTCTCGTGAGCTCTGTGGCCTCTGACCTCTGATGGCCAGGAAGGTTGACGCGGCGCCAACGCCAACTTCCATCAAAAAAAAGGAAAAACGGCGTCGGAGGAAGAGGAGGGAGAGAGCCTGCCTCCTCTTGCATCGACAGACAAAGATATAAAGCTCATAAACATGTCGATGAACGTGGGTGCCCAAGCTGGATGAAGGGTGCAGGCGGAGGGAGCGGAGGCAAGGAGGCCCTTTGATCCACTCTGGCCGGCAAAGAACCAGGGTGCCAATTAAGTTCGCGACGCGAGAAGCGACAACTCGCGCCCCAGCGGAGACCTACCCAAACTCCAGAGTGATCGCTGTACCTCGGCGGCCGGGGGGGAGAATGCACGCTCAAGGTCCCCACGGAAAAAACCGCGACGCAGTAAGGGTTTTTGTCAAAAGTGGAACTTCGTACCCAGAACCTGGACGACGCCCTCGTTAAAATCGCTCGGCTCGGGTTGGGCGGTCGAAATTCGAGAACACTTGGCTCCTCGCGAAAAAAGCGAAAACTCGAAAAAGGTGACGAGTCCAGCTGAAAAATGGAAAACGAGGGGGGAGGGAACCAAAGACCACCGCGGGATTACGATTAAAGATAGGAAAGAAGGAGAGAACTGAAGATCGCAATGGGTAGAGGTTTTTTCTTTCTGAACGCTTGTATTTTAGACGGTCCACGACAGAAAACTCGGGAGACACCTACCAACATCCAGATCAAGGAGCGATGCGCTAAAAAAGTGGAGGACTCGATATTGGGACCTCGGGGGAGTCCCTATTAAACGGGACGAAGGAAACGGGATTGGGAAGAGGACAAAAAAAACGGATGTCGAGACCGTCGAAAAACCACGCCCCCAGGAAGGGCAAAAGGAGAGGGCCTCACCAAAGGATCAAGGGCGGACCCAAAGATGTAAAGGCCAAAGAAGTGCTAGAAAGCAAGGTTACGGGTGGGAACATTAAAGAAGCCCCAGGACGCAAGTGTAAGTTAAACACTCAAGGGTCCTAATTCTCAAAAACGACGACGGACCGAGGACGTAGTGGGCCTGGAGCGACTTTCAAAAATCCCCGGTACTTACAGAGGGACTGGTTGACCCCGTGAATGGCAAAGGGGTAAGTTTTGGAGGGAGGCTACCAGGACAAAAAAGCAAGCGTTGGGCAGGGCTGATAGACGTCGTTAAATACCTCAAGGAAGAGAGCAAACACCCCCAAACTTCATCCCAGGAGAGAGGCTCGAGACCAGGGAAGGCCAAAAGTAAGTCGGTATCAGCGAAGGAAAGTTCTAAATAGACTCAGTAACAATAACAGGCCGGCCTACCGTAAGACACGAAAAAAGGTCAATTCAAGAAAAGAAATGATCCTGAAAGTACCTGGCCGAAGGGGAGTATCTGTTAATGTTATGTACCTAGGAATACTAAGCCGCTCAATGACCATGAAAAAAAGTTTTGGGAACAAGGGATTGTCGTTTGGTCTGCCGACTTTATTGGATCGAAGGGAAAAAAAAAGCTGGATCCAAGAGGACCAGCAAACAGTGGAAACGAGCACCAGAGATCGCGGAAGGGCGGGTGCAGAGACTGGTCCTACTAATCTTTGAATGCCGCTGGTAAAAATCATGATCCATGAGACAATTTTGGGATAAACACCGTCTTGGTACCGGGAGGGACAGAAAAAAAACAGAGCCAAAAAAAAAAGGAGAATCATGTAGGGCTGTACTGCAGGTCATCGGCGCCGGGAGCTTCTCCCAATAAAAAAAATCATCGCATTTAGGAAGTCCAAACAAAAAAAAAAAAAGAGAGGAAAGGGGGAGAAAGAGAGAGTTGGAAATAGATTTCTTTTTAAAAAAAAACTTTGAGCAAAAAAGTGAAAACAGAAACTTGCCATTAACTGGAAGAGGAAAAATAGAGTCACTGGATGAGGGTGGCCGCCCTCACAAGACACGGGTGCCTTAGAGAAAAAAAGTTTTTCACCTGTTAAAGGCAAAAGGAGGTAGAGGCAACTTGCACTGTCGTCCTCTCTTCCCCGGCGTCGTCATAGGAACTGGTGAGGTTTCCATTTTTTTGCGGCGAGCGTGATACAGAAGGGGGGGAGGAGGGAGGGGAAAGACCACCAAAAAAAGACCTTTTAAACTCTCTTTCCTCCAGGAAGGAAAGCGTCTATCTCAAAATCGACCTGGGTTAAAACTTTTCAACGGGAAATAAAAGCCAACTGCCAGTTCTGGGGGGGAAAAGAAGGGAAAAGAGAGTATGAAGCAGGGGAGAACGTTTGGGCTGGAATGTCGTGTCGATTGGACTCAGATTGTATCGCACTAAGGGGGTACCAAAAAAGGCAGGATTATGAAAACCGAAGGAAGTGTTGGGAGCCTGCCGTGGTATCCCGGGTGGCAGTCGTCGGACTACGGGGAGGTATTCCTGGAACGCGGATAAACGTCAAAACGAGGGGGTTCTATAACATGGGGGGAGACCAGAACTCAAAAGCAGCCACGGGCAAGGATGGGCACAATAAGAATGACTTCAAAATTGGAAATGATCGCTCAAGACTAATACTAGGCTGGAAGTCTAGTGACGTACTCTTCTCAAAAACTTGGGTGGGAACGGAAGATTCATGGTGGAAACAGAGCTACAAGTAGGGGTTAGCCCACAATAACGGGAGAATTGCAGCATAGGAAAGAATGCATCTTTCCTAAGTCCTTGATCAGGGGGAACCAATCGACCTTGGGGGGAAAAAGGGGGCTTGGGGGCAAGGTCCGCTCTGTGGAAGGGGTCCATCCGGGAATGGGAGTGGTCAGTGGCGGCCGCGCAGAAGAGGAGGCCAAACAATGGGGAAAAAGCAAAACGGGTATAATGGGGGAGCGCAGAAGCTTGAGACTTTTTAGTGCTGTTGTTCGAAAAGATGGGGTATGGAAAAAAGGCCTAAAAGATCCAAAGACGGTGTCCAGCCACAGCACTCCCAAAGAAAAACGAAACCATTACTGCACCGATCTTAAGGAAAGTTTAACGAGCTGTTTCCGATTAACGCTGAGATGGGGGAGAAACGTGGGCGACAGTTTAGAAGGGACCTTGCGTGAAGGGGAACACGAAAGTAAGGGGGCGGGTACGAGGGAACAACGTTGCCTCCAGATCGGTAGGACAGTGAAAACCCTATCCCGCTCGAGGGGCGGGAGGCGGAGGTGAAGGTCTTGGAGCATTGCACACAAAAATGCAATCCAGAAGAATTGTCGAGAAAATTTGGACAGGTGGAAAAAAATTAAGACCATTTTCATACGAGCGCGGGGCTAGTTACGAAGCGATGAAACAGGGGGGTGGGGAAACAAAAACTAAGGGGGATCTGCTAGGGGTATTAAGGTTGAAGTGAAGTGGAGGGGCTCGGAAGTTCATTCATTTCACAAGGAGGGCCTGAGAGCATAACAAAGCTAAAATAACGGATATCCGGGAGCGCCCCGCATGCAAAAACTTGGTTTCACAGCCAAAATACAGGTCAGGATCTGTCGGTAATGCGACACACACTAAAAGAGGGGTCCGAGAAGGAAGAGACGGCGAGCACCTCAAAAAAAATTCAGGCGTGCTTTGGGGAGAAGGGGGTTAAGACCTCTACCGGGGACGTTGCAAAAAAGCATGGCAATGCAAATCACAAAGGCGCCGTGGGGGGAATCTTGGGGGGGGGGAGGGGAGTTCGAGAGGGCTAAAAAGAATTAAGTTTTCGTATAGGCCCCTGGGGGCATTTGATCAAGGGAAAGGGAAGGGTATCCTACTCTCGTATGGAACTAGGAAAGGTGGAACCTCAGAAAGAGAAAAACTGGGCTGCATGGACTCGATTTAAAGGGCCCAAGCTGAAATTCGACGGCCCTTTGCCAGTGGGAGGGAAGAGGATATGTAGGGAGGTTCAAAGAGAAGTCCACACGGGAAGGAGAGGATGAACGGACCCAAGAGAAAAGATTATTTGTCCCGTCTTTCAGGGGGAGGTGGGTTTGCCAAAGGGGGGCGGATCAGCAACAACGGAAAAAAGGGTATAGGATAAATATAAGAAACAAAAGCCCCACCCCCCCCCGATCTCGTTCTCTGAAACACGACGATGAGAGGGAAATTGGCAAACAGTCTCATGTGACGGGCGGGGGGGAGAAAAGAAAGAAGGAGCTTCCGTTGCCGGGTCGAACAAGTCTATCTTTCCATCGGCAGGGTCGCGAAGGACTGCCAAATTCGACTTTGCCGTTGGAGTGTTTAAATCAGAATTTAAAAGCAAAGGGAAGAGAAGGGCAAGAGGATGAGTGACGAGACCGGAAACAAACGAATCAAGCTCAGGCAGATGACAAGAATTCAATGGAAAACCGAGACCAGCTATCGGAAAAAGGAGGGGGGAGAGAGGGCACGAAAGAAACAACCGGCAGAAAACCGCGCGAAAGGGGGGTCGGGAGCTTTTCAATTCCGACGGGGGAAGCTTCAGTGGGGGGCCAGGAACAAAATAAAAAAAGCTTCCATCAAGACACACAGTCGAGAAGACGTTAGATATAGCCTCAAAGAAAGGAATGGGGTTTGCCGAAATCCTCCTTCTCGAGAAATCAGGGAGAAAGGGAATTAAAAGGTCTAAGTATTAAATGCATTCGAAAGAATGGGGTGGAGAAGGGGAATACCAGCAAGGAGAAAAGAGACGGGGAAAAAGAATGACCTCCTGAACTTGACCGGAAAAGGGGAAGAAAAGAAGCATGCCGAGCCAAAGAGTCAAAATAAAACCACCGTCGGTAGTCAAAGAGAAGTCGTGTAGCTGTGAGTCTCGAAGGAGGAAAAGGGGGGAAATTAAGAACAAAGGAAACACTACAACAATGGGCCAACTTCTGGGGCATTTTCAAGTCTAAATGGAGAGCCCCGTACCCTCTCTGGGATCTGGGTGGGGGGAGGAGGAGAGGACTTGGATTAGGAAGTCAGGGGCCTAACTCAGGTACTCATTAAGCAAGGGAAAAAATGGAGTAAAGAAGATTGGCAGAACTGCTCGAGGACAAAGAATCGAGACTGGGGAAGCTCGTCCATCAAAGGTCCGTTGGGGAAAGAAATTTTTCTTCGGGCGGGGGTATTTTTGGAGGAGGCAACGAAGAACAAAAGGGGGAATAAAAGCCAAAGATCCATGCGCTACACAGAAAAGTTTTCCAAAGAAGTTGCCTCGCTTCAGGACCGGGCGAAGGGAAGAAAAGAAAATCGAAGTAGAAGGGGCGGATTGTAAAATGAGAGTCCTCGATTTCTCTAATTAACCCGAACGTCTGGCAAAACTGAAGGCACCAACTTAATTCTCTGAAAAAAATTAAGTGTTCGACCGCTTGAAAGAAGAATGAAAGGGGGGGGGGGGCTAAATATGGAGCTCTTTGGGGGTCCGATTAATCAAAAAATTGATGACGAAGTCTGACACGCTCCAATAAAGCTGTCCTGAGGGGGAGCTACTTAAAAAAGGGGTAAGGAAGGGGGAAGGGAATTAGGGGGGTGACGAGAAGGACAATCTTTAGTTTCTTAGAGATCCAAGGGAAAGAACCGCGGAAAAGACGATCACGTTCAAAGGAAAGACCTAAAGTTAGGACGCCTTCCAACCCTGATAACAAAGTGAAGGGGACGTCATAAAACAATTACTCTGGAAGGGTGAAAAGATAGAAGAGGTCGAACTATGGGGAAATCAAGGAGATTCTAAAATGGCAATGGGGGACTAAGTCAACGACTGCAAAAAGTAAGAGGAAACGACTCCTAAGTAAAAAGAGACCCGGACAAGTTTTTGGAGGGTTTCGGTGAAATGGGGAAACTGGGAAGGGGGGGAGAGGATAAAGGGAGAACTCTCGATCTATAACCGAGGATCAAGAGCCATCTTGGACAAGGATGTCAAAGGGTTTGTGCCGAGGGAACCAAATTTAAAAGCCACCCATTGACTGGACACAGGGCGGGCACCAGCAAGAAAACAACTACGCCAGAGAGGGGGAAGTCTGAGAATCCATTGGGGCCTTCGATTACCCATCAACGGTGGGAGGGGGAAATGTGGACACAATCTAGTCATACAAAACCGAGGTGTCAAATTGCCTCCAAAAGGACTGGAAGGGACTCCATGGACGCTCTGAAAAGCATTCTATGGGCGACCTAGTTGAAGTCGGCGCCGGCGTCTCGGCAAGGAACCTCCAGCGTCTCAATGTACTAAGAGAGAAAAAAACAACACATGAGGCAACGAGACATAAGGTAAAAGGCGACTCTGGGGGAGGGTGGGTTAAGTTCGTCTCAGAATCTTCCGAAAAATTTAAATTACCGACTAGGAAACACGCGGAAGAGGGATATTAAGGAAGGGAATGGGCAGATTGATGTTCTGACCTCAGGTGGCACCGGGGGGGATGTGGCCAGGGGATGGGAAGGCGGGAAAGAAGCAAAAAAGTCTTCATTGAGATGCAACGCGAATAAAAGGGGTCATGTGGACGTAACTTGCTGGGAATGTAACAAGGTGGGGGTGCCTGTTTCTTAGAAAAGGTTTTAAAAAACAACCAAACGAAGCGTTCAAAAACTCCTAAACAGTCAGAGGGAGAGCGGCGGCATTTTCCGGGGGAAAAAAGGGGGCGACCGAAAAAGTAGGGAACTAAAAGAAAGAAAAGATCAGTGATTCACTTAGTGAAGGGGTGCGACGGCGGTCGGGGCGGGTGTTAGAAAGAGGTTGAGGCCTCGGATCAGAAAGTTCTAGCATGAAATCCGGAAGGGGGGGAACGAAAACAGGCTCGTCTCGGGACGGTTCCAGTACGGGGGGGATGGGACTTTAAAGCTGCGGCGTCAGCCCCGAAAACGCTGTGATCACTCAGTCATGAGGGAATAAAAAAACACCGTGCAGAGGGTTCAAAAGTCACGCCGGGCCCTTCTCATTGGGAGGAAGTGAACTGACATAAACAAACTTCCTAAGGGGAGTGGTGGTCTGTGGGTACGTCAGGGCGGGAACCAGGGGGCAAAATAAAGGGGGGGATTGTCTCCAACATTGACAGATTCAAACATCTGTGTCGAATGTGTCAGGGTCAAGGGATGTGTTGGTGGTAAGAGTGCATTGAAGGCCAAGGGGGGGGGGTATGAACCAGATAAAGGTTTCAAGTGGTTCTTGGTGAAGGGAAAAGGGAGTACCTTTGGGAATGAGAATTGGGAAAACGTAGTAGCTTCTCAGGCTAAGAGGGAAGGAACAAAACCACTAGCGTCAAACGGGGATGAATTTCGCTCGCAATGCTACTGTTAGAGGTTGGTGCGGGTTGAGGGGACAAGATTGGAGGGGACAAACGAGAACTGCAAAAAGGGGGAGTTTTAAAGGCACTCACAAATGTGAGAAAAGGAAAGTGCTCAGATCTTCATTAGCGTAGGAAAACACTTCAAGTGAACTAGTCATCGAAAAAAGGTCCAATGGAAACAAGGGTCATGAGAGACCACCCAAAGTTTTTATGAGGGAAGGGAAAAAAGTTCCTCCCTATAGGAGCAGCCCCGAAACACCCAGAGCCCAAGCACTCGTATGGGGAGGGGAGGAAACATCTAAAATAAAGAAAATTTCTGAAAAGGGGTGGGGGGCATTTAAAACAGACAAAGGGTCGTACGAACGAAAACGGCGCCGAGGAAGCGAACTCGCGGAAGGGTGTTTAAGAACGGATAGGGGGTTCATGAGGGGCATACAAGAGGGGGGGGTGTTAAGGTTTAGTGCATATTGAGGGGGACGTCGAGGGATAAGCAGGAACAAAAGGGGGGGACACACTACTAGCAACTGGTAAATGAGGATCACCGGGACAAGGCACCATCTCCTCCTGTAGTCCATGAGCGATTTCGTCAAAACACGGGGGGACTAAGTTGATCTTAGTAATGGGATACACCCAATTACTGAAGGGAAGTCCTGGGTGTACTTGGGAAGACGCGGATTGAACAATAGGGTCCAGAAATGAAGGAAGACGCAAGAAGACTGACCAAAAAGAGCATTAGTCTAAGGGGTTGCTGCGGCATGGCATGTTTGAAAAAAATCGATAAAAACTCCGACTGGGATCAGGTCAGGGGTTAGAAAAAGTGGGCCATTGTCCGCCAGATTAATGACGTAGAGATTGCGCGGCCAGTTAATGCATAAAAACGTGAAGTAGTTGGGGGTGGTTATGAGGAGAGGGAGGGAAACGACAAGCCACGTGCAGTCGCCGTTCCCTTGGGGACAGGCTAGCGCAGAAGGGTATTTGAAGGAAGGGAAATTCACCCCGACTCTCTTTGACTGAAAGTATGTCCTCTACCGGGGTTTGGGGAATCATATCAAAGAAGGGG
>Ga0179593_1341024_pt1 | contig 10866 bp, 12 predicted proteins | sample CZODoug2_1_08_16_FD_185931 | JGI IMG/M metagenome (GOLD analysis project Ga0179593, IMG submission 185931) | Vadose zone soil fungal communities from Angelo Coast Range Reserve, California, USA - CZODoug2_1_08_16fungal (PacBio error correction) | ecosystem: Environmental > Terrestrial > Soil >...
AGGGGGAAAGATGCGGTGAGCATGGCGTGAGCCTTCCGAGACTGTCAAGAAAAAACAGAAAAAAATAAGAAAAATCAGCATCTGGAAAAACTGCCCGGTAGTCGCCGCCCACCGAGGGAAGGGGGGGTAATCGGGGGGAGTTTTCTTCTTGGGGTCAGCCGGAGGGAGGTGGGGGAAGACAGTTAAAGTCTCAAAAAAAACCGCAACGCAGCGCAACGACAGGAAAAGGAAAAGTCTATCCTCCTGTGATCCATCGTTCTCAATCCCTCTATGGAAAGATCACACGAACTCGACGGGGAGACCTTTTCCATCAGGGGGAGGAAGACCACGCCCGCGACCGTTTCGTTCCTCGGCTGGGACGTGTGCTTTTCGATGAATAACCCCCGGGCATTTAAAAGGAACATCCGTACCTCAGACCGGGGACCCCGGTGTTACAAAAAAGGGTCTACAATTTCCTTTCAGGGGCGGAGGGCCAAGCGGGGACGTTGGGGGAAGGGTGTCGATACGAGATCGATGCCTCATCAAATGATCGAAGGAAGCAGCAAATTGAAACTACGACTGTCGGAAGAAGTACACGAGGGTAACTATTCAAACAATGGTGCGAATTCTTCACAACTTAAAAAAGCGGCAAGGAAAGCCGGTGGTAGAAACAAAACACGGGCGGGTCAGTTAAAACACCGGGTTGGGGGGGAGACGAGACTCCGCCGCCTCGTGAGAAGGTCCGCTTCCCCTAAAGTCAAACATTCGAGGAAGCAAACTAGCGCAAGGGAAGAAGCCGAAAAAAATGAGGGGACGATTAAAACTGAATTGAACCTACAGGAAAAAAGCCGCCGGTAGTCATGATAACCTGCGGCCACGCAAATTCGGGGGGGGGCAGGTACCCCGGGAGGTGTGTCGAGAAGGAGGGAACAGGGACGAATTTCTGGCAGGGGGGGGTAGCAAGCGAACTGGGTACTTTCCTGTCCAGCCAAAAAGGTGACCTTCTTCAAGGGAAAAAAGACGGACAGATGAGTGATAGAGGGGCGGAATGAAAACTGCAGATGTCCGAGCAAACCTAGCGGGAGCTCCTAACTGGGAGTTCTCAGACATAACATAAGGGTAGGGAATTATAAAGAGAAGCCAGCGGGGTCGGGACGTACATACCCGCCAAGTGATAATCCTTCGAAACTCTCTCACGCCTCGTGGCAGGAGAGTTGTATATCTCTCACAGAATCTAACGAGGGAGGTTAATGATCCCAGCATGTCGATGCCTGAGTTCTCAGAGTTACCAGGAAGGGTCGATATTTCTCGTCCAACTTGCGCTGAAATCAACAGTCGCTATCGAAAAAGTGAGGGAGGGGGGGGAGCCTCCCGGGGGATCAAGCGGGGACCTTCTGTGGGAGCGGCGGAAAATGGTCGGTCAACAAACCGAATTAACAGGAAAGGGGCCCTTGGAGTCTTTATCGTAGGAAAAAGGGGGAGACCGGGGCCGTCTCCGCGGCACCTGTACGAAAAAAAGTCCAGATATCAGGTGAAGGAACTGATGCGTGGCCGCTGCGGTCCTGGGGACTCGGCGGATGAGAAAAAAAATTTGAAACTGCGGAGGTCATCACTGACCCGGTTCAGTTGCATGGGATTCGGCAAAACGCCGTAATATTTCGGAGGGGGAAGGGGAGGGGCAAAGGCTTAAGGGACTGAACCAGTCAGGGGATCGTAGCGGACGGATAAACTGAAACGGCTTAAGAGGAAAATTCCTATAACCGGGGGGGGGCTGTTTCTTAGGCGATCAGGGGAACAGCTCGTATTAAGGAGACGGGGGGAAAGGGGGGGTGAAGCGGAGGGAGGGTTTGTCGGGTGGACACGGCCCAAAAAGCCAATAGATTCTAAAGGGGGTTGGTGGGGGTCGGGGCAAGGAACTTGTGGGAAAAAAAAAGGAACGAACCAGTGCAGCAGCGTCGATTGTGTAAAAGGTCGTATGAATCGACGGAAAGGAATTGGGAGAAGGTTGCGAGGTAAAGCCGATCACGCGCTGGCAATGGGCACAGTCAAGAGGCAAATCAACCGGAAGGAAGCTGTACCTGCTAGTTAGTGAGGTTGCACTAAGGAGGGGTCGGCCGACGATACAGGGAGGCTGCACATTGAGCGGTGTGTGAGGAGGGGAACATTATGGGTATAAATAGCATTGACCAACCTGGGCCTTCGCAGGAAAAATGCAATAACTATACGGGGGGGGGGAGGAAGCGTGGGCAAAAATCCAACGTTGAGGAAACTTTCCCAGAGTCAACACTTGTAGAGGTTGGACTTTTAAGGGGAGATCGCCGCGCACATTGCCTAGAAGAACGTTAAATTTAAAAAAATGAAAAGGGGTGTACTAACTTCACCTGAAGAATTCATTGTTGGGGAAGGTCATATCAGCTCGACTATAGAAAAAAAGGTCAACTACTTCCCCAAGTTTAGGGGGGGGGGGGGAAAGGGGGGGGGTGTCCAGACCGTCGTCCCAAGTTCAGTCGATTGTTTTTTCCAACAAATGACTCGAAATATGTCCTTAATCGTACATCCATAGACCGCAGAAGAAAGAAGAGAAGTCTTCCATGGGTGAAATGGGAAAAAAGGGTATGGGGGGGAAAGTTGGGCCGAGTAGCATTAAAAACGAATTAGAGAGTTGGAGGGGGTCAGATCCGAATCGACCTTTTTAAACCATCAGACAAACAGACAAACACTTAGGGGGAAGGAAAGGAATCTAGGGGGGAAGAAACGGTGAGGCCAAGGCTATTGAAAAGATAAGGCGAAAAACCTTAGCCAAAGGAGGGGTAACTACTTCGCCACCAGCATGCATCAATGGAAATGATCGTATCGTGGGGTAGAGGACCGTTAATTTTAAAAACATAAAAAAGGGGACCAGGATTTATAGGTCATGGGAAACAATCGGATCGCTGACTGTAACTTGGGCGAGTCCCCCACCAAAGACCAAACCAGGAGACAGCGGTTGAAGGAGCAGGATTGACTGAGTGCAACGGACACCAAAGACACTAATTGGGACAGTGAGATGCTAAAAACACGACGTGAATGACAGTTACAGAGTCGGGTCTAGTGAGGGAAGGGGGGGAGGGGCGGAGAAACGGACATCAAAGTAAAACCACTTGTTCCGTGCTTGTGAACGCATCAAGGCACCGTTGGAGAGGTGCCCGTCGGGGGGGAAGTGCAATCGCGAACGAAGTCGACGGTGAGAGAGATGGTATTTTCCCAACCAAGGACAGCAGCAACATTCAAATTATCGCCGCCAAGGAAGACTGGTACTGCGCCCCGGACAAACGCTTTTCAACCGAGAAAAAGCACGAGAATTGTACAAGCCGCAATGAAGGTTATCTGTGTCAAAGTGGGGTAACCATTGAGCTGATTACGGCCTCTGCGTCGCAAAGGCAGACCAGGGATGTACTCTATCGGGGAAGCTGAAAAAGGGGTTACACGATAGGGGGGACCTCGCCGTGCATTGCGACGGACCTGCCTCAGTAAACAATAATTTCCACTTCCAAAAAAAAAAACATCTCTGAGAAAGTGTAGCCGTCGGGGTTCTCCCTTCATAGAAGAAATTTACAACTTCGGGAAAACGAAGAAAGAGAAAAAGAAAGACGACGAATTCACGCACGCCGCGTGCTAAAAGTCCCCCGTTCCGGAATGTTCTAGGTCATGGCAGGAAATCGCTACTACTATCCAGGGGGGGATGGTTTAGCGCTCTGGGGGGAAGACCTAACACAAAAACCAATAATATTAATCTGGGACGAAAAAACCGCAACCGACAAAGGAGTCAGGATCCTTACGGAAGGGTCCATTGATAACCGGGGAGCAAAAGGACAAACGTCTCGTCGGCCCCGAGGGGTAAGAGAAAGTCCGGATCGCTGTATGGATTAATGCCGACGCAGTAAAGCCTCATCGTGGGGAAGCAGGGGAAAGAGACATAGGAAATGGGAAGGACTAAGGTTGACCGCGGGGGGGCCTACCATAAATCGAGGGTTTTCTAGTCCTCCTGATGCGCGCCTCCCATTTACATGTCAGGTAGAATTCACTAAAGGTTGGATGTAGGAGCAAATTCAGATCATCTGATCATGCGCAATTCTTAGCGAAGGCCAGGAAGGGAAAAGATGTTATCTGATATGAGTCAGGACCCCTTTGAAAGAAAAGAAAGCGGGCATTCTGATTCAGGAAGGAAGGGAGGTTAAGATATACCCCAATATTCTCATCGGGGGGATGACGCCCAGGGTACTTTCGCTCTTTCTTCCGCGTTGAAGCACTCAAGTATGGAGACTCCATCACGATGAAGTTGGGGGGGGTCCGCGTAGGGGGGGTCTCCTGGGAGGGAAAAAGGCGCGAGAATGAAATTGGGGCTGAACCCTTTCAAAGCAATGTAAGGGGGCAAAGTAACTTGCCCGTTGTTAGGCTTACCTCACAGAATATACTTGCCACGGGAAAAAAAAGGCAAAGAAGAGGGGGAAAGGGGACAAGAGCAAGACGAGGGGCGTGTAACTTTCATCAAAGTACCGCGCGTGTGGTAGATGGAAATGTGGATGGGTTCGCTTCAGCAAATGCGTAACATGGACTTGCAAAGCCTTCACTAGAATCTTTATCCGGTGCCTCACGTGAAAATGATGAGGGACAGCGGACCAGTTTAGACGGCGTAGCGGAGAGCTGCCCTATAACAGTGTCCAGAGAAGTGTTGTTGAGAAGAGGCTGCCTGGCTAGGATCTGAACCGAAGGGGGGGATGCATGGGGGGGGGTTGCTTTTGAAGGAGGGGGCTTCCTTAATCAACTGATGAGACGGAGCCGCCGACGAGTGGACTATTTCAATTGCTGCCCTAAAACAGAAACATTAGGATGGTGTTCTGATCGTATTCTCCAACGTCCTCTGGAAATAGACGCGAAGTCAATCTAACTTTGGTCGTAAAAGGGGGGAAGGGCCCGAGTCAGTCGCGAGGGAGATCTGCTGTGGGTACTACTTAGCCGCACGGGGGAGAAGAGCACACGACAGCATAAACGAACTGTCTATTAGGAGTGGGAGACTTAACCCACCAGGAGGATTTTGATCAAGAGGGAAAGGTCGTGGAGGGATGGTGCAGTGCCGCGTATCGCATGGGGGTTTAGGGACATCGTCCGGCCTGCTATTGGCTATTGCGGGAGGGGTAGGGAGGTTTTTCGAGAAAAAGTCCCTTATGCTAAAAAGCAAGGGCAGTCTTCAAACGCCGACACATCGAAGAGAACAAAGGATTACTCGAAAAGTATGGGAGGAAGGGGCGGGGGGGGATTCAACTCCACCCCAACAAGGGACGTGGCAGGCGTTGGAGAACCGGAGAGTAATGAAGGGATGTGAGGGGTCATTCTGCGTAAGGGCGAAAAGGACGGGTGAGAAAAAATCAGATAATGAATATTCCGCTACGGTCAAGGTAAAATACAGCAAGGCACGTGGAGGGAAAAAACAACACGAGAGGAGGAAAAGATATCCGCAAGTGCTGAATTCCGCAAAAAAAAAATAGGTGAAGCGAGCGAATACGAGAACTGCTGTTCGACAGGGTGAGGAGGCGGGGGGAACAGGAAGCTGTTCTCATCGGTGAAAAATTCTGCATCACCGCCTGCGTCGGAATTGGGACCGCCACATCCGCTAAAATAGTCTATCATTCGGAATCATCGCGGATGTTAAACGGAGGGGGAAAGGCTTCCTGTTAGGAAATGAGGAGGAAAAAAAAAGCAAAAAGGACGAGACGCTCGACAATCGCGGCTCGGCTACTTGCAGGAAACGAGATTGAAATCAACGCACCACCTATCACAGTGACCCCATGACTAAAAGGCAAGGAGTGGGCGGGGAAAAAAAAGTGGAAGGAGGTAAAAGTCCGCCACCTCTCGAATAGGTTTCCACTGATGACTTGGGTGCGACCCCTGTGCCGGTGGTAGAGATTAACATCAGTATCAGACAGAGAGGAAGGCGAGCCGGGGGCAAAACATGTCGCAGAAATTAAGAGGGAACTTGCGATGGGAGAGGGTGCGCCCAGAAAGGTATTCTGCTATGAACTCGGAAGGGTGAAAAGAGCCTGACAAAGAAGAAAAAATTTGTACCCAAATATCGTCTGTAGACATTCGAAAGGCTTTACGGCCAGCCCGTCAAAGACTGGTGCTCACCCTGTGCGTAACCGGGCGGGAAAGTCAGATCGGGGGGGGGCCAGTCCCAAAGATGGTAAAAACTTTCTTTCAGCGACAAGTTTGGAGTGCAATCTCAGACTAGCGTGATTTCCTCTGCCAAAAGGGAAGGAACACGGAGAGCAGCAGATGGACATCCCCCCCCCCACCACGCGATAAGGGAAAATTCGCAAATTCAGTGGGAGCATTCTGATTAATCCTATATTTCAGACTACCACACGGAAAAGGGAGCGATGATTGATGCAAGGATCCACTCACATCAAAGGAGGGGCTCGGTCCCTGCCACTGTAGAGTGAGAGCGCGGGGGCAAGGGGCAGGGGAGTCGGACAGTGGTAGCAAGACACGGAATACCTCACCAAATGTTCACTTCCGCCAATGGTGGATAAAAGTCAAACAAAAAAATGAGTTAGGGGGAAGGAGTATGACAGACGGCGAATGTGAAGCAACCCGCGAAGCGCATGATCGGCGTGGTGGCGAAAGACGTCGTGAGGAGACTTACGACAGCGAGGAAGAGGGAAGGGGGGGAAGTCATACCAAACCGCCCATTATGATGCAGAGGGACGTGCCCCAGCCCGTGCCTGATAAATTTTAAGATAGAAGAACACCGGCCCGCGTAATCGTTAGCTGAAATGACATATCATTCCATCGAGAGAAGTCAGCCTTTGGGGGAAAAAATGCTTTCAAGGGGATCGGAAAAGCGATCAGAAGGGGGTCGACTCGGGACGCAACAGCGCGGCGAAAAAAAAACAAGTGTGCGTCCTCTCCCGGCCTCTGCTGATCAACCTGCTTTTTCCGCATTGGACCAGGAAAAAAAGGGACAAACCGAATGGGATGAAGTCCCAATTGCCCGCGGGTTTTAGATAACTATTCTGCAGCCGCGGCGAAAGGGAAATGTAATCATACGCGATCAAGAAGTCCAAGGTCGGTCAGAGGAGTGTGGGACCTGGGGGCAGCGGGAGGAAATGCTAGTGTTGAACGAAGAAAAAAAGAAACACTTAAAGATGAATGCTTGGGAGGGGGTGCCAACTCAAAAAGGGCGGGGAGTAGGGAGGAACCGGCGGAGGAGAAAAAAAAAAAAACCGAATGATCGTAGCGCGGGGAAGCCAGCAACAAGGGCCATACTACGGGGAGTATAGAGCGTCGTTAGGGGGCCGATGATCCGAGGGAGGGATTATCGAAACCGGTGCGTAATGGGGGAGGTTCGTAACACCTATAGCCATATATGTTTGGGGGTGTGAACTTCTGGTGAGAACCAGAAGCGCAGGCCGAAAAGAAAAAAAAAAAAAGGGGGCCAGAGGGGAGGGAAGGGGTAAGAGGGAAACCGTGCCGCTGCGATCGCAATGGCCGGGTCGTTCTAATGCAAACCGTAATCTCGCGCAAACGTTTGTTAACAGTCCCAGCTGCCACAAAGAGTCAACTTCATTTGAAAAAAGGCTGGGAATGGCGTCAGGGAAAAACGTCTTTGGCAGACGAAGGCATGGCTCAGGCTCGCCGGTGCGGAATGGCATTGCATGGGGGGCTGCTGGAAGGGGCTGGGGGGGGGGAGAGGCAAATATGAAACTGAATCACGTCACAAAAAGCAAGATTTATCAGAGCGGTGACATCGCCCCAAACGAATGATTCCGCGTTCCCACAGGGCACATGGGGGGACGCAGAGGGGGGGAGGGGGTGGGGGGGGAAAAGGGGGACCTGGCGAAGAAAGAAAAGGGGGACCGAATAAAGACCATGGCGGGAAATGTTATACAAGGGGTCCAATCCATGACAATTAACCATTCATCCGGATGTTCCCGGCCATATCGATCGACTGAAACCCTCCAGCCCGAAAAGGAAAGGGGGTTAGAAAAAGGGGGGGGGGCCTAGAAAACGGAGAAAAGTACGATCTGAAATTGTCAAAAAAACTGAACGGTAATTTTTCAAAGTCTGTACATCCGTGAACGGAAGATATCGATCATTATTCATGGAAGTTCGGGGGGTAGTTGCCAAGGTAGCAGAACATCGGGGTCAGTTCAAGGGAGGTTGGCATAATGGCCATAAAACCCAATATGAACATCTGATAAAAAAACACCACGATATTGGAAGATAGGAAGGGTTTCACCGCCACGTGTTAGCAAAATGCGATTTCACCGGATAAGGTCAAGAAAAGACCCGTCTTTCCGAGAAAGGAGGGGGCAACTATTAAAAACACGGACCAGTAATCATGGACTCATGATTATCGTTGACGCATATTAAGGAAATTCGTGGAGAACAATTATCCGTTGAAAAAAAAAATGGTTTTGGTGACCAAGAAACCGTTTTTTTGTGGAGGGACGGCCAACCCCCGTGATTCAAAATCCAAGGAAGGAAGGGCCCGGAAGGGGGTTTAACGCTTGAGCTGATAGCCTGAAAACCCATCAATTAATGGTCTTGCGGAATGCTTGGGTACCGCGACGGGACTGCATTTCAAATTCAGGAGGTGAGCAGGAGAAGGGGGAAAAAGGGCACCCAGGAACCCGACTGTAATGGGTCGCAGTGCGGCGCGGCATATCAAACATTGCTCGGCGATGTGAACCTCTTGTTAATGAAAATGAAAGGACGGGCAGAGGGGGAAAGTGAGGATGTGCAGGGGACCCGACATCCACCAGAAGCAAGAATCCACCTTCAGAACGGAATCGCCGTACCGCAGCGTCGGCGCACTGACGGTAGCTTGCACCGCAGAACAAAAAACTCGGGACCTAAGAAGTGAAAAGAAAAGGGTGAGCTGTGGCAGCAGAATGGTCACATTGCCTCAAATACCCTGTCTGACGTCGCAATCGGACACAATCGCGATCGCAGGCGTAACGCAGTTTACCTATGACCATTGCAACAAAAGAGGCACCTGGAGGGGGAGAAGGCAAGCGCGGAGATTCTGAACGAATATGCCCTCGACAAAAAAAAAGCTATTTCAGCAGGTGACCAAAAAGAAAGAACCGCAACGGTCGACCGATAAGCGAGCGAGAAAGAGGGGAAGTCCCGCACGCCGCGGCTAAGACGCCTTTCTCGACTGTATATTTTGCAACACAGGCGGAATCGCGAGCACACTGACTGGGGAATCACGGTGTTGCCTAAAGAACTCCACTAAAGAAGGAAGGCGGTGGGAACGCGGCCCAGGCAAAAACCAAGCCCATGCACACTCAGGATGAACTAAACGTCAAACTGAGCTTACCGATGGGATAAAGGACCACGTCGCCGGAGACAAACAAGGGCGGCGAGAGATGACGCTTCGTCGTGGCATAATTGGTAAAAGGAGCTCGAAAGGGAAGAGGGGTAGCGAACTCCCACGCAGGAGGGCCGAGTCACGTTTGTTACCAATTTTCAAGACAGGAAAAACAGGCAGGCGTGGGCTGCTGCCGCAAAAAAAAAAAAGGGGTGAAGATGCACGTTTGCTAGCGGCGGACCAGAGACTAAGATAATCTGAAAGACAATGGGACAAAGTCTGATATTCCACAAAATAGGCGTTATCTGAATTCACGATACGCTGTAAGCGTGTATGAAGCATATTAAGATGCGCAAGCACGGCGTGAGAAGAGCCGACGAGGATCATCAAGGGGCCGGGGTTAACCCCCATGACGATCTCTTTCGTCCTAAAGAGCACTAGATGGAAGGCGGCCGATCATGCGCGGAACGAGGGGGTAAGGGAAAAACAGGATAGGGAGGGGGGGAAGTCTGCATTCGCGAGATCTAGGCGTGCTGCACAAAGTTAAATAAGATAAATCTTGGGTTGAGAGGGCAATACTATTATGGAAATGGTTCAGGAGGGAGGAAAAAAAAGCCAGAAGACTTGCCTGACACCGGGAAAAGAAAAAGGATTTAAGCAATACTTTATTTGTCGGCCGCCCGTTCATCAATCATAGCTACCGGGGAGCTTGTGGAAGTGAAGGAAAAAGGGAAAAGATCTCTCTCACATGCGTACAAAGCATTTCTCCTTCAATCACCGACTCTCCCTTGGCGCTGCCTGCTCTCAAGGAGCTTGCGCGGGCAGCGGAAAAGGGTTCCTGACGATAGGAGAGGGAGATTCCATCCCTCACTTCTTGAAAAGTCTACCGGCTGCTGCTCTAGGAGGGTGAAACAAAAAGGTATTGTTTGCAGAAATGAAAAGAAAAAAAGGGGGCAATAACGGAGGGGAAAAGCAGTGGAAAGGGGGCAAGGGGGATGATGGAGTAGGCTGCGCATGGTAAAAAAAATCGAAATATAGGGTCTCACATAACCATTCCAGGGGAAATCTCTAAATTCCGGGGGTGAGACTGGTTCACACTCGAAAAAAAACTTCAGGGAGATCGGACGGTTTAATCTCTCACGGCAATGGGGTGAAAAGGATACAAACCATCAGCTTAACACGTCTATGAGCGGTGGGCGGGGGAAATAACGGAGGTGTAAAGGATTTCAAAGTCGCACAAAGAGGAAGGGCGATGCCACAATTATATAGTTTGGATCACGTTTGGGCTTCGCTTTGAAAAGCTTCGTTGTCGGTCGCGACTGGGGGGAACAGAGGGAACTCCGCCGGAAAAGCCTAGTACCGTTCTCAAAAAGTAAGGACACTGCGCTTGGGCAGGAGAACGACCGGCATCGGTGCATCCAGAGGGGACGATGGGAGTCAGTACTGGGGGGGGCGTGAGGCTCAAAAGATAGGAGGGAGCAGATACAGCGGGTCCAGAATAATAATGTGTGACTTGCATCAGGCCAAGTTTG
>Ga0179593_1467285_pt1 | contig 10866 bp, 5 predicted proteins | sample CZODoug2_1_08_16_FD_185931 | JGI IMG/M metagenome (GOLD analysis project Ga0179593, IMG submission 185931) | Vadose zone soil fungal communities from Angelo Coast Range Reserve, California, USA - CZODoug2_1_08_16fungal (PacBio error correction) | ecosystem: Environmental > Terrestrial > Soil >...
GACGATACTCAAGTGGGTTCACTGGCGACACTGCGAGGAGATGCGCTAATGCCCTGGCCTCAGGCCCGTCAGTTGGTAGGGGGAAGTACGGGGTCTTGGACCCTCCTGCCAGATTTGCTCGCCAGGATCGGAAGGTGGCTGGGGAAGGGGGAAAAGGGGCCTTTAGGGGAAAGACCTCAAAAGTTCCAGCTGTGGTCGGAACAGGCCGCGCCGTTGTCATGGGGAAGCCTCTCCGAGGCGGGGACTCAACACGTCCAGCGTGGCCTTATAGAAGCTAAATAACGGCATCCAACGGAAAGCTAGCTCGAGACGGCCGCTGATATCCCTACGGTGGCAGTAAAAAGGGGGTTCAGAACGAAACCAGTAATTTCCTACTCCATAGTCCATTTCATGTTCTGGCCATAACTTCATGTGAGTTAGGGGAAAGGACCGAGGACTGTCACGCCTTTTCAATTAAGCAAAGGGATAGTGAAAATGGCGCGGTTCCAATTCCACTGATGAGGGGCGCGAGTTGAACAAACACAGGATAAAAGGTGAAGCGAAAAAGGCGCAGCTTTAAGGTCTTGCGGGGTCTAAAGGGGGTTGTATGAAGGAGCCCGGGGTTCTTGAGTAACATAACAGCGGGGAGGCACCACGATCTGGGCATCGGTGACATAGTCATTTCCGTCCCGTTTCCTCCTTTCCTTTCAAGTCGGGGGGACATGCCTCAGGTAAGGAGGGTGTTACTGCTCACCATATTCAAAAAGAGGTGTAGGAGGTCTCCTAACCTTAGTTCGCGGGTTTTTGCTTCCAGCCCGCGAACGGCTCATCTGCTCGTGGTTCCTAGGTTGTCTTCGTACTAGAGACGTTGCCCCAGGTGGGGGGAAAAACTCTGAGTGGCTCTCCTCCTCGCTTAAGCACAAAGACCTAATCTTAATATTACCGTGTACTTTGGTTGAAAACGCCAGGGAAGGGGGGGTTGGACCTTCTCAAAAGGAAAATGTGCAGGAGTCCGGCTCCGAACTATAACGCCCCTTGGGGAAAAGAGATCAATCCGCCGGATTGGAAGAAAGGGACCGGGTGATGTCATGCGAGGGTCTCCTTTCTGCCGTCAGAGCCTGGCATACACTACTACGTAGGCCTCTACCCGGGTAGCCAGCAGTTTCTGCCAGTGGGTGTGTGGGGGGTTTTTCCTCGGCGTGCCCTACAAGCCGCACAAGAGGAAATGTACATTCCGCATGAAGAGACAGCGAACTTGTTCTTGGTAGGCAACCTCGGGTTGCGAGTCTTTTGCGTCCTACGAGAACCTATATCTAATTCAAAACCAGGGCATCCGCTTGTGACAGGTCTAGGGAACGCGACCAGTCAGACTTGGTGAGGGGGGATGGATGGCGGTCTGACTCTGGACCACTGACGAGGGGAGGAAGAAGATAATGCCATCAGTCTTATTTCTGCCCAGTCTGTATTTAAAAAAGTGATGAGGGGCTCCTCTACGTGTGGGAAAGACAACACATCATTTTAATGGGGTGCGGTCCGCAATCAGGGGCTAATCTTTGGCCGCAAATCACACGATTCTTGTGAGCCGATATTCCTCGGGGGGTTTATTTTGAACCCTTCCGTGCTAGCTCCTCATGGGGAGTCCTGGTATTTTTCCTTCCTTCTAATGCGGCTGCCTGCAAAACGAATTACAAGATTTGCCTCCGTATGGGCCGACTCCCGTCAAGAGAGAGGCAAGTAAAAGAAAGAGAGGGCCTCAGCTTCAACTCATTTGCCCTTAAGGGGCCTCGGCTGGCTGAAGAATCGGAGGAGGTGGTCTTTTACTCGGTGTATACCTCGGTTTGTTGTCAATGCCCTAATTAGGACGGAGGGGGATCGCGGCAAGCCATGTGTGGTTTGCGCGGAGAAAAAAACATTGCACGATAAAAAAAACACTTTCTCTCAGAACTCGAGTGGAGCACGACTGAATTCCGATTGGGATGCAAATGAAACCGAATTACGGGAAGCTCTTTACCGGTCAGTGAGGAACGCACCTGAGGCCTGGAGACAAATGGGGGTCAAACTTTGGTAGCCCTTGGCCGGGGATCGAAAGTGGTAAAGTCTGAGCTGGAAAGGGCATTTTTTTAACCTTGGTTCCTGGTTTTACCTTTGGGCTCGGAAGCACAAATATTCGTCTTGAAGTTCGGGGGGCGTTCGCGAGAGGGCTGGATCTCGGCGACCTACCCGAGTGGTACACCAGGTCGAAAAACGAAAAAAGGGCGTTCTAGGGCCTGAACAGTGCAAGAGGACAGGTGGGGACCTTCACCTGATCGCTGAGTGTGACAGGGATCGATCGTCTGTTTCAGCAGGGCCGCGACCTTGGGTCATCAATGGAAAGAAAGGGCTCGAAGGGGGGTCGAGGATAAAATTTATTGGAGAGGCATGCCTATTAACAGAGCTGCATCGCCGGTCCGAGGGTTCTGTAGCGGAAAGAAGAACCAGGGAAAAGAAGTGGGGGCACACGCGTGGGTGCCGGTCTCCGTCAGGCGTTCGACACAGTCCGAGGGGCTTGGGATTTCTCATTTTGGGGTACTCTGCCATGAGGTTAAGAGCAAACCCCCCATCTCCTTACAATCAATCAAATTTAATTCTGGGTGTGCGAAACGTCGAGTTAGGCTTTGTCAAAATTTAGTTTTGGCTAGCGAAATTCGGAGCGTCTTATTGGCTTTCAAAAGAACTCTGGTTTCTGAGTTTTGGTCCGTGTTTTGCCTTGGTTAAAAAAAGACAAGCGGCACTGCAGGGATTAGAGGCGACGTGTGGGTGTGGTGAACGTGACATGGCGCGGGGCAAATCATCTCGAGTTGCTACCAGGGTTGGCGGAAATGAGCCTTTTCGCCATCCTGCTCTCCAGGTACAGAGCAACCTTGAAAGGGGGAAACGGGGTGGTTAACCATGGTTGTCGACATTAAAACAAGTTGGTTCACAGAGTGCTTGCTTCCCTGGATCTAAACAAAACGCAAAGGCAAATCTATCACCATTCGAATGTGAGGTCTCAAAAATGAACGAGAGGCCACTAGAAAATCCTCCACCCCCCTAGTTGAACCGATCCCCCAAACATTTGACAGCAGGGCTCTGCTTGGTGGTCACCTGGGCGCCGCAATGGGTCAAAACAGCTCACAGGCGTAGTAGATTCGGTGGGGGGCTTCATTCTTACCGGAGATCCTGTTGGCTTTCCTGGGTTTCTTGGTTGCTTTCGAGTCGACTTTCTGGGGTCTTCTGCCCGACTTCCACAAGAGTACTCTGTTTCATTTGGGGTCTGTCGAGGTTGGCGTCAAGCGTGGAGTCTTAAAGAACTGCAGTCTCAAGGGGTCACGAAACGGACGTGTGCAAAAAAGCCTCGCATGTATTTCAGACGAAAACTCGACTCAGAGGTCACTAAGTGATTTCACACCTCAGCAGTTCCATACGCTGTCCTCCTGAAGAGGTAAGGAGAAAAACTCCGCACTTCGCAGGTTAGACAACCTACAATGGAGGACAAGGATTGGGTTGAAAAATGGAGTAGGGGTCAGTAAAGACGAACCAAAAAAAACGTAGAATTCTTAAATTCGATGGACCGGCTCCAGAGGGAATAGTCGGAAGTCCAGACCGTCAATGCTCATCAGAACCGCAAGAATCCACGAATTCGGAAAAAAGTATCTCAGCATAAGGACTCCCTCCCGCTGTGAAAAAGGCAGGGAAACCAGGAATGGACTAGATGTCTTGGCGGAGACATCTCGGACGAGCGGCGACTCCGGCCGGGTTGGGATGGGGGAGGGCAGGGGATACAGTGGCCCGCGGCAAAAGGATGGAGCTCGTCACTCCAAGTCTAGGAGAGAATCAATGTGGGTGTATCACTTCGTCTGTTCTGTCGTCTGATTTGGCTCTGCAGTTAAATGACGCGAGGGAATTCAAAAAAAGCACGTAACTCGTAGTGGTCGCGGCTCGTCTCGTATTTGGACAGAGAGTCTCACAAGAAAACAAAGGAGGATGAAAAGATGTCCCTTTGCATCACGAACCGCGGGCCGTTACGACAGCTATTCTTTCGGGCTGGGGGGAAGATTTCAACGGGGAATGAGAAGAGGTCTCATCTCACCGGAAAAAATCCAAGTAAACTTGGCACACTAACTTCGGACGCGCTAAATCGCCTGGCGTGACGGAGGGCGCAAAACGTGGGGGGGGAGCGGTCTCCAAGAGGTGTCGAAGCTCCACCAGCAACCCCGTTCGGTAGGCGAAAGAGTATTGAGAATGTGATAGCACTCAGAAAACCTCGAAGGTGTGACTCCTGGAATTGGGCCTGATTTAAATCGCCATTGTCTGAGGGGCTTGGGGTTACCTTCCGACTAGTGTAAAAGAAAGTTGCAGGGGAATTCTCGACGATAGAGGGAGCCTAAAAAATAAACGATACCTCTCCTAAAAATCTTAATAAGTTCTGTGCCATGTGTCCCCCTTTAATTCTTGGGGGGCTGACGACGATTGGTCGGGCCTCCCGGGTCTGGTATGACGTAGAGGGGGGGCAGAGTGGGCTTGGAAACCGAGACCGGAAAGAACGGTGCTTCTGACTAAATGAGTCCTGCCTATGAAGGCGGACAGATCCTTTCACAGTTACTTATGGAGGCCATGAGACCGCTGCTTTGGCGTGTCGGCTTGCAAAGGCCGGACAGGCGGTGGGGAGTCATCCCGCATCGAACGCCGTAGGACTAGAAACGGCGGGAATCTGGGGAGTGAGGAAGAGCTAAGGAAAGAGCTATCGAAAAAGATCAGCCACCGAGAGCGCCTCGGCCTACGAATGAATTCCCCGACTCTCATATAAAGGGGGGTTGTAGGGCTGGTTGTACCGGCATTGTAGGCAGGTTATCACAACTAAGCTGGCTATTTTGGGGTCAAAAAGGCCGCTAGGGTTAAGGATCTGGAAGGGGGGAAGATGTCGTGGCGAAAATGACCGTGATCTGTGGTGTATTTCTGGTATCTAACGAAACGTACAAAATTGTCAAGGTGGGGGTTTAAAAATGTGCGGGTTCTGAAGACCCACACACGCAGCGGGGTCAACCAAGGTACATAGGATTGGATCTGCGGAGTTATGGGCAAAACGAAAAGAATTGTACCTGAAGCAAATCCCGTGGCGCAACGAAATCCATTTGCTAACCGTCAAGTTATAACACAAAAGCCAAAACCAAGAGAAAACAAAAATCCTATGAAGTACCTGAAGGTACAAAAAGAAGCGGGGGGGAAAAATTTCCAAAATTGCCCCAAAAGGGTCGGGAGCTCTACCCTCAAACCGGAAAGGCTGCGCACCACGGAGGGGGAAGTAGGGAGTCAATTTGGAGCAACGCTCGTCTGCCTATGCTAATAGAAAGGCAAGAACACTTGGTGGATTTCCTGGGGGAGGTCTTGTTTTATCTACCTCGTTTCCACGATAACTTCTGAACCAGGGGAAAAAAAAGAATACTGGAGAAGTGAGGCGCGCTGTTCAATTCACTAGCTAACCAGCTAAGGGGAAAAACCGCTATTCAATTTTTTAGGACGAGACCCTGAACTAGGATGATGCATGCCAGGTGAAAAGGCCATTTTTTCCCCGCTACAAAAAAAGTAGCACGGAAATGGCGGCTAATTGCTACGATTATAAGACCGGGCACTGCCGCCTTAATATAGAAAAGATGTGGTAAAGAATCACAAGATAACTCATAGTCCCACTTATCAGAGCTACTGTAACAAGGGGCAAATGACAAACCTCGCATGCCTGGTGATAAAGCCTGTAATTAAGCTCAGGTGTGGGGGTTGGTGGTGGCAATACGAGATCGACCGCGCGTTGAGGAAATGACTACGGCCAGATGAACTATTGAACAAGGTCACCAGAGGCCAGGGCACCTCCGCCAGACAGAAGTTGTCGAACCGCGCGCAAGGAGAAACGAAAAGGGGGAGCAACAAGGTTTGCCAGGACAGCAAGTTAAAGAAGCACAGACAATGGCACAAAGTACTTGGAAGAGGAAGAACACCAGGAAGAAGGAACCGGGACGAGGGCTGTTCTCTGTAGAACTTCGCGGGCGTTGGAGAAGTAAAAACGGGATGGCACAATGTAGGCAAGGAAAAGGACCGCAGATGAAAAGAAAGACAAACCCAAGGCTGTTGCCGCGGCCCATCCCAAGCAGACCAGGAAAACTAACGGACATGAGGACCATCGTACGGGGGGGGTTGTGGAGGCCCAGATCGGCCATCGAGAGGAAGGAGGTGAATGGTCGTTGAGGCTTCGACGTCGAGCACGAGCAGTCAATGACAAACGCCAAAAACCGGCCTAAACAAGCGACGTGGAAAAGTTACACCTGCAACCCCCAAACAACACAGCCCCACTCCTCAAGGAAAATTGCCGCTAATTTCGGCCTTGGGAACCTGAGCACCCCCCCGCCCCGAGGATTTCCAGCCACCTAGCCATACACGTCTGTCTGGGACGTTCAGAAAATTTCTTAGAGCTGCACTGCAAATATCCGCCTGGGCGACTGTATCTTGGGAGGGGAAAAAACTTAAGAGTCAGGAAGAGGAGGGGATTCTGAGGGAAGCTCCCATCCCTCTGGCCCCCCGTCGAAGGAGGGGAAACTGAAGTTGACGACAAATAACATTGAGGCAGGGGGGGGAAGCTTTCTCTCTGGTAGTACAAAGAGGCCTCGTGTCCACCAAGATAAGTTGCAGGAAGGGTACCTGTGCGCCAAATAACTCCCGGCTTGGCGTGCCGTGTCCGGTGATGCGGGTGGAGGGAGACTGACGGAACGAGCGGGCGAGAATACGAAGGTCCTGCGGACCTGTTCGTAGGCGGCTAACTACCACACCGTAAGTAAGGGGGGAGGAAGGGGAAACAAACCAGCGTGGGATCAAACCACACTGGCCTTCCTGGGGTACCTGCTCGCTGCAGGGCTGAAGATGGCCAGGAAGCAAAGGTACATTACTGTGTGAGACGATATCCCCCTAACATTGAGCCGGAGTGGTTCTTACGCACGAAGGTCTTCAATCAAACGGAAAATTGAATTCAATCTGTGCGACCACGCTTCTGGGTTGAAAGTAGGGGCAACCTATATAGGAGTCGAAGAGCTACGATGAGGGTTAAGCATTTCACTACTCATCGGAAAAAGTATAACTAAAACAAGAGGGGGGAGCAAGTCTTAAAGGGGAGGGACGGTGAAGAGAGGGTCGGGCGTTGGGAAACTCATACAGTAGCGGGCAACTGAAGGGGCCGAAAGTAAAAGAAGAGGGGGGGGGGGCGTAATGGAGAACGGCGATCGGATCTACGCGATGGCATCCATATCATCTAGAGGCACGACCAGGGGAATCAGTTGAACTAGACATGACTGGGTTTTCAAGGAGACGGAAAAAGGGGCTGATGGCACGAAAAGAGACGCACGGCAGGTGTCCGGGATGACGGTTCTTGCGCGGGTGCTAATCCGGGGCGAAAAAGAAGAGTGCTTCACAGGCAAGGGACTAGAGTGGCCAAGGCTGGCTAACCTGGCGGGGGCGGCCACGCCGCCCCTTTTCCTACTCCAGCGCATGACCGACTGACTGCTGGGGGACGGAAAAGATGGTGAGAGGAAGGGTCAAAAGAAGCAAGACAACATGACGTGACGCGTGGAGGGTGGGAGGGGAGGGGAGCATAGGGGGGACAGGGCAGTCGGAACGCGTGGCAGGCCTCCTGGTCTTACGAGAGTACTCTAACAACAAACCAGGTAAAAAGAGAAAACCAAACGCAGTTTTAAACGGCCCTGAAACGATGAAACACAGCCCGGCACGCGGGACCGTTTGGTGGTGGCTTGTTCGGCTGCAGCAAAGAGGGATCACGAAAAAGGTACTGGCGCAGTGTCGGTTGAGCTGGAACTGGGCGGGGGTAAATGAGTACCGGTTGGTACGACGTGGGGAAAGAGTGAGCCGATTACATCGGACAAGTTTATGGCGCTGTGAAAAGACTCTCCTGGGGGGTAAAGCGCGAGGGGGCCTTATAAGCTAGAAAGGCATCCCGAACGGAACTGCCAAAAATGGGAGAAGGGAGGGGGGAAAAATAAGGAAAATTTTCGACGAAACTCATCCGAGTACAGTTCAGTTACATCCGGTCTGGCGGCCCTCATGCAGGAGGAGTATGCAAAAGACGTCGGCATCGCTGCATGCTGGTATCAAGGCATCACAAAAATTGCGGATCTAATCACTAGGATGGGGTCAAGGGGAACACCGGAGAGGGAGATCCCTCTTAGGCAACATCTCCATTATATAAGGGTTGAAAAAGAGGAAAAACTGACTCCCATAGCGTCCTGATCCAGCCCTGAAAAGACGTGCCGGTCCCTACATGGAGCCCCGTTGTCGCACAGATGGGGGCGGGCTAAACCGAACAGGGGGGGACGGCTTGGGTTTCCCGACCCACAACCGGGGGCTATGGGCCGTTGAATCGGCGCCTGCCCCCCCGCGAAAAATCAAGAAGAGCAGGACCAGGCAGACGGCGAGTTGTGCCACGAGGCAGGGTTGTGGTTGGGAAACCGGGGGGTATCCGGACGAAGTTCCTCGTTAAAGGAGCACGCCGACCTACAAGCAGAGACAGGATTCAATCCGCAAAGGGGCTAGTTCCATGCCGTCTAGAGATCAGGAACTGGAAAAAAACTGAGAACCAGAACTATACGACAACAAGTTCGGCAGAACCGTACGACTACCAAAAAACCTCCCCCTAATGAAGGCAAAGGAAGGGAAACAAACCGAGGCGAAAAGATATGACCTCGTTTGATTACACACCCCAGGACAGAACAAAAACGGGATAGGGTCTTTTTTAACATTGGGGGGTCGAGGTACCCCCGGGCTGGTGTATGATTTGGCTGGGGGCAGCGAAAGGAGCCCTGATAAGTCCTTGCCCTACGACGAGTTCGGAACTTTCATGTTTTCGTGTACCTCAGGACGGCTCAACAGCGTGCACATTGCGTATCCATAGTGTCTGAATCTTTCCACCCGGGACAGTTCGAATCACATGTTGGTGCCACTGGCCCTCTTGTGTCGCGTACGCTACTATGTTAGTGGGGGAAAGTGTTTGAAAAGGGGCCTACTCTGGGGAAAGGTGGGCCGGGTCTGCAGTGATGATCAAGGGCGGGACTAAAGAAGAACCTCGGCCGCAGTAACGTCTGGCCGATTGGAAAAAACACCACCCATCCGAATTGTCAAAGTCATGCTCGGCTGAGAGTCAACAGGGATTCTGGGCATTGCTCTTCATAATTTTTGGCATCGGGGAAGAGGCTAAACGCACGGGGCCTCTCCAACGTGCACTCGTCAACAAAAATTCCTCTGCTAAAACAGAAAACTCGACGGGACGTAAACTTTAGAAGGTCACGGCAAATTGGTGAAGACCTTGTCCGTTGTTCTTGGGAACTGCTCCGTTCAAAACTTGGGTAGAGTCGTGTTAAGGAGTCTGTCCGACGCGGATCATCCTTTTGACGACCGTGGAAATGGCCAGCTTTTTAGCTGAACTATGCGAGCGAATCAGAAGGAAGGTCAAAGCCTTCGGAAACCCGTGATGAGCGTCAGAACCAATCCAGGGAATGGGGAAGGGAGACATGGCGGGCAATCAGGCCTAAGGGGGCCCCAGTTTGTTTTCTATTCGGCACCGACACGCCGGAGGAATATAGGAAAAGTTCACGCGAGCGACAGTCGGGATTTAAATCGAGATCGAAGGGGAAGAAGCAAGGTGATTTGGGGGAACACGGGACCAACTCCAAAGGAAATGCATCCCCCGATTTCAAGATGGTAGAAGAAACCAAAAAAGCCTAAAAACAGAGTGTGTGCAACTCCGTTGTTGCCACTCTTTGTGAGCGGTCCCGCCGCAATCGATGGGGGTGGTAGGTAGAATGGAACATTGGCTTCTACGCTCCAGTCAGTATCCACCACATTTATCCACTGCAAGAACGGGGTCAAAGGGTTTCTTGCTGCATATACCGCGTGGGAAAAAAAATGAAATTGGAACCGTGGACCGGGTGAGTATCGGGGCGGGGTTGGGCGGGGGAGACTTAAAAGTCTTATCGCGGAAGGGATTGAGGAGAGGTGGTGTTGTGTAGAACTTGGTCTAATTACCCAGCATATGGTCCGGGGTGAAGAAAACGGGAATGGGGCTAAAACCTGGAAGGGAACGCCAAAAAAGCCGTATCTAAGCAATCCTCATCGGGGAAGGGTCCAGGGTGAAAAAAGGCAGGGGGGGTGTGTGTTAGAATTTGAGCAACCCGTGGGCCCAACAACGGTGTGCGGAGGCTCGTTTCTACAAGAAGCAAAAAGAGAGAAGGGGAAACTGATTGGCGAAACACCCGGCGCAGCAACTTGTCAGTGATCAAGGACCCGCCGCGGAGATCCGAAGAAGGGGAGGCATCTAAAGTGAGAAAGGATCGCCCGTCCATGGGTGCACAAGGAAAAGAGCACGAAGAGAGGTCGGCCTTCTTCGTATGAAGATAGAAGGGGGCTTGAAATCTCGTGCTGGCTCCGGTCTCAAACTTCACCCTCATTCACCCGTCCCTTTTCAGGAAGAAGGAAATAGGGGGGGAAGGAAGGCTAAACTGGGGGGCGCGCCTCGATAACCTTCATGAAAAAAAAAGCGCCGTTTTCGTACCACTCTAGGAGAAAGGGTTCCGCGGGGGGGGGGATAAAAAACCAAACACTCCGTTCGCTCTTCGGGGGGCTTCCTCCTATTCCTCGGAAGCACTGTCAGGAGAGGACGTAGGGGACAGTCCCAGATCTCAGGGTTCTGATTTTGGTCCTTCGTGAAGGACGGATAAAACCGTCAATTCCGCACGCCTCCTGAGAGGTATAGAGGGGGTCCCGGCGCATATCGATTTTCCCTGTCTGGCACACTCGAAACTCAGTAGAAAAAAAGACGCC
>Ga0179593_1732372_pt1 | contig 10866 bp, 14 predicted proteins | sample CZODoug2_1_08_16_FD_185931 | JGI IMG/M metagenome (GOLD analysis project Ga0179593, IMG submission 185931) | Vadose zone soil fungal communities from Angelo Coast Range Reserve, California, USA - CZODoug2_1_08_16fungal (PacBio error correction) | ecosystem: Environmental > Terrestrial > Soil >...
CGCTGGCCGGAATCCACGATCACGGGGGGGAAATAGCGGTAAAGTCGGAAAGTACAAATATTAACGGAAAAAGAAGGAAGTGGCAGGTTGGGCAGGAAGGCTGGTCTGGGACCTGGGAAGACGCAAGGTGAGCATTCCCCTGTTGAGCCCCAAATGAATATTTAAAAACCGGAGAAGAAGAGGGCACAAGAACCAACGTCGCGGGATTGGAGCAAAGAGGACAAGGAGGAGGATAAGGACCGCAGAAATCGTACCGGGTAGGGGGAGAGAGAAAGGGGAAGGTAAGACGTGGGAAAATTAACGTAAATCGAATAGCGAAGGAGGGGTTGGGACCTTTGTGGGGGACATGCTTTCCGGAAGAAGGGTGTTCAAAATAACGAGAAAAGCCTGCCCCAATTCGGCGAGTTTGGGAAAAGGAGAGGGCGGAGAACTGAAATCTTGTCCAGCGGGTACAAACAGGGGGACACTCAAAAGAGTTCAACAAAAAGACTCTGGGTGCTGCCCCTGGGGGCTTTGAAGGGAGACAAAAGCAGTGCTAACCGGGTAAAAAATCATCGCGGCACCATTCCGACTGGAAAACAGTCCGACGATGGGAGCAGGGACGATGATAGAGGTACTTTTGCTCGCCCCATTGTTGGGGGGAGGCAAAAACAGAAATCGAAAACGAACGGACAGACAAAGGAATCCGAATCGGATTTGATAAAATGAAGGGAAGCTATATCAAGGGAGATTGCAAACATCCCAAAGGAGGAACGCGAAGTTCTGGATAATCAATATCAGAAGGTAGAGAAAATTAGACTTCGACTTAGCTAGGCACGTAAGAGGAAAAGAAACGCACAAAAATCGCTTCGCCCCGACCGCGAGAAGAGGGAAAGTGGGGAATCCACTGTAAGCTCGTCGTGAGGCGAAAGGGGGGGTATGCATACGCCGAATGGCAGTGGAAAACAGCTAAGGGACCTCAGGAGCCCCTTGCTTTATTAAAAAGCGTAACAGGGAAGCGATTAGAATTTAAAGACTGAAAAACCTGGGGGGAAAGTGGAAATCGCGGCGATGGAACGAATAATAAAAACCCGGAGGGGCATAATGGTTAAATTCGCGTCAGTCATCCTGAGGGAGACAGAAGTAGGACATACGTCAAAGGACCTTTTTTCGGGTCCTCTGTCAAGCTACTGAAGTATTCGTAATGAAGAAAAGAGGTGAGGGCAGGAATTTTTGGGCGAGGAAGAGGGTCAAAAAGTTATTTCCTTTGGGCTAAGAAGCTTGGAGGGAAGAAAAGAAAGTGCTTTGTACCATGCTTTCCTAACTCATCTGGAAAAAGAAGGAGTTGTTAAAAAGATAGCGGGTCCCGTCGCGGAATTAAGGAAGGATGAATGGATTAGACGTGATTGTCATCGGAAAACGATTCGGACGCAGCAGAAGGCCATCCGAGAAGGTGCTGGGAGAAGGGTGACCACGTCAATCGGTCGTTTCAGAGATAGGAAGACTAAAACCTCTAAGGAGGAGAGCTCGCAACATCTGGATGCGAGGGCAACTGAATCAGCCTGGCATCACATCGAGCTCGTGCAAAGGGGAACGGATCGGAGGCTGAAAAAGTTGCGTCATACATTAAGGTATGAAAAAAACTGGAAGGCGAACCTAAAGGAGGCAAACCGAAGGAAAGTTACGGGCGAGCTAACTTGATTCAAGCCTCTGCAAAAGCGACAGGGGGGGGGATGAAAGCACCGGCCTGCTGTGGGGAAAAAAAAAAAGACGAAACCGGGGGGGGGGGTTTAGAGAAGAGTCGGCAATGAAAAGAGGAAAAATGTCACAGGGGTACCAATGGCCCACTACCAAACCGGGACGTGGGAAACGCGACCTTCATGACGAGGGGGCAAAAGGACCGACCAGATTTGTCCGAGGAAAAAAGGGGTTCGACTATGGCCGAAACGTTCACGAAGGAAAGGGTCAAAAAAAGGCCGCCTAAAACACTAGAGAGGGAAAACGGGTCGCACTATGCCAATGGTTGAAAGAGAGGACAGCCAGGAGGAGTGCTCACAAGAGCTCGGAGCTCGCCGGTGTTTGGCGGTGCATACAATCTCAAGATAACGTAGTATCCTGAGCACTAATTTAGTCGAAGAGTACTCAGGGGGGGGACTAAAAGGGGAATCGTGCAGGAAAAAAAACACGAAGGAATTCTGGGCGGGAGCGACACGCAAAGCGCCAGGGCATTTCTTCTAAAGCCCCGGGAGAAGGGCCGTTGAGAGGCTCTGGACTAAAAAAAGCCGCTGGGGATGGAGAATTGCCGGCACACACTTGGCCGACGGACAAAAATCCAGCGGTGGCAAGAAGGGACCAGCAAAATAGAAACAATCTTCATAGGAAGGAAGGAGCGCCAACCGTTTTGAGCGGGCTACTACGAGAAAAAGTTTACTGGTTGAAAAAGGGATCGAGGGGGGGCCCAGAACTGGGGAAGAAAAAAAGAAAGAACGCCTTTTGGCCGAGGGGGCACCTTCTTCTTTGGGAAAATCGGCTAGCGGAATCGTAGGACAGGAAACATCTTCTTCCCGGAAATCGATTTGACCGCCGGGAGAAGGGAATCATCGTGCCGAGCTTTGTTCATAATTAAATCCCTCAGGGGACGCATGCGAAGGGAGAAAGCCCAAAGTTCTCAGAGAAAAGAAGGCATTAGGAGAGAACAAACAAGAGGGAAATGCCTTTAAGGGTGAAAAATAGGGGGCGGAACTTAAGGGGAGCGAGGGAGATCGAAAATGAGTCAAGGGGGGAAAGTGAAAACCCTCTAACACATCTCGCCAATAGGAACTAAGGAGAACGGGTCACCTTAAATTAGAGTGGGTCCTCTGAAAATAGCCTGGCAAACGAAGGAAGGGAATGGAACCACCTGATGACGGGGAGTTGGGGGGGTTCCTCAAAGGATGGCTGAACCAAGCAGAGCTAAGAGAAAAGAAGGGTAATCTTAATAAGCAAACACATTCAACTTGGGGTCAGAGGAACAGAGCGCTCCTCAAGGATTAATCGTGGGAGATGGGGGAGGAGGTGAAACAGATTTCTTGGGAAAAAAATCACAAGGTTTCCGCAATTTTTGCACCACATGAAATCACTACTGAAGAAAAAGAAGAGGAAAAAGAAAGAGGAGCGAAAGTGGCCTTTCGAGAAAAAAAGGCCGTCAAACGTGTTATCTCTGGGGGGGTGAGAAGAGGGAGTCTGAAGAAGCACCGATGATGACAGCTCTCAGGAGTTAAAAATCGGAAGAAGAGGAATTCGCCGCTAAATTAAGTTGTCTATAAGAAAAAGGAGTTCTCGGGGATAAATTAACATAAAAAAAAATCGCGGGGCGAGCGAGTGTTGATCAGGTAATGAAGAAGGAACCTAGAGGAAAAAGAAGTGGCAATGGGAGAAAAAAGCCGATATGATTCCCGGCCATTGTGGCATCGTAAAGACTCCATGCGGGCAAGGGTGAATATTCGCGGCGGACCTCCCAATTGTGGACAAAGCGGGTTCCATTTGGCAAGGGACCTGCGGAGCGAGCCGGGGTAAGAAAGAACCGGGGGGGCCGGGAAGGAAATAACGCGGGTGAAGAAGGGGGGAAATGACGTTAAAGCGGGAATAGATCCTTACTCACAAAAAGGCTGCAAGATAGGGGGGAAAAAAACAGGGGGCAAGGGGTGAGAGAAAAAAAGCGTTTTACGAAGGGGGTAAGGAGCTTGAAGTAGCATCGCCAATGAAAGCTGATATAAACCGGAAATGGGGCGGGTGGCGAATACCACTAGGTAATAACAGGAAGTTACTTTGAGACATCTAGATAGAGGGGAGCCAGAAAGAAGACTAGCCAGAGTGGCAAGCATAGAGCAATGGAGAATAGCTTGTGCATCAGTTGTCAAGGGGAGTCTGCAAAAAAGAAGGGGGCGTGGCAAATTGCGGAAAAACTCACATCGTCCAGAGAGAAGGGAGTCCAGGTTGGGACATGGAATTTATCTAAGAGAGCAAGGAAAGGTGAAAGGAATTATCTATCGTGTACTGCGCCGAACATGTAAGAGGCGAATAAGAGAAGGGGGAGGGAAAAGTACCAAGAAAAGAACGGAGTTGAAGGACAATCAAAGTCCGCTAAGAAAAAGAAAGAAGAGGGGGAGAAGAAGGAATTCTCCTCACAGACCCTGAAGAACCAGTCACTGCTCATTCCAGGCAGAGGAAAGAGTATCAAGGGAACCCAAAAAGAAGACGTGAAAAAAATTGGAGAATGATCATCTTATACGGAAAAAGCGTCAAAGGGGGGAGGGGGAGACAAAAAATTCATCTCTGTCAAAAGAGGAGGATGGAAAACGTCAAAGGAATTAGAGTCCAATCGTCTACCTTCGAGGAGGTACGCACTTTGTTACTCCATTGGTTAGCTGGGGCAAGGATCAGAAGCTTGTCCTGCCCGATTACCAGGCTTAGAAAAGAAAAAGTAGAGAACTTCAAAAAGGAGGGGAGCGATGGAATAAAAGAAGGGGGGCAAGTTGAGAGGAGCCGCTGAGTTGGGGAATCTGGGAACAAAAAATTGCGGGCATCGGGCCTTGGCATACCAGTGAACATGAGACGAGGGGGTAACAAGTATTAAGCGGCATACAGCGATTTGCTAAGAAATCGGGGGGTGGGGTTAACAGGAAAGGTCAGGGGAGAAGAAAAATTTCTGCAAATACGATGACTCTTCCGGGGTCAGTTTGTCGGGGACGTGCTAAAAGAGTAAGGGAGAGGGGGAAGGTCAATCCCAACATGTGGGGAGAGAAAGATCATCGGCCCGAAAAAGGAAGCTTTTCCGTGTGTTGTGTTTTGTGTTGTCTGAAGAGAAAGAAGTATTGGAAGGGAGACCAGAAGACCGTCCGGTGTGAACAATCGCAAAGGGGACAAAAGGGAATCCTCCGTGAGGAGATGTTTGCAAATCTGTGGGAAAAAAAAAGGACATCGCGGGACAAGTCACGGCAACGCCGCCCAGACGAAAGGGGGAAAGGGAAAATTTAGGTGAGAAGGGAAAAGAGTTTGAGAAAAAGCCAACAGTTCACAAGAATATTGGCACTAAAATCACAGGCCAAGTATAAGGCAGTGTTGGGGTATCCTGGAGAAACGAAGGTACTAAGATATTTCCGGGAAGAAAGAGTGACAGACGTGCTCGACAAGCCTCACTCCGTCTACAGAAACACGACGCGGGAAGCACCGAGGAAGAAGAAAGGTAAAGAGGAAATTTGGTGGGGGGTAAGGAAGTCAAAAATGGAAGTCGGGATCAAAGTGAGAAAAGAAACAAAGGAGAAAGAAGGGGGACTTTTTAGGGGGGAAAGAAATTTCGCCCAAAAAGAAAAAAGAGAGGGGGGGAAAGCTCGGCTGGATTCCGGCAGCGAAAAAAATCCTACTCAAACAAAGAGGGGATTTGAAAGAATGGAGAGAGGGAAGGAAAGCCATCGCACGTTTCAAAGGAAGTCAGGAGGGAAGAAAGAGGTGATGAAAACGGTCATCAAAGATTAGGGGCAGGAATGGGAAGCGGGACCCTGGTAATCATGGAAAGTCCCAGGGAGGAAAACAGAGGGAAAAAAGGGGAGCCTCACCTTGAAAGTTTTAAACCAAAAGGGGAAGAATTCAGAGAAATTCTGGGGGGACTAGCACTGCATTAAAAACCACGAGCAAATCAAAAGTCGGTGAAAAGGCTAACCAATTGCCAAGGAGAGAGAAAAAACGCCTATTCTTGTTGAACTGTGTGGGAGGAAAGGTGGAAATTGCGTGTAAACTGGAGAGAGGGGCGGCGGGCGGCGCTGGAAGGAAGCAGGAGGGAAAAATTACCCTTAAAGGGGAGGGGACCCCCGAGATTGAAACATCCCCAAAGAGTGACATTGGAAAAAAACCTGGAGGGGAGAGGGAAGACCTGAATTTCTAAAAGCCCTCGGGAGAGAGGCTGAATCCCTATTCTATGGAAAATCGGGGACAACGAAGGTGGAGATTCAATAGAGGACTTTTTCACGCCCCCAGGGGGTTGGGGGAGGCAAGATGTCCATTACTCAGGTATCAAAAAACAAGGCCGAAAAAGAGGGTTAAAAGCGCATTTCAGCTATAGAAAAAGGACCCACAGAGAAAATTTTTGGGGTAGAAACAGAAATAAAAAAAGTGTCTTAGGCAATTATCCAGCTCTTGGGGGGGACAGAAAAGATTGAATCATAATTCGACGGAGAGAGATGGCAATTCAAGGGATGCAAACAAAAGAAAGGGGACCTAAAAGAAGAAAAAGTACATACGTAAAAGCGGGAAAGAAAATAGACCATCTGGGGATACCGATTTCAAGGGTGAAAGTGGTCCGACAGAAGTGTTATTGTGACAAGGGGACAGTATTGAATTGAAAAGGAGGGGAAACACGTACCCATTAGTGCCCAAAGAGGAAGAAAAGGAGGGGGCTAATTCACGATGAGAACGGTTTACTAATAAAAAGGACGGGTGGGATTGTATATCGAGGAAGTGTATGTAGACGGCAGGTGTTTCATAAGGGGGGAGTTCTTACAGGCATCCCTTAGGTATCATCACAAGCCCGCTCCAAGTTTTTCAAGCGGCTGCCCTTAGTGGAAAGGGGCAAGACTTGAGATTTCAGCGCTGACTTGAATGTCTGAGCGGAAGAAGCAATTGGACGAGAGGCTGAGAATGCTTTGCACTCAACTTTAAAGGGGGCAATAATTTATCTTCCGAAGAAGTGATTTGAAAAAAGCGGGAGAAAAGGGCTCAAAGAGAACCTGTGACGCTGGGAACGGAGGAAGAGGGGAAAGTCGCAATAAAGGGAGGTAGAAAAGACTGTCTTAGATAGGGCAGGTAGCGGATCAATAAACTGCTGTACTCAATTCAGAAGGAGAAAGGGGGGGATGACCACTGTCAAAGGTGACTTCCGGTGTCTTTAAGCAAACCCCTTAGAGATATAACAGAAGAAGAAAAGGAGATCGCAACATCCCGGGATGCTTAGTGCGATAGAGATGTCAAAAAGAAGAGACTAACATGTACCCGGATATTATCTTCGGGAGATGGGCCTTTTCTAAACCCGAGTGAAAGAATACCGCCATTGGCGAGCTACTGCTTAACAGGGCCGAGAAAAGAACACTATGGTAGGGAATGAGAAGGGGGTCTGGCATCCAACAAAATTTAAGGGGTCCGGGTGTTAAAAGGGAGTCAGCTCCAAGTCTGCAATGACATCAGGCCCTGAGACACAGAAAGGGGAAAAGGGAATTGGGAGGAAACCCGGTCCTGGGGGTACAACAGTGAAGCCGCAGGGAGGAGGGAAAAAAGTAACGCTTTCCATATTTGTACAGCATGATATGGCGACTCGCGAGGAACTGGAGGAAGACACAGATTACAGGCTGGGGGAGGGTGAACTTTAACAACTATTACCAGTGGAGCGGACCAGCCGCGGAGCTTTACGTGCTCAACTCAGCAGAGAGCTTCGGTTTGGGTCAAAGGGTGCGAATCTCCCGGAAGAATGGGAATCGAAGGATAAAGAAAATAATTACTCTAAGACTCGCTGGGGAGAGAAAGAAGGGGAGAAATCAGGGAAATTTCAATATGCAAAAAAAAGCGGGAATGCAAAACGCGCAAAAAACGTTCTCAAGAAGGAGGGGAGTCTCAACAGAACTCTCAGGGGGCTGAGGAGAGGAGTCGTCTCTGGGGAGGGGAGTGGGGGGGAAAAGAAAGGGCAAAAATTGCCTAAAAAAGTAATGCACGTTAGGAAGGGACAACCATAAGGGGGGGAAAACCTTGGAACCATCAATATAATTAAAAAAAGAACATCCGGGAGAGGATGGATCGCGCCAACGTGACTGGAAAGTGAATACTCTCAGAGGGAAAGTGTGGAGCATTGGCCCGATCAAACCCTGGGGTCGATAACAGAACCAAGAAGTGAAAGAGGGGGGGGTTCATGAGAAAGGAGGCTTGCCCTTCGAGGATCTGAGGAAAACTCGTGGGATTACCTGAGGGTAAAGGGGGAAAAAGAGCGGCATCATTGCCGAGATCGTGCTCAAGGGGCTGAAAGGAAATGAAAGGGAGCTCTTTCAGCTAGACAAAGCGACAGTTACGCAGGAGGTTAAAAAGGGGAAGACGATCTCGCAACACACACAGATGAGGAATAAAAAAAAGGGGAGAACTTAAAGGGCCTTGGACGAAAAAGAAGTTTAACTGTACGGGGTGGGAGGAGGGAAAGGAAGAGGCTTAGGAATTGCAGCAACCGAGAACTATCTAGAAAGGACCCGAAAGGAGGAGGAAGATTTTCACGGGAAGAGTCTGCGGCCATCCGAAGGGGGGGCAGCACTGAAAAAGGAAAAATTGGATCAAAAAAAAAGAGGTGATCGCAAATCCAGATCAATGCAAAGTAAGTGGTCGAGTCAGAGAGCAAAGGAAAAAGTGGGGCGACGCAGCTCAGCAACTAGGGCGGGGGGGGAGGACTGATGTTCAACTTAAGTGCCGGATGGGGCCTGATAAAGTAAAATAAATTGGAAAGGAAATTGCAAAACAAATCACGCGTCAATCGAGAATCGACCAGGAAGAGGTGACAAAGGGTCCTTAGCGAAAGAACGGAAGTGTTCGGAGCTTTTGGAACCTAAAATGGGAGGTGAATAAGGACAGAAGAATCAGAGTCCGAGAAGGAAATAAAAAAGGGCGGAAAATACTCTGACGCCTACAATAACGGAATTGGCATGTACATTCGAAGCACGTTCTCAGAGCTTAAAAGAAAAACCGGAGCGGAGAGAGGATTGTTGACGAAAGAGCATCAGGGGGGGTAAAGAAGAAACTCAGGGGGGGGGAAAAGATGGAACACCGTTTCGCCAAGAGGCTTCAACAGGAGTGCATAGGGGGAAGGTCGAGAAAAGGGAATGAGGGAACGACCCAAGGAAAAATCTTCCAGGGGTCTAAAGAGAAAGGGTGAGTCCAAGCTCAATTACCCCCGCCGGAGCATCCGGGAACCAAACCCAGGGGGGCTTTTCGAAAAAGAGGGAAGAATATCATTGGAGAAGGGGGAAGAAAATGGGGGAAGGGGCGAATAGAGCATAAAGAAACAAAACATCTCGTGGGACAGACCCGCAGGTGATTAAGAAAAACATCCCTTTGCTCCTCAAAGGGGATGAACATAAAGAAGTAACGAAAGAACCAAAGGAAGTGGGACTCGTGCTGTTGCCAAAAATTAAGGAGAGACTAGCTGGGGGAAGGGGAAGAAACAAGATGGAGTGACACAAGGTCCAAAAAGAGAACAACTGAGGGGGTAATCCTATCTCGGGGGGAGATTAAACAAAAGTGGATATTGAAGAAAGGCCGACTGTGGGGAAACTTTCGGAAAAAAGACCGAAGGGCGCGTCCGAATCGTTGGGATGCTGGGATCAGAAAGCGAAAAAAAGGGCCTCATCCGAAAAGTCTAAAGGAATCTGAGGAGAACTGAGCGTTCGAAAAGGAAGGAGAAAAAAAAAACCCACCCCCCCCCCCCCCCCCAAAAAAAAAAAAGAATAAAAAGGGAAATGACGCATGGCAAATCAAGCGTTAATTAGAGAAAAAGGCCTCTACACAATCGTTGAAAAAATAGAAGAAAGATGAGCTCAATGCAGAGCCGCTGAAAAACATTCAGAGAAGGTTATCGCCGAAGGCCCACACCCAACAAAACAACCCCCAACACAAAGGAACCACGCCACTTAAAAAACAAGAGGAAAAGACGATTAACAAATAGTGATGCATTGCAGGGGTATCCGCATGGGAGAAGGAAATAACTCAGTCGGAAACCAGCCAAATTCCTCTCTTCAAACAAGCTATGAAGCAATCCCAACGGGGATCTTCAACTAGGGAAGTCCAAGAGAAAAGGATGAATGAACCAGTCTTGGTAAAAAAGGGGGGGCATCGAAAGGGGAATAGAAAATCTTTGTAAGCCAAGGCCATTCGGAAGAAAAGACTTCGTCAGGGGAATGACAGGTAAACCGACGGAAGACGACAAGGCTGTCAACGTTTCAAAGTCAGCAAGGAATGAGCAAGTTGAGGGGGGTCAAGGGGACTTGATTGCAGAGGAAGTTGCAAGACAAGAGAATGGGATTAATCTAGGGGGGGAAAAAAAACGGGATCGGGATTAGAAGCCCCTCAAGTTTGGGAGGGGTTTGGGGAGGCGAAGCCGGAGTTGAAGCGCGAAATAAGGGGGGACGCAATGAAGCTTTGTAAGTTTGACACACATGATAAGGATTTGTGAAATTGGCGGAAAAGGAACAAACCATGTGGGGGCACAAGATGCGAAACATCGTCACCTATAACAAAGAGGAATTCAAAGGAAAAAGAGGGGGACTACGAATTATGGGTACAAAAGCGAAAAGACCAAAGTCCGGTGTGACTTCAGCACAGTTCAAAGTTAAAGAAAGAACCGTCGTGGGGAGGGGGCCATGGAGGGGGGAAGAACGAATTTTAATCGAGGACAAACTTCGGAAAGCGAGCGCCTCACGCGGTCCCAACGAGCAAAGGTCCGGTAAAAAAAAAGGTGGGTCATATGACCGCCCGTTCGAAATAGAAAAAAAGCCTACCAAGAATGAAGAGGTGGGCCTCAGACTAACTGGACGTAATTAAGGTGGAAAAAAACAAGTTTTTTTGGGGGTTAATCCCGACGACTAATCAAAAAAAAAAACAGTGCTCGACCAAAGGTCAAGGCTGAAAATAAAGAGGGGACTTGTTGATAAAAACGGAGAGGGGAAAGCTAGGGTAAAATTGGGGATTCAGATAGGGGAAATCATTAGAAAAAAGGGAGAAACGCCCAAAGAAATTAGAAAAAACAAGCTGGCGACCGTTAGACCTAAAAAATGGGAAAGAAGGAAACTCTAATGGAAAAATGAGAGGAGGGAAAGGAAGGCAGGAATA
>Ga0179593_1758486_pt1 | contig 10866 bp, 7 predicted proteins | sample CZODoug2_1_08_16_FD_185931 | JGI IMG/M metagenome (GOLD analysis project Ga0179593, IMG submission 185931) | Vadose zone soil fungal communities from Angelo Coast Range Reserve, California, USA - CZODoug2_1_08_16fungal (PacBio error correction) | ecosystem: Environmental > Terrestrial > Soil >...
AAAAGAGGGTTCTACTTGGGTCGTGATTGAGACCCTGGAAAACGCCGGCCAGAGATCGTGCCCAAATGATCACGACACGCGCCGAAAACCCACCATTCACATAGTGGTGGCTGACAAATGTAGAAATATTCAGCAAGACGAGTGTAGGAAAAAAAGGAAGGGGAAAGTTGACCGACAGCTTCATCTTGGTTGACAGAGGCGGTCACAAAGGAGTAAGGGTCCAACGCCGCAAGGTCAGTAGAATTGCCGACTTAGCGCAAAACCCTAAAGGTCAAAACAAGTCCCGATGCACCCTTCAAAAGGAAAAAAGGAGGGAAGTAAGGGGAGAAACCTATTTAGCTTAAGATTTTGAGGGGTAAAAACAAATCGAACGGACCACCCGCCGTTTAAGGTCGGCAGAGTGGGGGTCGTCCAATACGGTAAAATAATCCAGGGTCGAAGTGAATAGGGCGAGACGCACTTGGGAGTCTAGGAAGGCTCCTACGAACTCAAGGACGGTACAGTGAGCTGGGCGAATCAAAAAGTAAACTTAAGCGAAAAAAAGTTTTCCCTCCGGCGATTCGAAAACATTGTTTGGAAAAAGAAAGAAAAAAGCTTACGGTGAAAACGGGTCGACTAGGAAGAGAAAAAAGTAGCGCGAGAAGAGCCCTATGATTAAGGGAAACTGTAGAAACTAACCAGCACGAACTAGGGAAAGGACGTTGCTTTGTTACGTACCGCATGAGGCGTGAAGTGTCGATCAATAATGAAAACGAAAAAGTGCCATTACCGAGCCTTCTCGAAGTCTGAGCCCTAGAAAACCCACGGCCAGGAATCGGCAGGGGCGGGGGGGGTTTCGCGGGGAAGATCGTGGAAAGTTGAAGCACCAAGGTTGAGAAGTCTCTCAAATGCCTGCCGTTTTACATAAAACGATGCTGGACACAAACGGGGGGGGATACTGTCTCCGGGGAGTAGTGCGCGTGTCGACCTCACTCAGCGCACCATGTACTTTTCACTTCTGCCCCCGTAAAGGTATTAAGGGCACCCCTCTGGAGAGCCGGGGGGGGGAGTAACCGTCATCTACACCTTTTTTGTGGGTTCCTGGATTTGGAAAGGGTCCATGCACTTTCTCCTTAGTGCAGTTATTAAAAAGAAGAAAAAAATCCATCGCGCACTGCTGACGGGGTTAGCGCTCTTATCACATCACGTACCTCCGAACATCACTGGCCCGCACAGTCAGAAAAGGTCCGATTCAACAGAAACCCGGTGGAGGAATAGCAGGTGGTAGAGCGTCGCAGAGAGAGCCTGGGTGAAGCAGTTAGGGTCCAGTGGGGGTGTCGGAGCTCTTTGCGGCATTGCGACCATTGTCGCGCAGGAAAAAACGCGTCCTGCATGTACGAAGGGGCACTCGGTGTCAAATGAGTAAATTAGGAGGTCTGGTCCTCGCATACTCTGAATCTTAGTCCAGAGGGCTGGCACGAGGACAGGGTTGGGGGGGGGGGGTACATGGGATCTCTGGTCGGTCTGAGTAGGCCACAAACGATGAAGAGCGGGGGGGTTCTATTAGTAGTGAGCGGGCCCTCCAGTGGGCAAGGACCCATTTTAGCGGTATGACGCCTTGGAACAAGCTTTAAAAGAGAACTGAAGACCAGAAAGAAGAGTCCACGCTGAAGGAATCTAATTCGAAAAAAAAAACCGGCCCTAAATTCTTTACCAACTTCGAAGGAAAGACGTGTCAATGCGTTAGCTGTTCCAGTCGGCCGAAACCCCGTCGGGTAGTCTGTTACACCTACGAGTTCCAGCACGGAAGTGGGGTGTTTCTCAGGAAGAACCAAACTTAACCTTACACGGGGAACGTGGATGCATGCCCGCTCAGTGCAGGTGAAGGGTCCAAAATGGCCACCACATGGCATCAGATATTAACGTCAGGCACGGGTGATGGCGAGGTGGGAGTAGCCTCCCAAAGCCGAGTGGAGATACACATAGCCAGGCGAAGACATATCCAAAGACCCAACACTATGTCCCTGGATTCGAACCCCAGATGCGCTCCACGCGTGACAATCAACAGCTAGAGCCGGAAAACTCAACTGCGGCGGGGGGTAAAGGAGTATGGGGGCTAACAACGTTTTCTCAAAAGAAGATAACTCTCAATGTTCGGGGGGGTGGGAATAGAGGTAACTAGGGACCGAAGAAAACTGGAACACAAAGGCTACAAGCAATCTCAGGAAAACGGGTGTTAAAAAGTGGACACACCGACGCTCACCGTAGGTAAAGGGACGGGGTATGCGACAAAACTTCCTCCCTTCCGGGGGGCGGGGGAACTCCCTCGTGCAGGGTGGGGGGAGTTGGGAAAGGTACCGGAGACTGCTGGGTCGGGGATGTTCTATGGTAAAAATATGGGGTATTCACCGATAATCTACAAACGACAGATGAAAAATGAGTTCACTCATGAGGTGGTTGTGTTTAGATGGGGGAGCCATGGGATCTTTCTAGGGTCACCGAAAGGAGAGTAATGAGAGATACAAAAATGGATGCATCAATCCGATGCTACTAGCACTCCTGGGAAGAATTAACTCGAGGGGTCGGTCAGGATGGCTCGGAACTTAGATGGTCTCTGGTGAAACCGAGGATACCGGGCAAAACGAATACGCTCGGTATGAGCGGTGGTACCGATTGAAATCCACTCCGGAGTGAATAAGGAAGCATACTTTGAAGAGGAAACTGAGGTTGTAAGAGGGGCAAACAGGGCGTTGTAACTTCATACTGGTACAAGTATTGAAAAGGGGACGAAGCGAAGCGGTAAACATGTATGTTTCTGCCAAAAGTGACAGACATAGCAGAATTTCGACCCCGAGGTTAGGTCGGCGAATCGAAATGGACACCCCCTCAACGACCAGAAGCAACAAACCAAACCAGGCTAAAAAGGCCATCCAGCGTAAAAGCGGGATTTGCTACGCATCTTCAAGCGATATCGAACCCGCGGTTTCTTGCGGAACGGTAGGCATTGAAGTAATGGGGTATTTAGGAGAAATACCAACCAAATTGATCCCGAGGAACCAATAGGTTTCCATCGGGAGGAAGTTTTGAACAGAAAGAATTGATCTTCTATAATCCACTTGGGGGGGGTTCAAACCATTGTAATTTCTGGGGGACCTATTTGAATCTTGAAAGAAAAACAAAGCGACGATCATTATATTCAGAAGAGGATCCAACGTACTGGATCCTCGTCCGGACACGATTTGTCACAGGCTCCGTTGGAGAGATGCTTGAGGGGGGAGGAGATGGCGGTAAATCGGGGGTAACCTGTGCATATAGGCCTCCACGTCTGGAGGTTGTCCCAGCGGGATGCAAGCCACAACAAAGGTGGGAAGGTTAAACTCCCTGTGGCGGATCGGGTTATTTCCATGTGGTCTGACACGGGGATCGACATGGCCAAAATACTCGAACCTTTAGAGCGACCTTCTCTCGGCTAAATCATCGGTTAGAAAATACTGGGTGTTCCAGTCTTTCAGCCCATGGGAAGTGGCCATACAAGGGCAGGCCGAAACGCTCAGAAAATCTTTGGCTTCCTCTCTTGCTGGAGGGATCCAATAGTAATTGATGTGCGGGGGGGTTTTGGGTATGCATTAGCACGACTATTCTTGTGATCCGGCCGGGGAAGACGGTGGCTGATCAAGTGGCACTTGTGGTGTGATAGGGGTCTGCATGGGAAAAACGACGAAGGACGTCCAAACTCAAGTCAACGTGAGAGGAGGGATAAGCGAAGGCGGAAAAAGATGGAGTGGGAATACCTCCAAAAAATAAAATAATTGGAAGACTGGGGCAATTCACGCGAATTGACATACCGTAGGCTGAAACCGTTTCTGACAAAAAGGAGAAAAAACGCTTCTCGTTACGACCCGTCACTTGAGGGGGATCCTGGGGGGAAACCTACCAAAAATTCTCTCGGGGGAAAGAATGCGTAAGCCTGGAGCTTTTCTCGCCGGGCAAACGAGAAGGGTCGTTAAGAACGTTTTCCACGAAGCAGTAAGTACTGGAGCAGCTCGAAGCCACCGGAGGAAAAGTCGCTGGGGTCGGACCCCAGGGAAACCGTCAGTAGGTAAGTAGAGATTAGGAGACCCGGCAAAAATTCTCAGGTGTAGAGAGGGGAAAAAAGAGGCTAGACTATAGGGACGACCGACCTCGGGGCCCCAAGGCCTTAAAAAAGGAACTCAATCGAAATGGTTACTCTATTGACTCACATAGGGAGCAAAGGGAAATTCTCCGGGTGTCACCGTAGCGAAGCGTAAACCCGTGGTAAGCGTGGTAGGCGCCCGCACTGAGGCGAAAGTCGGGGTTACCCTGGTAGATCGCTAAGACTCGAGTGCCTTGAGAAACAAACCATATCTCGCATAAAACAAGTTTGACAGTCTATGGGGATATGATAGGGAAAAATGGAAGAGAAAGAAAGTAAATAGGCTCCTTAACATAGAGACGCTGGACTAAAGCTTTGTGAAAATAGTCTGGAAGGCCATTTCGTCGTGGGAGGTCACGCTAGACCTGCTGATCGCTGTGACTGACGGAAACGGAAGAAGGTCACAAAGATCGTGAGATCCGCCCCTAGACGGAAATAAAAAGTACACTTCGTGACAGAGACCTATGAATCGTGGCAGCATCACCACGATGTGCAAACGGTTGTGCAGAGGTTAGTAGCGGTTAAAGATTTTTTGGCACGAAAACCGTGCTAATCTATCCGTAAAAAGAACAAAATACAATGATAGGGGAGGAGTTGGGCCGCGATAAAAAAAACCCAACAACGATGGAAGGGAGGAAAAAAGCGGAACGGCGAGACAATCGCTGAAAACGTACGTTGGGATAAGGAAAGTCTTCGACCATACGGTTCTCATAGCGAGACGGGTACGGTCCAAAACCAAAAGGGGGGGATACAGACATCACTTCAACAGGGGGGCCAGGGGAGGAGGACCGAGCGGGGAACTAACTGTACAGAAAGGAGCTTGTAGGATGTAACGGGAAAGGCTTCTTTGGGGCAATCGAACACAGCTGGTGTAGAACCAAATTAATAATTGGGGATCTTGTTCGACAGCCGAAAGGAATTCCATGAATCATTGCCAGCGCCATGGCACAAGGGGCGACGAAGCAACGTCATGTCGGTGAGCTAGGCTGCAACTGTATAGAAATTGCGGTCCGGGGACTCAAAGAAACCGTCCGAAAACGGAAAAGGTCTGTGGTGTCTATGGGGGGTCGAGAAGACGTCTAATCCTGCGGCTATCGATTCACGACAAGGGAGAACAGACGGGAGTCGGCGCAGGGGAGAAAGCCGCATGTGGGAAGCCCAGACCCATCCCCGGCGTAAGGTAACAAAAAAAAATAGAACCACTACGGAACCATCTGACGTATTCGGATGCGCGGGGAGGGTCACATATGGAAATATGCCCGTCGGACAGGAGGGACTCGGCATCTCACGCGTTCAACTATGAGCGTAGCATCTCGACTCGCTCGGCGACGCCTACGAGAAAACGTGAATCGGAATTCTTTGGGTATCGGTGGTAAAGAGGCTACAATCCGCAAGTCGTATACGAAGCCCACACGTAATCGTGAAAAGGTTTTTCAACGTAACAAAAACAGTCACTGTTTCATAAAAATAACGGTCGCCGGGGAGTCCAAAACGACGAATCGGGAGGGGGGGCGAATCACCTGGCTGGGTGTAACTTGCAAGGGCATTTCTTAGACGCACCCGGTCCCTTAACCGGTTTAAGAACAGGACAAGGTCTCCCGCGCGCTTGTTGGGAACCCACCAAAGAACCACCAGCTCCACAATCCCCGGTTGCATTCCCAGGCGTGCCCAAGATTCAGATCAGTATGACAGCGCAAAAAGACCCCGGTAAAGGGGAGGTCCACCCAACGTCCAAGGAAGCACATTCAGACCGCTCTCATGCAATAGCGGAACCTAGCGGGAGGTGCCTGGTATGTCTCAAATCGTGCGAGTTAAGAACATATTGGGATTTATTAATTGACAGAGGATCGTAAACACAATCAGGGATTAAGAAACTCAGGGCAGACCAAAAGAAGCGAAGGGGATGGGAATCTGAACAATCACGGTCACGGTGAGAACAGTGGCAAATGCGGACAAAACACGGGGGAGGAAAAGATACGGGACGAGACCGGGAAACTCATCGGCTAACGAACAGCCTCAAGGAAAAGAGGGAGTGCAAAACTTAAGAAGCTTTTGTAGAAAGGGAACCCTATACTAGATATCCAATATCGCTTGTATTCGTCCAATCCCATAGTCCGCGTAACTACCGGGCTTACTGACAGCCTCTGGCACGCCTACTAGAAGGCCGCATATCACAACCACACAAAGCTGGAATAAGCGGCCGTTCGGTACATAAAAAACAGTAATGCACACTGTGGGTCGGTTGGGAACCTCTAACTTAGCCGAGTTTAGATTCCTGTAACGAATATGGCGCGACAAAGATTGCTCTAAACCGGGTAGGGACTCCCCTCTTCTCCACATTCACGCGACATGCCACGCCGGGAGTATCCTATCGTCCTGCGGTAAGTAGCTTCGCGCTTTTGCCCTAGCCCTCAATCCCAGCAGCAAATCGCACTGTGCCAAAGAATGCACGCCAATCGCGTTGTCGAGGGGGTTGAGTGGCCGGGCTAGGCTGGCCTTGGGTCCGGGATTATTATAGATGGCCTCGGGTCGCGCGACCGCTGGCGCCAACGGCTGGCGGGGGTCCCGGGGACCGGGGGGGAGACAGAGGGCCAGAGCGGTCCTTCATGAGTCTCTTTTGATGGGCAGGAGAAGGTCTGGAAAGAGACTGTGGGGGGGGTTTGGGATGGGTGCGGCTTGGATCAGTGAGGTGGTCCCCGCTGATGGGGGTCAGAATAGGCAAAGGAGCTTTTACAACTCCAAGGGTGCAATGGGTGTCAGTTTACGACGAGTTGTTTCACAGCTGAGGGGACCCTGGCGGGGGTACGGTCGTCCGAGGCCGGACGACCAGTTGAATCCACCAGCGCGGGGTTCTATGAAAGACGTCCCACTCGCTCGGGGTGGGGGGCCTCGTTTGTGTTGGTGGGTACCGGCTAGACAATTAATGGACTAACCAAAACAAGAGAGAAAAAACTGGGACAGCCAGAGGGGGTGTTGTGGATCCTGTTATAGTTCCTCAAAGCTATACTAAAAAGAGTTGCATGAAAACCGGGGATGCGACGGCAAACGGATATAAAGATCCCTGCTCCTATATATTTACATCGAACGCTTTTGCGGTATCAAACGCGGACTAGACCTCACATTACTGTTCGTTCCCTTCTTTTCGGATATTTTGTGGGCTCATCTTGTCTGAATTGTGGTTTGATAGGGTGGTCAAATTCGCGCACCATCTAATTAAAAACACGCGGTGGTCGGATGCAAACCGCAACCCTTCATTTGGAACCGATGGACCATCGCTGTAGGAGAACGATAATCAAAATTAGCTTCGTCAATCTCCACAAAGTAGGTTAAGATACAAGGGAAAACATAAGCATCAAGTACAAGCCCGGTTTCCTGTTGAAAGAGAGAATCACTCGACCAATCCGTTCTCTCCAGAAGATTAATAGTTTGTCGGCGCGAAAAATCGGGATGCAGCTGGGGCTCGAACGTTCAGGACCAAAAACAGGGACACATCGCAGCGATCATCCTTCGTGGAGTACCGGACTTCTGGGTTGGTAGGGTAAACCAAGCGGGAGGAACTCCTACTATCCAACAACATAGTGTAAGTGAAGGCCGGTGAGCACCCAAATAGAGCCGTTCAACGGTGTTTGGGGGGGGGAAGGGAGGAGAGCGGGACTGCTAAAACCAAAAGGGAAAGAGAAGGTAAAAGCTCTATGAAAGGACCCAAGCTAATTTCTCAGAACGACCTCGGAACGGAACCTTTTGGGCGCGGCGTTCCATCCAAAGTGTATAGGTACTAGGGTCTAAGGACCCGGACTCACATGTGGTTAAAAACATTTCACCAGGCGAAACGAAACCCGATTACGTTAAAGGTTTAAGACCGTAGAGTTCCGAAAAGTATAGGAAGGACGACTAAAGACAGCAACAAAAACAAACCCAGTAGAAGCGGGGAGGAACGAAGTGACGCAAAAGACGTACAATCGATATTAAGTAGAAAAGGGTGAACCGGATGTGCAGCCTGTCGACTGTTTAATGATAACTGGAGACACAGGGAGCACAGTGGTTGGGAAAATTTTTTTTCGGGTAGGCCGAGGTCGAATTCACTACACTTCTCGTCTAGACAACGGAACGGAATTATTCCAGGGAAGGGGGGACCGAGGGGAAAGAAAAACCTGATCCAGTACCGAAAAAAAAACTCTACCCGCAACTGACTACGTAAACCACATCTTGCAGAGAGGGTCACAGACGCTGGAAAATGCCAACTGGTGAAACTGATACCGGGGGGGCGTTGGCTGATACTTGCCATATCGATAGACCGGCCACGGAAACGAGGGTGGGGGGGAATAATCTTGGGAACTCGAAAAGGCGCCAAGTGTGGGCGGAAAAAGGTCGAAGAGGGGGGGAAATCGGGCCCTGACTGCCCAGATCAAAAGAAGTCACCGTGGGGCACTGAAGATCCCACTAAAAAGGGAAACGTGGCCTCTTGAAAAACCACCAGACGGAAATCTTCATGAGGGGCTTGTCGGGGAGTACACTACGAAACTGCCTCTGTATCACAATTCAACAGGAGTCCGCTTTTCGATCTGGGCTCCGGCTAGTTCTACAACATCACAAGAATTGGATCCATCTTACTGGGGCGTCGGTGCAAGACAAGTCGAAGCCTGGGGGGTCAGGATTACATGTGATGATGCCACTCAAGTGCTGCCTCACCATATAAAGGGGCCGATTTGGACTCGTGCAAATCAGGGGATTCCCTCGCTAGACTTAAGGGGTTGGAAGTTCTTACCATAAATGTCCCTGGGGGACTCCCGCGTGGTACGGGGAAATCCTACCGTGGGAGAAGTCGCGTGTTCGGGGACACCTGTGGGGCATTTTAGAATGGGTTAAGTTGAAACTACGCTTTTTGACCCAACTCTTGGAGCGTTTTTTGAGTCCGGGGGAGTTCTCGAATCAACGGGGAGTATGCGACGTGGGGAACCTTTTCCAAGAGGATGAAGTTGCGGGGATTCCATCACCATCTCGCTAGACGGTCAGAGAAAGACCCCCGCTGGGGTGCCTTCCATGGGAAGGGGGGAGAGGGCTCTGCAAACAAGGACCGCTAGGGCGAACGTCCCAAGCGGGCATACTTTGAAGAGGATCGTGGAGTTTCAAAATAAAACGGTTGCCTATCTGATAATCTACACCATCTACCGGGAAAGTTTTCGGAGGAGGCTTAAAGCCTTCCGAAGGAGCCTATTCTCCTACTCATTTTGGGGGTAAGGGCACTTGTGGAAAAAGGAGGAAAAATTTAAAATCTGCTTGATGATCAAGGCTGGTCAGGTTCTGTCACGGCGGGTATTGACCAGAAATGAACGGTAAAAAGATCGGGAGGGGTCAGTTTTAACGATCAGGGTACCAAGGGGGGTGGGCTGGGGAGGAACTGTGTGTAGCCTGTACGCAGCAAAAAAAAGTCGGACGGCGACATTGCGGCATACTGGCGCAAGCCTAAGTGAGAGTGGGGTAGCCCACAAACTTGGCTCCTGACCGACGCTCAAGAATTCCGTTGGGCAGTTTTCCCCCCCGGGCTATTAAAACAGTGGAAAATAGTGGACGACCCTTTTCACAGTCAGAAGTGGTCTTAAAGAGCGGACGTTCACAGGCCGGTCAATCCCGTTCATTTTCGAAAAGATAGATAAGAAAAACGATCTGGTACCATGGTGGGGTCAAAGAAGTTTAAACTTTTGGGACTAACAAGAGGATGAACTTCCTCAACAGAGTGAGGGGTAGTTGATTGGTGAAAAAAAGCCACAAAATTAGCTTACGGGGAAAACCTAATTTAGAAAGTTTCCACTTGAAATAGCCTCGTCGGGGATCGTATGGTTGTTTTACGTCTGAAGTACAGACAGGGGAAGGGGGTCGGAGGGCCGACGACGAAAGAAGACGAGCGGTCCTGGCACAACTCAAAATCGAGAAATGGTGGGAAAAACAGCGCTAAACAGCAACGCAAAAGTCGGGGGGGCGTTGACCAGCCAGTGGCATCATCAACACTAAGTTGGAAGCTGGGGGGGGAGCTTCCAGTTTAGTGACTTGGTTATGTTCCCAAGCGGGTCTGGGGGAATCCGACAGATCAACCAACTAGGCGGGGGTCTTGTCACGAAGGAACTACGGAGGCTGAAACGAAGAGATTCGAGAATCACCCCGTGAGAGAGGGTTGGTTGTCTGGGTCGACTGTATTCCTCAGCTGGAGTCCAATGCCAGGATCCGAACCATTTCACCATAAAACCGGTGTCAAGCGGTGTGGGATTTCAGAACTTTTGTGGGACACTCGTATCAAGCATATTTTGAAGGTTTGACAAGGTCTATTAACAGGGGGTAACCGATCAAAGCGCTGATCTTTGGGACAAAAAATGTTTTCAGCTCGAGAGCGTTGTAGTACTGCAAATGACGGAAATCAACGGAAATGACCTCAAAAACAAGAGCACCATACACTCCGGAAAAAAGCCTGTGGATACGTGACGACAACGGCTGAAGAGGGCTAGCCTGGGGTTGTACCACTCAAGAGCAAGGCCTTTTGACAGACCGAAGAGGGTCGAACGTCAGGGTGGAAATATAGACATGAGCATGTGTCCGTCCTGGTAAAGTATAAGCGGGAAGTAGGAACCGCTCGGGGGTGTGTGCCAAAGACAGATAATTAGCGAACACGAAGGGGAGCGATGAAGACAGTGTGGGAGGAGAGAGTCGGCAAAGAGTTGTTG
>Ga0179593_1362709_pt1 | contig 10865 bp, 16 predicted proteins | sample CZODoug2_1_08_16_FD_185931 | JGI IMG/M metagenome (GOLD analysis project Ga0179593, IMG submission 185931) | Vadose zone soil fungal communities from Angelo Coast Range Reserve, California, USA - CZODoug2_1_08_16fungal (PacBio error correction) | ecosystem: Environmental > Terrestrial > Soil >...
AAAAGAGAAAATGGAAAAAAAACTAAACCAAAAGCATGGGGGAGTAGCCGCATTCACAAAACTGCCTGCCGAAAGAAACAAACTTCAAAAGTTACACAGTCCCCTGAAAAAATACCAAAGGGGGTCGCGCGCTGACCAGTAGGTGCAAACGTGCGTGATAAAAAAACGACAGTAATAAAGCCGGAACGTGGGATGTTAAATATCAAGGACATAAAGACCTTCAGGAGGATATACTTAGCAAAACAAAGGGGGCCCGAAGTTTAGCAGAAAAAGTATTGACCCAGACGCAAAAAGAGGACAAACCAAAAACAGGCGTTCTGTGGCTAGCAGGAGTGACTGGGGAAACACGCTCATTTTATGCTTCCTGTACCTTGGGGACAACGAGGGAAGGGTATAAAGAGGTGCAGTTGAGAAATTTTAAGGAACGAAACTCGCGAAAAGGCTAAGATAGCGACTGGGGCCCACTCCCGGAAAACAAAGGGGGGTGGAACTCTGAAGGAAGGAAAAGAACTTCGCAAAGATCCAAAAACCGAACTCGGGGAAAGGAAAGGAGTGGGGGGTGCCACAAAGACTGTTGTAGCAAGCCTGAGAGGGGTGGTCACGGGTGGTAGAAACATCGAAAACTTCTCCGAGCAATTTGCAAGTAAAAGGACAACGTGGGGGGGAGGGGGGGGGAGAAAAATAGCGGGGTAAAAAAAAAAGAGAGCAACACTCCTGTTGGGCGCAAAAGGGTAAGAGAAAAAAACAGAAACGGAAGAGTAAGAAGTCGGCATCTTAACCAAACCAAGAAGAAAAGGTTAAATGGTTACGGCAAAAAGGAGGGGGAATTTAGTAAGGTTCAAAAATGTGAGGGAAGGGCGCGGGACAGAGCGGGGGGGAACCCAACAAAGAAGGGAGTTGGGGGAAGAAGAGGACGGAAAAAGAGGAGGTAATTCGTGAAACCTGGACAACCAAAAGTACCAAAGGGAAGTCAACAAGAGCGTCAGAAAACACAGAAAGGGATCAAGACGAAAAACAAGGATAAAGTAGGAAAATTAGCAAGCGGCCAAAGCGTGCCGTTACTGGGAAGTTAAGAAAAATACTAAAAAAAGAGAACCGAAGACCACTTGTCAAGTTCAGCAAAAAAAAGAAAAACTCAATGAGGTTTCAGCAAAAATACGAGAGTCAGAAGGGTCAAAACCTCCAAGGCTGCCGACAAAAGGGTGGAGCAAAGGACCCAAAAACGACAAAAGAAAAAGAAAAGGGGGGGGAAAGAAAACAACGACAAAGTGGGTCAGAGGGAAAAAAAACGCTTTGTCGATTGTCAAGAAGAAAAAAGGGAAAAAAAAAAAAGCGAAAAACCAATGGGGGGGGTTAGCGAAATGGTGTTGGGACGGGGCAGGGGGGCGCCAACGAAATGTGCGTACCAAGAAGGAAATAATAGTAGGGGAAAACCGGAAACAGGACTAATGCAGCCGGGGGTTGAGGGACCTAAAGTCAGCAACGCAAACAACGTGGAACGGAAGCAAAGGCTTAAAGGAAGCGCCGTGGGAACAAAAAAAAAACATTGCTTTGGAAATGGCAGGAAAAGGAGAAAGAGTGGCCACCGAAGGGGCGGGAGGTGTTCAGAGTACAAAAAAAAAAAATCTCCGACAATTCCATGAAGAAAACAAGGGAAAAACTGAGAAACCGGAAAAGTAAGAATGGTCCGGAAAGCAGATAGTTGACTGAGAAGAAATTGCGTCGAAAATAATGGGGGGCAAGAACAGAAGGCCGGTGTGTGGTTATGGAACGATTGGGGGGGGGGCAACAAGGAAAAATACGGGTAACAGAGGGAAAAAAGAATTTCGTAAAACGGGGGGGGGTTTAGATGAAAAGTGGATACAGAACAAGGGTACCGAAAAAAAAAAGAAAAGGTGAAGGCACAAAAAACAAGCAATCATTGCCGAGATTAATGACCGTAATGGGTATTAAAAAAAAGCATTAAGTTACACCCCAGAACCTGAACTAAAAAACTACCCGGAACACAAAAGGAATGCACGAAAACAGGAGGGGGGGGATACAGGGGAGGTGTGACACACAAGACTTTGAAAAGGAGACTCTCGAAATCGCTAGAAAAGAACACAACAAAACAACGAAAGGAGAAAGAAAAAAAAGGGGAGCACCAATGCGCTTGACAAGACCCCTGAATTCCAAAAACCTGGGACGTAGGAGGGGGGGATGTCGTACCGCCGGGGGAATTGGTAAATTGGTGGCAAAATAACATCAGGGGGGAAGAGAAAAAAGGGGAAAATTTGGAACAGCATTAACTTCTGCGCGGGCGGAAAGTCGGGCAACGGGTAATCAGAAGGCGTAAAAACAAGTGGGGGGAACGTCCCATTCTATGGAACGGGATGAGGGGCAGGGGGGGGGCAAACAATCGAACTAAAAACCAACCAACGGCATAGGAGGTCAAATATTCTGCCCAGGGGGGAAAGGCAATATCCTGATTTGTTGTTAAGACAATCCGAACTATTGGGCCGAAAGTTGACGGTAAGGAAAGGGCAGTTTGGGACCATGTAAAAAGGGTTGACAGCAAAGGGAGAAAAACGCCTAAAGGGGGCCAAAACGACACTCAATGGCACACAGGAAATGTACAAGAATGCACTAGGGCCTTTACTAGAGAAGGAGGGTGGAAAAACGTTCAGTTACGGGAAATACTGCCGGTAGGGTGTAAAATCGCCAACCAGATCAAACTCGGGTTCAAATGTTTAACCCGGAGAGACAGGATAGGGGTAAAAGGGGCAAAAAACATGTTCGGCGCAACAAAAAAAAAAACAACGTAAATTTTTAAAGAACAAAAAAACCCCACGAGAAGGGGCGCAACAAGGTGATCGGGGGGGGTTTCATAAGGTCGTGAAGTGGACAAGAAAGAAGGGGGGAAAGTTGACGGGGGGAGGTTTCTGAAAAAAAACTTGAAGCTTGGAACAGGAGGAATAAAGGGAATCAAAAAACACCACGGGTTGGAAAAAGGGAATCCTGTGCAGAACCAAGAAAGAAGTCCTCTAGGGTGCGAAAACCACGGGACGGGGGGGAAGAAAAGTCATCAAAATTGAAAAAATGGGTCGTTTCGCCAGCCTCACCAGAGTGTAAAAAAAAAAAAAAAAAAAAAAAAAAAAAAAAAAAAAAAAAAAAAAGAAAAACGTAAATACCGCCGCTTGCTAGCTGGTTGTCCAATTAACCAAAAATTGGTGCGTCCGAATACAATAGGAAGGGTACGGATCCGTGGTTGAAGCCACCCCCCCTGGTAATGGGGTCGAGTTTCAACGAATGCCCGTCGATCACGTCAAGGGGGATTGGGGGAGGACACGAAATGTATATTTGTTTGGGTTGGGTACACAACTGAGGAATACCGGCACCATAACGAAATAACTTTACTCATGAAACTACTGAAAAATAACCCAGAAAAAGGGGGGGTGAAACAGGTTAAGGCGCAGACAACATTCACGCGCCGGGGGGTCTATTAAGCTTCCAAACATGCCCAAAGAAGGGACCAGCAAGTCTAAAACACAAAATAACTGGGGAGCTCAACCCGTTCCCGGGGATTGTGAAGGGAAAAAAAGGGGCATACGGCTTCATCAAAACACAGTATCAACTGCTAAAAGACCGGTGGTGGAAAACAAAAGCAGATCTTTTTTTGGAGGGGGGGCAGAAGACAAAAAGTCGAAGTAAGAGTAAATCAAATGGGTTTGTTCTTGATGAATTAAAGACCAAACTGGCGAGAGCGGAAAGACTAAAAAAGCGTGTATGAGAAAAAAGAAAAACGGAAATGTTTGTCAGGGGACAAAATTTGTACTATTCAAAATGAATAAAACAAAGGGGGAAAAAAGAAAAGGCAAAGAAAAAAGTATACTGTCGTACCAAAGGGGGAATCAAAAGACAACAACAGAAGAAGTGGTGGTTTACGGCGTTGTTTAAGCTCAAAGAAAAAAAATGACAGGGGCCGTGCACTGCTAGAACGAAGGACAGGAAATCTACGTAATATGACCTCCAGGGCTCAGGAGGGGGGAGAGTGACAGGAACACCAGAAATCAAGTCAATACGCGTGTCAAAGGTGGAAAAAAAAGTGTCGACAATGGCAAAACGCGCGTCCGAAGTTGAAGGTTTGCGAGTTAATGGGGGACTCAGGGGTAGAAGCAAAGGAAGGACGAGCATGATTTGGGAACGGGGAAGGGAAAGTCCACGACAGGAAAAGAGGTGGGTCGATTCCAGAATCCTCGACAAAACAAAAAAAAAAGGGGTCAGGAGAAAGAGAAGTAGGAGAACCCCGGGAAGTTGGAGACGGATTCGACAGCATGAGTCCAAATACGGAACGGGACGAGGGAGGAACATGTAAAAAAAAAAAATCTAATCACACTGGCGGGGGAAGCCGACCCTGAAAAGAATAAAAAACCTTGGCGCTTAAAACGAGGGGGGTAGACAAGAGAGGGTGGGGAGGAATATACACGCAAAAAGCAGAAAGGGTGAAAGTCATATACAAGATCAACAAGGTCCCTCATCCGAAGAAAGGTGGAGAAAAGGGATAAAAACCGAAGGAGCGCAACTAACGAAGGGGGGGCAAACAACCAAACGGGGTACTTTTGATCATTATGAGGGGGAACGAACGAGCAAGAAGAGGAAGGAAACGGCCGGGTCACTGATTATTCTGAGGGGGCACAAAGAGGTTGGCGGGAATTAACCAAGAACTCGCGGAAGCGCAAGCAATCGAAAGTACGGGTTAGAATGCACTGCCCGAAACCAAAATTACTGGGGAAGAAAAATCTGAAGAAAGAAAAAAAAAAAAAAAAAGAGAGAGCAAAGGCGTCTGGTGTTGCACCCTGTTCAGGGGGGAAGCAAGACAGAGGTTTACCTTAAAACCAAGCGTACAAAAGAGGGGGGAACAGTCTCAGGGACCAAAAAGGTAAAAAAAAAAGAGGGTGTTCTGAAAAAAAACTAAGGGCTAAACCCTTGAGCGGCAAGTGGGGGGGTCAGCTTAAAAACGAACACAGGGATCCGTAAAATGAATCGCCCCAAAAGTCTTAGGAAAAACCAGACGGTGAAGGGGGTTACAAACAGATCGTGGGCTGGGTGGAAGGCGTGACGGAGGGGGACGAAAAAGCGCGTTGTGAAAACAAACAAAATAAGTCGTGAAAATTCAAAGCGACTTGAAAAGTGAAAAGAAAAGGTGGGATTCGTGAACAAACTGGGGGGGGGGCCCAAACAGAAAGCCAGAAACAAAAGTCAAAAAAAAAAAGACGATGGAGCGAAAACACAAAAAGAAGACAGGAGGAAGCAGCAAGACGTTATCGTAATAGGAGGGAAAAGTCCCTTGAGAAGGTAATAAATTCCAAATCAAAAGTGGGGATAGCTCCTTGAAAGGTCAGCCCACAGAGAAAGGGACTTGACTAATTCGGCAAGTTAGGGGTCACGTGATCCACGTCCCTAAAAAGACACAAAATTCCAAAAACTGTGGGGGGGTGCCACATAAAAACGCAAAGAATCACATCAAACCCTTGGAAGGCAAGTACACACCACGTCTGAAACAAATCGAAACGAAAAAAACTGGGGGTTTGATGCGAGTGTGTGGTGAAAACTTACAAAGAGGGGGTGGGAAAAAACCGAAAGAGTTCCAGATTAAAAAGGCGGGGGGTAAAACAGTGAAGACGATCCCGAAAAAAAAGGGTGTGGAGAAGTACCGCAGTCAAAAAATCAAACCAGTGAAGAAGGAAAAAAGGATCTAGAAAAGACTTGCAAGACTGGACTCAACGGAAAATTTGGGAAAGAGAGGGACAGGTTGGTGCAAGGGAACTTGTCAAAAATCACCAGGGGTAAAAAATTTCAGGTCCCTTGTAAAGGTCGGCAACCCTGGGAAGTCGGTTCGTTAAAAAAACCCGAAATATTGCTTGAAAGGGGACTGCGGTGAGGCCGCACAAGGCCGGTGGGGGGGTTTTAGGGGGGAAAATGTTTCAAACGACAACATAACGCGGGGAAAATAAAGATGGGCTTCAGGGAAAAAACGTGTGAATATGATTTATTACACCAATGAGGGGGGGCCGACGCCAGAAAAAAAAAGTTAAAGAACACGGCCACTTAAAAGGACCCTCTCATAAAGGAAAAGAGGGGGTATTCGCCAAAAGTCAAGGAAGGTCCATCCCCCAGGTTACGACCAAGGGAAACACCAATACGAGAGCATGAGTGTGAGGCAGGGGGGGTCAAAACACTCTTGGAAAAAAAGGTAAAAAAAGATAGGACACACCATCTTCTGAAAGCAAAAGCAAAAAAACGAGCGGACCCTGGGAGATGGTTTGGAGAGGACAGGAAAGGCAAAGCGGGAAAAACTTCACCGAATCCAAAAGCTGGGTAAGCGTTAGTTGGGGTTTCCGGTAAGGGACCGGCCGTGAATGGGAAAGGAGGTAAGGGGTGCAATGGGGGTTACTAATAACATCGCAGGTCCTAAGAGTAAGATGGAAAAAAAATGACAAAGAAACCTTTCTGCGCGGGACACTAACAATCACTAATAAAGTGACATCTAACCGTTTTGTTAAAGAAAAAGCCAAGTTTGTCAGGACGTTTCAATCTTTGGGAAATGATAACGGAGACACAGGCCAAATCGTTGCACAGGACGAGTCAGAAAATAAGCAAGAAGAGGGTCACATGTGGTGGTTTGGGGAACTACATGGAAAAAAAAAAAAACTCAATTTTTGGCCGAAGTTGAACAAGGTTGAAGGGGGGTGAACAATGGTCCAAGTGGTTAATGTCCGATTTGACAACAGAGTAAAGATAAAAAAAAACTGAAACGCCATCGGGGCCAAACAGCCTCTGGGACACAGGGGGAAAGGGTCAAAAGAATAACACCGGAGGCGGATGAGAGGGGGGCGGGGAAGGCACGGGTGCGGTGGGTGAGGAAAGGGGAGGTGAAAAACTCGCAAAACAAAGGCGGGATAACGAAGGTCAAGGTACAGGAAAAAAGATATGGGGCGGGAAGCAAGTCAAGAATGTGGACTCGCAACAGGGGTGGGTTAGCAACAACCACTCCAGAACGGGACTCACAAAAAATGTGTGGGGGTGAAAGGTGGGTTTCCGAGCAGCGTCGTGAATGGGTTGACAAAGGAAAGCGGGAAAGGGAAAAGTGGGGAAAAAGAAGCTTGTTTTATGAACCAAAAGGACAGCGGCAGGAACTTGAAAAAATTGGGAGAGAAAGGTGAGGAAAAGGGCGGAACATTGAAAAATACTCGGGATTACCTCAGCAGGGGAAGAGGCGAAGGTCCAAATTGGAAGCCATTCGGACTCGAGAGCCGCAGCAAGAGATGTAAAGTAAATAACGGCCGGATGGCTGGGACAAGGTCAAGAGAAACATTAGACATTGGTGGATCCAAGAAAAGAGTCAAAGGTTGAAATATCTGTTGAAGGCCCCTGGTAATGGTGGCGTCCAGAAGAATGGTACCATGGAAAACGAACTTGAACTTCAAAAAAAAAAAAAGTGGGAAATGGAATCACGAATGGAGAAGGGGGGGGGGTGGTCAAACGAGGGAAGAAATCCTAATATTTTAAACTCAAATAAAAAGGACTGAAGAAACAAAAAAACGTAGGGGTGCACGAGAGGAGGCGGGACTCAAAAAACTGTGGAGATTACCGCGGACAAAGGGGCCAGCAAAAAAAAACGACAGCTAGGAGACCGCACAAAGTAACCAGGGGGTCAAGCCTCGTAGAGGGGGGGGAAAGAGAAACAAACGGGACAAAAAAGAAAACATGAAAGCGAGAGACACAAAAAATGTGCACAAAAAGCGATTCGAAAAATAATCTGTGTGTGTTGGAGAGAGCAAGGGATTTATAAAGTAATCATTTGGGGGGTTTGGTTACGGATGAGGACTCACCAACGAGGAGCACATTAGCAGTAAGCGAGGGGTCCGAAAGGTCAGGAAAAATCCTTTGGGAAAAAAAAAACATGACCTAAAAAAGGGGCTCAAAAAAGGACAGAATGTACTCGCGTTTCGTCACCAAGAAAAACAGGGAAGAAACCAAGAGACGGGGGGGTTGTGGGGGGGGGGGTGTGCCCAGGAGTGTGACGCGCAGCAGGACCATAAAGTTGCTAGAACTAAAGGGGGGGGGAAAAAAAAAGGAAGCGAAAGGTGGAAGAATAAAAAGATCCGGTGCGGGAATTTACATCAAAAAAAAAAGTCACAGAGGGTCTACATAGGGGGGGTTCAATCGAAGTGTTCGAAAGAAAGGGGAAGCGCAAGTAAACCAAAAAGACCTGGTGAAGATTTTGATGGAAGGAAAAGCAAAACTTAAGCCACGTATTCCAGTCAAGCATTGTGCTGTCAGATGCCATGTCTACAACAACCTTGTGGTGGGAGGAGGTCAATCTACCTGGGACAACAAAAACGGGGAGGGAAAAAAAAAAAAGATGAATGAACAAACAAGAGGTTAAGGCGCCGCTTCGACAGCAATTCATGCACGAAAGACAGGGACGGGTCTTACGTAAAAGTCAATCGTCAAACGGTCGGGGAGGAAAATACAAATTGCCGAAACTTTGAACAAGGGCAAAAGAGTAAAACAGCAAAGTGGGTTGGGAATGGAAATGAGCCCGCAAAAAAGGAATCAGTCGACGTAGCGAAACGGTCACACCATAAGGGTGAACCGAGAGCAGGTCGAGGAGGTCCAACAGATGAACGCCAAACAACTAACTTTCAACACAAAGAGAAGGCTGTGGCAAAAAAACTTAAGAGGGCTTGGAAACGGGGGAAATAAAAGAAGGAATGAAATGTACCTTTGGGGGCCTCCGTGGGGGGTGCCAGGTTTAATGAGAGAAAAACAAATACTTGGTGCAACAAGGTGCCGAAAAAACTATCGGAGCATAAGGGGGGAAAGGGAGTTGGAATCACTAAAAAATTCATGTACTCTTCCAAACAAAGAAAATATGGAGGAGACAAACAACAAAAACCGCAAAAAGCATACCAAAAAGAGGGCTTGTGTGGCAACAACAGGTCAGTGTTGGGGCTCGCTGATTGGGTTGGCACCGGTGACAGAGGAAGGGCCATCAAATCTCCGAAGAAACCTGCCAAGGGAAGCGGTTGCCGGAAAGTGGGAAGTTCGAACTCATTGGGGTCGGGGCCCTTGGGGGGGGACTCAACGGTAATCGAACAACGCAGGGGGTGGAAGGTATCGACTCCCAGGGGAAAACACAGTTCGGGGGGGGGAAAACCTATAGTGATGGTAATGGGAGTGGGGGGGACACAGAAGGGGGAAAACGCACAACACGGGGTGAAACACAAAAAAAAAAACAGATACATGACGGGGGAAGGAAAGTCGACTTGTTAACGGAAAAAGAGTAATAACGGGAAAAAAAGGGAGGCAAAAAAATAAAAACTCCAAGGAAAACAAGAAGCCAGGCACGAGAAAAGACTTTATCGGACGCCAAAAAAACAAAAAAATGAAGCGAACAGTTAAGCGCCGTTAATACGTGAAGAGGATGAGGACCGAAGTCCATGCCACTCAAGGGGGAAAATAAAGGAGACAGGCAGGGAGGGAAAACCATAGAGACTTCTAAGGTGAGGAAAAGGGAGACCACGACACGGTGAAGAACAACGGGGCTCCAAAAAGCAACAGATAACGGTGGTTTAAAACAACAAAGGACCAATTACACCCCACAAGAAAAAGAAATGAACGGGTCCAAATGACACAGCGAGAAGAAAACAAATCGAAACAAAATTTGGTTGAGCATTCGGTGTGGGTGGTGGTGCTTACAAAGTTGGTGGGAGAAAACGAGAAAGGGGCCTTCAAAGAAGAATTAATATACGAGAAGCGGGTAAAATTTACGAAACGATCACCAAATTGGAGTTAAAAGGAAAAAGCCACCAGCACCCGTCAGACGGGGAACAACACGTCAGGATGAATAAACGGGTTTGCATGTCGGGGGGGGAACAAATGGCAGAACCACCGTGCAAAAGAAAGAGGGGGGGGGCCAGAAGGTTGGCGAATGTGTGTGGAAGAGACTGAGGGGTACCATCGAAAAAAAAAAAAAGGGGACAGGGGTCACTAAAAAAGGTGACAACAACTTTAGGGAAAATCCCCCTGTAAGGGCATTCAAAATGTAGTAAACCATCAAAGATATTGCAAAGGAAGCAGGGAGCAAGAGTTGAAACAGAAAAAAAAGTGAAACGTGGGGTGGGTTTAGGGGCCAGATTGTCACCACTTGAAAAAGCTTACCCATTGAAATGGAGTTAAAACGGAACGTTTAGAATGGATTGGATGTAAGAGCACACAAAAAACAACAAGGGGGTTCAAAAAACGACGACAGAAGTTAAAATGCCAAAAAAAAAATCGTGGCCTGAAAAAGTAGGTAGGAAGAAGGTTAGGGACGCCAAAGATTATTAAAAAAACCAAGACAAACGCAAAGGAAGAACCAAATACTACGCTACAAGAGTTTGGGGGGATTCAGGGGGGGGGAGGTGAAACAGCTTGAGGAAGACGCGCACAATCGAGCGAAAAAAACAAAAAATTATTAGAAGATGGTGAACGATCAATTAGCTGTGTGAAACCAAAAGTCCCCGGAAAGAAAAGCACCAAAACGCTGTAGTCGTAGGTAAATTTGGGGGGGGGGGGGGACGGGAGGGGACCCCCGGATGGAAAGGAAAGTGATGGAAGTAAACTGTGAAAAAGATAACATCGGACGGGTGACACAGAAAACGAAAAGTCAGAAAGTTGGCCGGGTGGAAAAAATTAACATGCAGGAGAAACGGGAAAGGGGGATGTAATCAAACCTCTAAACGTTAAGAAAAAAGAAGGGATAAAGAGGTCTTAAGGGGTGAAAAAAAAAGCGGAACGAAAAAAAAAAACGGCCCAATCGTTTTAGGGCAAAGATTCGC